>Ga0099828_10003578_pt1 | contig 10854 bp, 11 predicted proteins | sample CZO8metaG_2_FD_79338 | JGI IMG/M metagenome (GOLD analysis project Ga0099828, IMG submission 79338) | Vadose zone soil microbial communities from the Eel River Critical Zone Observatory, Northern California, USA - CZOApr15con2H1.8 metaG | ecosystem: Environmental > Terrestrial > Soil > Vadose...
CTATGCGTTTTTTGTTTACGAAGGCAGCAAAGGCGTGATCGGCGATTTATTCGTGGCCAATGAAAGCCGGATGCCGGACACGCATGAGGTCGAGGCGCGGTTGCTTATTCACGTCATTGAGACCCTGCAGCAATCCCCCGGAATCCACCGCGTTGAAGCTCAGCTCTTAATGCATGAAACGGGAATCGTAGCCCGACCGTTTTTAGAACAGGGCTTCCAGCGTCATCCCCGGCTGTTCATGGTGATGCCATTGAGTCGGCCACTCACGGTGGTAAATTCACTGAATGCCGAAGTGGAAATCCGCCACTGGTCGGATCAGGACTACCAGTTGGCCGCGGCGGTGATCACCGCAGCTTATCGCGGACACGTGGATTCTCAAATCAACGATCAATACCGCACGCTTAGCGGCTCGCTCCGATTTCTGAACAACATCGTGCGATTTCCGGGGTGCGGATTGTTTGATGCCGAATCTTCATTCGTCGCAATTCATAAGGGAACGCGCAACATGATTGGCCTGATCCTGTGTTCGCGCGTGCGACATGATGTCGGCCACGTGACCCAGGTTTGTGTGCTTCCGGAATATCGTTCGCGCGGAATCGGGGACGCGCTGCTCGCGGCCAACGCCGGCAATCTTCGACGGCGGAGCTTCTCTCTGCTTTCGCTAACTGTGACCGAGGCCAATAGCCGAGCGGTAGAGCTCTACAGGCGCCTGGGTTTCACGACCGACCGGGTGTTCGATGCCTTTGTGTGGGAAGGATAGTGAAGCTCTTAACAAGAGCTAAAGGCTAAGCGCTAGCGCCGCACCAACCACATCACCCAGCCCGCGAGGAATACTCCGCCGAGAAACATGACAAAGCAATACAGGCTATAGCGTACCTGGTCGCGGGCTGTGTTGCGTTGCGTGATGCCGAAGACCACGGACGCGAATACCGCGAACAGTAGGGCAGCGCTGAAGTGGGTGAGTTCGAGGGTCATAGCCTCGAGCCTCATGGCTTTTTCCCGATCGCAATGTGGTAGGCGTCCGCCACAGCGATGAAGTTCAGCAGTCCGGCGACGATGATGTACTTGGTGCCGAAATCAGCCGTTGCGTGCGCGATGGCCCCCTGTCCCCAGTCCATAGCTCGTGTCACGATATAGAGACCGCCCGCGCCTATGTCGCCGACGAATCCCAGAATATCGAGGATATCGCCGCCATTTGGCCTGTAGACGCGACCCTGCATCGCCAGCCCGAGCAGGAACATGGTCACAATAGACGCCATCAGCAGCAGGCCGCGAATCCAGCGCCGCTGAATCAGGTGCCCGGCGCCGGGAATGAGCCAGCCCAGGGCGGGGGCCAGCACGGACATCCTGGTGATTTGCGGTTGCGCGGTGGCCAACTTTTCGGCTTCGAGTTTGGGTTTCGCTGTCGAGACGTTTGCCATTCAGATGATGACGATCTCACGTTGGATTTTGCCTGTCACTTCGGCGGACTTCGGCCGGACCAGCACGTTCACTTCGCTGCGCACTCCAAACTCCGGCAGATAGATTCCGGGCTCGATCGAAAAACAGGAGTTGGGCAGGATCTGGCGCTCGTCGTGAATTTCGAGGTCGTCCATATTGGCCCCGTTCGCGTGTATTTCGGTGCCAATCGAGTGTCCGGTGCGGTGAATGAAATAGTCGCCGTAGCCGGCATGATTGATATGCCCACGCACGGCGTGATCCACTTCCCACCCCGCGATCCGGCGTCCGGCGGTAACCGCATCCTGCACGGTTTTCACACCGACGTCCCGCGCGCTGCGCACAATTTCGAAAATCTCGCGCTGCTTCTCGGAAGGAGCTTTGCCGACGAAACCCATCCAGGTAATGTCATAGTACACCGCGCCCGGCGTGTTCTTCTTCGCCCAGACGTCGAGCAAAACGAAATCGCCCTCGCGGATGGGCGCCGGATGATCCGCGCGCGGCTCGTAGTGCGGGTTGCCGCTATTGGCGTTCACCGCCACGATGGGCGGATCGTCGGTCACGAGGTTTTCGCGGCGAAACGCTTCCATGAACCATTGCTGGATTTCATGCTCATTGGTTCCGCTGTTGCGCGCGCGCCGGCCGATTTCCTGGAATGCTTCCGCCGTGATGGCGTCAATTAAATCGCGGGCGGCGTAATGCGTCCTGATCTGCTCATCCGTCCAGGTGGCCTCGAATTGCGCCACCAGGTCGCCGGAACTCACCACGTTCTTGCCCAGGCCCCGGATCAGTTCGAGCGTCCCACCATCTACGAGTGAAACATAGAACACCAGGTTGTTGGGCGAGTATTGCATAGCGATATTGCGGTAGCCGGCGAGCATGGCCTTGACGGCTTCGAAAAGCTCTTGCCAGCCGGCATACTGAACCTTGCGGCCGGGAAGCGAATCGAGATGTCCGGCTTCGATCTTGTGGACGAGTTTGACTGGAGCGTCTCGCGCAGGAATCAGGTAGAACCAACGGCGAGTGACCATGAGGTTTTCCGGCAAGCCCAGCACCCGGTAAGCAATGGGGTCGCGATGGTGATGGTCGTAAAAGAGCCAGGCGTCGATGTTGCGCTCGCACAGCTCAGCTTGAATGGCGGGGAGATCCATGGGCGAGCTTCTATTCTAAATGAGGCAGGGATTTTTGGGCGAATGTGGCAGCCAGTCACAACCGCCTAAAGAATAGAAAAGCCCCGACTACTCGGGGCCATTCAAACTCACGTGGTGCGGAAAGCAGTCTGTCCAAATTCAGTATCAGTAGAGCAGTAATTCTTGTCAAGTTGCTGGGCCCAACGTAAGGATAGAGATTTCGCGATGCCGACCACGGTCCGCAAGTCAGATGAGCCTACGCGAGTTACCCGAAATGGGAAAAGTGCGCTTTTGTAACTTCATTCAGCGAGAATCTCGGACTGGAGACAAAAGATATCGCTTGGTTGCAGGCGGCAACGTTTCGCATGCGGCGCGCAGCACAAGTCGCGGCGCATTTTTGCGGATCCGCATCAAATAGGGGACCGTGCGCTTGGGATCGGCTTTGGCCGTTTCCCGCAACAACCAGCCGAGACCTTTCTGCACCATGTCGCTCTTGTCATCGAAAAGCAGAGCAGACAACCGGGTGATTTCAGGGAAGAACATTTTTTGCCGCGCACCGCGAATCAGGGCTACGCACGCAGCCCGTCGATGCCAGCCATCGTGAGACTTCGCCCATGTGAAAACATTTTCATGCGTGCAGGATCGTCGGCCACCATAGGAGAGATCAGGTAATGCACCAGGGCATCGTGGTCGGCCCAGGAAGTAATCCGATCCAGCCATCGTTCAAATAATCGGAATTCGCGGTCGCCGAAATCCTGAGTCTGCTTTTCCAGCAGAAATACAGCGAAGACTTTCTCTTCCAAGACATCGCCGGAAAAAAGTTTATCGGCAACGGACAGGAGAAAAGCGGCTCCTCGCTGGGACAGAATTTCCCGCCGAGAACTCACGGCCAATTTGCGAAGATCGGCCGTATACCATCCGTGCGATTTGATTTTTTCTTTGAAGAACCACTGCACGCCCTTAGCATGTTTAGCCGATCCGCCGTCCCGCAACGCACGCCGAATCTCAGCGGCGATACTTGCCGGTCTAAGCGAGCGCATGGCCATGGCTGGTAAACGTTCTATCTGCGGGTGCGCGGGCGGATTCACATTCTATTTCGCGGGAGCCGCGGCCGTTGTCCTCATTTTCTTATCGTAAATCCAGAGAAGCGCCACAGTAGCCGCGCCCACCGCAGTTACCGCCCACCAGATGCGCGCTGGCTGGTGGGTGACCTCTCCAAAGTGATGGATGAGCATCCCGCCGAACCAGCCGCCGATCAGCGAACCGATTCCGATCGGCAGAAAGGCAAAACCCATATAGGTGCCCTGCTGGCCCGGAGGCGCAAGGCGAGAAATGTATTCGTAGTAGCGCGGCGATTGCGTGATCTCGCCCAGCGAAACCGCAAACAGCGTAAGAACCACCATCGGAACGCTAGGATGCACGACCAAAATGATCCATGCCAGGCCGGAGATCAGCGTTCCCAGCGTAATGGCGCGAAACGCGGGTATCCGCTGCGTGAGAAGACTAACCACCATCTGCAGCGCAATCACGGTCAGCGGCCCGGTTACAAGAAGCAGCTCGGTATCGGTTTTGGGATTGATGTAATCGTGAATGTAGAGTGGCAGGATGATGAATTCCTGCCAGTAAACAATCCAATAGCCGGAGAAGATCAGCAGGAAAAGCATGAAGCGCGGATTAGAGATGACGGTGGCGAAATTCTTTGCCGCCTGGCCGAGGCTGACGGTCTGTGTCTCACCCGAGCGACGCGGCTCTTTGAAGAGCAGCAACACGGCGAAGAACATCGCAAACACACTCAGCGCGGCTACGCGGAAAACATTTTCCACACTCAAATGCTGGTGCACCCAGGACGCGACGTAAGGCCCCGCAGCCCCACCAATGTTCACCAGCGTGTAATAAATAGAGTAGCCAATCGAGCGGACATTTTCTTTGGACGCGCGCGCGGTAGTGCCGACAACGCATGGCTTCACCAGCGCGATGCCCAGGGCAGGAAGCATGAGGACGAACGTCACCAGCACGATCAGCGGCATGGAATTGCGTACAGGAGCCAGCCAGAGTGCTCCCAGTGATCCAAGCAGGAAGTAAGAGCAACTCAGAATGAGGTAGGCGAGCGAAAGAGATCGGCGGAAGCCCAGCCGGTCGGCAAGAGTTCCGCCGAACGCCGCCAGGAACCACACCAGCCCTCCGAACAGCCCGGTCAGGCTGCTGGCTTGCTCGACTCGAAAATTCAAGGTCTCGTGAAGATAGCGCGCGAGCGATGCGAAAGCGGCATAGTAGGAAAGCCGCTCGAACAGTTCGCTGATATTGGCAACCCAGAACGGCCGCTCGAAGCCAGTGCGAATCTCATGCAAGCGTTCGCTAAGAGAATGGCTCCTCTTGTCCGGTCCTTGGGTTATGTCTATCACTCTGTCATCCTAGGCGCAGACTTGCCATTCGCTAGGGAATGGCAATTCCATTCCGGGCGCGGAGTCTGCACCATATCTTTAATTCACTTGTCATGCATCTTGAATTCACCAAGCGCATCCTGGGCGTGGAGTCTGCCACATCTTTAATTCATTCGTCATGCATCTTGAACTTACTTGTCATCCCGAGCGATGTCCGAGCCGCGCTCGCGCGGTGAGGACAAGCCGAGGGACCTTGTGTTGTTGAACCCGACAAGCGCTCAGGGAGTACTCAACCGCTTCCGCAACTCCTCAGCCGTCAGCCCCGCAACGCGGATTATCTTTCTTCGGCCGGACTGCCCGGACGCTATGGTAACGGACGAACGTGGAACCTTCAAAAGATTTGCGAAGAATTCAATACAGGCTTCATTAGCACGGCCTTCGATGGGAGGCGCCGTTAACGTCAGTTTCAGCGCCTCCCCGAGCTCTCCGGTGATGGCGTTCTTCTTGCCGCGAGGGTGGACTTTGACGGTGAAGACGACGCCTGACTCACACTCACGGATTGGAATCATCGAATGGCTTTCACCGCGGAGTCACCAAGGCAGCGAGAAAACTTCCAAAACACCAACTATCGGTTCTTCTCTGTGCTCCTCTGTGCCCTCTGTGGTTAAGTTGTTGTCCGTTCTCCATCTCTGTGCTCCTCTGTGCCCTCTGTGGTTAGGTTGTTGTCATTTCTCCATCTCTGTGTTCCTCTGTGCCCTCTGTGGTTAAGTTGTTGTTCTTTCTCCAAAAATTGCCGTCCCCACGCGCACGCACGTCGAGCCTTCCTCGATCGCCACTTCGAAATCGTGCGACATGCCCATCGATAGTGTATCCATGCTCACTGCCGGCAGTTTTCGTGACCCGATCTTATCGCGGAGCTCTCGCAACGTCCGAAAATAGGGTCGCGCCTGCTGCGGATCTTCGGTGAACGGAGGAATGGTCATGAGGCCATGAATGGCCAGATGATCCAACTGCGGCGCGGACTGAAGAATTTGCTCCAGCTCGGGCTTGTCCGGCGCGATGCCACTTTTCGCCTCCTCACCGCCGAGGTTGACTTCAATCAGGACCGCCAACTTTTTCCCGATTTTCTGGGCCGCAAGGTTCAACTTTTCTGCTAGCTTCAATGAATCCACAGAATCCACGGCCGAAAACAATTCCACCGCCTTTGCGGCTTTGTTAGTTTGCAGATGTCCGATCATGTGCCATTGGGCATCGCGTAGCTCGCGCACCGCCTCTGCCTTGGTGGCAAATTCCTGCACCCGATTCTCGCCGAAGATGCGTATCCCCGCCGCGTATGCTTGAAGAATGTGTCCGACTGGAAAAGTCTTGCTGACGGCCAGGAGCGCGATCTCGTGCGGATTGCGTCCGGCGCGGCGAGCGGCAGCGGCAATGCTCTCATGGACATGGCTGATGTTTTCAGCAATCGACATGGAAAGATTTAACCACAGAGGACACAGAGGGCACAGAGGACTGCGGGGAAAATGCGGAACTAAGAAGGCAGAATGCAGAAATTAAACTGACGCTCAGCGTTCATTCCGCAGTCTGACTTCACATGATCGCCGTTGGAGGCGCCGGGTCTTCCGGACGGCCCGCATTCGCCAGCGGCACACGGATCATGACCAACGCCAGGATCACCAGCACGATGAACCCCGAAACCGTAACAGGATGCGTGAAGATGACCGGCAACGGCTTGTTGAAAAAATAGAACGCTGCTACAACCAGCCCAAGGATCGCCTCTCCGGCGATGAAGCCCGAAGCCGTCAGCACTCCGGCATTCTCCACACGAGCTTTCTGCGCATCGTTGAACCCGCGCCGATCACGTGCTTTATCAGTGAGCCAACGGATAACTCCGCCGACGAAGATGGCAAACGTAGTCTCCAGCGGCAAGTACATGCCGACGGCGAAGAGCATGACGCTCTTCACTTCCAGCATGATCATGGCGAATCCCATGAGGATTCCCGCCCCTACCAGCGGCCAGGGCATGTTGCCACCCACAATGCCCTGCGCCAGCGAAGCCATGAGGCCGGCCTGCGGCGCCGAAAGCTGGGGATCACCAAAGCCGATTCCGCCGCGGTTAATGTTGCCCTGGTGCAGGATTAGCAGCGGAAAGTAAAGGGCCGCACTGGCCACCAGAATTCCCAGGAAATCGCCGATTTGCATCTTGGCCGGAGTTCCGCCGAGGATGTGGCCGACTTTGAGGTCTTGCAGCATCTCGCCTGCAACTGCCGATGACACACAGACCACTGCGGCTACGCCGAGCACTGCCGCCACACCGCTAATGCCGGAAACACCAATGGCGACCATCAGCAGCGCTGCGATAATGAGAGTGCATAGGGTGAGACCCGAGACCGGGTTATTAGAGGAACCGATGAGTCCGACGAGATTCCCGGATACTGCGGCGAAAAAGAATCCGACCACGATCATGACCAACGCCGCCACGATACCGCCGCTGAGTAGGCCGGAAAAATAGGTGTAAAGAAAGACCATACACAGGAACGCTGCAAACAAGCCGGGAAAGACTACCTTACCGCTCAGATCTCGCTCGGTGCGATTGGTGGCAGTGTGTGCGGCGGCTGATTTCTTCAGATCGGAGATGGCCCGCTTCATGCCCAGCCCGAGACTCTTGCGCATGCGGAACAGGGTCCAACCCGCGCCTACCAGCATTCCTCCTACAGCGATCGGGCGCACGATGAATCGCCACACCGCATTGGGCACGTTGCCTTCGCTGCCTGCGGGCAGCACGGATTGCAGGTTCGGACCGAGGAAATAAATAATGAGTGGCACCAGCAGACCCCAGGCGACAACGCCGCCGGCAAAGTTCAACGCGGCCAAACGCGGTCCGATAATGTAGCCCACACCGAGGTAAGCGGGGCTGATGGCTGGGGCCTGAAAAGTTGTGACGCCGCCCACGCTGACAGTCTGAGCGGTTTGCGCGCTCCCCAGACGCAGAATGCCTCTGCCTGTCTGGCCCACGTGGATCACGAAGGCCTTGCTGGCACTGAACAGCTGAAACGAACCCAGCAGGAACACCAACCCGCCGAATCCCATGTTGTAGAAGAGCAACTTGGCTGCCTGCGCGCCTTGCTGCCCGGCCTTGTGAATCTGTGATGCTGCCACCGACTCGGGAAAGGGGAGCTCCGGGTCCTCGACCATCACTCGGCGCAATAGAGTCACAAACAGAATGCCCAGGGCGCCGCCAACAGCCATCAGCGCCGCCGATTTCCAATATGCCTCATGAAACCCGAACGACTTCCACGCTCCAGAAATTACGAATGCGGGAAGGGTGAACACGGCACCCGCCGCGACCGACTCGCCGATCGATCCCACGGTTCGCGCGATGTTTTCTTCCAGCAGCGAGCCTTTCATCATGCGCAGCACCGCCATGCCGATGACGGCTGCCGGGTACGTTGCCGCAATGGTCATGCCGGCTCTTAAGCCGAGGTAGGCATTGGCCGCCCCCAGGATTACGGTCATGACCAGCCCTATCAACACGGCGCGGAAAGTAAACTCCTTCATCTCCATGTTCTCGGGCACGTAGGGCCGGTACTTCTTTTCAGCCTCGGCTGCGTTCACCGTGGTTTGTGTGCTCATGGATGGAACCCTCGTAAGTGATTAGTAGCACACCTCTGGGACGGCGCACGTTAGCATGCGCCATGCCGGGTTTACAAGTACGATGCTCACCAAGGCCTTTGGGACAAAACCTGGGGTGTCCCTTTTTTACAACTTTTAGAGTAAGCCTTTCCTAACACTTGGGTTAGAATACCCGTATCGAAGAAAATTGTGAGGTGTGAATTGCGGGAAGCACTTACCGACCGAGAGTACTGGGTCCGGAACCTGAGGCAATTCAGGTGCCCTGATTGCGGTAGTCTTGTGGGGTACCGTTCCCGTCGCCGGACCATCGCGGAAAAATATATCCTGCCGCTACTTCTGCTGCAACCGGTGCGTTGCGGGGATTGTTTTTGCCGGTTCTATCGTCCCGTATCCGTGCAGGTACGCGAACGCAAAGAACTTGGGCACAGGGAATCCGAGATTAAAATCCCGCAGTCGCCACAAACTGGTAGCCGCGTTGCGTGATGCCGGCAGCCCCGTTATACTGAATACAATTCGCCCAGCTGGTGCGCAAATGTGATAGCCGGGCGACGGGAGGGTAGTCTTCAGCAGTAGCCAGGAGCTAAATCGGGCTGCCACGGTCAAGGCTGGAGGCTCGTCTTTTGTCTCGTTGGCGGGTCAAGCCGCGGAAAGCCTGTTCGCTGTCCTGTTCCCTTCCGATTGCCGTTTTTGCGGCGCCCCCCTGATCAAGATTTCCCGTCTGCCAGTTTGTGAGGAGTGCCTGTCTGCCATGCGGCCTATCGTGGGTGGAGTGTGCTCCATCTGCGGCGAGGGGCTGGTGAGCCCGAGCGCGTTCTCGGGAGAGCACAGTGAGCCGCGCTGCGGATTATGCCGCCGCCTGGAGCCTCCATTTGCCAAAGCGGCAGCCTACGGGAGCTACGATGGCGGTCTGCGCGAACTGATCCACCTGCTGAAATATGAGCAGGTGCGGCCGGCGGCGAACGTCCTGGGACGCATGTTGTCCGAGGTTATTGGAGGATTGAAGCCCTCTTTCGGGAATGGCTCCATTGTCGTGATTCCTGTTCCGCTGCATCCTGGCAAGCTGCGCCAGCGGGGCTTCAACCAGGCGGAACTGATCGCGCGGGCTACGCTGAAGCTGAAGCCTGCGGGCGAGCAGTTGATGCTGAATAGCGCAGTGCTGGAGCGACGGCGCCATACCCAATCGCAAACCGGGCTTAGCAGTCATCAGCGTCGGGAGAACATCCGCGGCGCATTTTTCGTCACCAAGCCGCGTGAGTTACAGGATCGCGAAGTCCTGTTGGTTGACGATGTTTTCACAACCGGAACCACGGTCTCGGAGTGCGCGCGTGTGCTGCGGCGTGCCGGTGCGGCTCGTGTTTGGGTGGCCACGGTTGCTCGTACTCTGAAGATTAACACCCAGCACGCCGTGCCCGATCAGGACGAAGAAAGCCGGTTGGCCATGGCGGCTCACGGATAATGCAGTTCTATGTCAGGGAAGCTCCACAATTCGATTCGTATGCACGCCAGCACGCCTGTGTTGGTGGCGGGAACCCACCAAGCAACTGATGGGCATGCTCTGCACACGCCGGTGCTGGTGCTCAACGCGTCCTATGAGCCGATCAATGTTTGCGCAGCGCGACGTGCTATTGTGCTGGTGCTGAAGGGTGTCGCCATGACGGAAGAAGAGAACGGCCACTTCCTTCATGCCGCCCGACTAGCGGTCCGCGTGCCCTCTGTGATTCGTCTGCTCGAATACCGGCGCATTCCGCACCAGACGCGCGCCTTGTCGCGGAAGAACATCCTACTGCGTGACCGCAACAGCTGCCAGTATTGCGGGACTGTGCTGCCATCGGGAGAACTGACCTTGGACCACGTGATTCCGCGATCGCGGGGCGGGTCGTCCACCTGGGAGAATCTAGTGGCGTGTTGCCATCCCTGCAACCGGCAGAAGGGCAACCACCTGGCCGCGGAAGCCGGGATGAAGCTTATGCGCGAACCGCGCGCATTCAATCTTCACACCAGCCGCCACATCATGCGTCTGATGGGCCGCTCGGACGACAGGTGGCGGAAGTATCTCTTCTACTAAGGCCGTGTTCACCCGTCACATACGTCATCCACTTCGTTTGTCATCGTGAGCGCCGTTTTATGTTTCGCTTGCAAAACGTAAGACAAGCGAGGGATCTATGCGTTCATGCATTCCCTGCCTAGGTTCTAGAGCTGGTTTGGCTCTGTTGACATCCTGAAGCACAAGATCACGTGCTACAGGCGGTAAAGATTGTAAGTCAAGCCCAACAGCA
>Ga0099828_10003580_pt1 | contig 10851 bp, 7 predicted proteins | sample CZO8metaG_2_FD_79338 | JGI IMG/M metagenome (GOLD analysis project Ga0099828, IMG submission 79338) | Vadose zone soil microbial communities from the Eel River Critical Zone Observatory, Northern California, USA - CZOApr15con2H1.8 metaG | ecosystem: Environmental > Terrestrial > Soil > Vadose...
ATCCGGGTCAGGGGAGCGCGGCGCATGACGCGCAGAATCGGACCCGAAGCCCTCGAGGTCGGCAACGGCCCGCACGCTGCTGACGTCGAAAACGACCAGCCGGTCCGCGTTCGTGTGAGCGATGTAGCCGGCCGGCGTCCTGGTCCCGCCCCACCCTCTCAGTGAAGCGTGTCGCTGCCGACCGCGGCCTGGACCTGGAAGTAACTGCTCAGGTATGCGGACCGGGCCTGCCGATAGGCGATCAGGGTGCCCCGGTAGGTCCTCTCGGCGTCGAGCAGGTCGATCGTCGAGGCCGCGCCCTTCTGGTAGGCGAACTCGGTGGTATCTCGCGATTCTCTCGCCGCGCTGAGGTAGGTCCCCTCATGGAGCGCGACCCGCTCCTTGTTGACTTGCATCGCGGCGAACGCGGTTTCGACGTCGCTCAAGACCTGGTCGCGCGTACCCTGGGCGAGGGCGGCGGCGCGGTCGATCTCGACCCTGGTGCGGGCGATCTCGCCCTGGTTGCGATCGAAGATCCGCAGCGGGATGCTGAGCCCGAAGCCGAACGTGTTCGTGGATGGGCCCTTCGGATAGAGGGGCTGGAACCAAGCCGGGCCGAACGAGGGCCCGGTGTGCAGCCATCCGGCCAGGAACGAGACGTCGGCGATGCGGTTGGCGCGGGCCAGGCGCCAGTCTGCCTCAGCCTTACGGATGGCGGCCTGAGCCGCCTGCAGGTCCGGCCTCGCGGCCAACGCTTGCCCCTTCAGCGTTTCGAGCGATCGCGGCTCATAGGGGACCAGCTCGTCGCCGACAAGGTCGAAGTCCTCGGGCAGCTCGGGAGAGGACACGAGGGCTCGCAGCGCGGCCTTGGCGGTGGCGAGCGCCAGCCTCGCATCCTGAACGTCGCCGACGAACTGGAGCCCCTGGAGCTGCACCTTCAGCAGATCCGCTCGTGCGATGTCGCCGGCCTCAAGACGCAGCCGGTTCAGGTCTTCAACCTTCCGGAAGCTCTCGAGGTTCTCCCGGGCCATGGCCAGGTTGGACTGGGCGAGCAGTCCGGCCGCGAACGTAGCGCGGACGTTCAGGAGCAGGAGGCGGCGTGCGTCCAGCAGCTCGTCGTGGGCGACGTCCGTGGCGAGTCGGGCGTTCTCAATGCGACGGCGGCGCTTTCCCCCCAGCTCGAGGAGCTGTGTCACCATCGCCGTAAGATCCGCCGTCTCGTTGCTGATGAACGGGTTGGGCCGCAAGCGCGCGGTGAGCTCTCCGGCCCTTGCCGACTCCTCCGCCAGGGCCTGGGCGTGCAACGATGGGTTCTGCCGCAGGGCGAGCGTCACGACCTGCTTGAGGGTGACGACTGGCCGCTCGGCCTGGGCCTCGCCCCCCAGGAGGAGGGCAGCGATGGCCAGCGGGGCCGAGAGACGCAGGCGGCTTCTCGGCGGAATCGGGCGAGGACTCACCGGAACCGCCCGAGGTTCGTCGGGCCCAGAGCGCCCTCGCCGCGCTCGCCGCTCTTCAAGCGGAGCGCGTCGAGGACGTCCAGGACGAAGACCTTGCCGTCCCCGCGGCGGCCCGTGTGCACGGCTTTGTAGAGGGCCGATAGGATGTCCTCGACTTCCTCATCCCTGCAGACGATCTCCAGCCGCAGCTTCTTGACGAGGTCAACCGCCGGATGGGAGCGGTGCTCCGGATGCGCTGGGTCGTGCTCCTGCCCGAAGCCTCGAGCCTCGGAGACGGAGAGCCCTTGCACGTGATGCTCGGCGAGTTCCTCGACGAGGTGGTCGAATCGGTCCGGCGATATGAACCCCAACACGTACTTCACATGCGCCCCCTAGTATTCGGCCCGTTCGGTCTCGAAGGTCCCGAAGAGGACCGGGAGGACGATCAGCGTGAGAATGGTGGCGGTCACCAGTCCGCCGATGATCACGATGGCGAACGGGCGTTGTGTCTCGGCGCCGACCGCGGTCGACAGCGCCGCCGGCAGCAGCCCCAGCTCGGCCATCAGGGCCGTCATGAGCACCGGCCGGAAGCGTGACGATGCCCCTTCGGTCACGGCCGCGACGAGGCTGCGCCCCTCGTTGCGGAGATCCCGGATGCGCTGGACGAGCAATACGCCGTTCATCACCGACACGCCGAGCAAGGCCACGAAGCCGACCATCGCTGACACCGAGAGAGCGAGCCCGGTCGCCAGAAGGGCCCAGATGCCTCCGACGGCGGCGAAGGGCACGTTCAGCAGGATCAAGAGGGCGAGTTTCGTCGAGTCGAAGGCGGTGAAGAGCAGGAAGAAGATCGCGATCAGCGTGATGGGCACGATCACCATCAGCCGCTTCTGGGCCCGCTGCTGGTTCTCGAAGGCGCCGGACCAGAGGAGGGTGTAGCCGGGAGGCAGCTTCACCCGATCGCGGACGCGCGCCGAGGCCTCCCGCACCAGCGACCCGAGGTCGCGGCCCCGGACCGATAGCTTGACCGCGATCCGGCGAGCATTCTCCTCGCGGTACACGCGCGCGGATCCGGGCTTTACGGCGACGTCAGCCAGCGATCCGAGAGCGAGCTTTTCGCCCGAGGGTCCGAGCACGGGCAGCCGGCGGACGGACTCCACGTCGGAGACCGCGCCCGGGTTCATCTTCACGACGAGGTCGAAAGTGCGCTCGCCCTCGAGAACCTTGGTCGCCACGGCGCCGCCCATCGCGGTCTCGACGACCTCCTCGATGTCGGATACCGACAGGCCGACACGGGCCAGCGCGGACCGGTCGATGGCGATCTGCACCTGGGGCTGGCCTGAGAGGTGCTCGGGAACGACGTCGCCCGCGCCGGGAACGTCACGTATCGCGGTCGCCACCGCGTCGGCCAGGGCCTGGAGCGTGGCGGGGTCCTCGCCGAAGATCTTGACGACGAGCTCTCCCTTCACGCCCGAGACGGCCTCGTTCACGTTGTCCTCGATGTACTGGCTGAAGCCCACGTCGATCCCAGGGATCGACGCGAGGCGGGAGCTCATCTGGCCGACGAGATCTTCGCGGGTGCCCGCGCTCGACCACTCCTCGCGTGGCTTGAGGTCCGCGTACAGCTCGGCGGTGTCGAAGCCGTTGACGTCGAGCCCGTCATCCGGCCGGCCGAGCTGGGACACCACGGTCGTCACCTCGGGGAAGCTGCGCAGGACCTCGCGCACGCGCCTCGTGACCGAGGCGGCCCCCGTGGGCCCGATCGAGCCCGGCATGATGACCCGGACCCAGAGCGCTCCCTCGTCCAGCTTCGGCAGGAACTCCGAGCCCATGAACGGAGCGAGGCAGAAGGTCCCGAGCAGCAGTGCGAGCGACACGACGATCACTGTCTTGCGCTTCGCGAGTGCCTGCTCGAGCAGCGGCCGGTACACAGCGAGCAGCTTGCGGACCAGGGCCGACTCTTTCGCGACCCGCGCGGGGGAAAGGACGAAGCTCGCGAGGGTCGGGATCATCGTCACCGCGAGCACAAACCCGCACAGTAGGGTGAACGTGAGCGTCAGGGCGACGGGACGGAAGATGCGTCCCTCCACCCGCTGCATGGTAAACAGCGGCATGAAAGCCGTGACGATGATGGCGGTGGAGAAGAGCTGGGGTTTCGCCACGTCCGCGGCGCCGGTCACGATCAAGGACTCCAGGGAGCGGACCTTGCCGGCTTTCTCTTCGAGGAGCCGAAGGACGTTCTCTATTACGAAGACCGCCGGGTCGACGATGATGCCGAAGTCCACCGCTCCCATGGAGATCAGGTTGGCCGGGATGCCGAGGGCCTGGAGCAGGATGAAGGAGCCGAGCAGCGACAGCGGGATGACAAGGGCGACGATCATCGCGGACCGCAGGTTCCCCAACCCGAGGAAGGCGACCAGTACCACGAGCACGAGGAAGATTCCCTCGGCCATGTTCTTGAGGACCGTGTGGAGGGTGCGGTTGATGAGCTGGGTCCGGTCATAGTGGGGTACGAGATGTACTCCGCGGGGCAAGTCCTGGTTGATGCGGTCGACCTTCTCACGCACCGCGCGCAGGACTTCCAGGGCGTTTTCCCCCTTGCGCAGGAGGACGATGCCCTGGACGACATCGTCGTCGGCGTTCTTGCCCACGAGGCCGAGACGTACGGCCGAGCCGACCGCCACCGTGCCGATGTCGCGGACGAGCACCGGCGTGCCGTTGCGGACCCTGACGGCAATGCCCCCGATGTCGCGCTCGTTGCGAACCAGGCCGAGTCCCCGGACGATGTACATCTCCGGTCCGTGCTCGATGTAGGAACCGCCCGCGTTCCGGTTGCCGTTCGCGAGCGCCTCGAACACCTCGTGGAGCGAGAGGCCGTAGGACTTTAGCTTCACCGGGTCCACGAGGACCTGGTACTGCTTGATCGGCCCGCCGAAGCCGTTGACATCGACGACGCCGGACACCTGGCGGAGCTTGCGCTCAACGATCCAATCCTCGAGGGACTTGAGCTCGGTGGGCGAGAAGCCGGGGGGCCCGACGACGGTGTAACGGAAGATCTCGCCGACCGGCGTCGTGTCGGGCGAGAGCGAGGCCTGGGCGCCGGCGGGCAGGTCCACGCCCTGGAGGCGCTCGAAGGTCTGTTGGCGTACGTAGACGCGATCGGCGTCGTCCTCGAAGACGATGGTGACAACCGAGAGGCCGAAGATCGAGATCGAACGCATCGACGCGCGGCGCGGGATACCGTTCATCTGGTTCTCGACCGGAATCGTGACCAGCCGCTCGACCTCCTCCGCGGCGTGGCCGGGAAACAGGGTGATCACCTGCACCTGGACGTTGGTCACGTCCGGGTAGGCCTCGACCGGCAGCCGCTGATACGCCACGAGCCCCACGGTCACGAAGATCGTCAGGAGCGACAGGATGACGACGCGCTGGCGGACGCAGAAGGCGACGAGGCTTCTCAAGAACGATGCGCCTCCGCCCAGGCAGCCTCCAACAGCAAGCTGCCCTCCGTCACCAGCCAGGTCGACTCCTGAACGCCGGACAGAACCGTGATGACACCCTCGCTCTCCGGCCCGATCACCACGGGTATTCGCCGATAGCGACCCGGTGCCTCCTCCACGAAGACGAAGGGTTGCCGGTCGTTGACGACCGCCTGGGCGGGAAGCACGATTCGACGCGCGGCGGTGGCCTTCATGACGTCGACGGTGACGTACATCTCGCTCTTCAGGAGGCCGCGCGCATTCTCGACGTGGCCGCGCGCCCGAGCCGTGCGTGTTGCCGGGTCGAGCGCGGCGCCGACGACGTCGAGCCGCCCGACGAATGTTCGATCTGGCCAGGCGGGGGAGTGGACCCGGAGAGGAGCTCCCGCCGCTACGCTGTGCAGATCGGCCTCGGTGACGTCGAGCAGCATCCAGAGCGTCCTCGGGTTCGACACCAGGAAGAGCGGCGTGGCCCCATCGGAGCGGACTTCCTGGCCCAGGTTGAGCGTCCGCTCCACGACGACGCCGGCCACCGGGCTCTTGAGGCTGAAGGACTGGTCCACCGTCCCCGTGGGCGTCTTCGGTCCGCTCCAGAAGTTGAGCCGCACCCGAGTGCGCTCGGCCTCGGCACGTGCGCGCTCATGATCCGCCTCCGCCTGGTCGAGCTCCTTCCGGGCCGCCGCGCCGTGCTCGAAGAGCTGTCGCGTCCGGTCGAGCGCCCGGTCTGCGGCACCGAGGTCAGCGGCGGCACGCGCTGCGTCGGATTGGGCTTGACCGAAATCTGGTGCGGCGAGGTGGGCAAGTGTTTGGCCGGCCGCGACGCGCGCTCCGATGTCGGCGCGTATCGATGTGACGCGGCCCGACACCGGCGCGAAGACCCGTACCGTGGTGTCCTCGTCCCAGACCAGGCGGCCCGTGACCGTCAGGTAGTCGTCGCCCTCGATGCGGACGGGTTCGATGCTCACCGCCGAGGGCCGACGGCCGTCGGCGAAAACCACGACGTCGCCCTCGACATGAAAGGGCGGAGCGTCCGCAGTCTTCGCGGCATGGCGGCAGGCCGACCAGGCGGCGAATAGCGCCAACAGGAGGAGCGGCAGCGCATTGTTTGACGAAGTTGTCACCTCGAGCGCCGCGAGGTGCAAGTGAGGTGCCAGGCTCACCGAGCCTTGCGCCGGCACGCTATTTCCCTCGGCGTTAGAGTGATAGCTGAAGAGCGGGAGGAAGCCGTTACGTTCCGAGGGCCAGCCAGATGAAGGACCCTTTCAGGGCGGCTTGCGCTCGAAGCGCGAAGTCCGTTTGGCTAACCTCCGTGATCACGCTGGATCCGATGACGCTTGAGATCCTGCAGGCCCGGCCTTTTCAGGGACCGGCAGGGTCGGACGCTCGTCGGTGCCAACCACAAGAATGGCGTCTTCTATGCATACGAGGTCGGGAGTGTCGCGGCCGGTCCGAGCTGGGAACGCGGGGTGGGAGTCAGCATCGGCATGATGCCGGCCCTTCGTTCTCCGGTGTCGCCGTTACGGGCGGCTTCATGTACTGGCTGTCGGGACCGAGGTTGAACGCGTGGAGCCTGCCCTGAAAGGCTACCCTTCGTGACACGCCCACTGCATGCCAGGCTCTCTCGGAGCGCTGAAAGATTCTTTCGGGCCCGCCGCAACATGGATCGTAGAGGTTCTGTCTGGCCGTAGGTAGGATCAGCGCAACGTCCTTCGGCGGTGGGCTGATCGCTCTCGCGCTTGCCGTCGCCTGCGCCCACCAGGGCGCGAGGAAGGCGCCCGCTGGCCCACGACGCCTGGGTCATGTCAGTCCCCTGGCCCGGGCGGAATACATCCGGCGGGCGGCCGTGTGGCGGCCCACGATGATCGCCGCCATGGATCTGCTGCGCGGTCCCCAAGGCAAAGGAGCCTTCGAGCCCAATCAGCACGTCACCTGCGACTACACCGAGGAGAAGCCCCTGGGCGGCCAAACCCCTAAGTTCCGCTGCGTTCTCGCTCCCGACGATATCGTGAAGGTCCGGTACGGGAAGGGCAACAGGGAGGTGTACGGACAGGTGGCCGGCAGCAGGCTACTGTGGGCGCTCGGCTTCGGTGCCGACCGCAATTATCCCGTCAAGGTGACCTGCCGGAACTGCCCGATCGAGCCCTGGTATTGGCGCACGGAGCGGAGAGTGGCACTGACGACGTTCGAGCCAGCGACGATCCAGCGCCCGTTCCATGGAGAGACGATCGAGGCTCCAGGCTACAAGGGCTGGGCGTGGCCGGAACTGGAGCAGGTGGACGAGCGGTCCGGAGGCGCACCGCTCGCCCAGCGCGACGCCCTGAAGCTGCTGGCCGCCTTCCTGCAGCACACGGACAGCAAGGCGGACAACCAGCGGCTCGTCTGTCTGCCGGAGGGCGTCGTCCGGGACGAGGCCGGCAACGAGGATTGCACGAAGCCTTTCATGTACATCACCGATCTCGGCGTGACCTTCGGGCGCGCCACTCGCCTCAACAACACCGGCGTCGATTTCGGGGCCTGGGAGTCCGAGCCCGTATGGCGCAGTCCCCGGCAGTGCGTGGGCAACCTCAGGAAGTCCTTCACCGGGACCCTCGACAACCCACGCATCAGCGAGGCGGGCCGGAAGCTCCTCGCCGACCTGCTCCTGCAGCTATCCGACGGGCAGATCCACGACATCTTCGCCGCGGCTCGAGTGGACCGCCGCGAGCAGAAGATCCACACCCCGCAGGGGGACGGGCTCGTCACGTTCGACGACTGGGTTCGGGTTTTCAAGAGGAAGCGGGACGAGATCGTGAACCAGCGCTGTGCCGCTCGGGCTGGTGGGTCGATTCGCAGCGAGGTGGAGCCTAAAGACTCTCTCTGTGAATATCTTCCGCGGGACGATGCGGAGAGGTGAAACGCATGAAAAGGAGAGTTGTCGTGCTCGCAGTCGTCGCCTGGGGAGTCCTCGGTCATCACTCCGACGCGGCATCGTCGCTCGTCACCGTCGAGGCGGTCTTGGTGGAGCCGCAGAATCCGCGTCCCGATGCCCTCTGCAAGCTCAGCGTCCGCCTGAAGAACGCGGGCAGGCAGACCGCCACGTATTTCCGGTTCAAGGTCAAGATCGACGGCCAGGACGTCACCATCTACAAGGATCACCTCTACGCCGTCAACATCGAGCCGGGGACCTCGGGGACCATCGACCTCTACAGCTTCTGGAGCCCCTCGGACGGCAAGCCCAGCATTTCGGTCGAGGTCACGCTGCTGGAGGCGCAGTGGGCGGAGTTCAAGCGGGAGGGCCAGACCTTCACGACCAGACCCCTCGGTCCTGTCGAAGGCCTACCGGTCTCCGCCACGCAGTCCTTACGCATCTCGGCCACCAAGTAAGGAGCCAGAAAGATCTCGGCCGAGTCGACATCTCGCGGTCGGCGGCGCCTGCGACGAGGAGGGCATCCCGGGAGCATCCAGTCTACGACGGACACCGCATACGCTCGCCCGGTAGAACCGCCGGCCGGCCCACCGAAGAGTTGTGGATCCGCGGGGGCTGTTTGCAATACCCTGGAGGCTCAGACAGGAGGGGCGCGAAGGCGGAGACATGTGTGGTTCATCAGTATCGGCGTAGATGACCCCCGCCGGGCGCCCACCACTCGTCACACGCGTCTGCTAAGCCTGGTCCTGCGCTTCAAGCCCGTCGTGACGTTGCCGCTCTTCGCGGTGTTCGTCGGCGCTCAGGAGCATCGGGACGTCCCGACGTTCCCGGCGCGGACGGAGCTGGTCACGGTGGATGCGGTCGTGCTCGACTCGGCGGGGCGGCCCGTCCGCGGCCTCACCGCGCAGGATTTCAGCCTGTCCGAGGACGGCAAGCCGCAGGCCATCGTCAGCTTCGAGGCTTTCGACCTCGGGGCGGGAGCGGAGCCGGCCGCCGCGATCGCGCCTCCGGGGCCCGTCGCTACGAACCTCCGGCCCGCCCGCGTTACGGCCGGCTCGTTCGTCCTGCTCGTGGACGACATGAGCCTGGCTCCCTCGCGCCAGGAGACGGTTCGCACGGCGCTCACGCGGTTCCTCACCGACGGCGTGCGCGACGGCGACGAGCTGATCTACGCGACGACGAGTGGTGATGCCTGGTGGACCGCCCGAATGCCCGAGGGCCGCCAGGACGTCCTCGCCATCGCCGCCCGCGCCCGCGGGCGCAGCCTGGCGGACACCGGAAGGGACGCGGTGAGCGAGTGGGAGGCGTTCCGCATCAGCCATTGGGAAGGAAGAGGTGAAAGCGGCGATTCCGGCGCAGGGGCAGGGGCGACGGCCGGTCCTCCAAGCGGATCCCTCGCGTCGCAGCCGGGCCAGCCAGGGCCGACCGTTGCCGGCTCGAGCACGACGCAGCGTGTCGTGGACCGCTACTACCAGAATCGCGTCTGCATCCCCGACCTGCCCGCCGCCACGCCGCTCGCGGTGTGCCGCGGCATGGTGGTCGCGCGGGCCGAGCAGGTCGACGCGCGCCGCCGCAACCGGACGCGCGATACGCTCGCCGGCGTCGACCGCGCGGTGTTCACGCTGACCGGCCTGCGCGGCCGCAAGGCGCTGCTGCTCCTCACCGAGGGGTTCCTCAACGATCCCGACCTGGACCTGGCGCACGAGGTCGCCGGCCGTTGCCGCGAGGCCAACATCGCCGTCTATTCGCTCGACGTGCGCGGTCTCATGACGGGTCTGGCGGCCGCCGATGCCGCCGGGACGCCGAGCACGGGCGAGCTGGGAGCGATGCAGGTCGAACAGATCGACGCGGAGGCCGCGGGCAGCGTCGGGCTCGCCGAGGACACCGGCGGCTTCGCGGTGCGGAACACGAACGACCTCGGCGGCGGCGCCGCGCGGATCGCTGAAGAATCGCGCGTCTACTACCTGCTCGGCTATGCGCCTCCCGAGGGCAAGGGCCCGCACGACTGGCGCAAGCTCAAGGTCGAGGTCGGACGCCCCGGCCTCAAGGTGAGGGCGCGCAAGGGCTATGCACTGAGGACGGCGGCCGCGATTGCCTCCGCGGCCGAGGCCCGTCTGGCTGCGCAGAGCCGGCCCGCCGGCCCGAAGGCCGGCTCGGGACAACAAGCGGCCACGGCGCCGCTCCTTCCGGCCGACGTCGCCCGCGCCCTGGCAAACGTCCGAGATACGGATGCGATTCCCCTCCGCGCGATGGCCTACGCCTTCGAGGGGCGGCCGACCGGTGCTGTGCGGACCCTCATCGCGGTCGAGGCCGACATGCGGAGCTTGGCGAACCTGGGTGGCGAGGATCGGCCCCGCACGGTCCTGACCCTGAGCATCGCCGCGGCGCATCGCGACAGCGGCCACACTGAGCGCATCAACCAGCGCATCGAGGTCGAGGCCGGCCCGTCCCGGGCGGGCGCAAGCAGGCCCTCGGCGGCCTGGGACGAGGGCTGGCTCGCCCTGAGCCGCGAGCTGGACCTGCTTCCCGGCGTGACCCAGGCGCGCATCGTGATGCGCGACGAGTTCCTGGGACGGCTGGGGGCTCTCACCCTGCGCTTCGTGGTCCCGCCGGCGGCCGGTCTGCGTCTCTCGACGCCGGTGATCACCAACCGGGTGTCGGCGGCGAGAGAGGGCCTTCCATCCCGGCCGGTCCTCGTTGCCCATCGCGAGTTCCGCTCCGGCGATCGGCTCTACTGCCAGTTCGAGGTCTTCGGCGCCGCTCCGCGCAGCGGCACGGGACCCCGGGTGGAGGCATCGTACGAGCTACGCGGCCGCGACGGCGACGTGATGCGGCGGAGCGAGCCCAGCCTCGTTTCGCCCAGCGCCGACGGCCGGCTCCTGCGGCTGCTGGCGCTGCCCCTCGACGGAATCGCGCAAGGCGACTACGAGCTGGTGCTGCGCGTCGAGGACAAGGCGACCGGCCAGACGCGGGAACGGATCGAGCCGCTGCGTATCACCCATCGCCGCAGTTGACGGAACGGACAAACGCGGAGAACGCGGAGAAAGGACAG
>Ga0099828_10003583_pt1 | contig 10849 bp, 8 predicted proteins | sample CZO8metaG_2_FD_79338 | JGI IMG/M metagenome (GOLD analysis project Ga0099828, IMG submission 79338) | Vadose zone soil microbial communities from the Eel River Critical Zone Observatory, Northern California, USA - CZOApr15con2H1.8 metaG | ecosystem: Environmental > Terrestrial > Soil > Vadose...
GCAAGGCCATGCACGCGCAGATGAAGGCGCGCATGGACGCGGAAGGCCTCCCCTACGGCGAGCGCACCATGACCTACAACAGCCGCCTGGCGCAGGAGCTGGGCAAGTGGGCGGACACGCAGCCGGGCGGCGAGGCGTTCCACGACGCGATGTTCCGCGCCTACTTCGTGGAGGCGCGCGATATCTCCCGGCCCGAGGTGCTGCTCGAGATCGCGGAGCGCGTTGGCCTGCCGCTCGACGCCGCGCGTGAAGTGCTGGAGAAGCGCACGTTCAAGGAGGCGGTCGACCAGGACTGGGCGCTCTCGCGCCGGTACGGGATCACCGGTGTGCCGACGTTCGTGGCCGGCGACAGCGGGGTCGTCGGGGCGCAGCCCTATGAAGTGCTGGAGCGGCTGGTGAAGCAGGCCGCGTCCGAGAAAGATGGGTGACATGCTTCCGGCTCCGGGCTTCCATCATCTCCATCTGAATTCGGTCGACCCCGACGCGGCGATCGATTTCTATGTCCGCCAGTTCCCGACCTCCACGAAGACCCGGTGGGCCGGCCTGCCGGCGCTCGCGGCCCCGAACGACGTGCTGGTCCTGTTCACCCGGGTCGCTACTCCGCCCGCGACGTCACCGCAGACCGCGATCTGGCACTTCGGCTGGCACGTGCCCGACACGCGGGCCAGCCTCGCGGCCTATCAGGCGCGGCCGGACCTCGAGCTTTTGCCGCTCTATACAACGGATGAAGTTGGGTCTGAAGGCGGGGCGGTCTTCGTCAGCAGCGATACGTGGCCGAGCAAGGGACCCACGCCGGGTCTCACGAAGGCGCAGATCGCCGAGGCCCGGGCCAATGGCGTGCAGCCGACCCGCACCGGCGGCTTCGGGTACATGCGGGGCCCCGACCATGCGCTCGTGGAGTACGCGGGCAATCACCCGGCCGAGCGCTTCAACCACGTGCATCTCTACCAGGACGATCCGTTCTGCGCGCAGCTCTGGTACCAGACCCACCTCAACGCGCAGGTGTATGCCGGGCGCACCAGCCAAACCCCGATGACCGAGTCCACCTGCACGGTGCCGCGCGGGCCCGATCGGAGCTGGCCGGCGCTGAACCGCGACGGCATGTTCCGAGCGCCGTCGGCCGCCGTCGTGTTCGGCGACGTGGCCCTACCCTGGTACGTGCGCCAGGGCGACCGGCCGCTCGCGAGCACGCGCGGGCAGCTCCACGACCACATCGCCCTCAGCGTCACCGATCTCGACGCCTGGGTCACCAAGCTGCGCGGCGAAGGCGTCCGATTCCTCGAGGAGCCCTACCGGCTCGGCGACACGCGGGCGGTGATGATCGAGGGGCCGAGTCGCGAGGCCCTGGAGCTGGTCGAGGTCAGCTAGTCAGCAGCGCCGACAGCGCCTGATACGCGCGCTTGGCCCGCTCGACCGCGGGCAGGTCGGCGGTTGCCCGACACGGCGCCTCGATGGCCAGCGGCACGCCGGCGGGCAGCGCGGCCACCAGCTCCCGGAGCGGCAGGACGCCCTCGCCGGGCAGGAGGCGACCGGTGCGCGCCTCGCGGATCAGATTGGGCGTATCGGTGGGGCCGGGCATGTCGGCCGACGCGTCGCAGATCTGGGCGTAGCGGAAGAGCGACGGATCAACCGTACGAATGTCGGCCGGCATTCCACCGGACCGGCTGAAGTGCAGCGCGTCCACCACGACCGACACGTTCGCCCGCTTCGACTTGGCCACGACCTGGGCCGCGTGGGCGAGCGTGCGGACCCCGGTGTAGACGGCGAACTCCAGGCCGACATGCAGGCCATACTGGGCCGCCCGGTCGCAGAGCTCGCCGAAGCGCTCGAGCGTCCGCGCCTCCTCCGGCTCGGCGCTCATGACCAGCACGTGCTTCGCGCCCAGCCGCGCGGAGACCTCCAGGAAGCCCTCCGGGATGCCGATCGGGTGCTCCGACTCGAAGCGGAGGAACTCGGTGTCGAGCACCGATACGCCGGTGTCCTTCAAGCGCAGCAAGGTCTCCCGCAGCATCGGCCCCTCGTGGAGGACGTCGTACGGCGGGATGCCCACGCTCGGCGTGGCGGTCAGGCGGATGCCGATGGTCCGGAAGCCCGCGGCGGCCGCGACCGTGATCAGCTCGGGGGGCGTCGTGTCCAGGACGGTCAGGTGCGCGAGAGAGATCGACCGGGGCGTCGTCGGCATGGGGCGATTGTAAACCACCCCGCTCTCACGCGCGGCGTCCGGAAAGGCCCGACCGGATTCCTGGCCTACCTGGACTAAAATGCCGTCAATGCCCAGATCGTCGGAGAAGCGCCCTCGCCCAAAGCTCACGTCACGGCGACTTGCCGTTGACCCGCCACTGCCCGTGCGCACGCCCAGCTTCAAGGGCCTCAGGCCCGCCTCTGAGGCGAGTTCCCGCTCTATGCGAAGGAATCGATCGAAGAACACGGAGCCCGAGAGGCTGCTTCGACGGGAACTGCGTTCTCGCGGCCTCCGCTATCGAACCCACGCCCCCGAGCTGCCCGGCCGACCAGACCTCGTGTTCTCGGCGCATCATACCGTCGTCTTCTGCGATGGCGACTTCTGGCACGGGCGGAACTGGCGACGCCTCAAGCAACAGCTCGAGCGGCGCTTCAATGCCACTTACTGGATCGCGAAGATCGCACGGAATCGACGCCGTGACCGCTCGCAAGTCATAGCCCTAAGGCGTCGGGGATGGCGTGTGCTGCGATACTGGGAGACGGACATCCGGCGCAGCCCACAGGCAGTTGCCGATCAGCTTCAGGAAACCCTAGCCTCCTACATGACGGAGGCTCTCCGTCCGGAAGAGTCCACCAGATGATACGTCTAGCTACAGGCGCGCCAGTACGCTAGATTCACTGGGACCGAAACCGACAATGGATTTTCGCACCTACCGTGTCCAGCCTCGAGACCGAGCCCCACTACTGGCCTTCATTCTCAAAGCCCTCGAAGCTGCCGGCTGCCAGATCATCCACCGCCCCTCACCCGAGACGGCTCCTTTTCGGATCACCTATCAAGCCCCTACCGGGGAACGGGCAGGCATCGTCGCGTACGCGTTCTTCGCCAACACGAAGGTCACGCGGAACCGGCCTCTGGACGAGCATCGTTTTCAGCTCAAATACGGATCCAAAGACGGGCGCCTCCACAAGCTTTGGCAGGACCCATACGGGCTCTACACCACTGTTCTGCTGGGAATAGATCCAGATCTCGGTCTGTTCATTGGTGCTGATCCTGTGCTCCACAGCCCCACCAAGTTCTTTATCTCCATTGAGTTCAAGGCCGCCGCCGTCAAAGAGATTCTGGCGCGTGGGTGGCATGTGTGGGAACGCGACCGGAGAGCCACGGAGGACCAGCCCGCCGAGGTCCTGGTCGGCGGCACGGCCCCGTCACTGCTTCGCTATCTCACCTTCGAGCGTGCCGCGCTCGGCGAGGATCAAGGGCATCGTCATCTCATCGCCGAGCAGCTCGCCCCAGCCTCTCTCGCGATGGCCCCTCTTCTTGGGCCCCAACTGACCGCGCCACCGCCCCCCGTGACCCTGCACGCCCTCTCCCAAGAACTCGACTTGTCGGAAGGCGAAGTGCTTGACCTTATCGCGGGAGCACGTCGGCTGAAGATGGCCGTGCGCGGCTGGGTAGCGGAGCTTCATCTCAGACGGAGGCTTGCCAGTGTACCGGGCGTTACAGACTGCATTCAGCTCGACGAAGAAGGGGCACCCGACGTTGAGCTCCGCTTCGAGGGCAGCCGACCGCTTCGGATCGAGTGTAAGAACGTCCTGCGGCAGCAGGCGGCCGATGGGACGATTCGACTCGACTTTCAACGCACACGCGCCTCGAAGCGTGATCCCTGTTCCCGCTACTATGGCCCGCGTGAGTTCGATGTGGTCGCGGCTTGCCTACACGCTGTGACAGAGCACTGGCAATACCGATACACACTGCCTGCTCGTCTTGATCATCATCCCAGATGTGTCGGGAAGCTCGCGAGTAACGTCCGGCTCGACCAGCGGTGGGAAGACGACGCCACCGCCGTGCTGCGCCATGCCGCAGGCACCGCGGGCTGAGTGCACGCAGGAGCGTCACGGTGATCCCAAGGCCCAAGATCATCAGCCTCTACAGCGGCGCGGGTGGGCTCGACTACGGCTTTGAGGCCGCGGGGTTCGAGACCAGCACTGCCCTGGACTTTGATCACGATTCATGTGAAACGGTTCGTAAGAACCGTCGCTGGCCAGTCATCGAGCGGAGCATCTTCGCGACATCGGCCCAAGAGATTCTAGAGACCGCGTGCGTAAGGCCGGGCGAGATCGACTTGGTGATCGGCGGGCCTCCATGCCAGCCATTCTCGAAGTCGGGGTTTTGGGTACGAGGCGACTCCTTGCGGCTGGACGATCGCCGCGCGGATACGTTGAGCGCGTTCATGCGAGTCATCGAAGGCTCTCTCCCGAGAGCCTTCCTCCTGGAGAACGTCGAAGGCCTGGCCTATGCGCGCAAGGACGAAGGGCTCCGTCTCATTCTCGATCGGATACAAGCCATCAACCGGCGAACGCGGAGCTCGTATCGCGCCGAATTCACGGTCTTGAGCGCGGCAGAGTTTGGCGTACCTCAGCTTCGCCGGCGGTTCTTCTTGGTAGCCGCCAGAGATGGAACGCGCTTCGAGTTCCCTCTGCCGACTCACTGCGCCGCAGACGACACGCTGTCGCTCCCTGGGGCGGAAACCCTCCCTCTCTACCGAACCGCATGGGACGCCCTCGCGGATGTACAGCCCGACCCTGGGGAAAGTCTGTCCGTTCGTGGCAAGTGGGGCGATCTACTAGCATCAATCCCCGAGGGCAGGAACTACCTCTGGCATACCGACCGCGGAGGGGGGAAACCCCTTTTTGGATGGCGGCGCCGATACTGGAGCTTCCTGCTCAAGCTGGCAAAGAGGCTCCCATCCTGGACGATCCAGGCGCAGCCGGGGCCGGCCATCGGCCCCTTCCATTGGGAAAATCGGCGCCTCAGTATGCGCGAGCTCTGCCGGCTCCAGACATTCCCTGACGACGTCTTCATTGCCGGGGACCGTACGTCGGTCCAGCGGCAGATCGGAAATGCGGTTCCCTCGCTCCTTGCAGAAGTTCTAGGGCGAGAGATACGCAGGCAGTTGCTTGAATCCACGCCTGCGCAGGGAGCCGGGGCTCTCAAGCTACTGCCGCCCGATCGGTCTCCTGCCCCACCAGCGGCGCGCACCCGGCCGGTCCCGAAATCCTACTGGAGCCTAGTAGGCCGTCACTCCCCCCATCCGGGAACCGGGAAGGGGCACGCAGCCCGTCGGCGTCGGCCCAAAGGGCTTTGACCAGCCTAATGCGGCGGGGAACCAGCAGCACCACTCCACCGTAAGTTACCCCCTCAGCCGGGGCCCCACTCGGCGGCCTAGCCGTCGGCCAACCTGGATCTGCATCTTGCGGCAAACTGCTGGATGGCGGCCGCCCGTCCCGAGACCCCCTAAACGGAGGCATCCCTGGACTAGAAGACTTTCGAACGCCCTGCGCCTTGGGCCGCCCGCCTTCGTCGTAGCGTCGCCTGTGCCTCGGAGTCTGACGAACCCTCAACCCCCTACGCCGCTTGACGCCAGACCTCTTGTCGGAACAGTATGTGCGGGACCGACCTAGCAACCTAGGACTGTTGGCACCCTTCGCCACGTGGCTCTTTTGGGGGGCCAGACTATGGCATTTCGTCCCACTCGACGACGACTCTATGCCGAGTCCTGATCCCGTCCGGAACGGGATCCTCGAACTTCTCGACTTCAGGCACACGCTCAAGACTCCCGCTTTCCAGCGCTCTTTCGCCTGGGAACGCACGCACATCGACGACTACTGGAACGACCTGAAGCGTGCGCTCGATCTCCCGGGAGGGCCTGAGGACTACTTCCTCGGCCTTATTGTCCTCGATACTAGCGACCAGATCCAAGATGGCCAGCAGCGCCTTGCGACAGCCCTTCTCCTCGCCTCAGAGATGTACGACCTCGTCGACCAAGCCAAAGCCTTGGGGCCCCACGATACGCAACTCGCGAAGGACACCTCGGCTCAGATCATCTCGGCACTCCGGCAGTCTCCTTCTGCACCATTGGCCATCAGCCTCCAAGATCAAGCCGTTCTACTCAACCGGGCTGGCATCCGTAGCGATTCGCCAGAATCAGCCAAACGGTTAGTCGCCGCCCGCAGTCGGTTGCGTCGCCACCTCGATGCAGATCTCACAACTCGAACCACACCTGATTCGCAACTTGGCCGACTCAAGCAGTGGGGCGAGTTCCTAAGAGGCGGCGCGTACGTAGTGGTCCTCCGCGTTCCCCCGAAGGACGCCCACAACATCTTCGAGACACTGAATACGCGCGGCGTTCGCCTCTCCAACGGAGACCTCGTCAAAAGCCACTTGATTGCAAGAGCCTCCAACACCGCGCTCGCGGTTAGCAAATGGAATAGCATTACGGACGCGCTGACCGATAAGAACGGAAAATACGAGGATGATCTGGAGAGCTTCCTCCTCCACTACTACGGTTCCCGCTACGAGCGGACGACGAAGAGTGAATTCTTCTTCGACTACCGCCGCAAAGTCGAGGCTCTCGACGCGTTCGTTGCGCTCGACTCTCTCCTTGAGAGCGCGCGCTTTTATCGCGCACTGGCCGAGCCGGCGAGGGCCGCCGCATTCTGGTCCGAGATTGGTCCCGGCACACAACAAGCTGTCGAGCTACTAAATGGCCTGGGGCTGAAACAGCTTCGCTATCTGCTCCTTGCTGTTCTCCGCGACCTCGCTGCGCAGCAGAGCCCGAACATTCGACACAAGAAGCAGCGCGAAGCAGTGCTCAAGATCGCAGCATGGTCCGTGCGCGGCCTGGTCCACAGCCAAACAGGCGGCGGAGACGCCGAGCGGACGTATATCACGGCAGCAGCGGAGATTCGCAAAGGTAGCATCACAAGCGTCGATAAGCTTAGGCAGTGGTTCGTCGACAAAGACATGCTCATTGTCGATAACGACCTCTTCAAGGACGCGTTCAAGCAATTTCAGTTCGATCGCACCAACTCCCACAATCGCGCGCGAGCGATCCTCTATGCTCTCGAGTATCGGAAGATCTCGAACAAGTCGGGGCTTACACCGAGGGACACTTTGACAGTCGAGCATGTTCTGCCCCAGTCACCCCAATCTGGGCAGTGGACGCACTTCAATGCCGATCGCCGGCGCGTGTACACGCACAACCTCGGCAACCTCCTTCTGATCGATGGCCCGTCGAGAGCAAACGATCTGTTGGCAAATAAGGAATGGTCAGCGAAGAAAAGGCTTATCAAGAGCTGGGATGATCAGACCCCGCTAACGACGGATGCGTTGAAGTACCTGCGATGGACCGACTCGACGATCAAGAAACGGAACAATGCCCTTGCCGATCTCGCCGTAAAAGCATGGAGTTCGTAAGCAGCCATCCTCTCTATGAGCTAAGAGAGTAGCTATCGTCGTCGACGGCGCTGATGGTCCGCGCGGTGGTGGTGGCCGGGACTTAGGTAGGCTCGTTTCACTCTCTCTGCGACATGCCGGTGTTTGCAGGATCGGCCCCACGTAGCCGAGGTTCGGCCCGGGAGCTGGCCTGCCGCGGCAGGCCGAGGGCGACCAGGATGCCCAGTCCATTGCCCCCGGCCGCGATGAGCACCGCGGTGCCGTAGCCCTGGGTCAGGTCGAAGAGGCGGCCGGCGATGACGGGCAGGATGATGGCGGCGGCACACCACGCGATGTAGACGCGGCTGGCCACACGGCCGTACACCGCCCGCCTCCAGTAGACGGCGACCGCCGCCGCGGTCACGCCGGAGATCACCCCGTAGCCCATTCCCACCAGGGCCAATGAGAAGACAGACACCACCGGGCCGGGCCACAGTGTCAGCACCACGTTGCCGGCGAGGGCGACGGCATGGGCGCCCGCCGCGACGGTGGGAATGGCGAGCCAGTCCACCATCCACCCGCCGCCCAGGCGCGCGGCCGCGATGGTCGCGGTGATGAACGTGGTCCCGTACACCGCGAGCGAGGCCGCGCCGCCGTACGCGGTGATAATGCCCGCGGCCTGGCTCAGCACCATCAGCCCGGCGGACGCGGCCAGGAAGAAAACGATCGAGAGCCGCCAGAACACCGCCCGACGCCGCTCGTCCGGGGCCAGCGCGACGCTTCCCGTCCCCGCCCCGATGGTCACGCCCGCGTAGGCCACCAGCCATGCGCTGGCGAAGCCGGTCACGGCCAGGACCGCGGCGAAGCCGCCGAGCGTGGCGCGGACCCCGAAGGCGCGGATCGCCCAGCCGAACACCGGGGCCGCGATCATGGCGCCGGCCGGCAGCAGGCTCACGATGTAGCCGTTCACCAGGCCCTGGCGGCGCGTCACCGCCAGGTTCACCATCTGCTGCACGAGGATATAGGCCGCGCCGCCCCCAATCCCAAAGAGCACCCCGTACCCGACGGCGAGCTGGGTCAGACCGCCCGCGGTCGCCGCCAGCGTGATGCCTAGCGCGTTCGCGGCCGCGCAGGCCAGCACCAGCAGCGGGGTCGAGGCGACGCCGTACAGGCTGGGCGCCAGCATCATGCCGACGCCGAATGAAGCTGCAGCCAGGGCGAAGACGAACGCGAGGTCGGCCCGCGTCAGCCCGAGCAGCGCCTCCAGCGGCTGCAGGAACACGCTGAACGCGTAGAGCGACCCGATCGGCGCGTTGAGCACGGTCGACGCTGCGATCGCGCGCCACGGGCTAGGCTTGCTGTAGGTGTCATCCACGCTGATGAGGGGTGGGGGTGCCGACACAGTATACGGGACACGCGCCCTTGACGGCGCCCGGTTCCGGGGGCACGATCGGCGCCTGGACACCTCCGCCATGACCGCCGACCTGCACGACCTCTCGCTGGCCGAGCTCTCCCGTCTGATCGCGGCCCGGAAGCTGTCGCCGGTGGAGCTGGTCGAGGCGCTGATCCACCGCGTCGAGCAGTACGACGCCCAGACGCGCGCGTTCATCACGGCCACGTTCGACCTGGCCCGGCGGCAGGCCCGGCAGGCCGAGGCGGAGCTCGCGGCGGGCCGGTCGCGCGGGCCGCTCCACGGCATCCCCTTCGGGCTCAAGGACATCTACGACACGGCGGGCATCCTCACCTCCGCGCACTCGCGCGTCTTCATCAACCGGATCCCCACCGAGGACGCCACCGCGACCGCGAAGCTCTACGAGGCCGGCGCCGTGCTGCTCGGCAAGCTGGCCACCCACGAGATGGCGCATGCGGGCCCGTCGTTCGACCTGCCGTGGCCGCCCGCGCGCAATCCCTGGAACCTCGCCCACTTCACCGGCGGGTCCTCCACCGGCTCGGGGGCCGCCGTCGCGGCCGGCCTCCTCCCGATGGCCCTCGGCTCGGACACCGGCGGATCGATCCGCGGCCCCGCGTCTCACTGCGGGGTGGTCGGCATCGTGCCCACGTTCGGCCTGGTGAGTCGCGCCGGCGTGATCACCAACTCCTACACGTTCGACCACTGCGGTCCCCTGACCCGCACCGTTGAGGACTGCGCGCTGACGCTCCAGGCCCTGGCCGGCTACGACCCGAAGGACGCGGGGAGCCTGCGGCGGCCGATCCCACGCTTCGACGAGGCGCTGGGGCAGGACCTGCGCGGGCTACGAATCGGCGTGCTCCGCCATCACTGGGAAGACGACATCCCGGCCTCCGACGACGTCCGGAAAGCCATGGAGGCGTCGCTCGACGTGCTGCGCCGCCTCGGCGCGGAGCTCGAGGACTGCCGCATGCGCCCGCTCGCCGCGTACTACGACGTCAAGATCATCATCGCGGAGACCGAGATCTTCAGCGTCCATCAAGCCGATCTGATCGCGCGCCCCGGCGACTTCGGCGCCGACTTCCGCGCCCGCGCCCTCCCGGCCGTGCTCTTCACCGCCAACGACTACGTCCAGGCCACGCGCGAGCACCGCCGGATGATGGTGGAGATGGAGCCGTTTTACGACCGGTTCGACGCCTTCGTGACCGCCGGCCTCGGCGAGGCCCCGCGGCTCGCCGACTACCGCAGCGTCTCGTTCTGGCAGAAGCCGAGCCTGCTCACCGCGTGGAACGTCACCGGCCAGCCCGTGCTCGCGCTGCCCAACGGCTTCGGGCGGAACGGCCTGCCGCTCGGCATGCAGATCCTCGGCCAGCCCTTCGGCGAGATGACGATCCTGCGCGTCGGCCACGCCTACGAGCAGGCCACCGAGTGGCACCGGCGGCGCCCCGCGCTCGTGCCCGGCGCCGAGGCGCCCGCCGTCACGCCCCCGCCCGTTCTCTCGGTGACCGACCAGGCCGACGCGGCCACGCGCGATCTCTGCGCGACCGCCGCCCGGCGCGCCGGCCTCCGGCTTGACGATGAGATGCTGTCCCAGCTCCTGGAGGGCGCGCCGTACGCGCTGGGCATGGTCGAGCGCCTCCGCCGGGATCACGGATTGCACCACGAGCCCGCGAACATCTTCAGCTTCCCGGCCCCCCGGCTGGGCTAGGCCCCGTCGAGCGGACGCGATGCTGGCCGAGCTGCGGGAAAGCGATGCCACCGGCGAGATCGCCGTCATCTACGAGCAGATCCGGCGCCTGTGGGCCGTCCCCTACGTCTCGTCGCTTCAGCGCCACCTGGCCACGCGCCCGGGTTGGCTCGAGTGGGCGTGGGCCGCGCTGGGATCCGCCTTCCAGAGCGGCGCGGCGCAGGCCGCGGCCTGGCGCGCCGCTGACGGCCTCGTGGTGCCGCGGTTGGCGCCGCTCTCGCGCGACGCGCTCGCGGTGTGGGGCGTGGACGCGGCCGGGGAGGCGGCGATCCGCGCGACCTGCGCGAGCTTCGTCCGC
>Ga0099828_10003584_pt1 | contig 10849 bp, 12 predicted proteins | sample CZO8metaG_2_FD_79338 | JGI IMG/M metagenome (GOLD analysis project Ga0099828, IMG submission 79338) | Vadose zone soil microbial communities from the Eel River Critical Zone Observatory, Northern California, USA - CZOApr15con2H1.8 metaG | ecosystem: Environmental > Terrestrial > Soil > Vadose...
CTCGCCCGGCGCTGGCACTCTCCTCAAGGTGCTCTCGATCAAGGCATGCAACAACGACTCGGCTCTGGCTGTCACCGATGCAGCCATGCGCGTTTGCGGTGGCGCCGCCTTCAGCGGGCGTCTCGGCATCGATCGTTTCTTCCGTGACGCCCGGGCCGGGCACGTCATGGCGCCCACGGCGGACGTTCTCTATGACTTCATCGGCAAGGCCATCACCGGCCTGCCGCTGTTCTGAGGTGACCGATATGACCGAGACGAGCGCCGACGCGACTCTGCGCTCCGATACGCGCCGCAGTTCGACAGCGCCGTTGGTCGTGGGAGCTGTCGCCTACATACCCAACGTCGTACCGATCTGGGAGGGAATCCGAGACTACTTTCATGGCTCAAGCGCGGAGATGGATTTCGTACTGTTCTCCAACTACGAGCGGCAGGTCGATTCCCTTCTCGAAGGACACCTCGACATCGCCTGGAACACCAACCTGGCGTGGGTTCGCACCGTTGGCCTGACCAAGGGGGCCTGTCGAGCGATCGCGATGCGCGACACAGATCTCGCCTTCCAGACCGTGTTCGTCAGTCGCGCTGGTATGGGTCTGACCGGTCTTGAGTCGCTGCGAGGGCGGCGGCTCGCGCTTGGGTCGCGCGATTCGGCTCAGGCGGCCATCCTTCCCTTGCACTTCCTACGCAGGTCAGGACTCCGCGATGTGGTGGAGCTGGTGCGGTTCGACACCGACGTCGGCAAGCATGGCGATACCGGTCGCAGTGAGCTTGATGCCCTGCGAGCGGTGCTCGAAGACAGGGCGGACGCCGCGGCGATCGGAATCGGTACGTGGGATCAAATCGAGAAAGGCGAGATCGCCCCTGGAGCAGTCGAGGTGTTCTGGCGGTCGCCGCATTACTGTCACTGCAACTTCACCGCCCTGCCAGAGCTTGACGAGGACCGCGCCGAAGCCTGGGTCAAGCACCTGCTGCGGATGTCCTGGGATGACCCCGTTCACCGGCGCATCCTCGAGATGGAAGGTCTGCGGCGCTGGGTTCGGCCCGAGCTGCAGGGCTACCAGGTCCTGTTTGACGCCGTGCAAGACCAGGAGATCCCGCTTCGATGGTGAATCCAGAGCCGGCGGCGGGCGTCTTGCCATCGCCAGGGCTGACGGCACTGACTCTTCTCGACTTGATCGAGGCGGCAGGTTCGCTGGCAGAGGGCATGACGGCTCGTGTGGACCTTCGACCGAACGACACGGATGCTGGAGTCGCTCGATGGTGTGAGCTGACGAGCAATGAGCTGTCGGCCTCGGGTCCCGGATGGGTCGCCATCCGAAGCGGCCGGCAAGACCGACGCCCGCCGATGGCGTCGAGCTTCCAGGCCTCCCGCGTCTGGATCTACACCAACTTCGACTGCAACCTCAGGTGCGATTACTGCTGCGTCCGCTCGGCGCCCGGCCTGGCAAGACGTGAGCTCGGGTTGGAACGGATCGAGATCATTGCGACCGAGGCAGGGGAGCTCGGGGTGCAGGAGATGTTCCTGACCGGAGGCGAACCGTTCTTGCTGCCGTATATCGACCGCGTCGTGAACTCATGCGTTTCGGCGGCGCCTACCACCCTGCTCACCAATGGCATGCTCTTCCAAGGGCGGCGCCGAGCGCTCCTCGAGGCGATGCCGCGCGAGGACTTCGCCCTGCAGATCAGCCTGGACTCGCCGGATCCTGAGCGCCACGACCGCCATCGTGGCGCCGGCAGCTGGCTGCGGGCGGTGGATGGAATCAAGACGGCACAAGCCTTGGGCTTTCGGGTGCGTGTCGCCGCAACGATTGGTCTCGAGGGCCAAGATGAGATGGAGGAGGAGCGCGAGATGCATGCGTTGCTCGATGGCATCGGAGTAGCGGGTCGGGATCGGATCATCCGCCGAGTCGCCAGGCGAGGCCGCGCCGATAAAGGTGTCGTCCTCACCACTGAAGGCCTCATACCGGAGATCACCTACACCGATCGAGGCGTGTTCTGGCACCCCGTGGGAGCGGATGATCCCGACATGATGATCGCGAGCGGCCCAGTCTCCCTGGCAGTGGCCGTGGAGCGGGTCGCCCAGCGGCTTGAGGTACTGATGCAGAACGAGGCGGCGGCCGCGGCCGCGTTCCGGTGCGCATGATGGGAGCGCGCAATGCGTCCCCAGTGGACACCGACCGGAGCTTGAGCAGGCAGGAGTGGGCGCTGGTCGTCCTGCGGGGCTTCTTCGGAGTCGTCTACCTGGCGAACGGCCTCGCCAAGCTGACCGGGGTCGGCTCTGTGACGATTGGCCCGTGGCGCACCTTTCTGATCAACCTGGGGATCACGCAGGGCATCCTGACCCACGACGCCAAGAGCAGCATCGGCCTGTACCACGATTTTGCGGTCAACGTGGTCCTTCCCCACTTCAACCTCTTTGGACCCATGATCACCGTGGCAGAGACCGCCGTCGGTCTCGGCCTGCTGACAGGTGTTTTCGGGCGCTTCGCAGCGCTTGGGGGCGCGCTTCTGGCTCTCAACGTTGCGACGGCAGCGATCGGGACGGGCGAATGGACATTCGAATATCTGATCGAGATCGTTCCCCTGTCCTGCCTCGTGTTCCTGCGGATTCCCGTGCTACCGGTCATTCCGCGCGAATGGCTGGCACGACTACCTGCCTGGGCATGACGACGCGCATCCTGGTCGTCGACGACGACCCCAAGCTCGTTGCGCTGCTCGTGCGCGGGTTGGTCCATGACGGCTTCGAGGTCCAGGCCGTCGGAGACGGGCCCTCAGCGATCGAGGCTGCCAGGGCCGTGCGCCCGCATCTCGTCTTGCTCGACATCGCGATGCCGGGGCGGGATGGACTCGAGGTATGCCGGGCGATGCGTCGCGAGCATCAAATCCCGATCGTGATGCTCACGGCTCGAGATGACGTGCTCGACAAGGTGACAGCCCTGGATCAGGGCGCTGACGACTATGTGGTCAAGCCCTTCGCTTTTGACGAGCTCGTGGCACGCATCCGGGCCGTGCTGCGCCGCCACCAGGCCGGCGACGAAACCATCGCCTATGGCGACCTTGCCGCCAATCCACTCACTCGGGAGGTCACCCGCGACGGTCGTGCCGTGGATCTAACGGCACGCGAATTTGAGATCCTGAGGCTCTTTTTGCAGCACCCGCGACAGGTGTTCACGCGGCAGCAGATCCTGGAGCGGGTCTGGGGTGGAGACAACGAGGTGGACGCGAATGCCGTCGAGGTGCACATCGCCCACCTGCGCCAGAAGCTGGATGCCGGAGCAAGCTCTCGCCTGATCCATACCATCCGCGGCATCGGTTACGCGCTCAGGGGGTGACCTTGAGCATCCGGACCCGCCTCACGGTCGGCTTTCTGCTCATCGTCGCGGCGGTTATCGCGGTCTTTGGGCTTACGGTCTACGACCTGACCAGACAAAGCCTCCTGAGCGAGATGGACCAGAGCGTTCGGGATCGCGCCGCGGTCTTCGCAGTCGCGGCTGCGCCCGGCCCAGGTCAAACCGTGCCCCAGCTTCCGGATATCGACATGTTCAACTCGCCCGACACCTTCGTCGAGATCGTTGATCCGGCCGGGTCGGTCCTCGGTGCCTCTGGCAACCTGGGCCAACGGAAGCTGCCGTTCAAACCGGACTCGATTCTAAAGAACCGGGTCGATGATGTTCGCGTTGACGGCATGCCGCTGATCCTCTACGGGCGGCCGATCGAGAGCGATGGACAGCTACGTGGCTACGTTCTCGTCGCTCTCGCGCCATCGTCCATATACCTGGCCCTTCAGCGCCTGCGCAACCTGCTCTTCCCAGGTGCCGCATTGGCGCTGCTGACTGCAGGCGTCGGCAGCTGGCTGCTCGTCCATCAGGCAATCGCCCCGTTGCGGCGGCTGGCTGCGGGAGCTGCACAGATTCGGGCGGAGGGAGACCATGCCCGGCGGCTCAACTATGCGGGACAGAAAGATGAGATAGGGAAGCTGGCGGCCACGATTGATGGCATGCTCCAGTCGCTGGACGAAGCCCACCAGCGGTTGCTTACGGCCAGTGCGACTCAACGCCGGTTCCTCGCCGACGCGTCCCACGAGCTTCGCCGGCCCCTGACGATAGCCCTGTCGTCCTTCGACGTCCTCGCCCGCGTCGGTCCCGGCGACCCTGAGTTCACGGCTCGGACGTTGCGGGACATACACATCGAGCTGGAGCGGATGGCACGTACCGTGACTCAGTTGCTGGCGATGGCGCGAGCCGACTCCGGTCCCAGGCTTGGTTCCATTCCCGTCCTGGTGGCGGACTCGGTGCGCGAGGCAATCGCGCAGCTCAAACCCGGCGACGGTGAGGTCGTGATCGCCGGCCCGCACCTCGAGACGATCGAGGACGCGGTTGTCATGGGCAACAAGGAAGAGCTCGACCAGGTGTTCCTCAACCTGCTGGACAACGCCATCAAGTACACGCCGCACGGTGGGACGATCTCCTTGTCAGGAAGGCTGTGCGACGGCGAGGTCGCGATCACGGTGGCCGATACGGGGATGGGGATTTCGGACGCAGATCTTCCATACATCTTCGATCGCTTTTTCCGGGGGGATGCTGCTCGCAGGCAGGAAGGGACCGGGCTCGGCCTCGCCATCGTCGAGCATTACGTCCATCAGCATCGCGGACGCATCCTGGTTGACAGCCAGGTTGGCGCCGGCACGAGCTTCAGCGTCTTTTTGCCGCTGATGGCACCCGAGGCGCCGAAAGAGGTCTTCGCGGAGGAGCCTGCGCCCTCAACGCCGGCTGCGGTCGGGTTCCCGCGCCTTCAGAAGTAGTAACGGCTGCGGCGATCAGCCGCGTATCACCGCCGATTTCATGGCCGTCGCGCAGGGGCATTCGCGCGTCTCGAGGATTAGTGGAATGAGTTCCAGAATAAGGTCGCGCACCTTTGCAATGTTGGCTGCGAACAGCGCTACGACGTCCTCTACTGATACTGGCTTCACGGTCGGATCGTCATCGAGCCCAGCGTCATAGTCGGTGATCAGCGAGAGGTTGACGTAGCACATTTCCAGCTCGCGAGCGAGGGATACCTCCGGGTACTGGGTCATGTTGACGACCTCCCAACCCATCGACGAAAACCACCGGCTCTCCGCGCGTGTGGAGAAACGCGGGCCCTGGATGACCACCACCGTACCGCGCTCGTGGATGGGAAGACCGCGCGCCCTCGCGGCGTCGATGGCCAGTTCGCGAAGAACCGGGCAATACGGGTTAGCGGTGCTGACGTGGGCCACGTTGGGCCCCGCATCGAAGAAAGTGTCGGCTCGCCCCGAGGTCCTGTCCACGAACTGATCGCAGATCACGAAATCGCCCGGCTTGATGCGTGACTGCAAGCTGCCGGCGGCGCTTGGAGCGATCACGCGCGTCACCCCGAGCGAGTGAAGAGCCCACAGATTGGCGCGATAGTTGATGGCCGCGGGGGGCAGAGTGTGGTGGCTTCCGTGCCGGGGGATGAAGGCGACTCGGCGCCCCCCCACGGTTCCGATCGCCACCTCATCGCTGGGCGGTCCATAAGGTGTCTCGACGCGGAGGCCATCGACGTCCTCGAGGAGTTTGTAGAAGCCCGAGCCGCCTATGACACCGATCTCCGCTTTCATGCGCCTACACTCCCTTTCCGGACCGAGCGCCGCTGGCCGTACTGCTGGTGAAGAAACTGATGCATCCGCTCAACCTCTCCAGGCGGTAGGTGCCTCGGCTTACCTAGCAGGGTGGCCAGATAGGCGACGCGTGCGCTCTGCTCCACAAGGAGCGCCGCGGTGAAAGCCCTGTCCACCGTTTCGCCGACGACGATCACTCCGTGGTTGGGAAGCAGCACCGCCCGATGCTTGCCCAACCCTGCGGCTGCCTGCTCTCCCGAATCCGGACTTGCGGGAGGCAGGTACCTCATCACGTGGACTGCTCCGCCCAAGTACCCGCCTCCCTCGGCAAGAAGGGCTGGAATCTCGCGGCGCAGGACCGAGAACACCGTCGCAAAGACCGAGTGCGTATGGACGATGCAGGCCACCTCCTCTCGCCGCCGGTAGATGGCGGCGTGGCTCATGGTGTCGCTCGACGGCTGAAGCCGGCCCGCTTGCTGCCTTCCAGTGAGGTCGACTTGCACAAGCTTGGCAGCAGTGAGCTGGGCGTAGTCGACGCCGGAAGGCGTGATCCAGAAGTGCCTGCCGCCAGGCTCGCGTGCACTGACATTGCCCGCGGTCCCAACCACCAGGCCTTCATCACGCATCCGCCGTGCGGCCCGGACGATGCCGGCACGAACAGCCTGCTCTCTACCCATTGACTGAAGACGAGGTGAGCGGATGCGCTGCAGGCGCGATCACGCGGTCTTCGGTAATGATCGCAGTGATCAGATCGGCCGGAGTTACATCGAAGGCCGGGTTGAGGGCATGCGCCCCGGTCGGTGCGACCTGCAAGCCAGCGAAGCCCAGCACCTCGTCTTCACGACGTTCCTCGATCGGAATCTGCTGACCGTTGGCGGCCCGCGGGTCACGTGTCGACTCCGGTGCGACGACCACGAACGGAACTGCGGCGCGACTGGCAGCCAGTGCCAGCGGATAGGTGCCAATCTTGTTGGCGACATCACCGTTGGCGGCGATCCTGTCGGCGCCGACCATGACCAGGTCCACGTCCCCACTCGCGATCAGCGAGGGCGCAGCCGCGTCGGCCACCAGCCGAAACGGGATGCCCAGCCGTAGCAGCTCCCAGGCGGTCAACCGGCTTCCCTGGAGCGAGGGCCGGGTTTCGGTGGCCAGCACCTCCTCCACCACCCCCCGCGCGTGCGCGACCTGAATGACGCCGAGCGCGGTCCCGATCTCTACGCAGGCGAGCGCTCCGGTGTTGCAGTGGGTCAGAATCCGAAGACGATGCCCGTGGGCCGCCCTCAACGACTCCACCCATGTGGCTCCCCGTTCGGCCATGGCCCGATTCGTGTTGATGTCCGCCTCGAGGACAGCTATCGCCCGCTCGACTACGCCATCAGCCCCCGCGCCGAGGGCGCCAAGAGCCTTGTCGATCCCCCAACGCAGGTTGACCGCCGTCGGACGAGTCGCTGCGAGCTGGCCGGCGGCTCGGTCGGCCGCGATCCGGATGTCAGTCCCGTTCTCCTGTGCCCGGCGCACAGCCAACGCGATGCCGAGCGCGCCGGCCACCCCTAGGGCTGGAGCACCCCGCACACGGAGCAACTGGATTGCCTCGGCCAACTCCGCCACCTCACGCAGCCGCAGCACGCGCTCCTCATGCGGCAAGCGCGTCTGGTCGATGATTACGACCGCGTCGCCATCCCAGTCGATGGTCCGGTTCACGCCCTTAGGTTAGTTTGGCGTCAACCCCCGCGCACCTGCAGGTCGGTCTCTGATGCGTGCCGGCTGTTTGCTTAAGCGCCCCGTCAGGCTTACGCGATAGGTCCACCGACGTCCAGGATCGGCGAGCCAAAAGTAGGGATGTCCCAAATGCTCGGCGAAGCGCTTGAGATGGTCAGGACGAGCAAACGAGATGATGGCGACCTGTGCTTCCAGGTCCTCTATCTCCCGGTCGTATTCCCGCAACTGCGGGAGGTGCTCCTGGCAGTAGAGTCAACCCAGGTAGCGGAGCAGAATCAGGATGGTCGGCCGGCCCAACAGCCGGCGCGCGTTGAAGACCTCTCCGTCCAGGGTCAGGAGCTCGAAGTCAAGGTCGATCTGCACTCTCGCCGATCGTAGCCGGGAGCGCCCGAACTGACCGCCGCTTGAATTGGCGGCGATGGCCTGCATCCGGCTCGTCCCTCACACTTAAACGGCGTGCAATCGTGGCTCCCGGCGGCGCTCTTCGCCCTGTTTGCGTGGACCGCGCAACGACTGCTCAGCAAGCTTGCGCTGACCAGCCTCGGCACGCGTAAGTTCTATCTGCTGAGCGCGACCGTGTCGCTCCTGACCTACACGCCCTACCTGCTCGTCCGACCGCCTGCCGTCTCGGCGTTGCTGCCTGCGTTCGGGCTGGCCTGTCTGATGGCCGTGACGTTCGGGGTCACCACGGAAGCGATTCGTCGAGGGCCGCTGGGTTCAGTTTCACCACTGACCGCGCTGAGCCCAGCCCTCACAGCGCTTCTTGCTGTCACCCTTCTCGAGGAGCGTCTCAACTGGGCTGCCTACCTCGGCGTTGCGCTGGCTCCGGTCGGCGTGGGCCTCCTCAGCGCGGGAAGCCAGCGCGAGAGTGGCGGTCGGTCCGGCTGGTTCTGGCTGGCGCTCCTCTCGCTTGGCCTGCAGGGTGTCGGTGCGTTCATCGCGAAGCTCGTGGTCACGCCGGCCGGACCATCGGCGTTACTCCTGCTTGGGGCAGCTGTCCAGGTGGTGGTTGGGCTATTCCTGGCGCCGCCCTGGAAATGGACACCGGCCGACTTGAGGGGAAGGCCGGCCGTATTCACGATCGTCGGCTACGCGATCGGCGGTGTGGCCACCATCGGTTATCTGCTTTCGCTGGCCTCCGGGCCGGCAGCGCTCGTCGTGCCGTTAGTTGCGACCAGTCCCGCTCTGGCTGGTCTACTCGGCGTCATGGTATTGAGAGAAAAGACGAGTCGCCGCCAGCTGGTTGGTATCGCATTCGCCTTGGCCGGAGTAATCCTGCTGTCAACCAGCGGCTGACCCTCGTCGTTACTCTCGCCCCTTGGCTGGACCGACGTCGGCGACCACACCTAGGGATAGCTGCGTGTGCTCAGTGAGTGTGGGCAGTGTGGATGATCTCGCCGTCGTGCCACTCGGGTTCTGACTCGAGGAGGCTCATCAGCTCGCGGAACCACTGGCCCTGGACCGGGTCGTCGGCGTTCTTCTTGTACCTCGATTCGTCCCGGAAGACGACCGATATCCAGTACTCGCCCGGGTCATCCTTGGCCCGATAGATGTTCGTGGACATCCAGCCGTCAACATGCCGGCTCTCGAACTTCCTGCTCAGCTCTTCGAGCTGTCGCTCCATGCCCTTCTTGACTCGCATTCGGGCAATCGTGCCGAACATAGCCATACCTCCACTTGTCTTCTTTGATCGGGCGGCAACAATTCGAGGTAAGCCCCGCCGGGCAGCGCGGTAGATGGTCCCACGTGAGTCGGGCACGGGCGCGGGCGTCGGCTGGCTGGAACGGGTCTCCGCCAGCGCGTCTGACTGCTTCAGCCTGGAGGTCAGCTCGACGTGCGCTTGGATCTCCCGCCTGGAGTTGCCGCAAGTCTTCACGTGCTCTAGGGTCGCCATTGGCACCAGATCGGTTTCGCCGTCGGCGACAGCGGCCAGGTACTCGCGATGAGTTGCGCAGACGCCCAACTATCTGCCTCCCGCCAGTCTTGACAGGAGCTGCCGTCGAGCCCGATATACACGTGACATCACCGTGCCGACGGGAACATCAAGGATCGACGCGGCTTCGGCGTAGCTGAGTCCCTCGACCGCCGTTAGATACAAAAGGTATTGCGAATGCCGGAGGCAGGGAGCGATAGATCTCAGCGACACGTCTGACGTCAGCCCGCTCAATAACCCTGGCCTCCACAGGGTTCGGGCCCTCGTCGTGGCTGGCTGGCTCAGCCACGAACTCTTCAATCGAGATCAGGGCTGGATGCGTCCCAGCTGAACGAAGCGCATTCAGATGAACATTGCGCAGGATTCGAAACAGCCAGGCCTTGAGATTCGTGCCCGGCTGAAAACGCCATTGAGATTCAAGGGCGCGGGCAATCGTCTCCTGGGCCAGGTCTTCGGCAGCTTCGGAATCGTGCGTCAACGACCAGGCGAATCGAACCAGTCGGACACGCAGTAGGACGATTTAAGCCGCGACGTCGTCCTCGTCTTGGGGATTCTTGCTCACAGCGTCGAGCCGATCCCACGCACGTGGCGAGATTACGCCCTGGCGGCCATTCCCGTGTAGCAGCGTTGCCATCGCCTGCACAACACGCTTTTGGTGGCCAACTTCCCGCGACCCCGCCAAAGTGCTTGCCTTCGCGCTCCTCCTTCGCCGCCGCGAGTCACCCATCGGAGGCTAAGCGCCACAACTCAAGCAGTCGGTTCATAGAAGACAGCATCGACAGAACCTCACGATTCACGAATCACTCCGTCAACAATGGACGCCCGGCTCACCGGCTGTTTTGTTATGGAGTCGAACTGATGACGGCATCCAGCCGCTTCGTGCACGCCAGCGCCTGGGGCTACTCGAAATTCATAGGAGCCGGGCAAATCAAGGCTCGGGCAACGATGGACGCGCCTAGCTGGTTCAGCGAGTTCGTCGATCTGGGCCGGTCCTCATCGGCCTCCTGGCGCAACTCTTGCGCCTTGTGGCATCGCCTGCGCAATCTGGCCGGCGCTTGCAAGGATGGCCGAACGAATCCCCTTCCGCCAAAGCACGAGGCCGGAGTCGCCTCGCCTCGCGCTAAGCCCGATACAGTGACACCCTGTAGATCGTTCTAAAGGGGCGAGCTCCTGCAAGCGGACGTACTGCTCCGCGATACGTGGGTATCCAACTCCTAAAGTGGAATGCTCCGCCAAAGCGGGCGCCGGTCCGGGGAACAGGTTGCCACGGTGACCAGTTGTAGCTGACGTGGAAGACGTAGCTCGCTTCGTGGGGGCCGAAGAGCGCCTACAAAGGCGATACCGTGCGACCTGGAATGGAGCAGTACTGGCGGAGAGCGAGGAAACGGTCGTGGTCGAGGGCAACCAGTATTTTCCCCTGAACGACGTACTCATAGAGCACCTGAGGGTGAGCGCGTCTCACACGATCTGCGGTTGGAAGGGCGAAGCCAGCTATTACGACGTTGTCGTCGATGGCAAAGTGAACCACGACGGCGCCTGGTACTACACGGATCCAAGCCCGGCAGCAGCCCACATCAAAG
>Ga0099828_10003592_pt1 | contig 10845 bp, 8 predicted proteins | sample CZO8metaG_2_FD_79338 | JGI IMG/M metagenome (GOLD analysis project Ga0099828, IMG submission 79338) | Vadose zone soil microbial communities from the Eel River Critical Zone Observatory, Northern California, USA - CZOApr15con2H1.8 metaG | ecosystem: Environmental > Terrestrial > Soil > Vadose...
GCCCGCTGGCGCCGCCGGAGAACCACCTCCCCGTCGCGGTGCGAGCCGGGGAGCAGGTCTACAAGACGTACTAAGCCGGGACCGAGCTCCCGCGCACTGCCTTGATCAGCTCTCCCGCCCGACCAATGGCCTCCAGCGTGGGCAGCGTGGGGTTGTTGAATGTGAAGCCGCCGAAACCGGCGTCGAGGTAGGGGCGCAGGAACTCCGCAGCCTGTTCTACGTTCAGGGCCCGTATCATCGGGCGACGCTCTGGCGGAATCTTGTCCAGAAGCGGCTTCGCCTCGGCCTCGTCCTTCACAAGGATGATGCCAATGCCGACCGTCAGGGTTACGTCCGACGGGTTGCGGCCGACAGCCGCGCAGTGCTCTTCGAACACTCCCTTCTTGCGCTTCAGGTCCTCGAGGGGCCCGCCGAACCAATGGCCCATGTCGCCGTGCTGAGCGAGAATGCGCAGCGTGCGCTTCTCCCCTCCACCGCCGATCAGGATCTTCGGGCCACCCGGCTGCACCGGACGCGGCACGTTCAGTGCGCGATCGATCCGGTAGTACTTGCCCTCGAACGACGGCCGGTCAGTGGTGAACATCAGCTTGGCGATGGTCACTGCCTCCTCGAGGCGGTCCATGCGCCGGGCGATGGGCGGGAACTCGAAGCCGTAACCGAGGTGCTCGTCCTCGTTCCACGCCGCGCCGATGCCCAGGATCGCGCGTCCTTTGGAGATTACGTCGAGAGTCGTGACCTCCTTCGCGAGAAGCGCGGGGTTGCGGTATGTGACGCCGGTGACCAGCGTCCCGAGCTTGACGCGCGTCGTTCGTGCGGCGATGCCTGCAAGCGTCGCGTACGCCTCCAGCATCGGAGCGGTCTCGGGACCAACACCTCGGATCTGATAGAGGTGATCCATCACCGTCACGAGGTCGAAGCCCGCGACCTCGGCCGCGTGCGCTTGCTCCACGACGTGATCAAACAACTGGTCGTCGGGCATCCCGGGAAACGTGTAGTTGGGCATGTGAAAACCGAAAAGAACAGCCATGTCTAGGACAATCCCGGCGTCGGGACTACCATTCCGTCAGTGAGCTGGAAAAGGCTGGTGGGCCTCGGCGTCGCGTTCGCGGTCTTGCTCTTGGGCACGGTCCTCGTCTTCGAGGCCTTCGACCGCAACTCGCAGTCGGCCAGCGACACGATTCGGCCCTTTGTGATCACCATGGCGCCGGTCTGGGCGGTCGCCGTCGCAGCCGCCAGGGTTCTCCTGCGGAGGGACAGAAGCTAGGACAGCAGCCGGCACGCTATAGATAAAATTTGTAGCGTCGCGCCGTGGCCATAGACGAATCGCGTAACGGGAAGCCGAGCGGGATCCAGCTCGTGCAGGTCGAGGGCTTCCTCGAGGTCGCCCGCCGCGGCAGCGTAAGCCGCGCCGCCGAGGCGCTCTTCATCACCCAACCGACCCTGACCGCCCGGCTGCAGGGCCTCGAGCGAGAGCTGGGGACGGCGCTGTTTCTGCGCACTTCGCACGGTATGCGTCTGACCGACGCCGGCCGGGCCTGGATTCCTTTCGCCGAGCGTGCGCTGCGCGCGCTGGTCGACGGCCGGGACGCGCTCGAGCAGGTGATGACCGCCTCGGCCGGCCACCTGATGATCGCGGCGGCGCCGGCGGTGAGCACGTACGTGCTGCCCGAGCTGCTCGAGCGGTTCGTCGCCGCGCACCCCAGGGTGGAGGTCTCGGTCAGAACCGGCCATTCGGAGGACGTCGTCCAGCTGGTCCTGCGTGACGAGGTGCAGATCGGGCTCGGCCGCGCCATCCGCCATCCGGACCTCGAGCTGCGGCCTTTTCACACCGAAGACCTGGTCCTCGTGGCCGCGCCCGACCATCCATTCGCCGAACGGCCGGCGGTCGCCATGGCCGAGGTCGCGGGGCAGAAGCTGATCATGTTCGACCGAACCTCCAGCTACTACGAGATCACGCAGGGCGCGTTTCTATCCGCGGGCGTGAGCCTGCGCGGTTTGATGGAGCTGGACTCGATCGAGGCGGCCAAAAAGATGGTCGAGCGTGGCCTGGGCATCGCTCTGCTTCCAGGCACCGCGGTGGTTCGAGAGGTCGCCGGCCGGACCCTATGCACCGTCAAGATCAAAGATGCACCTCCCATGCAGAACACGATCGTGGTCTTCCGTCGCCGCGATGCGGGGCATCCCGAAGGGATCGTCGCGGCCTTCCTCGCGCTGCTCGAAGCCAGATAGATCGCGCAGTCGGAGGAAATTCCACATCGGTCTTTTCGATGGGACTCATCACATCAATCAATTGGACTTATGGCGAGTCCCTTGCTAATTTGGCCCGCATGGATGCAGAACCAACGACCCACGAGTGCGAGTGCCCCGAGCCGTGCAACTGCGACCACGAAAACGAGTAAGGCGCTGATGGACCTCGTCTCCACGCCGCTCCTGCCGGACGGCTACAAGGTGCCGGCGTCGCGCAACGAATCTCCGAGCAAGCGGTTGCGCCGCATGCTGACCGAAACGCCTTACGTCTTCGCGCCGGGCGTCTACGACCCGATGGGCGCCGAGCTCGTGATGTACCACGGTTTCGATGCCGTCTACTTCAGTGGCTACTCGTTTGCCATCGGCCACCTCGGCACGACCGACATGGACCTCTATTCGTCAGTCGAGATCGCCGACGGCGCCCGCCGCACCGTCAGCGCGCTCCGCAAATTCCAGCTGACGATGGCAATGGGCGACCCCGAGAAAAAAGTCGCTCCCATCCACCTCGAGACTCCGCCAGTTGTCGTCGACATGGACGCCGGCTACGGAAATCTGTTCAACGTTCAGCGCACCGTCGAGCTGTACGTGAACGCCGGCGTCGCTGCGGCGCACCTCGAGGACCAGGTGATGCCCAAGCGGTGCGGACACATCGCCGGCAAGGCGCTGATCTCAGCCGGCGAGTTCGTCGGCAAGTTGAAGATGATGCGCAGCGCGGCCGACGACCTGGGCCACAAAGACTTCATCATCATCGCCCGCACCGACGGGGTCTCGGCGACGGAGGCTCCCGAGTCGAAGCGCGGCCTTGGGCTCGCCATCGAGCGGGGGCTGCGCTACCTGGACAGCGGGGTGCCGGACCTTCTGTGGTGTGAGTTCCCCACCGCGGAGCGTGGACCGACGGAGACGTTCTGCACCGAGATCCGCAAGCGATTCCCGAAGGCACGATTTGCGTTCAACTACTCGTCCTCGTTCAAGTGGTTCAACGAGAAGGACCCGATCACCTGGGACGAGCTCGGGCTGCTCGGTGTGGGTTTCATCTTCATCACGCTTGCGTTGCAGCACGCTGCCGGGCATGGCATGTCGACGCTGCTGCGCGACCTCAAGCAGAGCAAGGAAGACGGATACATGGCGCTGCAGCGCAAAGAGTGGGTGGAGGGCGCCGACATTCCGACACGATCGCACCACCTCTTCTCCGGCGTTCCGTACCACCAGCACGTCGGCCATCAGTACGGCGCCTCGAGGCTGAGCGAGGAGATGGACGAGCATCTCGAGATTTCGAAGGTCGTCTAGAGACATCTAGACTTCGCCCCTAGAGGGCGAGGGGTTGCTGCTCTTTCCGTTCCGCTATCTGTGGTGGCTCATCTCGAGCATTCGCCGCTCGATCGGCAGGCCGCCTGAATTTGTCGTCTTCGTGCTCGAGGACAACCTGCCCGTCCTGCCGGATCCCCCGCGCCCTTTCTGGCAGCGCATCGCGGCACGTCCTCGTCTGAGCGTCAAAGAGTTGGGCGAGCGCTTCGACGCGATCGCGCGCGACCGGCGGATCAAGGGCGTGGTGCTGCACCTTCGCTCACCAGGGATGCCGATGTCCACGCTCCAGGACCTTCGTGAGCTGGTGGCCAACCTCCGTCAAGCGGGCAAGCGCGTGGTGGCATGGGCGCCGTCCTACACGACTGGCACGTACTACCTGGCGTGCTCATGCGACGAAGTCCTGCTCATGCCATCCGGCATGATCGGCGGGCTCGGCTTCGCGACCACCGGGATGTTTCTCGCGGACGGACTGGCCCGATTCGGCCTGGGCGCGGATTTCGTCCAGGTTTCGCCGTACAAGTCGGCGGCGGATCCCCTCACCAAATCGAAGATGTCTGACGAGCTGCGGGAGCAGGTCACGTGGTTGCTCGAGTCGCATCACGGCGAGCTGGTGAGCGCCGTCGCGGACGCGAGGTCGTTGGACCTGGCAGGCGCGAAGGAGCTGATCGACTGTTCCCCGTACAGCGACGACGTGGCGGTCGAAAAACGCGCGGTCGATCGTGTGCTGGCCGAGGAAGACCTGCCCGCGCACCTGGGTCGTGGCGCCGGCCGGCCGGCGATCATCGGCACCTCGGAGCGCGCGGAGAGCAAGATGCGACAGCCCGCCCCCAGGCTTGGCCGCGGCAGGTACGTAGCGCTGATGCGCGTTGAAGGCACCATCATCGACGGGCACTCGGGCCGGCTCCCGGCGAGGCCCCCGATCGACATTCCGCTGGTCGGAGAGGACCGAGCCGGGGACTTGAGCGTGGTCCAGCTGGCGAGGCAGGTCGCGGCCGATCGGCGGGCCGCCGCGGCCGTGCTCTATGTCAACTCGCGCGGCGGATCCTCGACCGCCTCGGAGGCCATGCGCCGGGCTATTCAGGCGGTGGCCTCGCGCAAGCCGCTGGTCGTGGTCATGGGCCCGATCGCCGCGTCAGGCGGCTATGACGTGGCGACTCCCGGTGCGTGGATCGTGGCCAGGCCGGGCACGCTGACCGGATCGATCGGCGTCCTGGGCGGAAAGATCGTGACCGGCGCTTTGTGGACCAAGCTGCTGTTCAACCGCGAGACGATCGCGTTCGGCGACCACGTGACAATGCACAGCGACGAGCGGCCCTATTCGGAAGAGGAGCGGGAGATCCTGCGCACGCAGATCGACCATCTGTATCGCGGATTCCTCGACGTCGTAGCAAAGGCACGAAAGATGACGCCGGATGAGGTGCACCCGATCGCGCAGGGCAAGGTATGGACGGGACGCCAGGCACTCGAGCGCGGTCTCGTCGACGAGATGGGCGGCCTCGAGGTGGGGGCGCGCAAGGCGCGGGCGCTGGCGGGGCTGCCTGACCGAGCTCCGCTGCGCGAGTTGCGAGGGCCGAGACGGCTGATCCCGCCGGCGCCTGAGCCCGCCGCGGCGGCGGGATGGTTCGGCTATCTGCTCGAGGGCCTCACGCTGTTGAGCCGAGCCCCGGCGCTGGCGGTCATGGAGTACCTGCCGGGGGATCTCACTTAGCGCGGTAGGACCGCGACTCAACTGGTGTAGAAACACCATGCGATGGCTGCTCCAGTGTTCACTGCGCTCGGCGTTTTAGCCGCGGTGTGGGCTGTGCTCGCTTTCCGATCGCAACGCCGGTACCTCAGCAAAGCGATTCGAGCGACTGGTGTCGTGCAGAGCGTGAAGGAGGACCGCACGCCGAGAATGGGTACTTTCTACACACCGCTCGTCCAGTTCAAGACGGCCGCCGGTGTTGAGGTCACCGCCACGTCGAAAAGTGGTCAGAACCGCCGTTATGTGATCGGACAATCGATTTTGGTCCTCTACGACCGCGATGATCCACAGAACCTGCAGATCGACGCTTTCTGGTCGCGCTGGCTCGTGGTGATCGCCGCGATCTTCTTCGCGCTGGTCTTCTTTGGCATAGGGACCGGCGTCTTTGTATTCCATCGCTAAGTGAATTCCGCACGTTTGGCGTCAGCCGTGCGCTATCCGGCGGCATTTAGCGCACGTTTGGCGTCAGCCGTGCGTAATCGTTAGGAGTCGAGCGGCGGGAACCTCCACGGCTGGCGCTCGCGCACCACGCCGTAAACCGCCTCGACGATGCTCTCCCGGTTTGGCTTGGTGAAGTAGTCCCCATCCGGCCCGTACGCCGCCCGGTTCGGCGATGCGGCCAGCGTCCTCGGAGCGGCGTCCAGGTGCCACCAGCCCTGCTGCACCTCCAGCACCTGCTGCAGGATGAAAGCTGACGCGCCACCCGGCACATCCTCGTCGATCACGATCAGCGCGTGTGTCTTCACGAGCGAGCGCACAAGCATCTGCTCGATGTCGAATGGGTTCAGCGTCTGCACGTCGATGACCTCGCACGACACGCCCAGGCCCTCGAGCGTTTGAGCGGCGTCCAGCGCGATCGCGCAGCACGCGCCGTACGTCACGACAGTTGCGTCGCTGCCTTCACGCAGCACGTCGGGAATCCCCAGCGGCACAGTGAACGATCCCACGTTGTCGGGCACCCGCTCCTTGAGCCGGTACCCGTTCAGCACCTCGATCACGATGCCCGGGTTGTCGCCCTGGAAAAGCGTGTTGTAGAAACCGGCGGCCTGGGTCATGTTGCGTGGGACCGCGATGTAGATGCCGCGCAGCGCATTGAGCAGCACCGACATTGGCGAGCCCGAGTGCCAGATCCCGACCAGCCGGTGACCCTTGGTCCGGATCACGACAGGCGCCTTCTGCCCGCCGACCGTGCGCCAGTGCAGCGTGGCCAGGTCATCCGCCGCGGTCTCTAGCGCATAGAAGAAGTAGTCGAGGTACTGGATGTCGCAGATCGGCCGCAGCCCGCGCATCGCCGCGCCGATTGCCTGGCCCAGGATGGTCGCCTCGCGGATGCCGGTATCGGTCAGACGCAGCTCTCCGTACTTCGCCTGCAAGCCCTCGAAGACGAGATTGACGTCGCCCAACCGGCCCACGTCCTCACCGATCACAAAGATCCTTGGGTCTCGCGCGAAGTTGGCGTCGAAATTGCGGACCAGGATCTGGCGGCCGTCGACCGTCGGAGACTTCTCGGAATAGACGGCCGGCACGACCGGAACTTTCAGCGGCGACTCAGGCGAGCGGCTGTACAGGTACGAGTTGTAGCGCTCGTCGTTGGCGCGCCTGTACTCGGCGACGAAATTCGCCAGCTCGGTTCGGGCCGGGGATTCGATGCCTCGGAGCTGGTGCAGGGCTCGCGACGCACTCGACATGACCAGCGAGCGGGTGACCTTGTGCGCTTCGTCGAGGGAGTCCGTGATCTCGGCGACCTCAGGCATGTCGACGCGGCGGAGAATCGCCACCGCGCGGTCGCGCTCGGCACGGATTGGAGCCTGGAACGCCTCCCAGGCCAGGTCACGTGCCGCCTCCACCGCCTCTTTGTCCGCGGCCTCCCAGCCTTCCAGCTGCGACTCGCTTGCGACGCCGAATTCGATGATCCAGTCCCGCATGCGCGCCACGCAGTCGTATTCGTTCTCGAACCGCAGGCGCTCCTTCGACTTGTAGCGTTCGTGGCTGCCGCTCGTCGAGTGCCCCTGCGGCTGAGTCATCTCGGTGACGTGAATCAGCGCCGGCTTCTGCTCGCGCCGCACCTTGTCGATCGCGTTGGCGTACGTCTCGACCAGCGCCGCGTAGTCCCAACCGCGGACGACGTGGATGTCGAGGCCGGGCCGGTCGTCCGGCATGAAGCCGCGCAGCGCGTCCGAGATCGAAGCCTTCGTCGTCTCGGCTGTGATCGGGACCGAGATCCCATAGCCGTCGTCCCAGATCGACATCGCCATCGGAACCTGCAGGACGCCCGCTGCGTTGATGGATTCCCAGAAAACGCCTTCGCTGGTCGCCGCGTCGCCGATGGTGCCGAAAGCCACCTCGTTGCCGTTGACCGAGAAACCGTCCTGCACTGTGCGCAGCTGCGGGTTCTCTCGATAGAGCTTGGAGGCGTAGGCGAGCCCGACCAGTCGCGCCATCCAACCCGCGACATTCGACACGTCGGCGCTCGAGTTGGGGATGTCGATGGAGCGCGCGAACGCCCCGCTGTCGTCGAGGAAACGCGTCGCGAAGTGGTTGCCCATCTGGCGGCCTCCCGACGCGGGCTCCGCCTCGAGGTTCGCGTTGCCGTACAGCTGGGCGAAGAACTCGCGGACGTTCGACATCCGCGTGGCCCACATGAAGGTCTGGTCGCGGTAGTAGCCGGCCCTCCAGTCGCCCGGCCGGAAGGCCTTGGCCATCGCGATCTGAGCGACCTCTTTGCCGTCGCCGAAGATGCCGAACGTAGCGTTGCCGCGCAGCACCTCCGCGCGGCCGATGACGCTGGCCCGGCGGCTGCTGTAGGCGAGGCGGTAGTCGGCGATGATGGCTTCGGCGGTCAGGGAGAACTTGGAGCTGCGAAGCGCTTTCGCCATATATGCCGCGTTCGCGGCAAAACTAACTTAGCAGAGCACCCCCGGCGTCAGGTCCGGGCTTAGGCCGAGCCGACGCGCTCCTGCTCCTGCTCGCGGCGAAGCAGGCCAGGCCGGCTGGCCTGCAGTGCCTCCTTCATGTGGACGTATGCCTTGCCCAGCTCACCCCGCCGCTCCAGGATCTCGGCGTAGACCCCGTGGCATTGCAGCACGCGCTCCCGCATGCCGAGCGCTTCGAAGCCGCGGATGGCCTGGTCGAACTCGCGGTCGGCCGTCTCATGCTCGCCGCGAACGTCGGCGATCCTGCCCAGCCAGGTATGGGCCTCGGCTATGTTGTCGCCCTCCTCGAGGCGTTCGGCCAGCTCGAGCGCCTGCTGAGCCAGATCGCGGGCTTCGTCGACCTTGCCTTCCTGCATGGAAAGCTCGCAGATGCTCAGCAGGACATGGCTGCGCCCGAACTCGAGGTCGGTTTCGCCGAACAGCTCGAGGGATCGGTCGAGGTGACTGCGCGCCTTGACGAAATCCCCCATCGCCATCAGGACAAGCGCCAGGTTGTTCTCCGCCCTCGCCAGCGCAACTCGATCTCGCAGCACCTCGAGCAGGGCAACGGAGCGCATCGCATAGCGGGCCGCACCCTCTACCTCGCCTGCCTGGCGATAGGCGGTCCCGAGGCTGCTGTACATGCGCGCAACCCGCCGCAGGTCGAAGACCGAGCCGCCCACTTCGATCGCCTGCTGGTACGCGGCGACGGCACGGTCCATCTCCCGATTGGAGACCAGTGCGCCCGCCAGGATGCCCAGCAGCCGAGCCTCCGTCGGCGCGGGTACCGGTTTCAAGGCACGACACACCGCCAGCGCCTTTTCCGCGAGGGCCAGCGCGTCCTTCGCCTGCAGCGCGTTCGCCAGCGACGCCTGTGCCCCGATGGACTCGGCAAGCATCACGCCGTCGTTCACGGCCTCGAAGTGAGCGCGTGCGTCGGCCAGCAACGACGAGGCGCGCTCGGGTTGGCCCGACGCAAGAAATGCCTGGGCCAGGAAAAAGCGGATGCGCCCGAGGCGGAATGCGGATGACCCTCGCTCGAGCAGCGCTGTGCCGAGCGCGATGGCTTCCTGGTTCCGGCCGTCGGCGACCATTGCCTCGAGCTCGATCAGGCTTGCCGACGCGTCGTCGGCCGCGCCTACCGGCTCGGCCAGGAAGAACTCCACCGGCTTGCCCGTGCGCCGGGCGATGTGCTCGAGCGTGGGCAGGGAGGGCCTCGTGCGTGCAGTCTCGATCAGATAGATCGCGGGTGCGGTGACGTGACCCTTACCCAGTTGGGCGAGGCTGAGTCCCGATTCGACGCGGGCCTGCTTGACCGAACCCGGTCGGAGGTTGATGCCGGGAAGGCGGCGCCGTTTCGGCTGCGCGTCAGCCGCAACTGCTGCGTCTGAACGACCGCTAGCCACGGTTCGTCACTTTATACGAAACCCGGCCGATTAGTCTTCATGCTTTTTTGAAACGCGCGTTTCAGGATCGGAGGTCGGTTCTTTTGAGAAATTTCGAACTCACAACATACTTAACGCTGTTAAGTTAAACTTTGGCAGCGCAGGTCGCGGTCTGAGTGCTTCCCGCCGCGGCCTGCTCCTCCCCTTCCCCACTTGCTGGGGAAGGTGGCCCCGCCGCGAAGCGGCCGGGCCGGATGGGGAGACTCGCTCTGGCTCTACGACGAAGCTGGGTAAGTCCCGAAGAGCTTGATCTCGGCGCTCGCCTCCTCGAGGTCGCTCAGCGCCGCCTCGGCGGCCATTGCCGCCGACGTTTCCCCGTTGATCGAGAAGTCGAGGTAGAACCGGTACTCGAACGGGCGCCCCATCATCGGCCGGCTGTCCAGCCGCGTGAGGTTGACGCTCCGCCGGGCGAAGCAGTCGAGCGCGTGCGCCAGGCTCCCGGGCCGGTGCGCCGTCACGAACGCGATCGAGCCCTTCCACCCGGCGGAAGCCTCGCGCGGGCGCACGGGCTCGCCCTTTTCGACCACGACGAATCGGGTGCGGTTCTCCGAGTCGTCCTGGATCGCCTCCGCCAGCACGTAGAGCCCGTAGCGCGCCGCGGCCGCCTTGCTCGCGATGGCCGCGGTCCCCGGCTGCCGCTGTTCGGCGACCGCCCGCGCCGCGCCCGCCGTGTCGTGATAGGCCACCGAGCGGATCTGACGGGAGTGGAGGTAGCGGTCGCACTGCGCCAGTGCCTGAGGGTGAGACAGCGCGCGCTCAACTGGGCCGGGCCACCCGAGGAGGCAGTGGCGCACCGGCTGAACGTGCTCTCGCACCACCCGCAGCCCAGGCAGCTCCCACAGCAGGTCGGACACCTCCTGCACCACTCCGGCGCTGCTGTTCTCGACCGGCAGCACCGCCGCATCGACCGCCCCGATGGTCAGCGCGTCGAAGGTCACGCGGAAAGTCGGGAAACCGAGCGCCTCCGCACCCGGAAACACGGCGGACACCGCCTCGTCCGAGTAGGCGCCCGGTTCTCCCTGGTAGGCGACCTTCACCCCCGAGAACTCATCCGAAAATGAGATGGCGAAGGGTATCCGCGACGTGGTTGTGGTCGTGGAGTTGGTCGGTCACCGGCGGATGCCCGTTGCCCTCGTGCCCATTCGTCTCCGACATCGCGGCGATCTTGCGCAAGTCTTCGTCCGTGACTTCC
>Ga0099828_10003594_pt1 | contig 10841 bp, 7 predicted proteins | sample CZO8metaG_2_FD_79338 | JGI IMG/M metagenome (GOLD analysis project Ga0099828, IMG submission 79338) | Vadose zone soil microbial communities from the Eel River Critical Zone Observatory, Northern California, USA - CZOApr15con2H1.8 metaG | ecosystem: Environmental > Terrestrial > Soil > Vadose...
CCGCACCCGGCTCAAGAGCAGCACTTCGTAGTCCATGGAGAGCCCGAAGATCAGGCAGAACATGATGATGGGCGTGGCCGTCTGGATCGACCCGGGCGTGAAGTCGAGCCAGCGGGAGAGATGTCCGTCCTGGAAGATCCACACGAGGGCGCCGTAGGAGGCGCTGATGGACAGCAAGTTGACGATGACGGCCTTGAGGGGCAGCAGCACCGAGCCCAGGAGGATGAGCAGCGCCACGTAGGTCGCCACGACGACAAGGGCGATGGCCAGCGGCGCATTGCGCTGCACGACGCCCATGAAGTCCAGGTCGAAGGCCGTGGGGCCGGTGACCAGGAGCTGGCCGTCCACGGGGGGATGCGACCCGCGGATGGTCCGCACGAGGGCGCGCGCCTCGTCGCTCCCCGGGGCCTGCGCCGTGGAGACGGCGAGGAGCATGATGCGCTCCCCCACCATGCGGGAGGCGGCCGCGCTGATCTCTGATGGCCACATGGCGGTCGGGATCTTCGCGAACCGCTGATAGTCCTCGCGGCTCATGTCCGGGGACAGATCGAGCAAGCTTCGCAGCGTGGTCACTCCCGGGAGCTTGGCCAGCCAGCGGCTCAGGTCATAGACCTCGCCCACGCGCGCGGGCGTGAGAGGCGACCCGTCACGGTAGCTCAGCACCACGATGATCGCCGCCTCATCGTCGCTCGGGAACTCTCGCGCGAGCAGCTCGGCGCCGCGGCGCGCCTCGGCCCATCGCGGCAGAGCGGTGACATCACCCGCGCCCAGTCGGATATGCAGAAATGGCTGACCGAGGAGGAGCAGGAGGGCGGCGGCGGGCAGGAAGAAACGCCACGGGTGCGCCATGACGAGCGCGGCCAGCCGATGCCAGAACCCCGAGCCGCCGCCCAGCCCGAAGAGGCCAAAGCCGGGCAACGACAGCGCGTTGACGCGCGGTCCCAGGACGGCGAGGACGGCGGGCAGAAGGGTCAGCCCGTACACCACCGACAGCTCGACCCCGTTGGTCCCCGCCAGCCCCAGCGAGCCGATATTGCCGAGTCCGAGCACGAGCATGCCGAGGAGCCCGATGGCCACCGTCACCCCGGAAAAGAGGATGGCGCGTCCGGTCGTCGACATGGTGCGGGCCAGGGCCTCGGGCACCGGTCTCTGCGCGATCTCCTCACGGAAGCGGTTCACGATGAACAGCGAGTAGTCGATGGCCACGCCCAGCCCGATCATGGTCACGATGTTCGGGGCATAGGCCGAGACGGACATGTGACGCGCCAGCAGCTCGGTCCCGGCGATGCCGCCGATCATAGCCAGCACACCCACGCCCAGAGGGAGCAGCGCGGCCACCACGGAGCCGAAGGCCAGCAAGAGGAAGACCACGACCACGGGGAGGATGACGAGCTCGGCCCGCTTGAGGTCGCGCTTGGCTACCTCGACGAAGTCGTGGTTGATGGCAAGCATGCCGGCTCCAACCACCTCGAGCGTTCGCGACGGCACCTTGGCGCGGAGCGAGGCGTAGACCTCGGGCGGCACGGAGGAAAATCCGAGCGTCACCAGGCCCGAAGAGCGAACAGCGAGCTCGATGACCGCCCGGGTCCGGTGGCCATCGCGCGAGAGGAAGGCCGGGTCGGGCGGATTCACGTCGTAGGCGGTGCGGACGCGCGCCACCCGCGAGTCCGCCTTGAGGGGCGCCAGGGCCCTCTCGACCTCCTCCCGGAACGCGCGGTCGGTGGCGCGCAGCGTGGGACTGCTCAGGATGAGCTCGAAGGAGACAGGCTGGCCTGGCAGCTGCCGAGCCATCAAGGTGGCCGCCCGCCCGGACTCCGTCGTCGCGAGCATGGTGCCGGCCTCGAGCTGGGCGCCCTGGACGAGAACGACGAGGGCGGGCGCGAGCGAGAGGGCGGAGGCGCCGAGGAGCCACCAGCGGAGGCGGTACACCCACCGCCCCCACGTGCCCAGCATGTCGCTCATCGTGGCCCAGCCTCCCGCGGCGTGTCGCCGGAGAGACAGGAGCGCCGGCGTGGTCCTACTGTAACAGAGAGGACCCGCCTCTCGCTGGCCGAGAGGCCCGATCGGCGTTAAACTACCCAGGTCGCGGAAGCCCACAGACCCCAAGGAGGCTGCCCATGAACATCGGCGTGTGCATGTTCTTCACCGACTACGCGATCCGCATCGACGAGCTCGCCCGTGAGGCGGAGGCACGCGGCTTCGAATCGCTCTGGGTGCCCGAGCATACCCATATCCCGACGAGTCGCCGCACTCCTTTCCCGGGGGGCGCCCAGCTTCCCAAGGAGTACTGGCACACCTTCGATCCCTTCGTCTCGCTCATGGCTGCCGCCGCCGCGACCAAGCGCCTCCGGATCGGCACGGGCATCTGCCTCGTCATAGAGCGCGACACCATCATCACGGCCAAGGAAGTGGCGAGTCTCGACGCGCTGTCGGGTGGGCGCTTCGAGTTCGGCATCGGGGGCGGGTGGAACGCCGAGGAGATGGAGAACCACGGCACCGTCTTCACCACGCGCTTCAAGAAACTGCGCGAGCAGGTGCTGGCCATGAAGGAGATCTGGACCAAGGACGAGCCCGAGTTCCACGGCAAGTTCGTCAACTTCGACAAGATCTGGTCCTGGCCGAAGCCCGCGCAGAAGCCCCACCCGCCCGTGCTCCTGGGGGGCGAGAGCGCGTATACGCTCCAGCGGGTCGTCGACTTCTGCGACGGGTGGTTTCCGCGCGGCCGGGCCGCCGAGATCATCATGCCCGCCCTCAAGGACCTGGGTGATCGCGCGGCCAAGGCGGGGCGCGACATGAAGACCATTTCGGTGTCGGTGTTCGGGGCCAAGCCAGACGAGGCGACGCTCGAGACCTATGCTCAGGCGGGCATCACGCGGGCCATCTTGCGGCTGCCCCCGGAGGGTCGGGAGGCCGTGCTTCCGCTCCTCGACCAGTGGAGCAAGTTCATCAAGAAATAACGCCGACGCGCTTCCGAGGAAAAGACGGCGGCCGGCTCAAAAAGGTCCAGATGCGAGGCGGCGCCCCGCCGTTCGAGTTACGCTCCGGCCCCTGGCCGTTGCGAGACGAGAGCTGAGTTGATCAGCAGGTGAGGCGTAGTTCTCACTCAGCCCTCGCCTCGTGGCTGCGCCCCTCAGCTCGAAATGCCACGTACGTTGAACCTGCTGCCGAGGGCGCCGTCTTAGCCCAACTTCCGCAGTTTGAGTAACCCAACGGCGCGATCGTGAGGTCGCGCCATTGGTATGTGGGCACCGCATCGCACCTGGGCAGGGGAAATCACGATGTAGTGCCGACCAAGTTGATTGACTTCTCGGCTCGACATGCTCGATAAGCTAGACAATGTACCTGCGTCATACCATCCGGCGGAAGGACGGCAAGACGCACACGTACTGGCGGCTGGTCCGATCCGTCCGCGTTGGCCGGAAGGTCCTCCAGCAAACCGTCGCTCACCTGGGGGAGCTCGATGCGCAAGGGCGGGCGCGGGCGCGCGCCCTGGCCCGCGCCATCATGGGGGAGCGGGAGCAGGCGGACCTCTTCGCCCCGTCCGACACGGACGACACGGTTCCTGTTCAGCTCCAGCGCGTCCGCCTGGAGCGCGGCCGCACCTTCGGCGATGTGTGGCTCGGCTGGCTGCTCTGGCGGGCGCTGCGGCTGGACGAGCTCCTGGAGCGTCTGCTGCCCGAGGGCCGGGAGGCGGCGCCGTGGGCGACGATGGCCGCGGTGCTCGTGCTGGCGCGCCTGTGCGAGCCCTCGAGTGAGCTGCATATCGCCGAGGCCTGGTACCGCCGCACGGCCCTCGAGGACCTGCTGACCCTGCCGGGCGCCCTGGTCAACGACGACCGGCTCTACCGCGCCCTGGACCGGCTCCTGCCCCACAAGCGGGCCCTGGAGCAGCACCTGGTGGCCCGGCTCGGGGAGCTCTTCGCCCTCGACTATGACCTGCTCCTGTACGACGTGACCAGCATCTACTTCGAGGGCCAGGCCGCGGGGAATGCTCTGGCCCAGCGGGGCTACAGCCGCGATCATCGGCCGGACTGTAAGCAGGTCTGCCTGGCCTTGGTGGTCACGCGCGAGGGCCTGCCCGTGGGGTACGAGATCTTCCCGGGCAACCGCACCGATGTGACAACGGTCGAGGAGATCGTCGAGGCCGTCGAGGCCCGCTACGGGCTGGCGCAGCGGATCTGGGTCATGGACCGCGGCATGACGAGCGAAGACAACCTGAGTTGGTTGCGGGAGAGCGGCCGGCGGTACCTCGTGGGCACGCCCAAGAGCGAGCTGCGGAAGTGGGCGCGCCAGATCGCCGACGCGCGCGACTGGCAGGCGGTGCGGGATGGCGTCGAGGCCAAGCAGTGTGTCGGCCCCGAGGGCGCCGAGACATTTGTGCTGGTGCGCTCCATCGAGCGTCGGGAGAAGGAGCGCGCCATGCACGAGCGCTTCATCCGGCGCATCGAGGACGGTCTGGAGCGGCTCGGGCGGCGCATCGTCCGGGCGCGGCGCGCCCTCGACGCCCGGCGCCTGGAGCGCCAGCTCGGTCGCCTCCTGGCCCGCAACGAGCGCGCCGCCGGGCGCTACGTCATCGACCTGGTCACCGACCCGAGCGTGCCGGCGGGCCTGCGCTTGGTCTGGTCGGCGCGGCCGGAGTGGGACGACTGGGCGCGCTGGAGCGAGGGCTGTTACGTGCTGCGCTCGAACATTGCTGCCTGGAGCCCGGAGGACCTCTGGCGTACCTACATCCAGCTCACTGAGGCCGAGGCCGCCTTCCGAATCCAGAAGAGCGAACTGTCGATCCGTCCCGTCTGGCATCAGCGAGCCGACCGCGTCGAGGCCCACATCCTCGTCTGCTTCCTCGCCTACGTCCTCTGGAAGACCCTGGAGCAGTGGCAGCGGCGGGCCGGCCTGGGTCAGAGCCCCCGCACGATCCTCGAGGAGCTCCACCGCATCCAAAGCACCGACGTCGTGCTCCCCACCACCGATGGACGCGAGCTTCGCTTGCGCTGCGTCGTGCGCCCGGACGTCGCTCAAGCCGCGCTGCTCGACCGGCTGGGCCTCGATCTCCCTGAACGCCTGCGACTCAGCCCGACCCTCGCTCAAACCGCCCAAATGTAGTGCCGACTTTTTTCGTAAGTCCTCGAAATGTCTCACCCGACCCCCCTGAACTGCGGAAGTTGGGTTAGGATTGCGTGAATGTGGATGACGCCGCCCAGCGGTAGGGTCTCTTCGCTGCCGCCGCTCATCGCCGCAGATGGGCCTTTTTCAGCCGGCCGCGCTAGATGGGGACCTCTTGGCCGACTCCCCGTGCGCGCGCCTCGCGCAGCACGAGGGCAGCGGCGGCGACGTCCTGCACGGCCATGCCTCCCGACTTGTAGAGCGTGATCTGATCACGGGAGGTGCGTCCGGGCAGCCGGCCGCTCACGAGCTCGCCGAGCTCGGCGTGGACGTGGCCGGCATCGATGAGCCCATCCCGGATGGCCCAGAGCAGATCATTGGCCCCGCTCGGATAGGGGGCAAGGGCGGCCGCTCTCGTCTCCACCACGACGAGGGCGTCTCGCACGGTGTCCCCGTCGACCTCCCGTCCTTCCCGGTTGAAGCCGACCGAGTTGACGTGCATGCCGGGGGCGAGCCATTCCCGCCGCACCACGGGCTCCGCGGCATGCGTGGTCGCCGCCACGATATCCGCCCCCTCCATCGCCTCTTGGTACGAGCCCGCGGAGCGCACCGGGATTTTCAAGTGACCCCTGAGCTCCTCGGCTAGGCGCTCGACGGCGATTCGATTCCGGCTGGCGATACGGATCTCTCGAATGGGCCGCACCCGCGGGATGGCCCGCGCATGGCTTCGTGCCTGGACACCGCTTCCCAGCACGGCCAGCACGGCCGCGTCCGGACGCGCGAGGAGCCGCGTGGCCAGGGCCGAGCCCGCCGCCGTGCGCGCCGCCGTGATGTAGATGGCGTCCATGAGGGCGAGGGGGGTGCCGGTGTCGGGATCGAACGCGACGATCACCCCCTGGTGGGTGGGCAGCGCGGAGCCGGCATTGCGCGGGAAGAGGGAGACGAGCTTGACGGCCAGCGCCTTCGCAGAGGGAAGAAAGGCGGGCATGACCGCCACGATCCCCTCCTGATCAGGCACCAGCGCCGCGATGCGCTGGGGCATGGAGGCGGCGCCCGCGGTGGCGTCGACCATGGCGGTCGCGATCGCCTCCACGAGGGCATCAAGGTCGAGCAGCTCGCGGACCTGGCTCTCCGTCAGGATCAGCATGGCCGACGAGCTCGCCGGGCCGACCGGCTCATACGGGCATGACCCCGTGCTTCTTCCACGGGCGCTCCACCTTCTTGGTCGCGGCCATCTCGAGCGCCCTGATGATCACGGGCCGCGTCTCGCGGGGATCGATGACGTCGTCGATGAAGGCGCCGCCCGCCGCGATGTATGGGTTGATGAGCGTGCGGAACTCCTCGACCCGCCGCGCGCGCTCCTCGTCGGGATTGGCGGCGGCCGCGATCTCCTTGCGGAAGATGATATTGGTGCCGCCCTCGGGCCCCATGACGGAGATCTCGGCCGTGGGCCAGGCCACGATGAGGTCCGGCTCATAGGCCTTGCCGCACATGACGAAGTACCCTGCGCCATAGGCCTTGCGGATCACCACGGTCACCTTGGGCACCGTGGCCTCGCTGACCGCATAGAGCATCTTGGCGCCGTGGCGGATGATGCCCTGCTTCTCGACCTGGGAGCCGACCATGAAGCCCGGCACGTCCTGCAGGAACACGAGCGGGATGTGGAAGGCGTCGCACAGCATGATGAAGCGCGCGGCTTTGTCGGCCGAGTCCACGTCGAGGGCGCCGCCCAGCACCATGGGCTGGTTGGCCACCATGCCCACGGGCCGGCCGCCCATGCGGGCCAGGCCCGTGATCAGGTTCTTGGCCCAGGCCGGCTTGATCTCGAAGAAGTGCCCCCGGTCCACGATAGCCGCGATCACCTTCTTCATGTCATAGGCGCGGCGGGCGCTGTCGGGCACGATGGAGAGGAGTGCTTCCTCCATCCGCTCCGCCGGATCGTCGCTGGCCACCACGGGCGGCGGCTCGAGGTTCGAGGTTGGGAAATAAGAGAGGTATTCCTTGATGGCGTCGATACAGGCCGCGTCGTCGGCCACCTCGAGGTCGGCCACGCCGGAGATCTCCGTGTGGACCCGGGAGCCGCCCAGCTCCTCGGCCGTGATGTCCTCGCCGACCACCGCCTTGACGAGGGGCGGGCCGCCGAGGGCCATGTGACTCGTGCCCTTGACCATGGGCACGAAGTCGGAGAGGGCGGGGATATAGGCCGTGCCCGCCGCTCCCGGGCCCATCATGGCCGCCACCATGGGCACCACACCCGACATGATGGATTCTTCGCGAAAGAGGAACCCGGACTGGGCGAAGGTCGAGCCGATGGCTTCCTGGATGCGGGCGCCCGCGGAATCGATGAGCCAGATCATGGGCATGCGCTTGGTGAGCGCGATCTCGCGGGCGCGGTTGCACTTGATCTCGGCCGTGCGCCCCATGGAGCCCGCCATCACCGTGAAGTCATAGGCGATCAGCGAGGCCGGCCGCCCGTTGACCTTGCCGAAGCCCGTGACCACGCCGTCGGCGGGCGTCTCCCTGCCCTTCATGGCGGGCGAGATATTCGCGTGGGTCGCCAGGAGACCGATCTCGTGGAAGGAATCGGGATCGAAGAGCCGCTCGATCCGCTCCCGCACCGTCAGCTTGCCGGAGGCCCGCTGCTTGGCGATGGCCGCGGCGCCGCCCATGGCGAGCGCGCGTTCCCGCCGCGCCCGAAGCTCGTCCACGAGCTCCTTCATGCCCATGCGTCGTCCGGCCCCTCAGGGCTGCAGCTGGCCCGAGGCGATGCGGTAGTAGATGATCATGTCGGTGGACGGCGGCGAGCCCTTGACCATGGTGATCATGGTCGCGAGCTCGCTCCGGTGGTGGGTGGCATGGTTGACCACGTGCTGCAGGAGCTCCCAGAGGGGCTGGTGGAATGTCACCTTGCCGTCGAGGCCCGTGTGGGTGACCATGCGCTGAAGCTCGGATGGTGTCAACGCCTCGACGAAGCGCCGCTGCTCGAGCTCGAAGTCGTCCCAGCGCGTGCGGAGATCGGCCAGGCTCGCGAAATCTGCGTCGCCCAGGAGCTTGGCGGGCGTCTTGCCGGTCCAGCGCTCGAGCCAGATGCGGTCGGCGCCGTGGATATGCGCGAGCATGCCCTTGAGGGTAGGAAAGCTGAACTGGGTGCCCAGCTCCCGGGCCGCGATCGCCTCGCCGAGACCCGAGACGATGTCGAAGAGCTTGCGGTTACCCCACCAGTGATAGTTCCAGCTGCCCCGGATCAGCTCGAGCTCCATGGCGGCCTCCTAGTTAGCTCGGAGGGGGGCTCCGCCCCCCTTCCGAAACCTCCCCCCGACGCAGTGCGAACCAGAGGACGTCGCGGGGCTGGGGCCCCGCCGTCCGAGGCGAGCAATCTGAGATTTGCGCCGGCGGAGCCGGCGCTCGAAGCGGAACAATGTTGCTCGTGAGGGCACGGGAATCGCCTCGACTAGTCGAGGACGGCGACGGTCTCGCCTTCCTGCACGGTCTGTCCCTCGGCAACCTTGATCTCCTTCACCTTGCCGGCTCTCGGCGCCTCCACCGGGATCTCCATCTTCATGGACTCCAGCACGATGACGGGGTCGCCGGCCGCCACGGCGTCGCCGACCTTGCTCGTGATCTGGAAGACCACGCCCGTGATGTGCGCCTTGACGTCCTCAGGCATTGAACGCTCCTTGCTCGACGAGTTGGGTATGCACGCGCCCCTCGCGAAACTCGGCGCTCCGCATGACCCGCAGATGGAACGGGATCGCCGTCTTGACGCCCTCGATCACGAAAGCCCCGAGGGCCGCCTCCATGCGGGCCCTCGCCTCCTTCCGCGTGGCGCCCGTGGCGACCAGCTTGGCCAGCAGCGGGTCGTAGTGTACCGAAACCTGGCAGCCTTCGGTGACCCCGCTTTCCAGCCGGATGCCGGGACCCTCAGGCGGCACCCAGCGGCGGATGAGCCCTGGCGAGGGCATGAAGTTCCGGGCCGGATCCTCGGCGTATATGCGGCACTCGATGCTCGCGCCGCGCTGGACGATGTCCTCCTGGCGCCATGACAGGGGCGCTCCCGAGGCAATCTTCAGCTGCTCCTGAACGAGATCGAGCCCCGTCACTTCCTCGGTCACGGGATGCTCGACCTGCAGCCGGGTATTCATCTCGAGGAAGTAGAACTCCGTGTCCTGGACGATGAACTCCACGGTGCCCGCATTGACGTACCCGACCGACCCGGCGCCCGTGAGCGCGGCCGCGGTGAGCCGCTCCTTGAGGCCAGGGGCCAGGTTGGGGGCCGGACTCTCCTCGACCAGCTTCTGGTGTCGGCGCTGGATGGAGCACTCGCGCTCGTGGAGATGCACGATCCGTCCTTGCGCGTCACCGAAGATCTGGACTTCGACATGGCGAGGCTGGGTGAGACAGCGCTCGACGAAGAGGGCGGGCGAACCGAAGGCCGCCTGGGTCCGGCGCTCCGCCGTCGCATAGGCGGGGCCGAGCGCGGCCTCCTCGGCCACTCTCACCATGCCGATGCCGCCGCCGCCCGCCGCCGCTTTCAGCATGACCGGGTAGCCGATCTCGCCGGCGATCCGTCGCGCCTCGTCCACGGAGCCGACCGATCCCTCGCTGCCCGGCACCACCGGAACGCCGACCCTCAGCATCTCGCGCCGCGCGCCGACCTTGTCCCCCATGTGCTGGATGATTCGCGAGGGAGGTCCGATCCACACGAGACCGGCCTCCTCACAGGCCCTGGCGAAGCGCCAGTTCTCGGAAAGAAAGCCATAGCCCGGATGAATGGCCCGGGCGCCGCTCCGGCGGGCGGCCTCCAGGATACGCTGCGCGTCGAGATAGCTTTCCCGCGCGGGGGCGGGCCCGATGAGCACGGCCTCGTCGGCGTCGGTGACATGCGGCAAGCCGGCATCGGCTTCGGAGTAGACGGCAATAGATCTGACGCCGAGGGCACGGCAGGCGCGGATCACGCGGCGGGCGATCTCGCCGCGATTGGCGATGAGGACGCTCTCGAGCACGCTCAGGCGGGCTGGACTTGCTCGATCTTCACGACGTCGACGGCCCCGACCTGCCAGCCGCCCGCTCCCTGCTCCCAGCGGGCATTGAGGGTGACCACACTTTCAGGACCCTCTAGCCGGTACTTCACGATGCGATGCCGGCCGAGCTTGACGAATGCCACCGTGCGATGGCTCGCGAGGCGGCCGGCCTTGAGGGCGGCCATCACCGTCGCCTCTACCGGCGTGGCGAGAAAGCCGCCGAGGGCGGTCGCGTCCGCGCTGACCAGGGCATCGCCAAGGGAGCGGATGGCGGTCTCGAGGTCTTCCGGAATGGGCCAGCGAGTCTGGGCCCGCTCGAGGCGGATGAATTCCCGCGCGTCGTCAGAGACCGGCGCGGACGGGCTGGCCGGCCAGCCCACCGCCGGGGGCAGCCCCTGCCCGGTCACCCCCCCTGCGGCTTCGAGCAGACCCTGGAGCGTGGTCTGCCAGGCCGCCGCCCGGGCCTCCCGCTCGGGAGACGTGACGAGATGCCGAATGATGGTCTCTCCGGCCACGATGTGCCGGCGCTCGTCCTCGATACAGCGGGCGAGGATGCGGCAGGTCGGCGGCTCGTACACGGGGTTCGCCTTTGCCAGATGCTGCTCGTAGGCGCTCAGGAGATGGGGCTTGAGCACTCGGTAGACGCCGGCCAGCCGCTCGATGGTCTGGCCCGGCGCTTCGGGCGCCTCCAGGGCGTCCATGAGCGCGACGAAAGCC
>Ga0099828_10003595_pt1 | contig 10838 bp, 7 predicted proteins | sample CZO8metaG_2_FD_79338 | JGI IMG/M metagenome (GOLD analysis project Ga0099828, IMG submission 79338) | Vadose zone soil microbial communities from the Eel River Critical Zone Observatory, Northern California, USA - CZOApr15con2H1.8 metaG | ecosystem: Environmental > Terrestrial > Soil > Vadose...
GGATGCCGGTGCCGGCCGGCCTGCGCAGCGTCAGCTTCCGGGGCGCCAACTTCTGCTGCGGCATCTGGTCTGTCCGCGACGCCTCCCTCTGGGCCCAGGCCGGCTCCGCGGCGGCTGTCACGGTCAGGCAGCCGGCGCCCCCTGCTCCACCCACTCCGGTCCCCGTCATCACGTCGGCGCCAGTCCCACCACCGACCCCGGTCCCACCTGCACCGCCTCACCCAGCCCCAGCCAGGGCCGTCCGCGGAGTCGGGATCAACGCCGAGCCGGCGATGCGCCCGTGGCGATACGTGGGGCCGAACCCCGATGGTTGGTGGGATCCCGCCGATGGCAAGACGTTTATCGACGCGGAGATGGCGCTCGCCGACCGCCTCCACGTTCAGACGTTGCGAGTCGAATTCCCGTGGTGGATCATCGAACCGGCTGCGCACGGTGTGTACGAATGGAGCCGGGCGGACTACATCGTCGCCTCGGCTTCTGCCCACCACCTCCGGCTTCAACCCGTGATCGCGTGGGCTCCGCGCTGGGCGGCAACCAGCCCGTCAATGCCACCGAGCCCCGCGGATTTCGGCGCTTTTGTCACTGCCCTGGCCAGCCGGTACCAGGCCGCCGTGCACGACTGGGAGCTCTGGAATGAACCCGATCTTCCTCGATACTTCACCGGGACCGAGGAGCAGTACGTGAACGACATCCTGATCCCGGGCAGCCAGGCGATTCGAGCGGTCGATCGGACAGCCCGTGTCATTACGGGTGGGACGTCGTCGGCCAACTGCGGCTGGATTGGAGGTCTCTACCGATTCGGCGCTCGGGGCAGCTTTGACATCGTGGCATTCCACGACTATGCGAGCGGCGCGCAGGTCAACGACGATGCCGTCGCCTTGCGGCGCTGCCTCGTCGCCAACGGAGACGCCGAGCGCCCGATCTGGCTGGGCGAGTTCGGGATGGCGGAAAACACCGTGCGAGACGCAGGCCAGCAGGCGCTGCTGTCGACGGTCCTGACCAGCTTCAGCCCTATCGCGATGGCGCAGTGGTACGGGCTGCGGGACGATTTCGGCATGACCTGCTGCCCCGCCCAGGTCGCGGTCGCCGGGTACTGGGGCCTGGTTCAGCATGATGACGTCACCCTGAAGGACGGTTTCTCCCTGCTGCAGCGCCTCATCATCCAGCCAACCCCGACGGCCTCCCCAGGAGGCGACTCCCGCGGAGGGCCAGTCCCGTCCCCGACGGGCGACGCAGGGTCGACGACCGAGGCGAGGCCGACCGCTGCCCCGCAGCCGACCCCATCGCCGTCGCCTCGGGCCTGAGTTGACCCACGGCGGGGCGATCACAGCGCCAGGGGAGCCGATCACATTGCCACACTTCCGGAGAGACAGGCAGGCCGTCCTCTAGAGCGGCCCCGGGCGGCCGGGGCCGATCTACGCGCCCGCCGTGGGCAAATTTCCTATTCCGAACCCCGCCGGCATCCAGCACGCTCGGCGCCAGAGTACAGTGCCCTCTTTTGCGTGCACTCGGAGCTCGGTCGCTACAAGTTGCTGCTACGGTTCGGAGCGGGCGTCACCTAAGCTAGACGGCCTGGGGGACTGTAGGGGAATGTCATGACGTCGCCGATCGAGCCTGCCGCCGCGCTCCCCGTTCAGGCGCCCGAGGGCGAGGCGCCACTGCTTGCGACAACGGCGGGGCGTTCTCGCGGTGCTCAGCCATCCCCCGCTCCTTGGACGTCGATGGGTCTCGCCGGGGCCGCGGGGTCATGGGTCCTCGCTGGACTCGGGACCGCGGCGTCGCTCGCCATCCAGCTGACCCAACTCGGCCACGTCAGCTTGTGGGGCGACGAGGTCTTCTCGGTGGGGCTCGTGGCCCAGCCCTGGTCGGTGTTCGCCCATTACCTCTGGGGCAAGCACTCAAGCATGACGCTCTACTACCTGCTTCTCCGCGAGTGGCTGGGCCTGGTCGCGAAGCTTGGCCTCTTTCCCACCGAGCTGCTGGTGCGCCTGCCCTCGGTGCTCCTGGCCGCCCTCAGCGTTGGCATCGTCTTCTTGATCGGTGAGCGTTTCTGGAGCCGGACCGTTGGGAGCGTTGGGGCGGGCCTCTACCTGCTGAATTACCTGCAGCTCACGGAAGCCGGGCAGGCCCGGGCGTACGGGATGGAGCTGTTCTTGATCAGCGTGGCATGGTACGCGCTGCTCTCGGCCATTGCTACCGAACGGTATCAGCGACGCTGGTTGGCCGGTTATGTCGCCGCCGCCACGCTCGGCCTGTACGCGCACCTTTTCAGCCTGCTGGTCATCCTCGCCCAGGTGGTCGCCCTGGGAGTGTTGCTGGCCGTTCCAGGCCCCTGGCGGGACCGGGTCCAGCGCGCCAGGCGCCCCATCAGCCTGGCCCTCGGCGCTCTCGGGCTGTTAGCTATTCCGATCCTGGTTGATGCGGCCATTCACGGCGAAAACAATGCCTGGGTTCCGGCCGTGACTTCGCGGAGTCTGATTCATCTCCTCGGGAGCCTGAGCGGCCGGGGCGCTCCCTACATCGTGCTAATCGCCGGCGTGTGTGCGGCCGCCCTGCTTCTCCCCTGGCGGCGCCGGGGGTCCGGCCCGATCGGGGAGCAAGCCGCCGCCGGCGGTCCGACGCTGGCGCTGCTGGCGTGGCTGGCCGTGCCGGTCTTCATCAGCTATGCCGCCACCCAGCCAGCCCTGAATCTGCACCTTTTCTTTGATCGCTACCTGGTCGTCGTCGTGCCACCCCTCTGTCTCCTGGCGGGCGTCGGAGTGAGCGTCCTGCGCCCGCGAGCCGTCCAGATCGCCGTCGCCCTGATTCTCCTCCTGGTGGCGCTGCCGGCCGTGCCCCGCTACGACGCCGACGTGCAGCGGCAGGACTTTCGAACCGCGTACCACTGGATCGGCTCGCAGTATCAGCGGCAGGATGGCCTGGTCTGCGTCGTCGTCGCCTGTTCACTCGCGATGGACTACTACCAGCGGGCATATCCCGGGTCGGTCGACTTCGGCACCGATTATCCCGGCGAGCGATCCTGGAGGGGGGGCTACGCGACTCCGGTTGACCCGGGATCACTGGCGTTGTATGCGCAGCGGCATCCACGGATTTTCTTCGTGCGGGCGGCGGTGACGCTTGATTTTCCCTCCGTCCCGTTCCAGGAGCAGGCGGTCCAGGATTGGCTGGATGAGCACGACCAACTGCTGGCCGATACGGTGGCGCGGGGTGCCTACGGCTCAGTCGAAGTTCGCCTGTACGCCAGCGCGGCCCAAGACGCGACGCCTGCGACTTCGTGATCAAAGGTACCAGCGAACCTGAGCCGGGAACGCGGCGATTGGGTCAGACTGCCCGATCGGCCGCCTGGCTTGCGCTGGCCATCGCGCTCGGCTTCGTCGGGGGGACCCAGTGGGGGCGCTTCGCCGCCGGCGGGTCGAACCGCGGACCGGACCAGCTATCGCAGCCGACGCCCACTCCTCGGCGGGCCATCGACCACGTGGTGATCGTGATCAAGGAAAACCATTCGTATGACAACTACTTCGCCTCGCGGGAGAACCTGCCTGGTCCGCCGCTTCCGCACTGTGCCAGCCGCGTCACGCAGGACCACTGCCAGTACGTGGAGGCCGACCTTCCCGCCTACTACCGGTACCTGGCGGCGTTTGGCTCCGGCGACCGGTACTTCGTCGACGTGGACGGTCCGTCCTGGCCGAACCAAATGATGATGATCGCAGCCCAGTCTCCCCTCGACCACAACCCGACGGTCCTCTCCGGACCCCAGTGGGGCTGTCCCTTTACGTGCTATGACTTCCCGACCATTGGCGACGCGCTGGGCACGGCCGGTCTCTCCTGGCGGAACTACGGCGAAGCCGTCTTCGACCCATTCCGGGCTATCCGCCACCTGGCCTCAGATGATCGCCACAATCCGCCGACGTCACAATTCTTCGAGGACCTCGCTACCCATCAGCTGCCGGCGGTGTCATGGGTGCGGCCCTCGTACCCGGAAAGCGAACACCCCGGCTACGACGTCCGGGAGGGTCAGTGGTGGACAGTGAACATCGTCAACGCGGTCATGCGCAGCCCGTACTGGCCGACGACGGTCATCCTGGTGGTCTGGGATGACGCAGGCACAGCCGGGGACCACGTCGTCCCGCCGGTGCTGGAGCGGGAGCCCGGAGGGAAGCCTTTCCGGTACGGCCTCCGGGCCCCCTTCCTGGTGGTCAGCCCGTATACGCCCGAGGGGTTCGTGTCTCACCGGGTCCTATCCCACGTGAGCACGCTCAAGTTCATCGAGACCCTCTTCCACCTCCCCCCTCTTACTCAGCGGGATGCAGACGCGAACGGCCTTGAGGACTTCTTCGATCTCTCACGCCCCGCCCGGCCACCGCTCCTGCTGAGCCCGGACTGCGGCCAGCCAACATGCCCCTAGCCTGCTGGGGAGCTGTCCCATGGGCGGTCTTGTGAATTCGACCTAGACTGCGGACAGGCTCGGACTGGCGCCCAAACCACGCACGGTGGGCTCCAAGGAGAATGCTTGGCAGTTGATCACGAACACCTGTTTACCTCGGGGGCGTACCTCCGCGACTTCCAACCAGACACCGAACACAATCCATTCTGGCGAGACTACGCAGCCAAGCGAGCAGCCATCCTGACAAGCGTCCGGGGCCAGGACAGCCGGGTGCTAGACATCGGGGGAGGGATGGGGCGGATGGCCATCCCCCTTTCCAGCCGCCATTTCGTGACGCTCTGCGACCTCTCGCCGCAGATGCTGGAGCAGGCACGCCCATATGCGGGGGAGCGGCTCCAGCTCGCCGTCGCCGATGCCCGGGCGCTCCCCTTCCCGGATGCCGCGTTCGACTATGCCCTCTGCATCGACGTCCTCCCGCACCTCCCAGACCCCAATCCGGCGCTGCGGGAGGCGAGGCGAGTGCTGCGGCCGGGAGGCACGCTGATCGTGGACTCCAGCAACTCGGTGCCATGGTGGACGCTCGCCTACCCGCGCTATCTTGGCCGGCGCCCGCGCCGATGGCTGCAGATCTGGCGAGCCGGCGGTGTGCTTCCGGAGTGGCGCACTCGGGTCTGGCACCGCCGGCGCCCGCTGTTTCTGTCAGCCGTGACGCGGGCAGGCTTTCGAATCGTGTCGGTCCGCGGATTTGGTCCGGTGTACTGTCGGAAATGGCATATGGCGATCGCGGAGGCGGCATGACGGCCGCCGTCTCGCTCGATGGCCGGCGCGTCCTGGTCGTCGCCTACGGACACGTAGCCGACACCATGGCAGCCGTCCCGGCCCTGCGGTCGCTCCGCCGAGCCCATCCGGAAGCGCGGATCGAGGCCCTCGTGCTCCGGTCGGTGGCTCCCCTGCTGCGCCGCTGTCCGTATGTCGACGAGCTGATTGTCTGGGACGATTTCCGCCACAAGGGTCTCCGCGGCGCCCGGGTCGAGAAGGCCGCGGTCCTGGCCGGGCTGGCCACCCGGGTGCGCCGCCGGCGCTACGACGCCGTCCTCGTCTTGCACCGCAGCGTCCACTTCTTCACCCGGCTGGCCGGCCTGAGCGGCGCGGCGGTCAGGGCGGGGGTGTTCAACGGAAGCGAGACATACACCCACCCCGCTCCGCCGCCTGCGGAGATCGAATCCTCGCGCGAGGAGAACCGGCGGGTGCTGCAAGCGATTGGCGTAACCGAGGACGGGGGGCCCCTCGAACTCTGGCCCGACGCGGAGGACGAGGGCTGGGCCGAAGCCTTCCTCCCTCGCAGCAACGGGACGCCGGTGGTTGGCCTGCACCCGGGGTCCGATTGGAGCTGCCAGCAGTGGCTCCCGGACCGCTGGGCCGCCGTGGGTCGGCGGCTGCAAGCCGATTTCTCGGCACGGATCGTTATTACCGGCTCGCCCGGCGAGCGCCTGCTTGAAACCGAGATCGCGGAAGCGCTGGCGGCGCCGCCCATCCGCGCGACCGGACGGACCACCCTGGGCCAGCTGGTCAGCCTGGTTCGCAGGCTCGACGTGCTGATCTCGGTGAACAGTGCGCCGGCGGCCATCGCCCGCGCCGTGGGGACCCCAGCCGTGGTCCTGCTGGGGCCGGAGGATCCCCGACTCACCGCTCTGGCGGTAGGGCCACGCCTTCGGGTGCTCGCACCTCCCCAGCGTTTCGCCCCAGGCAGCTGGTGTGAGTTCGGCCGTTGGGGCATGCGGTCCAGCTGCGAATCCCCGATGTGCCGCGGAATCAGCGGCCTGGACCGCCTCCAGCCGGAGACTGTCCTGGCGGAGTCAGCACTGTTGCTTCGTCCGTCGACGCAGTCGGTATGGGCCGCCGGGGCCGACCGTGCATGAACCGCAGGCGCTCCACGTGAATCAAAGCCACCCTCTCTACCCGTGGATCTTGGCGCTGGTAGCCGTGCTGGCGTTCAGCGGCGCCCTGGCGTTGTCACTGCATGCGCCGCTCCGGGCTCAGGCCGGTACAACCCTCTTCTCTGATGACTTCGAAGCTGATCCGCTGGGCAGCCCAGCCGCGGGCTGGACCGTCGTCTCTGGCAACTGGACCGTTGCGATGGACGGTTCACATGTCCTGAAGGACACGGATACAAGCACGGCGAGCCGGTACTCGGTCACGGCAGGGTCTACCAGCTGGACCGATTACAGCGTGGTGACGAGTTTCAAAGCCGGGACCGCCATCCTCGGAACCTCCAACGTGCTGGCCGCTCGCTACCAGGATGACAACAATGCCTACTCGCTCATCCTGAAGGACGGACGCTCCTGGTACTTCGGCAAGAAGGTGGCCGGGGTATGGACGACTTTCGCCTCGGGCAACTTCACCTACGACACAGTCAGCTGGTACACGCTCCGGATTGACCTGGCTGGGTCGTCCCTGGCCGCCTATCTAAACGGCAATCAACTGGCGACGGCCTCCGACACCAGTTTCAAGAGCGGGGCGATTGACTTCATGAGCCGCTACGTAGCTGAGTTCGACAACGTCAGCGTGACCAGCCTGCCTGCGCCCGTGCCCACACCGACTCCCACGCCAACCGCGTCCACGACGCCGACGCCGTCGGCCTCGGCGTCGGCAACGCCCACCCCGACCACGTCAGCCAGTCCGAGTCCTACCCCCAGCGCCACTTCGCCGCCACCGGCACCCTCCGGCGCTCTCCTCTTCTCCGACGACTTCGAGCTTGATCCGGTCGGGAGCCCACCGGCCAATTGGACGCCCAACACGCCCACCTGGACGGTAGCGCTCGACGGCAGTAACGTCTTGCGGCAGACCGACACCAACATCGGGACGCTGAAGTCCGTCAAGGCGGGGTCGGCCGGCTGGGCCGACTACAGCGTAAGCGCGACCGTCAAGCCCGGCACGTCGCAGCTGGGGACCACGAACACGATCAACGCCCGGTACATCGATGACAACAATACCTACGCCCTCCTGCTCAAGGGCAACGACTTGTGGTTCTTCGGAAAGAAAGTGGCCGGAACGTGGACTACATTCGCCTCGGGAAACTTCAACTACAACACGATGACCTGGTACACGATGCGGATCGACGCGGTCGGATCTTCGGTAGCCGCCTACCTCAACGGGGCCCTGATGGCGTCAGCCACTGACAGCAGCTATACCAGCGGCGCCATCGCCTTCGCCAGCAACCACATCATGGAGGTGGACAACGTCGCAGTGATGCCACTGACGGCCCCGGCTCCCACCCCAATGGCGAGCGCGACGCCTACCCCCAGCGCAAGTGCCTCGCCCTCACCAACGGTGAGCCCCGCTCCCAGCCCAACGCCGACGGCGACCTCGACGCCCACACCCACACCGACACCATCGCCCACGCCGCCACAGTGCCCCGGCTGCACTGGGATGGTCTCCGGCACCGTCACGAGCGCAGCGACAGGAGCGACTCTAGCAGGCACGGTAGTCTCAACCCAGCCCACTACCAGCGCCGTGTCCACCGATGTGAACGGGAACTATCAGATGACGATCCCCACCGGCAACTACAGCGTGGTGTTCACACTCAGTGGGTACAACAGCAACTTCGTCGGCAATGTCATCGTGAACCAGAACGCCGCGACCACGGCTGGCGTCGGCCTCGCACCAATCACGCCGCTGGCCGCCCAGGACCTGTTCAGCCGTCCCGATCAGAATGGCTTCGGGACGGCCAGCGATGGAAGCGGCTGGGCGGATGATGCCGCCAGCTATCCGACGGGGACGGCCAGCGTGTCCAACCGGATGGGGTGGGTCCAGACCTACTCCGCCCTGGTGGACCGAGACGAGTGGATGGGGATCTCCTACCAGGACCAGGAAGTCTCCGCCGACTTCGACCTGATCAATGTGGACCCCTACCATGGAGCGAACCTCATCGCCCGGCTTCAGGGCGGCTCTTCGGGCACCACGCCGCCCACGTGGGTCGAACTGACCATCCACCCAGCGTCACAGCGGTTGCTCCTCTGGGTGCAAGCCAACGGCGTTTGGACCAAGCTGGCCAGCAGCCCCTCGCCGCTCACGCTCTCGCTGAACGCGTGGTATCACGCCAAGCTCGACGCCGTGGGGCCGAACCTGTATGGGAAGGTCTGGGCATTCGGCACACCCGAGCCCGATTGGCAGGTCACGGCCGCCCAGACATCCGTGACGACCGCCGGAGTTGGCGGTCTGCGCACGACCAACTCCGACATTTACTGGGCTAACTACCGGGAGACATCGGTCGGGATCTCCGGGCAGGTGACGGACGCTACCACCGGGGCTCCGCTTGCCGGGGCGACCGTCACCCTCAGTAACGGCGCCACAGTCACGACCGGGCCGACCGGCGTCTACGTCTTCACCGGGCTTGGCGGCGCGACCTACACCGTCACCGCGTCGGCGCCGGGAAAGGTTACGCAGTCGGCACCGGCCGGTGCGGTGGTCGGGACTGCCGCCCTTGTCAACTTCTCGATGTGAGGCACCCTATGGATCAGACTCCAGCCATCGGCAGCCCGCAGGGGATCGTCCAGGAAGGGATCCAGCGGACCTTCGATGAAGCGGCCAGCTACTATCGTGACCTTCGGTGGGAACGGAACCGGCTGGTGCGCTTCGAGAAGGCCCTGACCCAACGGGTGCTGGAGGAGGAGCTCGGGCTGGGCCCGTTCGCGTCTCTCCTGGAAATCGGATGCGGCCCTGGCACCTGGACCGGGCTTCTCAGCCATCGGGCACGTTCGGTCACGGCCATCGACCTCTCCCCCCAGATGCTCGAGCAGGCTCGGCAGGCGGTCCCCTCCGCAGGCGTCCACTTCGTGCAGGCCGACGCGGCCCGCTTCGATACCGACGACCGCTTCGACGCCGCCGTGAGCGTGCGCGTGCTGGAGTACATCCCCGAGTGGGCAGCCATCGTGGCCCGGCTCGGGCAGCTGGTTCGGCCACAGGGACGCGTCGTCCTGGTTACGAAGACCCGCTTCTCCCTCTGGCGGGGCACTGGGCGGCACCGGTGGTACTCGCCCCGTCGTCTCTACCGCCGGTTTCGCCATGGTCGCCAGGGCGTCGAGTGGCCGGGCTTCTGGCAGCGCTTGATCCCAGCGCGGGCCATGGAGGCGGCACTCCATCACGCGGGCTTTGTCGATCTGCGGGTCCGCCCGGTCACCTTCGGCCTCCCCATCTACATGCGCGGCATCAAGCAGTACCCAATCCTTCCCCCGTTAGCGGAGCCCGCCGCCCTGGCCGCGACCGACGTGGTCTGGCGGTGGGTCTCGCGGCGCGGGGTGACGATCCGCCGCGCTGGTTTGCTCCTCTCCGAGTCCTATGCCGTGTCAGGACGCCGGGCCTGACGGAAGCTTGAGGGCGGACACATGCCCGGCGCGGGTGGTCCGCGCCGGGATACCGACGGCGGTCGCCCCGGCGGGCACGCTGTCGATCACGACCGCGTTGGCACCGATCGTGCAGTCGTCACCCAGCTGGATCCCACCCAGGATCCGGGCCCCGGCCCCCACGAAAACGCCATCGCCGATGGTCGGAAACTGCCAGGTATTGCGCATGCCCACCGTGATCGCATGGATAAAGCTGGCGTTGGCTCCGATTCGCTGGGCCATGATGACCATCCCCACTGGATGGGGGATGTAGAGGCCTGGTCCGATCGGGATATTACAGCTGATCTGCAGGCCAAACCAGAGGAGGTTGAGCCGTTCCAGCAATGTGGGAAGCAGCCGGATGTGCTGCCGGGCGCACCAGTTGGACAGTCGGTAAATGCCGGTGGCCCAGATGACCGGGTAGGTCCAGAGCAAGCGGATCACGTCCCGGCCACGCAAACGGATGGGGCTGGGAGTAGCCCCCACCGGGCGGCGCCCCTGGTCCATCCAGCGTTTGAGGTCTTCAGCGAAAGCGTTCATGCGGCCTCCGCTCCGGAGGTCCCGGCCAGCCGGGCACGGAGCACGTCCTGGTACACCTCCGTGAGCCGCCCCACCATCGGGTCGAGCGCGTACTCGGCAGCCCGTTGCAGCGCTCCCTGGCCCAGCTGGCGCAGCCTGGCCAGGTCGGCGAGGGCGTGGTTCACGACCGCGGCCAGGGCCGCTGGATCGTCGGGAGGAACCAGCAAGCCGGAGATACCGTCCTCGATGACCTCGTCGAATCCGGATCCCGCAGTGGCGACGACCGTCCGACCCAGGGCCATGGCTTCGAGGCAGGCATTGGCGAGGCTCTCCCATCGGGATGGTAAGACGACGAGACGGGCTCCACTGATGAGCGGGAACAGCTCCTGCTGGGGGAGCCGCGGCAGGAATACCAGCCGGGTCCAGAGAGAGGGATGCCGGGTGCGGGCATACTCCTGGTATGACGTCCCGTGGACCCCGAGGTCTTCGCCCGCGAACACCGCGGTGAGATTCGGATGCCGCCCCAGGACGTCGGGAAGGGCATCAAGCCAGAC
>Ga0099828_10003605_pt1 | contig 10827 bp, 8 predicted proteins | sample CZO8metaG_2_FD_79338 | JGI IMG/M metagenome (GOLD analysis project Ga0099828, IMG submission 79338) | Vadose zone soil microbial communities from the Eel River Critical Zone Observatory, Northern California, USA - CZOApr15con2H1.8 metaG | ecosystem: Environmental > Terrestrial > Soil > Vadose...
CCATTGCTGTATGCGCCGGTAAATAGGGTAGCGTGTCCGGGTGCGGTGCGGGTGTTCGCGTAATCGTAGTTGCAGTCCGAAAAGTTGGCGCCGTGATCGAGGAAAAGACGAAAGCCACCTTCGCCGAACTGATCGTGGTAGCGATCCAGGTAGTCGCCGCGAAACTGGTCGATCACAATGACTACGATAAGTTTAGGGTGAGCATTGTAGGCAGAAGCGAAACTAAAGCTTACCGCGCCGGAGCAGAGAACGGTCAAGCAGAGCAGGAGCGGCGCCAACCACCGTGTGGGGAATCTCATTGCGATGGTAGTTTACAGCCTGCGCCCAGCCGTGCCAAAAATGTGCTTGGGTGGCGTCGACAGCGATCTTTTACGCCTGTAAAATTTCCAGTTCACTTCGCATCACGGGAGGGCCACCAATGAAAACCAATGCATGTTCCCTTGGACAGGGAATTTTGCTTTGCCTGGCAATGACCTCAATATCACTGGCGCAGTCCCCTGGTGGATCCGCGGACATTGCTCGCGGCAAATACTTAGTCGAACAGGTCTCAGTGTGCGGTGATTGCCATACTCCTCGCAATGAAAAGGGCGAGCCCATTCAGGCCCAGTTGCTCAAGGGCGCCACTCTACCCTACAAGCCTGCTGTGCCAACGCCGGTCTTTGCCGATAAGGCGCCGAACATCGCAGGCTTACGAGGATGGGAGGAGGCCGACGCCATTAAATTCTTCATGACGGGGATCGCCTACAATGATTTGCCCGCGCGTCCGCCTATGCCGCAGTATCGCTTTTCAAAAGAGGACGCGGCGGCGGTAACGGCCTATCTGAAATCGTTATCGCCGGCAGGAAAACCAGCGGCGCAGGGGAAGTAGCCTTTCCACCCAGTTCATCACTCCTGCAAGGCCGCCTCAACTGATGTGACAGTCACGAGTGTTGGTGTTGAATCAATCTCCATCGCGTCCGGCCTTTAGAATTCTGCGTTTTCGCGAATCCCGTGGCACTGCCTGCACTTTTTTCGATACAGTAGTAAGTTTCCATGCTTGATCTTAACTTCGTCCGTGACAACCTGCCCTTGGTGGAAGAGAAGCTGCGTCAACGCGGCATGGATCCGGCTGAGGTTCTCAAAGGCTTTCGCGAACTCGACACCAACCGCCGTCAAGCCATCACGGAAGCGGAGAGTTTGCAAGCACGTCGTAACCGTGCCTCTGAAGAAATTGCGAAGTTGAAAAAGTCCGGCCAGGACGCCAGCGCGTTGATGGCCGAGACCAAAGAATCCCGCGACAAAATACAGGAGCTGGAAAAAACCGCAGCAGAATACGAAACACAACTTCGGCAATTGCTGGCAGGTATTCCCAATCTGCCACACGACAGCGTGCCGGTTGGCAAAAGCGCCGAAGACAACGTCGAAGTGCGGCGCTGGGGGACACCTCCCAAGTTTGATTTCGCTCCCAAGCCTCACTGGGAACTTGGCGAACAACTCGGCATACTCGATTTCGAACGTGCCGCCAAGCTTGCCGGCGCGCGCTTTGCCGTGTACTGGGATTTGGGCGCTAAGCTCGAACGGGCACTGGCTAACTTTATGCTTGACCTGCATACCCGCGAGCACGGCTACACCGAGGTGCTTCCGCCCTACCTGGTGAATTCCGATTCCATGTACGGTACCGGGCAGCTCCCCAAGTTTGCTTCCGATCTGTTTCGCGTACCGCATGGCGACCGGGTACTTTGGCTGATCCCTACCGCAGAGGTGCCACTAACCAACCTCTACCGCGATGAAATAATCGACGGCGCCCGCCTGCCCGTCTCGGTCACGGCTTATACTCCCTGTTTTCGCAGCGAGGCAGGTTCCTACGGCAAGGACGTTCGTGGCATCATCCGGCAACATCAATTTCAAAAAGTTGAGCTGGTGAAATTCGCCCGTCCGGAAGATTCTTACGGCGAATTGGAGAAACTCACCCGCGATGCGGAAAGCGTGCTCCAGAAACTGGGCCTGCATTACCGTGTGGTCACCCTGTGCACCAGCGACATGGGGCCATCCTCCGCCAAGACCTATGATATCGAGGTGTGGCTTCCGGGACAGAACTTGTTCCGTGAGATTTCTTCATGCTCCAACTTTGAGGCTTACCAGGCGAGACGCGCCAACATACGATATCGGCGAGAAGGGAAAGGCAAGACTGAGTTCGTGCATACTCTGAATGGCAGTGGTCTGGCCATTGGCCGGACCTGGGTGGCGCTAGTAGAAAACTATCAGCAGTCCGACGGCAGTGTGCTGATCCCTGAGGTCCTCCAATCTTATCTTGGCGCTGATCGCATGACACCGAGGAAGCTGTGAGTACAGCGGCCCGATGGGTTCGGTTCGGAATTTAGAGCGTATGACTGCCAAAGCGCGTACGCTAACGTTATAGAGTGGCTATACATTGTGGCTACACATTGATTGCGAACAACAGGAGTTGAAACTAGACTTGCAGAGAGCCGACGCCAACCCGTCTGTCGTAAACGCGCCGTCCCTGCCGATGAAGGCCATCTGGCGCACAATTCGCGGATATATTCTGTGGTCCTATGATCGTGGAACTCTGCATTACGATGTGATGGTCACGGTGATTCTGTTATTCGTTTTCCTTTCGCCTTACTGGATAAATTTCAATGACAAACCGGTGGAGCGCAACCCGCATCCAACCGGGGTAGTAGTGCTTCCCGACAAACAGGGAGGATTCATCTACCAGATCGAAGGGTCAGCGCTCGCCGCCCGCTACGATCTTTCGGGCAACCGGGATGAAGGAATCGTGCGAGACGAATTGCGGCGAATTATTGAGCCGATCTCGGGTGCGGTGACGATCACGAAATATGAAGTTGTTCGCGACGGCAAAGGGCACATTCAGGCGTATAAGGTTTGGGTTCTGAAGGAATAATCGGTTTGCTGCGGCCGTGGAGCGCGGAAAGAGACGGATGAAACGTAATCGCAAATTCAAATTGCTGATTGGCTATCTCGCAATACTTCTTGCCAGTGCATTCGCGGGGGCGCAGGACGCCGCCAAATGTGTCCGCAGTACTTCCCAGCCCCAATCCAGTTCGGAACTGGAACGTGTTCTCCGGCAAATGGACAAAGCGGCATCCGCCTTCCGCAGCACGGAGGCTGATTTCGTTTGGAATCAGTATCAAAAAGTCGTTAACGACACTGACATCCAGAAGGGTAAGATCTACTTCCGGCGGCAGGATAAGGAAATTCAAATGGCCGCCGACATCACGGAGCCGGACCAGAAGTATGTTCTTTTCAGTAACGGGACGGTCCGGGTTTATCAACCGCGTATTGACCAGGTCACGGAATACAACGCGGGAAAGAATCGCGCTGATCTTGAAAGTTTTCTCGTGCTTGGTTTTGGCGGAAGTGGTCATGATCTGCTGAAACTGTATGACGTCAAATATCTCGGTAAAGAAAAGGTCGACGGCGTGGAAGCCGACAAGCTGGAACTGGTGCCCAAGTCGGTCAAGGTTCGAAATAACGTGGCTCGCATTTTGCTGTGGATCGATCCCTCGCGAGGGGTTTCGGTACAGCAACAGTTTTTTGAGCCCAGCGGCGATTACCGGCTGGCGAAGTATTCGGACATACAACTCAACCCGAAGCTTCCGGACAATGTCTTTAAACTGAAGACCACGAACAAAACAAAGACAATTTCGCCCCAAACCCAGAGTTAATGGGCGGCGAGAGAATCAAGCTGAAAAATCGAGACAGGGGCGATATACTGCTCGAACAATCGCCAACGAGTGATATTCATGGCTAAAGTTTTCACCATTCCCGTCCCTCCAGATCTCGGACGCAAGAAACGAGAACGCACATCGGATCCACGCTATGTGGATGGCCAGCGCTTGCTGGTCGAAGCCATGAAATATTTGGCGCAAACCGACCCGATTACCAATCGTTCCGCCATCGAATTGCTGTCCGAGCATGTGCGCACGCGTTTCCGCATGAGCGACTCGCCGCTGGGCTGAGGGGCTGCGCTTCTGGCACGCCGTGCTGCATTCTTAATTTGTTCTCTCGAGTTTTCATCACACAACATATTGCGGCCGCATGTCGCCGATGTGATTGTTTTTCGCAGTGGTTTTACTGGTCGCATGACCGGGAGTCATCGCATCAAATCGTGACAATTTCCTTGACTTGGCGTCAAACCACAATAAACTTGTCGGCAAAATCAAGCGTCCACGAGGATGAACCGGACACTTGCCGGGGGCGATCATGCGGGCTGCACACCGTTGGAAGTGGATATCTCTTCTGCTAGCTCTGGTTTTCATTGCCAGTTTGCCTGCGCTTGCCCAAAAAATCACCGGCGATATTTCGGGCACGGTGGAAGACGCCTCAGGCGCCGTTGTCAAAGATGCGAGAGTGACCGCCACGAATACCGGGACGGGGGAAACCCGCTCTGCGACCACTTCGGATGCAGGCTTTTACCGGATCGTGGAATTGCCGCCAGGAACCTACAAAGTGACTGTTACCGCTCAAGGCTTCAAGTCACAGGCGCGCGATGCCCAAGTCGCTATTTCCATGGTGACAAATTCCGATTTCCACCTGCAAGTTGGACAGGTATCGGAAACCGTGGAAGTGGAAGGAGTGGCCCCTCTAGTCGAAACAACTGAGGATCGGCTTAGCACGTTCTTCACCGGTCGCGAGGTTTCGGATCTTCCCAATAACGGGCGCGACTTCAATAACCTGCTGGACGGTGTGCCGGGAGTGCAGCGCAGCCCGGGTGGAGGCTATCAGAGCCTTAACGTCAACGGGCAGCGGGCTACCTCGAACAATTTCGCAATCGATGGTATTCCGAACAACGATCGATATTACGGCGAGCCATCGACAGGCCAAGCCGCCATCACCGGTACGGCAGCGGCGCAGATTCCGCTGGAGGGAATTTCTGAGTTCAATGTGCAGTCCAACCCGAGCGCGGAATTTGGTGTTAAAGGCGGATCAGTAATCAATATTGGCCTAAAGAGTGGAACCAATGAACTCCACGGAGGCGCCTTCTGGGACCGGCACACCGATGCTTTCGACGCCAGAAACTGGTTTGCCACGTCGGTTTCCCCGTTCCACCTTAATCAGTATGGCGCGCACGGTGGCTTCCCGATCAAAAAAGACAAGGCATTTGTTTTCTTGTCATACCAGGCGTTTCATCTCAAGGATTCATTTCCGTCTCAAATTACTCTGCCAACACCCGCGGAAATTTTCGACGCGACCCAATGCGTCACTACCGGCGTGAACCCAAACACCTCGGGCACCACTCAGTTGCTGCCGGGGGGGACCGCGCCGCAGCCCTGGACCGACTGCCTGAACAATGGTCCTGGACCCGGCAGTGATCAGATTTTTGGCACAGCAGACGACGGCACGGTCAGTTCCATAGGAGCCAATTTACTCTCTTTTGTGCCCACCACCACCAATCCCGGAGGCATCGTCAACATCACCGGAACCAATCAATTGGACTTAAATAATTTCCATGTAAAATTCGACTACATTTTCAACCCATCTCATCGCGTCTCGGTGAAATATTTGTTCGGAGACAGTTTCCAAAGCGCACCTGCTGCGGCGGGAGTTCCCCATTCTGTTGGACCGCTATCTACCAATGCGAACATGTGGAACTCGGTGGCGCCTTCTCGCGCTCAATTGGCAGGAATCAACTACACGTGGACCATCAGCCCGACGAAAGTACTCGAAAGCCGCTTGGGCTACCAGCGGTTTTCGCAGCGGCTTGGAGTGAACAATAATATCGATCCCAATGCATTGGGCATCAACACAGGCCCGCTGGGCGCCGGCCCACAAGACCACGAAAATTTCGGAGTACCGTCCGTCTACTACCTTGGATATTTTGGAATCAGCGGATACTCGCTTGTCGGCGGAATCCAAGGGTACCCCATTGTCACTCGGCCTGATGCCAGTTACGACTGGCAGGAGCATTTCACGGCTATTAAAGGGAACCATACGATCAAGGTCGGCGGACAGTACCAGGATGCGTATACCAAGACGCGGCGGGACCGGTCGCGTTCTGATTTGTCCTTTTATAGCTACGGTTTTTATTATTGTTCCCTCTATTCCCAGTGCTCGCCTAACTTTTACTATGTAACCCAAACCAACCATGTGGCCGCTTTAAACGAGTTACTTCTCGGTCTCACGGACGAGAGCGGCAGATCGTTCGGCGTGACAAACCGGCATATTTTCCAAAAATCGCTTGGCCTGTATGTGCAGGACAGTTGGAAGGTAAAGCCAAATTTCACCCTTGAAGCTGGAGTGCGGTGGGATGTTGGAGGCGCGCTTGGAGAAAAAGACAAGCTGGGCGCGAATTTCTTGCCAGACAGCCCGAAAGCAGACTCAGGAGGTTTTGTCAGCTTGGCGCAGCAGCCGCTGTACGGAGTTGACAGGAACAACTTTGGGCCGAGGGTGGGGTTTGCGTGGGACATCTTTAAGAACTCAAAGACCGTCCTCCGTGGCGGTTATTCTTTGAACTATGATCTACCCAACTTCGGGACGCTGCATGCGCCCCAAACCTTTTTCAACGGTTGGTCCAGCACGCGATCCGGCTTCTTTACGCAGGTAGCGGAAGGCAACTTCCCTATTGGAATAACTGATACGACACCGCAATCCAATCAAGCAATATTCAACAGCGGTACCCGGACGAATGACTTGTGCCAGGTATTTCTATGCATGGCGCCCGGCGTGAACATTTATGGTCAAAGCGTCACTCCTTCCCCACCGTTCAATGTTGTGCAAGTGGTTCGCAACTTTGCGACGCCCATGAACCACGCCTACAATTTGACCATTGAGCAGGAACTGAGCAGTAAGACCTCGTTCAGCATTGCTTACGTGGGAACTGCGGGAAGAGACCTGGTCAACTGGCGCGACCTTAATGCCTGTCCCGTGAGTACCGAACCGTGCGCAGGGTCTAGTATCAACCGGCAACCCTTTACTGCGCGCTTCCCCAATCCTGACCCGACGGTGGTGGGAGGTCTCTACAACCATATCCTGCAACTCAATAACGATGCCTTTTCCAATTACAATTCGTTGCAGACCTCGTTTAAGGTGCGGGACATGCACGGGCTAACAGGGCAACTGAATTATGTGTGGTCGAGAACCCTGGATACGGGCTCTGCGAACCGAGGCGGGGACTTTGTGTCGCAATATCAGAATCCCTACAACGTTCGCAGGAATTATGGGCCATCGAACTTCGATACTCCTTGGAACGTAAATTTCACGCTGGTTTACGACGTTCCCCGAGTGCATGCTCTGCCGAGACTTGTTGCAGAGGGCTGGAGTATAAACTCAATCTTCCGCGCACAGGCAGGCCGTCCTTTCACCGCTTTTGTCCACTCCGATACGTCAAATCAGGGTTTGCGAACAACCTACGCAAATTATGATGGCAGTCCGCTGAACTACAATCTGCACGACGCAAGTCAGTTCCTGAACGTGGGTGCGTTCTCTATCCCCTTGCCTGGAACCGTCGGGAATGCGGGGCGGAACAGCCTGCGCCAACCAGGTATTTCGCAGCTCGACATGGGTATATTTAAGGAGTTCAAATTCGCCGAGCGGTACAGCGTGAAATTCAAATGGAACGTTTTCAACGTGTTGAATCACGCCATGTTCTCGTATTCGACGGGAAATATTAAAACGTGTTCACTCACGTCCACTGCTCCCAAGACGATCATACCGGGGACGTGTGGAACGTCGGGGTTTGGAACATTCTCTACGACGCCGGACGTAAGTCCGGGTCTGAGCCCTGTCCTAGGCACCGGCGCGCAGCGCAACATGCAATTCGGCGTAGCGGTAGATTTCTGAGAGGTAGTTAGCCAGACCCACAGGGAGTTTACCTCTGGTAAACTCCCTTTTTGTCCTTATGCGTCGTCCTTCCCTGTTTTTAATTCTCCTACTGCTGGGCGCGAGCGTTCTCGCCGCAGCAGAAGCTCCTAACATCATCTTCATTACAGTCGACACCACCCGTGCCGACCGGATGGACTTTCTCGGTTCGAAGCGCGGCCTGACGCCGAATCTTGACATGCTCGCCAAGCAAGGCGTGGTGTTCGAAAAAGCCTACTCGCAGGCTCCATTGACGCCCGTCTCGCACGCCACCATCTTTACAGGCACCTATCCCCAGTTTCACACGGTCACCGACTTCGGCCATCCCTTGCCCTCCTTGTTGCCCTTCGTACCGGAGATATTGCACAAGAGCGGGTATCACACTGCCGCTTTCATCGGCTCTCTCATCCTGGATCCCAAGGCCAACATGGCCCCTGGCTTCGATCGCGGTTTTGATTTTTTCGACGCCGGTTATCACGTGAAACGTGATCCAGATCAAAGCCGGTATGCGAGCATCGAGCGTCGAGGCATGGATGTCGTCGGCCATGCGGTTGCCTGGCTAAATAAGAACCGTCAATCGCCATTTTTCATATGGTTGCATCTGTACGACCCGCACGCTCCTTACGACCCACCGCCGCCATACGATAAGCGTTTCGCCGATCCCTACGATGGCGAAATTGCCTACGCTGACGCCGCTCTGGGCAAGTTATTCGACTATCTGCGGCGGCGCGGAATGTATGATCGCGCCTTGATTGCGATCATGTCAGATCATGGCGAGTCGCTGGGGGCGCATGGCGAGAGCATGCACGGTATTTTTCTGTATGACGAAACCATCCATGTCCCTCTACTTTTCAAGCTGCCGGGCGAATTGCTCGCCGGCCGTCGCGTGGCTGCCCGGGTGCGATTGGTGGACGTTGCACCCACTCTTCTGAGCATGTTGAGTTTGCCGTTGCCACCAACCTTTCAAGGGCAGTCACTGGTGCCGTTAATGAAACCCAGTCAAAAGCCATTAGCGGAACTGTCGGCTTATGCGGAAACCGATTATCCCCATCGCGCATTTGGCTGGAGCGCGTTACGCTCTATGCGGACTGGGAAATACCTGTTCGTCCGCGCCCCCAAACGGGAACTCTACGATGAATCGGAGGATAAAGGTGCGCAACACAACCTGGCAGCCTCTTCTCCCGCAGTCAGCGATACTTTGCAGTCGCAACTGGATGAGTTTCACGAGCGGACGAGCAGCTTTTCCGACAAGTCGCAACCAAAAACCATGAGCTCGGAACAAAGTGAGAACCTGGCAGCCCTGGGTTACGCCTCATCGAATTCCGCAAATACGTCCCAGAACTCTTTAGAGGGGGCGGATCCAAAAGACAAGATCGGAGTCTCGAATATTCTGCACGAAGGCATGATCGCCGTGGAAGACGGCCGTTACCGTGAGGCGATCCCGCTACTTCAGCGCGTGCTGGACGATAGCCCCTCAATCAGCGTTGCTCAGATGCAACTGGGTATTTCGCTGGCCAAGGTCAGGCGCTATCCAGAGGCTATTGCGGCGTTGCGCAAGGCGGTACAGCTCTTGCCGGACGCCATTCAAGCGCAGTACGAACTTGGCCTCGCCCTGTTTGAGACCGGCGCCTGGCAGGACTCGGCACCCTATTTCGAATTTGTAGCCAAGAAGCGTCCCAAATGGGCTGACGCGCAATATTCCCTCGCAGCCGTGTACGCCCGCATCAATCGGGTTCCGGAGGCGGTACAACTTCTGCACAATGTCATTCAAGCGAGCCCCGAGCATTTTCACGCAAACCTGCTTCTAGGACGAATTCTCACCCTGCAGCAGAATGCCCAGGAAGCACTCCCTTACTTGAAGCAGGCTGTGCGTTCGGAGCCTGACAATTTCGAACCCCACGCGTTTCTAGCAGACGCTTACATCCAGCTTGGCCAGCAAGAACCTGCTCACCATGAACGCTCTGAGGCACAGCGTCTGAGGAGAACGGAGAGTCAGTAAAGCCCTCGCTGTCAATCACGATCGCTGACTACTGGTCACTGCCAAGTCCGAGGCGTGCTTGGACCAGTCTTTAATTACGAAACTGCCTTGTAAATCGTCCCTAACCTCTGATATTGTGGGCGCCCGCGTACAGAAATCTGAAAATTAATCCTGCCCGATCTATATGCCGAGGGACCTATGAAGAACGTCACAATAACAGTCAACGGGGCTGAACAACAGGCGCAGGTTGAACCACGCTTGCTGCTTGTCCACTACTTGCGCGAAGTCGCTGGGCTCACCGGCACACACATTGGCTGCGAGACGTCGCTTTGCGGCGCCTGCACGGTGCTGATGGATGGCCGGGCCGTCAAATCGTGCACTGTACTTGCCGTTCAGGCCGATGGCCACAAAATCAGCACTGTCGAAGGCCTGGCGAATGGTGGCCAGTTGCATGCCATCCAGGAAGGCTTTTGGGAGGAGCATGGACTGCAATGCGGCTTCTGCACCCCCGGCATGCTGATGTGCAGCCACGACCTGCTGGAGCACCATCCCAGTCCGACGGACTCCGAGATTCGCGAAGCCATCAACGGCAATCTCTGCCGCTGCACCGGCTATGAGCACATCGTGAATGCAGTGAAATCCGCCGCCCGAAAAATGACCAAGCGCGTCTCTGCGCGCGCAGCTTGAGGGGAGCCATGGCGCAAAACGGAAAAGCGACATCAAAAAATAATGGCAAATCAAATGGAAAAAATGGCGACACTCCCTGGGTTGGCCGCAAACTGAAGCGCAAGGAAGACCCGCGCCTCATCCAAGGGATCAGTCACTACACCGACGACATCAGGCTTCCCCGCATGCTGCATTGCGTGTTGGTGCGTTCGCCGTATGCGCACGCCAAAATAGGCGGCATCCGAACCGATGCAGCCCGTGCGGTTCACGGTGTTGTCGGCGTGTTCACCGCGGAGGACACCGCTAGCATTGGCATGGTGCCATGTGCCATCCAGATGCCGGATTTGAAAGTTCCCAAACATCCA
>Ga0099828_10003606_pt1 | contig 10827 bp, 6 predicted proteins | sample CZO8metaG_2_FD_79338 | JGI IMG/M metagenome (GOLD analysis project Ga0099828, IMG submission 79338) | Vadose zone soil microbial communities from the Eel River Critical Zone Observatory, Northern California, USA - CZOApr15con2H1.8 metaG | ecosystem: Environmental > Terrestrial > Soil > Vadose...
AGGCCCGCGAAATTCAGGGTAGCCCTGGCCAAGGCGTACTGATTCCGCCTCGTTGGCGCCACCGAAGTGTTTCGGGCAGTCGCGAATGGGGCCGCTGGCGTCAGCGGTGCGGAATCAGGAGGTAGGGTTCTCGAATGCCCCGATCTTCGGGGCGTCGCGGAACATGGATTCCTGCGGGATCACTTTGAGCGCTCCGCTTTGCGCCGCGTCGAGGACGGCCTCGGCGACGTCGGGATGGAAGTGCGTGCCCGCCCCCTGGCGGACCTGGTCGAGCGCGACCTCGAGCGACATGCCCTTGCGGTAAGGCCGGTCGGAGGTCATCGCGTCGATGGCGTCGGCGGCGCTGACGATCCACGCAAAGATCGGCACGTCGTCGGCCTTCTTCCGGTCCGGATAGCCCTTGCCGTCGTAGCGCTCGTGATGTGAGCGGACGATCACGAGCTCGTCCGTCAGCATCTTCAAGTCGCGCAGGATGTTGTATCCGACCGTCGTGTGGCTCTTCATCTTGGTGAACTCTTCGTCGGTCAGCTTGCCGGTCTTGGAAAGGATTGCGTCGGGCACGCCGACCTTCCCGATGTCGTGGAGCCGCCCGCCGCGCTCGAGCCGGACCCACGCCGCCGGATCGTCGGGCGCGTACTTCATCTGTCGAGCGATCATCGACGCGTACTGAGTCACGCGCTCCGAGTGTCCGCGCGTATAAGGGTCGCGGGCGTCGACGGTTCGCGCCACCGCCTCGAGGACGAGGAGGATGACCTCCTCGCGGTCTTTGAAGAGCATCGCATTGTCGATCGTGACCGCCGCCTGCGCGGCGAGCTCGGTCACCAGGCTGCGGTGGTCGGCGGTGAACGCATGGCCGACCTGGTAGTTGGCGAGGAAGACGACGCCGAGCGGCTTGCCGCGCAGCGTGATCGGCACGCACAGCACGGCGCGAGGGTTCAGCGGGCTGTCATTGTTCGAGTCGCGCTCCATCGCCTCCATCACTGGCTCGCCTGTCGACATCACGAGCTTGCAGATGTCGCCGCCGAGGCCCAGGGCGAGCTTCTCCGCCGTGACCTGGTCGGTCCCGAAGCCGTTCTTGAGCACGAGACGGCCGCCGTCGTCGAGGGCCAGGCAGCCGATCTGGGCCGAGGACGCGTTGGCGGCGCCGGCCAGCACCTGCTGCAGCACCAGGTTCAGGTCCAGGGTGGAGGTCGCGGCCTGCAGAGCGTCTTGCAGGCTGCGAAGCTCCCAGATGCTCCGCTGATTGTTCTCGTACAGCTCGGCGTTGCGCACCGCGACGACGCCCTGGTTGCCGAGCGTGGCGAGCACGCGCTGGTCGTCGGCGGTCCACTCGCGCTTCTTCGTGTCGAAGACCGAGATCGTTCCCCAGAGGCGACCGTCCTCCAGCATCGGGGTGCAAATCGCGGCCTGGAATCCGTGTGCGCGCAGGTCGGGAGGAGAGGCAAGATCCGAGCTCGCATCGACGTCGCTCACCGCGGTGGCGCGCAGGCTCAGCATGACCGCCCCGACGATGCCCTGGCCGTTCTGGATCTCGAGACCCTCGACAGACTGCGGAAAGCCACGCGACAGGAACACCGCCTGCTGTCCGTCGGGGCCGGTGCGCGTGAGGAGACCGGCCGCCCCGCTCGTCACGCGGATCGCCGTCTCGAGCGTCTTCTCTTCCAGGACGCGGGGCCCCTGCGTGACCGTGGTCAGGGCCTGCGAAACCTCGCCCAGGGCGTCGAGCGCAGTGTCGAGGCGCGACGCCTGGCCGGTCACGACCTGCAGGATGCGCGAGTTCTCCACCGCCACGCCGGCCATCGAACCGAGCTCCTCGAGCGCCCCGATGTCGTGCTGGCTGAAGCTCGAGGTGCCGCGGCGGCCGAGGCACAGCGCGCCGATGACGCCGGTCTTGCCCCGGATGGGGGTCAGCGCCTCGTTGACAGTGACCGCGTGCGTCTCGAGCCTCAGCCCGCTGAAGGTGCGCTGCTCTTCGGTCACGGCGTTGCGCAGCACCGTCTCGCCGTTGCGTACCCGCCCCAACGGCTCGTCTTGAACGTCGTAGGGGACCTCGTCGGATTGAAAGACCACGGCCCGGCCGGCGTCGTAGTGGATCACCTCCTTGCCACGCTCCAGCACGAGCTCGAGGACCTCGGCCATGGTCTTGCCGGAGGCGTCCTTGACCAGCTCGTTCATCACCGAGTAACGCGCCGACTCCTTCTGCGACAGGGCCACCGCGTGCGCGTTGGCGAGCTGCGAACCGGCGCGGAGCGTCAGGGTCGTCGCGACGCGCCGGTCGTCCTCGCTGAAAGCCCCGGTCTTTCTGCCGAGCACGACAAAGCCGCCGACGCGATCGCCGATCGGCATGGGTACGGCGAGGGTGCTCTCCACACGCAGGTCCTCGGGTAGGTAGTTGAACAGCTCGTCCAGGCCGCGGGCGCCCTCCGCGGTAAATGCCTGGCCCTTCTCGATCGACGACATGAGCGGACGTGCCCCGTTGGGCTGGCGATTCAGCGCCACCGGATGGAGGTGCTCGAGCCCGACCCCAGGCGCCTGCGGGATGAACTGGCGCTGGTCGGGCGACACGACGTAGGTGCACGCGAGGTCGGCTCCGGCCTGGCGCGCGATGTTCGTGGTCAGGGCGGCAAGGTCGCCCGGCGCGGCTTCGTCCACCTCCGAGGTGGCGGCGAGGAAGGCGCGCTGCTTCTGCTCCAGCTCCTGCGCCTGCCGCTGGATCGTCTCCGTGATCCGGCGATACGCGATGCCCCCCATGCCGCCGGCAACCGCCAACAGGACCAGGCCGGCCAGCTGCAGGAGCAGGTCGCCCTGCCTCGGGTTGAACTGGGCGATGACCAGCGTGAACACGACCGCAGCCCCGCCGACAGGCGCGGACAGGCGCCACTTGTCGTAAACGATGCCGGCCGCGAGCGCGAGGAGCCCGGCGAGGCCGGCAAAGCCGGTCGCCCAGCCGATTCGCCCGCTCGCGTTGAGCGAGGCTCCGACCAGGATCAGCAGCGCTGTGGCGGCCGAGAACCCGATTCGGAGGCCCAGGACCGCCCGGTTTGAGTTCATGTCGGCGGCGAGTAAGTCTAGGTTCGTGTTCGGAAGGGGAAGCTAGATAGCGAATCTAAACTTCATGCCAGGCACAAATTGACGGTTTCCGAGCTCCTGAGGATCGCCGACCACCTAGACCCCAAGGGTCAGCAGATGGTCCGCAAGGCCTTTGAACGCGCCGCCACTGCCCATTCGGGCCAGCACCGGCTGTCCGGCGAGGATTACGTCAACCACCCGCTCGAGGTCGCAGCGATCCTGGCCGACCTCGAGCTCGACTCGGCAACGATTGCCGCGGCCCTGCTCCACGACACGGTCGAGGACACGAACCTGACGGCCGAGGAGGTGGAGCGAGAGTTCGGGCCCGAGGTCGCCCGTCTGGTCGAGGGGGTGACCAAGCTGGGCCGAATCGCCCTGCGCACCGACCAGCAGCAGCAGGCGGAGAACATCCGCAAGATGATGGTGGCGATGGCGGAGGACCTGCGGGTCGTCCTCATCAAGCTCGCCGACCGGCTGCACAACATGCGGACCCTCGAGCCGTTGCCCGAGCCGAAGCGTCGCAAGATCTCACGCGAGACGCTGGACATCTACGCGCCTTTGGCCCACCGGCTCGGCATCGGTCAGATCAAATGGGAGCTGGAGGACCTGGCCTTCCGCAACCTCGAACCGGAGGCGTTTGACGACGTCGTCAAGCGGATCGCCCGCCAGCGGCACGAGCGGGAGTCGCTGGTCTCCGACCTGCGGGAGATCCTCGCCCGCGAGCTGGAGAAGGTAGGCATCCAGGCCGACATCACCGGCCGCCCGAAGCACATCTATTCGGTGTGGCAGAAGATGACCCGCGAGAGCAAGGACTTCTCAGAGATCTACGACCTCTCGGCCATCCGCGTCCACGTCGAATCGGTGCGCGACTGCTACGGCGTGCTCGGTGTCGTTCACTCGCTGTGGAAGCCGATGCCCGGTCGGTTCAAGGACTACATCGCGATGCCGAAGTCGAACGGCTATCAGTCCCTCCACACGACGGTCATCACCCACACGGGCGAGCCGATCGAGATCCAGATCCGCACTCATGAGATGCACCGGATCGCGGAGTTCGGCGTGGCCGCCCACTGGACCTACAAGGAGGGCGGGCAGGGGGGAGGCGGAGGCAGCTTCGACCAGAAGCTGTCCTGGCTGCGCAGCTTGCTGGAGTGGCAGAACGAGGTCGGCGACGCGGAGTCCTTCCTCAACACCGTCAAGGTCGACCTGTTCCAGGACGAGGTCTACGTTTTCACCCCACGCGGCGACGTGATCAACCTCCCCTCCGACTCGACGCCCGTGGACTTCGCGTACCGCATCCACACCGAGGTCGGGCACCACTGCATCGGCGCCAAGGTCAACGGCCGCATGGTCCCCCTGGACTACGAGCTGCAGAACGGCGAGATCGTCGAGATCCTCACGTCGAAAGGACCCCACGGACCCAGCCGCGACTGGCTCAACTTCGTCAAGAGCGCCTCCGCCAAGGAGCGGATCCGCAAGTGGTTCAAGAGCCAGCGCCGCGAGGAGAACGTGGCCAAAGGACACGACCTCCTGGACAAAGAGCTGCACCGCATGCACCGCGTGAACCTGGCCGACCTGCCCGAGCCCAAGCTGCTCGAGATGGCCAACCTGCACAAGTACGCCTCGGTCGACGACTTCATGGCGGCCATCGGCTACGGCGATCTCTCGCCGCACTCGGTCGTCATGCGCATGGCGCTCAACCTCGACACGCCCGGCGGTGACCTGCGCACGATCCCGCTGATACCGCAGGTCCAGCCGTCGCCGCGTGTGCTGGTCCGCGGCGAGAAGGGGATCCTCACGAAGATCGCGACCTGCTGCCAGCCGGTGCCCGGCGACGCGATCGCCGGCTACATCACACGCGGCAAGGGCGTGACGGTGCACCGGGCCGACTGCATCAACGCGGTGAACGCGCAGGACGTCGCGCGGATGGTGCCGGTCGACTGGGAATCGGACGCCACCCACCTCTACCCGGTCGCGATCAAGATCGAGGCCTGGGACAGGCAGGGTCTGATGCGCGACATCGCGACGGTGGTCGCGGAGAACCGCGTGAACATGTCCGCCCTGGAAGTCCACGTTTACGACGACAAGACGGCGGTCGTATCTGCCACGGTCGAGATCGACTCGCTGGCGCAGCTCTCGCGCCTGATGGAAAAGCTCGAGAGCGTCAAGGACGTCCACACGGTCGCGCGCGAAGCCTCCTGAATCTTGAGCGTCCGCGTCGAGGTCACGGCCGACCGGCGGTGGGGGACCAACTCCTACCTGGTCGAGGACGAGGCGACGCACGATGCGGCGATCGTCGATTCCAACCTCGACCCAGACCAGATGATCGACCTCGCGCGCGACAGACGCGTCAGCGTCAGGGCCATCCTCCTCACCCACACGGACATCGACCACATCGCGGGACTGCACGAGCTGCGCGAGGCGTTCGGCCCGATCCCGGTCGCGGTGCATGAGGCCGAACGGTCCGTCATCGCGGAGGGCAAGCCGCTGCGAACGGAGTTCGGACCGCTCGCCACACGCGTCGAGAACGTGACGAGCCTCGTCGAGGGTGAAATGTTTCGCGCCGGGTCACTCGAGTTCGAGGTCCTGCACACGCCGGGCCACAGCCCGGGCGGTGTCTCGTTGAAGATCGACGGATATCTCTTCACCGGCGACGCGCTGTTCGCCGGGTCGATCGGCCGCCATGATTTCGCGAACTCCGATGGGGCCGCTCTGCTGGACGGCATCCGCTCGAAGCTTCTATCGGAGCCCGACGAAACGATCGTCTACAGCGGCCACGGTCCCGCGACCACGATCGGCCGCGAACGAGAGATGAACCCCTTCCTTACCTAACCGAGTGGAGCTGAAGCCCGGATTCATTCCGGGCGTACCCAGGCGACACAGCTACGACTCCGGGCATCGCTCTATGTCAAAGGGGGGTTCCGCGGGGGGATCTTGATCCCCCCGCGCCTCTTTACTTCGTTGAGCCCAGGGTCAGGACAACGATCAGCGCCGGACCGAGAAGGATCAGCCACAGGGTCGGGAACACGCACCCGACGGTGGGGAGCAGGATCTTCAGGGAAGCCCGCGCCGCCTCGGTGCGGATCCTGAGCCGTCGCTTGACGCGCATCTGGACCGCGTGGGCCGCGATGGTCCGGGCGATGGGCACGCCGGTCTTCTCGGCGTACAGGATGCCGCGCACCAACGAGGTGAAGTCGTCGATCCCGGTCGACTCCGCCATCTCTTCGAGCGCCTGCGCTCGGGGGCGGCCCAGCTGGATCTCGCGCAGGGCCCGGGCGACCAGGAGGGTCAGCGAATCGTCCTGGTGCCTCACGAGCTGCTCCAGGGCGCGATCCAGGCCGAGCCCCGCCTCCATGCTGATCGCGACGACGTCGAGCGCGTTGGGCAGCGAGGCCTCGAGCTCGGTGCGCCGCTCCCGCACGACCTGCTCCAGCCATAGGACCGGTGCGTAGAAGCCGACGGCCACGCCGACGAGTAGCGCGATGCCGATGGCGACGGGAGTGCCCATGAACACTCCGATCGCCAGGCCAACGGCGCCGAGGCCGGCCGCGGCCGCGATGCGCAGCGTCTGCAGACCGGCGGGGTCGAGGCCCAGCGGGTTGCCGACGAAATCGAGCTGGCGCCGGTAGTGCACCGCCGCGGCGTCCGGCGTGAAGCGCATCGCCTGGCTGTCGAGCCAGCGGCGAAGCGGGCCAATGACCCTCTCAGCGAGCGGCTTCTCGAGCTGGAGCGCGACCGCGCTCTGGCCGAGCCCGAGCTCCTGGCGCGCGAGGCGCTCGCGGGCGAGCGAGGTCGCGTCGCCGGTGCGCGAGGCGATGATCCCGATCGCGAGCAGGTAGATGCCGACGGCCGCGGCCGCGCCGATGATGAAAGGAAGGCTGCCGGTCATGCGATCGCCGTCAGGCGCCGGGTGATCACGTTGCCGACGAAGAGCAGGAAGGCCGCGATGACCAGGATCACCCAACCGACCGGGTTGTAGAAGATCGGCCGGAAGTAGTCCGGCACGATGAAGTAGAGGATCGCGGCGGCGACGATGGGGAGGAGCGTGATGATGAGCGAGGTCGCGCGCGACTGAGCGGTCGCGGCCATGATCTCGGCCCGCATCTCGGCTCGCTGTCGCATCGTGTCGGCGAGCGTGATGAGGATGCCGGGCAGGTCTCCGCCGATGGACCGCTGAATCGTGATCACCATGACCATCAGCTTCAGGTCCGCGCTCCCGATCCTCTTCACCATGTTGTTCAGCGCGCTGTCGAGCGACGCGCCGAGCTCGATCTCGCGGCGGGCGAGCATGAACTCGTCGGAGAGGGGCGGCCTGCCGTTGTCGGTCACCGCGCTCAACGACTGGGCGACCGACTGGCCGGCCTTCATCGCGTTGGCGATCAGGTCCATGGCCTGAGGAAGGCCCACGTCGAACTGGCGGAGCCGGTGCCCGCGCCGGTTGCGCAAGAAGAGGTAAGGAGTGATGTATCCGACGGCGGCGAGGACGACGAAGGCGGGGTTGAAGCCGAAGCGGAGTAGGCCGAGCACCGCGAAGAGCAGGGCCGAGATACCCTGCAGGATTCGGAACTCGTACGGCCTCAGCTCGATGTCGGCGCTGATCAGGTCCTTCTGTAGCCTGGTGATGCGCAGCTCCTCCTGGATCCACGACGGCGTCCCGGTCGGCTCGAACCGGCGGCGAAGCTGCTCGCGGACGTCGGCGAGGGTGCGGTACGAGGCGCGCACGGATGCCTCGGGGCCGGCCAGCTGCTGGCTCCGGACCAATCCGTAGACGACGAGGCCGACGCCGATCGCGGCCACCGCCGCGACCAGGATGATCGCCGTGCTCAACTTGCTATGGGGTCGTGAAGTGCCAGCGCTTGTCGACCTCGAGCGGCCCGACGCCGCCGGCCGATGCGAGCCCTGGGCATTTGTCCGACGGCTGGGTCGGCACCGTCTGGTAGTCGTGGTACGACTCGAGCTCGTACTTCATCGCGGCGTTGTTCAGGAGCCAGAAGAGCAGCTCGGAATCGCAGCCGGTCATCATGACGGTGAGGCTGCTGGTCAGCGCCGCTCCGGTGGAGGCCTGGCTGCTCGCCGGTCCGACCCTGAGGACGTAGACGTCGCGGAACACCGTCCGGACGGAGGCGAACCCCGGGGCCTGGCCGAAGATCGAGGTGTTGAGGGTCGCGATCATGCTGATCCAGTCGCCGGCCTGGATGTAGCCTCCGACGCCGACCTGCTCGCTGGTCGGAACGGTCACCGCGACCCAGCCGTGGGGGATAGGGAGGTAGGCGAGGTCGGTGCTGCTCAGCAGGTCCCCGGAGGGTGCGATCAGGTTGGCCGTGACCGGCGAGTTGAAGGGGATGTCGACTCTCGCGGCCTTGCCGGCGACATCCTTCACCGCAAGGAAGTTTCCCGGCGGCGCGGGGTTGACGCTGCTGAGCATCAGGTCGGACTCCTGGATCAGCGTCCGCGCCTTGATGTCGTGGCTCGCGACGACCACCTTCGTGCCGCCGGTCGTGCTCTGGAGGAGGGGAAGGCTGGCGATGCCCGCGGCCGTCGCGAAAGCGAGCACCGCGAGGACGGCGCCGATGACGATGTAGAGCCGTCCGCGGCGCGGCCTTGCCAGTGTGGAGGAGGCTATCGACACTTAACTGCCGCGCAAGCCTCGCAAAAGGGACGCCGGAACGCAACTCATTCGACGAGAACGGCCTCCACCAAAGCCGTGTTGATCCCGTAGTCGCTGCCCACGGCGGTCCCCGCGCCCGCCGCCGCGGACGCCGTCAGGGTGCCGCAGGCGAGCGTTCCGTCCAGGGTGCTGGTGCCGTTCACCGTGTCCGTGCAGGTGCCGGGAAAGTAGACCGAGCCCAGCAGCCAGTGCTTGGCCGCCGCGCCTTTGATCGCGATCTGGCCCGTGCTGCCGGAGGCCTGCCAGATCAGGAGGTTCCAGCACGCCCGGTCGCCGCTCGGGCACCAGGCGGAGCCCGTACAGGCGGCGGCGTCCCCTGCGGGCGCCTGGGAGCAGGGGGCCGCGAACCACGTGAAGCCGCCCCCGACCGCGTCCGCGGCCGCATTCGGGGGGCAGGCCGAGATCGAGCAGGGGGTCGACCCGAACTGGCACGTGGCCCCGGCGCAGGAAGCGCCGCCGCCGACCGCGCAGGTCCCCGAGCTGAAACCCGCCTGGTTCACGAACTCGAGGGTCACATCCTGAGCGAGCAGCGTTCCCCCATTCAGACATACGCCGCCGCCCCCCGCGAAACCGGAACCGTTGAAGTAATAGAGGCCTGGATCGAACACGGCGCCGCCTGGAGACGCGGCCGGTTTGAAGGCGGCGATCGCCAGCGACCACTGGCTGGCCTGGCTGGTCGACACCGTCTCGCTGGCTATGGCGGCGGGCAGGTCGAGCCGGTATTCGGATGCGAACCCAAAGCTGACATCGCTCGTGAGGCTGTTCCAACCACCGGCCCGAGTGAACGTGCCGCCCGCAACCTTGAATCCGTCGCTGGTGATCACGAGGTCGTTGGCTTGGGAGGTCGCGGCGACGGTCGAGATGGTCGTCGTTGTGGTGGCTGTGCCGACGGTGCTGACGCCGATCTGATCGAGTGGCAACAGCGTGGCCGCCCCGCTCCACTCCGTCATCTGGGCGACGACCTCGGGAGCGGCGGGCAGCGCGGTCCACGTGGCGTTGGTGACGCCGCCTGGGTTGTTGGGGTAGTACCAGATCTGGTTCCAGCCCTCGCCCGCTTGCTGGGCGCTCGAGGCCAGGACCCACCCCGCGGGTCCGGCGAACGAGTTGAGCCCGTCCTGGCCGGCAAGGTCCACGACAAGCAGCGTTCCCGCCTGACTGGCCGCGGGCAGAGTCGGTGTAATGAAGTGGTTGGAGGGTGGGATTTCGGAACCCACCTGACGGTTGGAGATGCCGCCCGCCAGGCTGCTGAAGTTGAGATAGCCGTAGCAGCTCGGCTTGAAGTGCCAGTAACCGCCTGCGTCCTTGACCGGCGCTGGGGCAAGGCCAGTGCCCCAGGTGACCCCGCCGGCGACGATGTTCGGGTAGACGCCCCCCGGCGTGCAGGCGGCGCCGCCGGTGCCTTTCAAGGAGGCGATCACCGCCGGATCGGTGTTTGGGTCAGGCGGCTGGCTGTTCGAGAGGGTGGCGACCGGCCGGGGAGCGGTCCCGGCGGCGCACGGGTTGGGGTTGATCGCGGCGCCGCCCGCCGACAGAAATGCGCTGATGCCCGTCGTCCCACAAGTCGTCGCGGTGTGCCCCGACAGCTCGTAGCCGTCAGCGCAGACGGCGTTGCTGGAGCCGGAGTTCGATCCCGCGACGCACAGGCCGCCACCACCGACCCACGACTGGCCGTTCGCGTAAACGGACGCGTTGCCGAGGTCGGAGTAGGTTCCCGAGGCGGCGTCGAAGCGCGTGTGGGCGTAGACCGCGCAGCTGCCGCTGAGCGCGATCGCGTTCTGCGTGACGATGCTGCCGCCGACGTTGAGCTGGCCGCCGGTGCACGAGAGCGTCGTCGCCGAGACAGCGTTGGTGGAGCCATTCAGCTGCTGCGCGACGGCCCGGCGCGTGACCGTCGTGTTCGGGGCGCCCATGTAGCTGCCGAAGGAGATCGGCAGGGAAAGGGTGAGGATGACCTCGACCTGCTGCTGATGCGCACGGTACGGGTAATGCACGGTTTCGCTGAGACCGCCTGCGAAGGTGTCGGTCCCCGTGTACGGCGTGGCGCACGTGCCGGCCGCGATGCCCAGCGCGCCCGTGCGAGTGCGCTGGGTGGC
>Ga0099828_10003612_pt1 | contig 10816 bp, 8 predicted proteins | sample CZO8metaG_2_FD_79338 | JGI IMG/M metagenome (GOLD analysis project Ga0099828, IMG submission 79338) | Vadose zone soil microbial communities from the Eel River Critical Zone Observatory, Northern California, USA - CZOApr15con2H1.8 metaG | ecosystem: Environmental > Terrestrial > Soil > Vadose...
CGGCCGATGTCGCCGTAGCCCACGATCCCCATCGAGCGGCCCTGGACCATCTCCGGCGGGAACGGATCCCACTTCCCCGCCTCCTGGCTCTTGATAAGGCGCCGCAAATCCTTCGCGAAGAAGAGCACCGCCGCGATGACCCACTCGGCGAGGGACGGGCTGAAGACGCCGCGGCCGTTCGTGAGCGTAACGCCGCTCTCGGCGAGGCCGGGAAACAGGATGTTCTCCACGCCCACGGACCGGGAGTGCACCCATCGCACCCCGGGGGCCTTGGGCAGGACCGCGCGCAGCAGCTCGCGCCCCATCGAGCAGACGAAAATCGCATCGGCGGGGGGCTGGCCGTCGAAGGCCTCGGGCGTGTCGCCAACGACGACGCGGACGCCGGCGGGAACGCGCTCGAGCTTCTTCAAGCCCTCGTCGCGGGCGCGGCCCAGGACCCAGAGTGTGCAAGCCACGAGCCACGCATTCTACATGCGCAGGCCCGAACTTCATCGCGGCGCCGGGTTACACTCCTCCGCGGTGCTCGCGCTCATCTTCGACCTCGACGGGACGCTCGTGGACACGGTCTACGCGCACGTTTTCGCGTGGCAACAGGCCCTGGCCGAGGCCGGCATGCCGATCGACGGGTGGCGCATCCACCGGCGCATCGGGATGAGCGGCGGCTTGTTCACGCGCGCGGTGGCACGCGAGATCGGCCGCGCCATCGGTCCCGAGGAGGCCCGCGGCCTTCAGGACCGGCACGACGCCTTCTACCACGAGCTGCTCCCGCGGCCCCGCCCGCTGCCGGGTGCGCGCGAGCTGCTCGCCCGCCTGCGCGATTCGAAGGTCCCCCACGGCATCGCCACGTCCGGGCGGCGTCCGGCCATCGATCCGTCCCTCGAGGTGCCCGAGCCGGACCTCTTCCTCGCCGTCGCCGAGCGGCTGGGCCAGCGGCCGGCCGATTGCTACGTCGTCGGCGATGCGGTCTGGGACATGCTCGGCGGGCGACGCGCCGGGATGCTCACCGTCGGCCTCCTGAGCGGCGGGTACGGTGAAGACGAGCTGACGCGGGCGGGCGCTTTCCGCGTCTACCGGGACCCGGCCGAGCTGGACGCCTCGCTCGACGAGCTGGGCGTCATCGCCTGAGACTGCGATTTCAGGCATGCGTCCGGAAGCGGACGCTGCGCGTTCGAGATCGTACGAGCCGCCCTCCGGCCGGTCTCCTAACTCACGACCCATCTGCGATTCCGTTCTGGCCCGCGCCTTGCTGAAAGACGGGCGACCCGAATGGACCGCCCGCTCCACCCCGCGCAGCTCCGGCGCCAGGCCGTGCAGCGTGTCCTCCGCGCCGCCGTCCCGATCGCCCTCGTTGCGAGCGTCCTCGTGTGGGGCCCGGGCTGGATCCGGCCCTCGCTCAGCCGAAGCCGCATCCGCACCGCCAAGGTGGACACCGGGCCGATCGAGGCCGTCATCACCGCCTCCGGCACCGTGGTGCCCGAGGTCGAGCAGGTCGTTCCGAGCCCGGTCGACGCGCGGGTGCTGCGGATCCTGAAGCGCCCGGGCGACCCGGTAAAGAGGGGCGATCCCGTCCTCGAGTTGGACCTCCAGGGCTCCATCCTCGCCGTCGAGAAGCTCGACCAGGACCTGGCCCTGAAGGCAAACCAACAGGCGAAAACGAGACTGGATCTGGAGAGCCGGCTCAACGAGCTGGAAAGCCAGCGCCAGATCAAGAGCCTCCAGCTCCAGCAGTACCGCTCCCAGCTCCGGCGCAACCAGGAGCTGGCCAGCGCGGGCCTCATCCCCGACGAGGTGCTGAAGCAGTCCGAGCTGGCCGAGGCCCAGGCCGCCATCGAGCTGAGGAAGCTCGAGGCGGACAAGCGCAACGCCGAGGGCGCGACGAGGACGCAGGTCGAGGGCCTGGCCCTGGAAATGGCGACGCTGCGGCGGGAGCGCGACGAGGCGCGGCGGCAGCTCCATCTGGCCACCACGAAGGCGGACCGCGACGGGGTGGTCACCTGGACCCTCGCCGAGGAAGGGGTCTCGGTGCGGAAGGGGGAGGTGATCGCCCGCATCGCCGACCTGCGCTCGTTCCGCGTGGAGGCCACGGTGTCGGACGTCCACGCCAAGCGCCTGGCCGTCGGGCTGCCGGTCACGGTCCGGGTCGGCGAGGGGGACGCCCTGATGGAGGGCGTGGTCTCCAGCGTTTCGCCTCGCGTGGAGAACGGCGCCATCACGCTGGCGGTGGCCCTGGGGCAGAAGTCGAGCCCGCTGCTGCGCTCGAACCTCCGCGTGGACGTCTTCGTCGTCACCGGCCGCAAGGCCAAGGCCCTCCGGATCAAGCGCGGGCCCTTCGCCGACGGCGAGGGGCAGCACCAGGTCTTCGTCGTGCAGGGCGACCGCGCGGTGCAGCGGACGGCGAGGCTCGGGCTCGCCAGCTTCGACCAGCTCGAGGTCGTGGAGGGGCTCTCGGAGGGAGACGAGGTCGTCATCTCGGACATGACGGACTACGCGCACCTGAGGGAGGTCAGGATCAGGTGACCAACGGAGAGAAGACGATGATCCGATTGCACGAGGTCGAAAAGGTCTACCGCACCGACAAGATCGAGACGGTGGCCCTCACCAACATCAACCTCGCCGTGCGCGAAGGGGAGTTCATATCCGTGATGGGACCCTCGGGATGCGGCAAGAGCACGCTGCTGAACCTGATGGGCCTGCTCGACGTGCCGACGGGCGGCAACGTCGCCCTCGACGGCACGCCTATCGAGTCCTACGAGGACCGTCTCCTCGCCCGCCTCCGCAACCGCGAGATCGGGTTCATCTTCCAGACCTTCCACCTGGTCCCGGACCTCACCGTGCTCGACAACGTGCAGATCCCGCTGCTCTACCGCAAGCTGCACAACGCCGAGAGGCGCAAGCTGGCCCTGGCTGCCCTCGATCGGGTGGGCCTCTCATCGCGGGTCCACCACTTCCCCTCCCAGCTCTCCGGCGGCCAGCAGCAGAGGGTGGCGATCGCGCGGGCCATCGTGGGCCGGCCGCGGATTCTCCTCGCCGACGAGCCGACGGGCAACCTGGACAGCCAGATGGGCGAAGACATCATGAGTATCCTCAAGGACCTCAAGGCGCGGGACAAGACCACGGTCGTCATGGTCACCCACGACCCGCGCCTGGCCGCCCAGACCGAGCGCACCGTCCGGCTCTTCGACGGGCGGCAGGTGAACTGAGGACGGCGATGCTCCGAAACTACGTCAAGGTCGCCTTCAAGGTTTTCCTGCGGAGGAGGTTCTTCACGCTGATCAGCCTCTTCGGGATCAGCTTCACCCTGCTCGTCCTCATGGTGGCGACGGCGATCCTCGACCACGCCTTCGCCCCCTTCCCGCCCGAGGTCCACCAGGACCGGACGGTGGGTGTCTTCAATGCCGAGATGTCGGGTCCCCACAACCGGTGGAGCGGCAACGCCGGCTATCGGCTCTTCGACCAGTACGCACGCGACCTCCCCGGAGCGGAGCGGCTGTCCGTCTTCTCGGATATGCGGACCGTCTACTCGTACCCGAACGGCCAGAAGATCAAGAGCTATCTGAAGGCGACGGACGCGGAGTTCTGGAAAATCCTGGAGTTCCACTTCCTCGAGGGCGGGCCGTACGGCGAACAGGACGTGGCCGAAGCCCGCTTCGTGGCCGTCGTCAACCAGACCACGCGCGAGAAGTTCTTCGGCGGCGCCCCGGCCGTGGGCCGGACGATCGAGGCCGACGGCCAGAGCTTCCGGGTGATCGGCGTCGTGCCCGACGTGCCCATCCTGCGCCAGGTGCCCTTCGCCGACATCTGGGTGCCGCACACCACTGCCAAATCCGACGACTACCGCCGGCAGATGATGGGTAGTTTCGTGGCCGTCGTGCTCGCCCGCAGCCGTGACGCGATCCCCGGGATCCAGGCGGAGTTCCGCTCCCGGCTCAAGCACTGGGAGGCCCCCGACCCGAAGGAATACAGCAAGATGGTCGCGCCCCTGGAGACGCCCTTCGAGTCCATTGCGCGCATGATCTTCGGGCGGCGGGACGAGGAGGTGAGCCACCCGGAGCGGCTGTGGGCGGCGCTCGGGATCCTGGCCACGCTCTTCATGCTTCTGCCCGCCATCAACCTCGTGAACCTCAACGTCAGCCGGATCCTGGAGCGGGCCTCGGAGATCGGCGTGCGCAAGGCCTTCGGGGCCTCCTCGCGCACCCTGGTCGGCCAGTTCGTGGTCGAGAACGTGCTGCTCACGCTCGTGGGTGGCGCCGTCGGTCTCGTGCTATCCGTCCTGGCCCTCGACGCCCTCACCGCTAGCGGCCTCATCCAGTACGCGCGCTTTCATTTGAACGTCCGCATCTTCCTTTATGGCCTGGGCCTGGCCCTCGTCTTCGGCGTGGTCTCGGGGGTGTATCCGGCGTGGCGGATGTCGCGGCTCAATCCCGTCGAGGCTCTCCGGGGAGGCACACGGTGACACGCCACCTGCTCAAGCTGATCTGGAACCGCCGGCGCACCAACCTGCTCGTCATGGTCGAGATCTTCTTCTCGTTCCTGGTCGTGTTCGGGGTCGCGACCCTGGGCGCCTACTACGCCGGCAACTACCGCCGCCCGCTGGGCTACTCCATCGACGACCTCTGGAGCATCACCGTCTCCCCGAACGTGCAGATGGAGGGCGACAAGGCGCCGCCGGAGCAGATGGAGACGATCCGCCGGCTCTTCCAGGCCGTCAAGGATTTCCCGGAGACCGTGTCGGTGGCGGGGGCCTTCGCGTCCCCGTACTCGAACGCGAGCTGGGGCAGTGGGACGAGCGCCGGCCTGCGATATGGAGTCAACGAGGTCACGGACGAGTTCCGGCAGGTCGTCGGGATCGAACTGCTCCGCGGCCGCTGGTTCTCCCGGGAGGACGACGCGGCCGCCTTCGAGCCGGTGGTCGTCAACGAGAGGCTGGCCCACGAGCTGTTCGGCGCCGAGGACCCCATTGGCCGTCGAGTGCCTCAGGACCCGGACCCGGACGGGAAGCCGCGCAAGGAGATGCGGATCGTCGGGCTCATTCGCGACTTCCGACAGCACGGGGAGCTGGCGGCGCCCCAGAACTACCTGTTCAAGCGGAAGCGGCTCGACGTGGAGAGCGGGTCCTTTACGGGCGCACGCTCGGGCCCTTCTCGCCTCATCGTGGTGAAGGTCCGGCCGGGCACGCCGGCCGCGTTCGAGGAGAAGCTGGTCGCCCGCATGCAGGCGGTGGCCCGCGATTGGTCGTTCGAGACCCAGACCGTGGCCCAGATGCGGGAGAGCCAGTTGAAGCAGACGCTGGTCCCGCTCATCGCCGTAGGCGTGATCGCCGGCTTCCTGATGCTCATGGTGGCCCTCGGCCTGACCGGCGTCGTCTGGCAGACCGTCACTCAGCGCACGAGGGAGATCGGTCTTCGCCGCGCCAAGGGCGCGACGGCCCCCGACATCCACCGCCAGATCCTGGGGGAGCTGGTCATGATGGCGACACTGGCCCTGGCCCTGGGCGCGGTGGTCGTCGCCCACATCCCGCTCTTCGGCCTCTTCCACTCCAAGCTGCCGAGCGCGGCGCCGGTTACCGGCGACGTCTACGTCCAGGGGCTTGCGCTTTCCGCGCTGGCCATCTATTTTCTGACGGTCGTGTGCGGGTGGTACCCGGCGCGGCTGGCGACGCGCGTCCAGCCTGCGGAGGCGCTGCACTACGAATAGGAAGGCCCGTCGCCTCCGCCGGGCTCCCCGATGATCCTCATCGTCGACGACGACGCCTCCGTCACCGCCTCGCTGGCCCTCGTGCTGAAGCAGGCCGAATACGCCTCGCAGGCCGCCTCCTCCCCCGCCGAGGCGGTGGAGTGGGTCCGGGCGCACCGCTGCGAGCTGGTGCTGCAGGACATGAACTTCTCGCGCCGCACCACGGGCGAGGAAGGACTCGCCCTCCTCGCGCAGCTCAAGTCCCTGCGCCCCGACCTGCCCGTGATCCTCATGACGGCCTGGGGCTCGATCTCGCTGGCCGTGGACGGCATGAAGGCCGGGGCCTCGGACTTCGTCACCAAGCCATGGACGAACCAGCAGATCCTGCAGGTGGTGCGCACGGCCCTCGGCCTCGCCGCCGCCGCCCCGCCCGCCGGCGAGGAGCCCGCGGTCAGCCGCGAGGAGCTGGACGCCCGCTACGACTTCGGGGACCTCGTGGGGCGCAACTCGCGCCTGCTGCGGATCCTCCAGGTCCTCGGCCGCATCGCCCCCACCGACGCTTCTGTCCTCGTCACGGGCGAGAGCGGGACCGGCAAGGAGCTGGTGGCGGAGGCCGTCCACCGGAACAGCCGGCGCAAGGATGGCCCTTTCGTGAAGGTCAACCTCGGCGGGATCTCGCGGACGCTCTTCGAGAGCGAGATGTTCGGGCACGTGAAGGGCGCCTTCACCGACGCGCGCCAGGACCGCAAGGGCCGCTTCGAGGTGTCCCACGGCGGGACGATCTTTCTCGACGAGATCGCGGAGCTGGACGCGGCCTCGCAGGTCAAGATGCTGCGGGTGCTCCAGGACCGAACCTACGAGGTCCTCGGCTCGAGCCTCACGCGCACGGTGGACGTGCGCGTCGTCTCCGCGACCAACCGCAACGTCTCCGAGATGGTGCACGAGGGCGAGTTCCGGGAGGACCTCCTCTACCGCCTGAACCTCATTGCCGTCCACATGCCGCCCTTGCGGGAGCGTGCAGACGACATCACGTTCCTGGCCGCCCACTTCCTCGCCACCCTGGCCGAGGTCTACCGCCGCGAGCGACTCTCGATCGGCCCCGCCGCGCTGCGCTGGCTGCAGGCGCTGCGGTGGCCGGGCAACGTGCGCCAGCTCCGGCAGTGGATCGAGCGGGCCGTGCTCGTGAGCGACCGCGAGGTGCTCGAGGTGGCCGACTTCGCGTCCACCGCCGAGATGGAGCCCGGCGCCGACGCGCGCGAGGCCCTGCCCGCGGTGGGCAGCATGACCATGGACGAAATCGAGCGGGCAATGATCCTCAAGTCGATGCGGCACCACACGGGCAACGTCACGCGCGCCGCCGAGGCCCTGGGCCTCTCCCGCGCCGCCCTCTACCGCCGGCTCGAGAAGTATGGGATCCGGGCGTGACGCGGCGCGGCAAGCTCGTCCTCTACCTCGTCCTCATCCACGTCCTCTTCGCCGCTGCCGGCATGTCCTTCGTCCTCGGGAGCAGCCGGTGGCTCCTGGCCGTGGAGGCCGTCTTCCTGGCCTCGCTGGCGTGGGGCTTCGCGCTCCTGCGCCGCTTCTTCGCCGACCTCGACACCGTCCGCACGGCGGCCCAGCTCATGGAGGACGGCGAGTTCACGACCCGCCTGCTCGCGGTCGGGCAGCCCGAGATGGACGCGCTCGTCCGGGTCTACAACCGGATGGTCGACCACTTGCGGGAGGAGCGCGTGCGGCTTCAGGAGCAGCAGTACTTCCTCGAGAAGGTCGTGAGCGCCTCCCCCTCCGGGATCCTCACCCTCGACTTCGACAGCAAGGTGGCCCTCGCCAACCCGGCCGCCCTCGAGCTGCTCCGACTCCCCGAAGACACGGTGATGGGACGGCGGCTCGACGAGTTGGGCGGCACCGTCGTGGCCGCCCTCGCCGGCCTCGGCATCGGGGAGTCGAAGGTGGTCGTCCTCGACGGCTGGCGTCGCGTGAAGTGCCAGCGCTCGGAGTTCCTGGACCGCGGCTTCCCGCGCAGCTTCTTCCTGCTCCAGGAGGTCACCCGCGAGCTGCGGCAGTCGGAGCGGGCCGCCTACGAGAAACTGATCCGGATGATGTCCCACGAGGTGAACAACTCCGTGGGCGCCGTCAACTCCCTCCTCCATTCCTGCCTGAACTACGCGGACCAGCTCCGCGAGGAGGACCGGAAAGACTTCGAGGCCGCCCTCCGCGTGGCCGTCTCGCGCACGGAGCAGCTCTCGGCCTTCATGCGCGGCTTCGCCGACGTCGTGCGCCTGCCGCCCCCGCGGCTCTCTCCCTGCGACGTGCGCGAGCTGATCGACGGCGTGGCCGCGCTGATGCGGCCGGAGAGCGAGCGGCGGGGGATCGCCTGGAAGTGGGAGGTGCGCGACGCGCCCCCTCCCGTACCCATGGACCGCGCGCAGATGGAGCAGGTGCTGGTCAACGTGTGCAAGAACGCGCTGGAGGCCATCGGCCGCCGGGGCCGCCTCACCGTGCGCATCGGAACCAAGGGCGCGCGGCCGTTCGTCGCCATCGAGGACTCGGGCCCGGGCATACCCGACGAGGTGCGCGCCCACCTCTTCACGCCGTTCTTCTCCACGAAGCAGAACGGCCAGGGCATCGGCCTCACGCTGGTGCAGGAGGTCCTGGGCCAGCACGGCTTCGAGTTCTCGCTCGAGGGGCCGCCCCGCGGCCCCACGCAGTTCGTCGTCAGGTTCTAGGAGTCCAACCGGAAAACGCCGCAGTCTGGATGGCGACTAGCCGGCCGCCGTGCGCCAGCGGTCGAGAGACGCGGCCGCCAGCAGCACGACTCCCTTGACCATGAGCTGGTCGTACGTCTCGACGTGAAACAGGTTCAGGCCGTTGTTGAGGATCCCGATGAAGAAGGCGCCGGCCAGCGTGCCCCAGATGGACCCGCGCCCGCCGAAGAGGCTGGTGCCGCCCACCACCACCGCGGTCACCGCATCGAGCTCGTAGAACTCGCCCGCCTTCGGGTAGCCCGCGTTCAGGCGCGAGGCGACGAGCACCCCGGCCAGCCCCGCGCACAGGCCACAGAGCGCGTACACCGCCAGCAGCACGCGGTGCACGCGGATCCCGGCCAGCCAGGCCGCCTCCGCGTTGCCGCCGGTGGCGTAGACGTGCCGTCCGAAGGGCGTGCGCATGAGCAGGACCCAGGTCAGGGCGAACACCGCGGCCATGATCGCCGCCGCGAGCGCTCCCTGGCTGAGGGCGGCGAAGGAGGGCGGCAGGCCGGAGATCGTGCGGGCGTTCGTGTACTTGTAGGCCGCCCCGCGCACGAGCAGCATCATGGCCAGCGATACGATGAAGGGCGGGACGCGGAGCTTCGTCACCGCGAGGCCGTTGATCGCCCCGACGGCGAGCCCCACGAGCAGTCCCGCGGACACGCCCGCGGGAAGCGACGCGCCGCGCACGAGCGCGTCGGCGCTGAGGACACCCGACAAGCCGACCACCGATCCCACCGAGAGGTCGATGCCGCCGGTGAGGATCACCAGGCTCATCCCCGCGGCCAGGATGGCTGTGAACGCGTTCTGCCGGACAACGTTGGCGAGGTTGCTCTCGGTGAAGAACGCGTCGGTCGCGAGCGACAGGACCAGGCACTCGGCCACCAGCGCCGCAAAGATCGCGTAGCTCGCCAGCCATCGGGCGGCCTTCATTGGCCGGCCGTCGCCATCTCCATCACGCTCTCCGGCGTCGCCTGCCGCCGCGACAGCTCGCCCGCCGTGCGGCCCTCGTGCATCACCACCACGCGGTCCGACATGCCCAGCACCTCCGGCAGCTCCGAGGAGATCATGAGGATCCCCAGGCCCTGCGCGGTGAGGCGGTTCATCAGCGCGTAGATCTCGGCCTTCGCCCCCACGTCGATGCCGCGCGTGGGCTCGTCCAGGATGAGGAGGCGGCGCGGCCGCAGCAGCAGGCGGGCGAGAAGCAGCTTCTGCTGGTTGCCGCCCGAGAGCGTGCCCGCGGGCTGCGTGAGGCCCGCAGGCGCGCGGACGTCGAACTCGCGCGCGGCGGCGGCCGCGGCCGGGCGCTCCCGGCCCGGCGACAGGATGCCGAGGCGCGCGAGCGACCGCAGGTAGCAGATCGTGATGTTGGCCCCCGCGCTCAGCAGCCGGAAGAGCCCCCGACGCCGCCGATCCTCGGTCACGTACCCCATGCCCGCGCGGATGGCGTCGGCGGGCGAGCCGAATCGTACGGGCCGGCCCTCGAGGCGCACCTCGCCCCGGACGCGCGGCAGCGCGCCGAAGAGCGCGAGCGCGACCGACGTTCTCCCCGCTCCCACGAGCCCGGCCAGTCCCACGATCTCGCCGCGCCGGACGGTCAGCGACACGTCGGAGAAGCGCGGAGGGCAGGCCAGCCCGCGTACGTCCAGGACCACGTCGCCGGGTGCGGGAGCGCGCGGCGGAAACTCCTCCGTGAGGTCGCGCCCCACCATCCAACGGATGAGCTGCGCCCGATCGACGCCGGCCACGGGCGCCGAAGCCACGTGCCGCCCGTCCCGAAGCACCGTGACCCGGTCGGCGATGGCGAAGATCTCCTCGAGGCGGTGGGAGATGTACACCACACCCAGCCCCCGCGTGCGCAGGCCGCGCAGGACCGCGAACAGCCGCTCCACCTCGGGCCCCGAGAGCGTCGCCGACGGCTCGTCGAGGATGAGCACCTTCAACTCGCTCGCCAGGGCCCGCGCGATCTCGACGAGCTGCTGCTGCGCGACACTCAGCGTGCGCACGGGCGCGTCCGTCGCGACGCGCGCGCCCAGGCCGTCCAGCAGCTCGTGCGCCGAGCGCGCCATCTCCCGCCGCCGCAGGAGCGGGCGGCCCTGCTCACGCCCGAGGAAGATGTTCTCGGCCGCGGTCAGCTCCGGGACCAGCGTCAGCTCCTGGTACACGATGTTGATGCCGCGCCGGCGGACGGCGAGCGGATCGCCGGCGGGCAGCGGCTCTCCTTCGAGCCGCGCCTCGCCGGCGTCCGGTACCACCGCCCCGCCGAGGATCTTGATGAGGGTGGACTTCCCTGCCCCGTTCTCGCCGAGCAGCGCGTGGACCTCCCCCGGGCGCAGATCGAAGTCGACCCCTTCCAGGGCGCGCACGCCGGGGAACGACTTGGACAGGCCCGCCGC
>Ga0099828_10003614_pt1 | contig 10814 bp, 8 predicted proteins | sample CZO8metaG_2_FD_79338 | JGI IMG/M metagenome (GOLD analysis project Ga0099828, IMG submission 79338) | Vadose zone soil microbial communities from the Eel River Critical Zone Observatory, Northern California, USA - CZOApr15con2H1.8 metaG | ecosystem: Environmental > Terrestrial > Soil > Vadose...
GGTGAAGTTCCAGAAAACGAAGTCGCTCCAGTATCCCGCGCGGCCGATCGCCCCCGCGAGCGCACCCAGGGGTACCAACGCCGCCACTGCCCGCCATCCAAGTCCCTTGGCCGCCCTCACCCAGCTCGCCCGATCGCGAAGCGCCAGCGCGGTCCCCAGGCCCATCAAGCCGACGAAGAGGACCGCCTTCTGCAGAAACGCGATCGCGGCCCCCAGACAGATACCGGCGATCGCCGCGTGGGATGCCTTTCCGCCGCGCAGGTAAACGGTCCATTGCCAGAAGCCGATCAGGCAGAGGACGCTCATCCACGGGTCGGGGCGCACCTCCATCGAATTTCGCGCGAAGAAGAAGCAACCGAGCAGAAGCAGTGGGGCCCACGCCATCTGGTGGTCGCGCAGCAGTGGCCGAACCAGCGCGGCGAACACCGCCAACGCGATTGCGAGCAATCCCAGGTCAAGTGCGCGAGCCGAGACGATCAGCGCCCGCGGCGAATCTTCGAAAACCCGGGTCAGCGGGGCTAACAGGTAGTACAGGGTCGGAGGACGCTGCTCGAGAAAGTCTTGAAAGGGCCTATTCCCCTGGGCGATGAGCCAGGAAGCGTGGAGGTGTTCGACTTCATCGTGGTCGCAGCCCGAGCGGAAGGCATGAACGACGAGGAACGCGAAGCCAACCGCCACCGCCCAATGGGCAATTCGAGGCGGTAGCAGCGGGGCATTTGAGGGGGTCAATGGACGCGGCTGTACTTAGCCGCCAATCGGAAGCTTGTCTCTTCCCAATCGCGGCCAGGCGCTGTACCTAGCCCTCCATGGCGACGCCGCTGGTGGTGGGAATCGCGGGGGGGAGCTCATCGGGCAAGACCACGGTGGCGCTGAAGCTCAAGAGCGCGCTCGCTGAATACCGGGTGGCGATGATCGACCAGGACGCCTACTACCGGGATCTTTCTCACCTCACGCTGGTTCAACGGCGAGAGGTCAACTTCGACCATCCGGATGCGTTCGATACCGATCTGCTGCTTGAGCACCTGGGTGCGCTGAAGTCCGGGAAGTGCATACAGAAACCGGTGTACAACTTTGTGACATCGACGCGCGAGCCCGCGACGATCCTGGTAGAGCCCAGCGATCTGATCCTGCTGGAAGGCATCCTGGTTCTTCAGATCGACCCGGTCCGGGAACAGTTGGACGTTCGTCTGTTCGTGGACACCGAAGACGACATCCGGATCATCCGTCGATTGACGCGCGATGTGAAGGAACGGGGCCGAAGCCTGGACCACATTCTTGGGCAGTATCTCAAACACGTGCGGCCGATGCACCTTGGCTTCGTCGAGCCCTCGAAACGGCATGCGGATATCATCGTGCCCCATGGCGGGCACAATGACGCGGCGATTGATATGCTGGTCGGTGCACTTCGCGGGCGCCTGGCGCTCCGGACACCGATGTAGGATTTAATCCTCCAGGCCACCGCTGAATCGTTGATTCAGTTTCCCATTTGAAAAGGAGTCGTTTTCGATGAAGCGACCGTACCTGGGCATCTTCTACATTGCGGCGTTGGGGGTGCTGGCCGTTGCGGCGGCGGGTTATCGCAAGTACCAAGTGAAAACCTCCGAAGCCGCAAGGGAGCTGGATCTGGCCCGCATTCACCTCGAGTACTTCGAGAAGGTGGGGTGGATTCGATCCGACCCGGACGAGAAAAGGTATCGCGAGGAGGTTCGGCCGTTCCTGCGGTGGTACTTCGATGAGATCAAGGAGCACGTCAGTCGCTTTCATCAGAACCCCAATCACGATGGCTATCTGGTCGAGCTTCGCAGCCGGCGCGATTCCGATCCCAAGCAAGCCGAGCTGAGGCGGGCTTTCTTCGAGTACACCAAGCGCGCCTTCGATGAAATGAAAGGCGGGCAATATGCCCCGGTCTGGTCTGGAACGGACAATGGCATGAGGCTGGATATTCGCTCGCTCGCCGTGCAACCGGTGGACGGCAAACCGATGATCCGCATGGAGCTGGTTCTCTGGGGCGCCCAGCGCGCGCTTCGCGACGATAGCACCAGCGCGTCGGGAATCACCGTGGCAGCAAAGAAGCGAATGCTGACCAGCGCCTCCTTCAATGTGACCTGGCGGCTGTTGAACGCTCAGGATCGACTGGTTCGCGAGCTGAGCGCCTCCGGAGATCCATCGATGAAGGTCGACTACCCGGAGCGCTTCGTGCCGGAGTTCCCACCCCAGATGGTGCTCGGTTATTACCCGATGGATCGCATTCCCGCGGACGTGAAAAAGGTGGAGATGATCTTCTCGGTTGCCTCCCACTCGGTTTTCGGGAGCGACGCCATGGCCAACTACCGCTGGAAACTGGAACCGCCTCCGGAGTGGCGATTGCAGCCCGGCGAGGAATGGGAAGGGGTACAGGAATCCGTTCGTTCCCTCGAAGAAATCGAACCGAGCGCGGCGAAAGATGAAAGCCCCAAGAGCGGAAGGCGCGCCAGTCAGTAGAGAGGGTAGGGCTTCATCCCGTTGACCAGCGCAAAATGAGAGGCCAGCCGATGGGCGCTGAGCGTGCCGTCGTCATCGAGCAGATACAGATTCAGCTTGCGGTCGACCAGCAGCCCGGACAGCCCTTGCCCGCCAGAGACCTCCGCCAGAACCTGACCTCCCGCGGGCTCGACGATGCGAATGCGCGGCCCGGGAATGACCACCACTCCCCGCGCAAAAGCGGGGCGAACGACGGATGACAGTGGATCGCCCGATGAGCCGAGATGCCAGATCTGCTCCCCCTCCGCACTGAAGAGGGCCGCGGAGCCATCGGAGGCGCAGAGGAGGATCGAAGCCTTGAGGGCAAGCAGCTGATAGGGTGCGGGTTCCAAGGGCACGACTCGCTTCCAGAGAACGTTTCCGCTCGCATCCAGCGATAGAAGCAACCCACGCTTATCCTGCTGCCCGGCAAGCCAGATCCGATTTCGGTGGGCGACCGGTGCCGAGGGGGAGGAAAGATCGAAACCCCGGTGCCACTGGATCGCCCCGGTATGCAGATCCACTGCAAACAAGGTGTGCCGATCGGTGCGCCCGCCCAACGCCAGGAACTTCTTTCCCCAGGCAACCGTCGGCCCGAGGAAGGGGGAATAAGTGGTGAGGCGATAGCGAATTTGGCCACTCTCGAGCTCCAGGCCGAAAAGGTGTCCCGACTCATCCGCCAAAAGGGCCCGGTGTTCCTGTACCGACAGGAAGAGCTGGCGGACGCGGGAAGGCACCAGCCGCCAGATCTCGCGACCGGTGAGCTCGGAAAATGCGAGCACCGCCCTGCCTTCGAACGCGGCGATCAACAGCCCGTTCCGCTGCTCCAGCTGTGGGCCGATCGCTGCGCCATCGTGCTCCCGGAGCCAGCTGGCGCTTCGGTCCTGATCCGGAAAACCCAAGAGGGTCTTGCCAAAGGCGGCAAGGACGAATCCATCCGGACTGGCGGCGACGCCGTGGGTAGCGATCCGGCGATACAGCATTTGACCTTCCGCGGCCCAGGCGCAGGCGATTTGGGGCGACGAAAAAATCGGGCCACGCGCTCCAAGCAGCAAGCGCCCGGCCTCGCCTAGTTTGTGTTTTTCCCAAAGCTTGGCGTATCGCAAGCGCCGAAGTCGCCCCGATACTTGCAATGGACGGGTCGCGATGCCCGCCGATCGCGGGCGGAGGGGTGGATCGCCGGTCTCGCCCTGCGGGGGTGGGACTCCGGTGTTCAGCTGGGCGAGCCCTTCTCGGCAGCGCTGGCTGAGCTCGAGTAAATACGGATTTCTGGACTGAGCTTTATTCCGAGTATTGATCGCAAAGCCAAGCGCGATCCCTACTTCGAAAAGGGCGCGGGCAAGCCTTTCCGCCGGGACCGCGTATTGCTTTCCGTGGATCTCGAGGGTCTGCTTTTCAAGTTGCAAATTCAGGGTCGGCTGTAGCCCCCCTGGAGCGAAAGTGAACCGCTCGTCGCCAAGCTCGATCGCGTGGCACAGCTCCGTTCCCTGTCGCGAAAGCTCGAGGGCGATCAGGAAGATCGAGCGACCGCCCCGCCAAGTGATCGTCTCGTCGCCAAGTCTCAGGGAGAGTTTTCCGTCGATCAACAGCGAGGAGAGGGCGCCGTATCTCCCACCGCAGAGCAGCAGGTCGTCCGGATCCATCAATTCGAGGCCAAACGAGCACTCCTCCGGAGCCACCAGCAGGAAGGAAAAGCCGGACTCACGGTAGTCGTTGCGCGCGGGGGCGATGGCCCCGCGCTGCAGCGCCAGGAGGCGACGGCGCATCCGGCGGACCCGCGCCGCCTCGGAGAGATCGGGCGAAACGTCGCCAAGATCCTGAATCAGCGACTGGCCACAGCTAACGACCGCTGCCGATAACTCGGCCAAATCGACCTCTACCGGCTTGTGCAGGATTCCGGCCGGTCTCCCCAAGTCGACCACTGCGACTTCGACCCCCGCCTCCCGACGGAGGAAGATCAACTCCAGATGGGCCTCCGGAAGCGAGACCTGTCCCAGGGGTTCTCCCTCCAGCACCAGCTTCGACACCGCCTCGACGAGATCGGGAACCAGCGTGGTGAGGGATTCTTCAGAGGCGCCTGAAAGAAGGTCAATCCCATCCAGCTGGAGCGAAAACGAATCCCTCGGAGCATTGGCCGAATCGCGTTTCCAAGTCTTTCCGGCCCGGAAGCAGATCATGAGACACTTCGTTGACAACCCAAGTTCGCGATGGATAGCATCCACCGCACCAGGTTCCCAGTAATTGTAACGACCTGATTTTACTAGGAATTAAATGACCTTCTACGAGGCTGCACTGCGCGTGCTCGAGGGCGCCGGTCGCCCTCTGCACGTGCATGAGATCACCGAGCTTTCAATCGCGCAAAATCTTCTCTCTCACGTGGGCAAGACCCCGGATCAGACGATGCTTTCACGCTTGGCGGCGATGGCTCGTCGCACTCGGGACCGCCGCGTCATCGTCACCGCCAAGGACACCTTTGCTCTGGTGGAATGGGCGGTGCCAGAAGATCTCGAAGCCTTGGGGCAGACCGATCTCTCGCTTCCCCATCCCGAGGATGCGTTGCCTCCCCTGCGGACGGCTGAGCGGCACCCCGAACCTCGAACCGACAATGTGCGGGCCGGGGGCCGGGGTGTGGATAGGAAGCGCCGCAGAGACGAGGACGACGAGCTCTCCCGGCTGCGGCGGCGTCGCTTTCCGCCCCTGTCCGAGGTGGCTTTTGAGCTTCTCAGCGAGGCAGCCCAGCCGATGCCGATCGAGGCAATCGTCCAGCAAGTCCATCAGAAGCAGCTCTGCGCAGCGGACGTGGGCTCAGAAAATCTCTTGAACGCCCTGCTCGAGGACAATCAGCGGCGAATCGATGCTGGCCGTCGGCCCCAATTCCTATTGTCGCGAGAGGGCCAGCTTACCCTGGACTCGGCTGCGCAGCCCGGGGGGGTTTCGCCGGCCGAGATACAGATGGTTTTCGCCGATCGGCTGGGGATGCCTTTCGAAGGGGGCCGGCCAAACCCCGACGCTGCGCTGCAAGCCGCCGCGCGGGTAGCCGCGAAGGACGCGCGGCAGGCCACTGCGCGCGCTCTGCGCAAACGATTGAGCGAGCTGGATGCCGGGACGCTGGAGCGATCGTTGATTCGCGTCCTCAAAGGACTCAGCTTCCATGAGCTCCGCGTGGTGAAGCGCTCTCGCGACGGGGTACTGCTGACCGCTAGGCGTCGAGATGGAGCCACCGAGTTGCGTTACACGGTGCGGTTGAGCAAAGGGCCCGGTCTCGATCGCCGAATGGTGCAGGACTTGAGGAGGGATGGCAACCGCTATTCCGCTCAGCTCGCTCTGCTCGCCAGCCCTGCCGATCTGCGGGGTGATGCGCGATCGGAGGCCCAGAATAGCGCTGGCCCAGCCGTCATCCTGTGGTGCGGGGACGCTCTGGCCGAAAAATTCATCGATGCCAAGACGGCAGTCTCGGTGTCTTACCTGGAGGTATTTTCAATCGACGAGCAGTTCTTCGCTCGGGCGAAGGAGGAGGCCGAGGCAGGCCGGCAGCGCCGGGAGGAGCGAATGAAAGATCGGCAGCCGCCGCTCCGGGACAGTCCAGACCAAGAGGAGCGGGTCTCGCTCGCCGCTCCCGAATCGAGTACCGAGCCAGTGCCCGCTTCAGCCCCGGAAGGAGAAACCGTTGCGCTCGAGGAGGTCCCGAATCCGGACCCGGAGTTGGATCCGGACGATTTCGAGGAGGGTGGCGAGGGCGATGATGATCATGAGTCCGCCGCAGAATCGGCAGGAACGAATGTTCCTGAGGGAGGAGCCTCGGGAGCACCGACCAACCCTGCGGCCGGTCGCAAGCGGCGGCGCCGCCGCCGGGGTCGCCGCGGCCGACCTCGGACCTCGGCACCGGCAGCTTCGACTCCTGCCGGCCAGCCCACCGAGGGGTCCGAGGCGGCGGTTGCCGTTTCACCGGCTGCAAATGTCGAAGCCGGCAGTCGGGAGAAGTAGACGCTATGATGAGGGCGGATGAGAGCAACCCTTTGCCTGAGTCTTTTCGCAGTCGCGGCGACGCTCCCCGGCTGTCGGAAAGCGCCACGCCATTTCCTTGAGCGCGTGGAGGTGGTTGCCGCGAACCCTGCCGAGGCGAAAGAGCTGGGCCTGGATACCTCGAAGATTGAATCCATCTTTTTGCAGGAGCTGCGACTCAACGGGCACTTTATTCTGCCCGCGGGAGCAGGCGAGAAACGATCGCCGCTAGCCCGACTGGAGCTAGAGATATCGCCCGTGCGGGAGAGCCGCCGGGAAGGACCGGTTGGCGTTTATGCCAACCTGGAAGCATCCGCGCTGATCCGCCAGAAGACGCCCGACGGTTGGTCGAACTACGAGATCGTCCGCCGCGAAGAGGAGAAGATTTCTGGTGACAGTCTGGATGAAAAGCAGGCGGCAGCCCAAAAGGCTCTTCGAGCCGCTCTCCATCAGTTGGTCCTGGCGATCGATCTCCAGCTTGCAGCAATCGATAAATCGGATTCGAGCTTGATCAAAGATCTCCGATCCGAGGAAGCAACCCGGCGGGACGCGGCGATCCGAATCCTCGCCGACCGCAAGAATCCCGCGGTGAGAGACGCACTGGTCGAAAAGTTGAAGAGCGCGGATCAAGACGAGGTCCGTCGCGCCATCGGGGGTCTGGTCGAGCTCAAGGATCGCCAGGCAGTGCTTCCCTTGATCGAGCTGGCCAGGGGAAGAGATCTGATGTTCATCCGAGAGATCGTCTTTGCCCTGGGCGCGGTCGGAGGGGAGGAAGCACAGGCCTACCTCTTCACGGTTGCCAAGGGCCACGATGATCGGGAAATCCGCGACTCGGCCGAGCAAGCCCTACTGGAGCTGGAGTCGAAGCAGCGAAAGGAGCGCGAGCTACCCGACTCCGCCGCCGGTCACGCCCTTCACGGGAAGACCCCATGAGAGCGCTGGCGGCATGGGTCGCGGGAATGGGGATCTTGTCGATCGGCAGTGCCTGCCGCCATGCGGAGGTGTCCAAACCGCAGGGCGATGCCTCGGCGGCTGCCTACTATCCTCTGGCGGTGGGGAATCAGTGGGTCTACCAGTCCAGTCTGCTGGGCGAGCGGAAGGAACAGACTGTGGAAGTGCTTCGCGAAGAAAACGGGTATTACCTCGACAGTCAGGGAGGAGAGCTGGCCGCAGACGGCTTTGGAATCCGGGATCGAAAGCGGTACCTCCTTCGCGAGCCGCTGGAGCCGGGCAAAAGCTGGACCAATGTGGTCTCCGTCTCCTCGGTGGAGCACTACCGCATCCTGGACATCACCCCGTGCCAAGTTCCGGCCGGCCGATTCGAGAGCTGTGTGCGCGTGGAATCGCGCAATCGCATCGACGCCAAAACGAGCCTGGTGAATGAATTGACCTTCGCGCGAGGGGTGGGAATCGCCCGTCTGGACGTCTTCGCCGAGGTCGATGGACGGCGCATCCCGCAGACGAGCTTGCTGCTCCACAGCTATCGGGTGCAGGTGCCGACGTCCCGGCCTTGAGCCATGGACACTTCGGAACAGAGCAGCGAGGAGCTGATCCTGGCTCTGCTGGCGGATGGCTCCCCGGAATTTACTTCCGGGGAAGCCCTGTCCGACAAGCTTGGGCTGTCGCGGGCAGCAGTCTGGAAGAACGTCGAATCCTTGAGGCGGAAGGGGTATCGGATCGAAGCGATGCCCGCCAAGGGCTATCGATTGGCGGAAATCCCCGACCGGCTCACCCCCCTCGAGCTGACGCCCCTGCTTCAGACCCAGGAGATTGGACGGGTCCTTCACTATCGCGAGGAGCTCGAATCCACCAATGAGCTGGCATTTCAACTGGCGGTGGAGGGAGCGGCCCATGGTGAAGTGGTGATTGCCGATCGGCAAACGCGAGGAAAGGGCCGGCGAGGCAGGGGATGGAGCTCTCCGCCGAATCTGAACCTCTATTGCTCGATCGTTCTGCGGCCGGAATTACCTCCTCAACGCTCCCCGGAAATCACGCTGGTGGCGGCCGTCGCTCTTGCCCAAAGCCTGAACGAGCTCGACGCTCCGGCGCGGATCAAATGGCCAAATGACCTTCAAGTCGAAGGCCGAAAGGTGGCGGGCATTCTCACCGAGCTTTCCGCTGACCCAGATCAGATTCACTTCGCCATTCTGGGACTGGGTATCAACCTCAACGGCGGCCGTTCAGATTTCCCGCCGGAGCTGCAAGCCAGTGCCACCAGCGTTTCGGAGGTGATCGGTCACCGGATATCGCGCGCTCCATTCGCCGCCCTGCTCTGGAAGCACCTTGAAAGTTGGCTGCGCACCCACGCTGAGCGGGGATTCCCGCCGGTGCGCGCGGCCTGGAAGAGGGCGGCGGCGACCCTGGGCAAGAAGGTCAGGATCCAGGAAGAAGGAAGACTGATCGAGGGCACTGCGGTGGACATTGACGACTCGGGAGCCCTGCTGGTCAAGAACGCCCGCGGTCAGATCGAGCGGGTGGTTGCCGGCGATCTCGAGCAGGCGCCGTGAGCGGTGGACTTATTTAGACCGAGGTCTTGCCATGCTTCTTGCCATCGACGTGGGAAACACCAACATCGTGCTTGGGGTCTACCAGGGCCGGAAACTGATCGATCACTGGCGTCTGGAGACCCACGTCGGACGCACCTATGACGAATACGGAGTGCTGGTCCGCCAGCTTCTGGTCGGCGCCGATGTCCAGCTCGCGCAAATCGATTCGATGGCCATCTCCAGCGTCGTTCCGCCGCTGCAGTTCGACCTCACCCGGATGAGCGAGCGCTATTTCAACGTCCGCCCGCTGTTTGTGGGTCCAGGTGTGAAGACGGGAATGCCGATTCTTTGTGATAATCCGCGAGAGGTCGGCGCGGACCGAATCGTGAACGCAGTGGCCGCCTACGAAAAACACGCGGAGGGGCTGATCGTGGTGGACTTCGGAACGGCAACCACCTTCGACGCGGTCACCCCAAAAGGGGAGTACCTGGGGGGCGCGATCGCTCCGGGAATCTCCATCTCCACCGAGGCGCTGTTTCAACATGCCTCCAAGCTTCCTCGGGTGGAGCTGATGCAGCCGCCCCACGTCGTCGGTCGCAACACCGTCCATTCCATTCAGTCGGGGTTGATGTTCGGATACGTCGGGTTGGTGGACGGCCTTTGCGACCGGATGCGCAAGGAGCTCGGCTTCCCGGTGCGGATTGTGGCCACCGGCGGCCTGGCGAGCCTGATTGCGAAGGAGTCGAAGGCGATCGACGAGGTCGATGAGTTCCTGACGCTGGAAGGACTGCGGATCATTCACGAGAGGAATCACGCTCCGTGAGCAGCAGCCCGCTCCCGACGGCGCCGTTGGCGGAGGCCGCTTCGCCTTCCCCGGCCGCTGCCTTGGCACCCTGTCCGATCAGCACGGATTTTCTCCCGGCCAACATGCGAAAGTATGTCGACCCACAAGGGCCCGTTCCGCTGCGGATGATGGCCGCCAAGGCGCTGGTGCCTCTTTCGCCCTCGGACATGGTCGCCGTTCTGTACATGCTCACCTTCGACCTCGCGGAGACGGTCCGAAAGACCGCCGCCGTCACGCTCTCCTCGCTTCCGGATCGGATCCTGAGCGCTTCGCTGCGCGACGAACAGCTGAAGCCGCCAGTGCTCGGCCACTGCCTGCAAGTATTCGCCGGGAATGAGGAATACGTCCAAGCCCTCACCTTGAATGCGAGCACGCCAGATGAGGCGGTAGCGGTGGTGGCTGGAACCTGCAGCGCGAAGATCGCGGAGATCATCTGCCAGAACCAGCTCCGAGTGCTCCGGTACGACAACATTCTTCGCAACCTCTGCAGAAACCCCCACGCGCCGGTCTCGGTGATCGACGGAGTCTGCGATTTCGCCGTGCGCAGCGGGATGCTCCTTCAGGATGTTCCCCAGATGCAGCAAGCGCGGGTGCGGGTGTTTGGGCCCGGCGCGTTGCTCAAACCTCCCGAGCAAGGCCCTACCGCTCAGGAGGTGGTCGAGGAGTACCAGGAGCTCCGGGAGGAAAACGCCCCGCCTGTGGAGGAAGGCAAACGGCTGACGGTGTCGCAGCGGGTGATGAAGATGAGCATCTCCGAGAAGATCAAGCTCGCCACGCTTGGGAACAAAGAGGCGCGGGGGCTTCTGGCGCGCGATACCAACAAGCTGGTAGCGGTGGCGGTGATCCGAAGTCCACGGATCACCGATGGGGAGGTGCTTACGCTGGCCAACAATCGCGCAGTCATCGAGGACGTACTGCGCGTCATCTACACCAACCGGGAGTGGATCAAGAACTATGCAGTAAAGTTCGCGCTGGTGAAAAAC
>Ga0099828_10003617_pt1 | contig 10811 bp, 8 predicted proteins | sample CZO8metaG_2_FD_79338 | JGI IMG/M metagenome (GOLD analysis project Ga0099828, IMG submission 79338) | Vadose zone soil microbial communities from the Eel River Critical Zone Observatory, Northern California, USA - CZOApr15con2H1.8 metaG | ecosystem: Environmental > Terrestrial > Soil > Vadose...
AAAACCGAGATCGCGCGCCGGCTGGCGCGGCTCGCGGGAGCGCCGTTCCTCAAGGTCGAGGCGTCGAAGTTCACCGAGGTTGGGTACGTCGGCCGCGACGTCGAATCGATGGTCCGGGAGCTGGTGGACGTGTCGATCAACATGGTGCGGTCTGAACGGGAGGATGAGGTGTACGCGACGGCTGAGCAGCGCGCGGAAGAGCGTCTGCTTGATCTGCTCCTCCCTCCGTTGCCTTCACCGCCCGCCGGCGCCGCGCCAGCGGCGGGAGCAGGGAGCGGGGAGCAGGGAGCAGGGCAACGACCTCTCTTCGTGGTGTCGTCCAAAGGGGACGTGCAGCCCAAGATCCCGGAGGCGGAGACCGAGGCCAACGAGCGCCGCCGCCGCACGCGGGAGAAGTTTCGCGCGCAGCTGAAAGAGGGGCAGCTCGAGGAGCGTGACGTCGAGATCGAGGTCCAGCAGCAAAGCTTCCCGCTGCTGGAGATGATGCAGCCCCCGCAGGGGATGGAAGGTCCGGACATCAACTTCGGCGAGGCGCTTCAGGAGCTGATCCCCAAAAAGAAAAAGCGCCGCACGGTGCACGTGCACGAGGCGCGTCGCATCCTGATCGACGAAGAGCTGAAGAAGCTGGTGGATATGGACGACGTCGTGAACGAGGCGCTCGATCGCGTCGAGAATCATGGTGTCATCTTCATCGACGAGATCGACAAGATCACGGGCCAGCGCGGCCAGAGCACCGGACCCGATGTCTCGCGTGAGGGCGTGCAGCGTGACCTGTTGCCGATCGTCGAAGGCTCGACGGTGCAGACACGCTACGGCTACGTGCGCACCGACCACATCCTGTTCATCGCGGCGGGCGCATTCCACATCGCGAAGCCGAGCGACCTCATTCCAGAGCTGCAGGGCCGCTTCCCGATCCGGGTCGAGCTGTCGTCGTTGACCGAAGCGGATTTCGTGCGCATCATGACGGAGCCCGAGAATGCGCTCACGAAGCAGTACGCGGCGCTGTGCGCGTCGGATGGCGCCACGCTCGAGTTCACGCCGGACGGCGTGAAGGAAATCGCGCGGATCGCGGCGAAGGTGAACGAGCGGATGGAGAACATCGGGGCCCGGCGGCTGCACACGGTCCTCACGACGCTGCTCGAAGACGTGCTGTTCGAGCTGCCCGACTATCCCATCAAGCACATCGTGTTCGACGGGCCGGCGGTGCGGGAACGGCTGTTGCGGATCGTGGAGGATGAGGACCTCAGGAAGTACATCCTGTAGCTCGCGATTGCCACATCTCAGTCTTGTATCTCCCGGCACCCCCGGGTAAAATCCGCCTGTCATCACAGCCTGTCATTTTGACCGACCCGGGGGCCTATGGCGAAGCGCGACTTCCTGCAGATCACCGACTTCAGCCGCAAGGAGATCGAGCAGCTCTTCGACCTCAGTAAGCGGATGAAGGCCCGGGGGTACCGGGAGACCCCCCTCGCCGGCAAGACGCTGGCGATGATCTTCGCCAAGTCCTCCACCCGCACCCGCGTTTCCTTCGAGGTCGGCGCCTACCAGCTGGGCGGCCAGGCGCTGTTTCTCTCGAGCAAAGACATCCAGATCGGCCGCGGCGAGCCGATCCCGGATACCGCCCGCGTGCTGTCGCGCTATGTCGACGGGATCATGATCCGCACGTTCGACCACGCGGAGGTGGAGGAGCTGGCGCGCTTCGCCACGATCCCGGTGATCAACGGTCTCACCGATCTGACCCACCCCTGCCAGGTGCTCGCGGACGTTTTCACCATCAAGGAGCAGCTCGGCACGTGGGAAGGGAAGCGCATCGCCTGGGTCGGCGACGGCAACAACATGGCCAACGCCTGGCTCGAGGCCGCCGCCGTGCTCGGCTTCGAGCTGCGGCTCGCATGCCCCGAGATGTTCGAGCCGAATATGGCCAAGTACGAAGCCGCCAAGAAAAACGGCTGCGTCATGGTCACCGAGGTGCCGGAGGAGGCAGTCGAAGGAGCGCACGTCGTGAACACGGACGTGTGGGCTTCGATGGGCCAGGAGGCCGAGGCCGAAGCGCGGCGCAACGCCTTCAAGGGATTCACGGTCGATGCGGAGCTGATGAAGCTCGCGGATCCGAAGGCCATCTTCCTGCATTGCCTGCCCGCCCATCGCGGTGAGGAAGTCACCGCGGACGTGATCGATGGGCCGCAGTCCCGCGTGTGGGACGAAGCGGAGAATAGGCTCCACGTGCAAAAGGCTCTTCTCGCAACATTGATGGGCTCATGACCACTGAGACTCTGAAGCGCACGCCCCTCCACGACGTCCACGTCGCCCTCGGCGCCAAGATGGTGCCCTTCGCCGGCTTCGAGATGCCCGTCACGTATCCAACGGGGATCAATAGCGAGCACCGCGCCGTCCGCGAGGACGTCGGGGTGTTCGACGTCTCGCACATGGGCGAGTTCGAGATCACGGGCTCCGACCGCAACGCCTTCGTGCAACGCGTCACCAGCAACGACGTCGGCGCGCTGAAGCCGGGACAAGCCCAGTACTCCGGCATTCTCACCAAGGACGGCACGTTCGTCGACGACTGTCTCGTCTATCGCTTCGAAGACAAGCTCATGATGGTCGTGAACGCGTCGAACATACAGAAGGATTGGGACCACATCGTCGCGCAAAAGGGCGGGGCGAACGTGCGGCTGCGCGACATCTCCGACGAAACGGCGCTGCTCGCCGTGCAGGGTCCGAAAGCCGAAGGACTCATCGGCCAGCTTACCAGCCTCGGCGTCGCCATGATCCCGTACTACCACTTCGCCCAGGGCAAGGTCGCGGGCGTGCAGTGCTTCGTCTCGCGCACCGGCTACACCGGCGAAGATGGATTCGAGCTGTACTGCCGCGCGGCCGATGCCGAGAAGTTGTGGCACGCGCTCGTCGGTGCAGGACGCGCGGAGCCCGTCGGACTCGGCGCGCGCGACACCTTGCGCCTGGAGGCCGGGCTGCCGCTGTACGGCAACGACATCGACGACACCACGACGCCGTACGAAGCGGGACTCGCGTTCATCGTGAAGCTCGACAAAGGGGCGCCGTTCACCGGCCTCGAGGCGCTGAAGCGCCAGAAGCTCGAGGGCCTAAAGCGGCGGCTCGTGGGATTCACGGTGACCGAACCGAAGACGGTCGCGCGCCCCGGCTTTGCGGTATTTCTCGATGGCGCGCAGGTGGACATCGTGCGCAGCGGCACGGTGACCCCGACCGTGAACGCCGCCATCGGGACCACGTACCTGCCTGCCGACCGCGCGAGGCCGGGTACGAAGATCGTGATCGACGTACGGGGTAAGAGAGTCGCGGCGGAAACGGTGAAGCTGCCGTTCGTACCGCACAGAACCAAGAAATGAGAATCGGAATCCTGACGATTTCTGATCTCGGTGCCGTGGGCCAACGCGCCGACACGTCCGGCGACGTCATTCTCGACTGGGCGTCTGAGCACGGCTACGAGGTCGTGGTGCGCAGCGTCGTCGCTGACGAGACGGACCGCATCGCCGGGAAGCTGGCGCGCTGGGCCGATTCGGGCGAAGTGGACGTGGTGCTCACGACCGGCGGCACGGGCCTCACGGAGCGCGACGTGACACCCGAAGCCACGGCCACAATCCTGGAGCGCGAAGCCGAGGGGATCGCCGAGGCTCTGCGGGCGGCGTCGGGGCCCAGCTTTCCGCGCGCCTGGCTCTCACGCGGCCGTGCGGGGACCCGAGGCAAGACGCTGATCGTCAATCTCCCAGGCTCCACGAACGGCGTGAAGGAAGGCTTAGCGGTGCTCGATCAGTTCGTCCAACACGCGGTGGATTTGATCAGCGGGACGCAAACGGCCCATGGCTGATCGCGTTCTCATCACCACCGACGACCTCGAGCAGGCCGTCCGCGTGAACGCGGCGCTCGAGCAGGCGGGGTTCGACACCGCGATGGTCTCCTCGCTCGACGACGTGCGCCAGGCGGTGCGAACACGGGAGCAGGGAGCAGGGAGCCGGGAGCCGGATGCCATCGTGCTGACAGGCGGTCTCCACGAAACGACCGGGCGGCGACTGGTCGCGGCCGCCCACGAGCACGGCGTGCCGACCCTCGGATTGGTGGAGGCGACTGATGAGACGGCCGAGACTGTAGCCCACGAGCTGGGACTCACCGCATGGCTCGTAAAGCCGGCGGATCCGGGCGAAGTCACGGCGACCGTGCGGCGGCTGATCGAGCGCCGCCGCCTGCAGCAGCGCACCGGGATCCTCGGCGAATCGGCCCCGATCCAGGAAGTGCTGGTGAAGATCGAGCAGATCGCGCCGGTCACGTCCACCGTGCTGATCGAAGGGGAATCGGGGACGGGCAAGGAGCTGGTGGCGCGCGGCATCCACGACCTCTCGCCCCGGCGCGCCAAGGCGTTCATCGCGGTGAACTGCGCCGCGCTGCCGGAGACGCTGCTCGAGAGCGAGCTGTTCGGCCACGAGAAAGGCTCGTTCACCGGCGCCGCGGAGCGCCGGTTGGGCCGGTTCGAGCTGGCGAACGGCGGTACGATTCTGCTCGACGAGGTCGGCGAGATGCCACCCGCGACGCAGGTGAAGTTGTTGCGCGTGCTCGAGGACCGCAGCTTCTTCCGCGTCGGCGGAACGCAGCCGATTCACGTAGACGTGCGCGTGATTTCGGCGACGAACAAGTCGCTCAAGGAAGCGGTCGGGCTGAGCACGTTCCGCGACGATCTGTTCTACCGGCTCAATGTCCTCTCGGTCTACCTGCCGCCGCTGCGCGAGCGGCGCAGCGACATCCCGCTGCTCGTCCGGACGTTCATCACGGAGTTTGCGAAGACGCACGACCGCAACTTCCGCGGCATCACGCCCGATGCGATACAGATCCTTGCGGACGCGGACTGGCCGGGCAACGTGCGCCAGCTCAAGAATCTCATCGAGTCGATGGTGGTGCTCGCGCCCGAGGGCGAGATTCGCGCCAGCGACATCCCGCGCGACATCCGCGAGCGCACGCGTACGCTCCCCGTGCGCATCGCCGCCCCCCCCGCCCCCCCCTCCCCCCCCTCCTCGCCGTCGCGCGAAGTCACCGGCCAGGAGCTCGAGTTCATTTTCCGCACGCTCGTCGAGCTGAAGATGCAGCTGGAGGATCTCCGCGGACGCATCCAGGAGCGGCCTGCGGAGCGGGTGGAGGTTATCGAGGTGGGCGGCGGGAGCAGGGAGCGGGGAGCAGGGGGGGGAAGCAGAGTGATCACGGCGACTGTCGATCCGCTCGACGCGACACCCGAGCCGGAGCAGCCCGTCATCTACAAACCGGGAATGTCGATGTCGGACGTCGAGCGCGCGGCGATCGACGCGGCGTTGCGCGAGACGCGCGGCAATCGCCGCAAGGCCGCCGAGACGCTCGGTATCGGCGAACGCACCCTCTATCGCAAACTCAAGGAATACGCGATAGATTAGCCGCCCCAGTCTCACCCCCGATTCAAAGGGACTCTAGAGCCCTGCCGGAGCTCGCGACGTGGATTTTAGAATCGACCCGGAGTTGTGCGTCGCCTGCCTGGCATGTGTACGGGTGTGCCCCTCCGATGCGGTCGCGGTCGAAGATCAAAAAGTCTGGATTGTGGACGAGGCCTGCACGCGTGTCGGCCTCTGCCTGCCGGCATGCCCCCACGGAGCCATCATTGCCGTCGGTGACGCGACACGGGCGCTCGAGTTTGCGCTGAGCCACAAGGCCGTGCTCATCCTTTCCGTCGAGTCGGCAGCGTGGTTTTATCCTGCAACGCCCGAGCAGGTCGTCAACGCCTGCTACGCTGCCGGTTTCGGCACCGTGCACCGCGGCGTGCTGGGCGACGAGCTGGTGGCCAAGGAGTACCTCGACCTCTGGACCGAGGAAGAATGGGGACGCGGCGGCACGGTCATCCGCAGCACCTGTCCCGTCATCGTCGAGACGATCAAGAACCAGTATCCCGAGCTGATCCCCTATCTCGCGCCGGTCGCCACGCCGATCGAGGCGGAGTCGCGCTATCTCAAGGCGATGTACGGTGAAGACACGCCGATCGTGTACACGGGGGTCTGCCTGACCGAGGGCGGCGCCGATGTCGATGCCGCGATCACACTCGCCGAGCTAGGGGGGATCTTCAAGAAGCGCGGGATTAACGTGCAGGACCAGCCGCTCTTCTTCAGCCGCATTCCGGAGGAGCGCCGCCGCTACTGGAGCACCCCGGGCGGCCTGCCGCTCGAGTTATTAAAGGAAGAGCCCCAGTCGAGCCGGCGCTTCCGCAAGGTCCGCGGGCTGGGGGCATTGGAAGGGATTGCCCGGGCCGTCTCCGTGGACCGCATCGACCTGGGCTTCGTCGACATCCTGCCGTGCGAGGGCTGTCTCGATCACCCGCTGCTCGGCCCCAAAGAAGAGCTGTTTCGGCGCCGGGCGATCGTGGGGGCGACCGAGCCGCCGCGCGCGACGGCGCCGGTGCTGGTCGAGGGGATCGATATCGAGGTCGGCGCCGCCTTCGAGATCCACGCGAACGGCAAAGAGCCGGCGCCGGAGCTGGTGGACGAGATCATCGATCAGATCGGTCTCGCCCCCAACGGCCGGACCTGGGATTCGGGGGCGTGCGGCTACAAGACGTGCCACGACTTCGCGGTGGCGGCGGCGCAGGGGCGGACGACGCTCAAGTCGTGTCCCCGCTATCTCGAGCGCCAGGCGTCATTGGCGCAGCAGCAGGCGGCGGTGGACGCGCTGACGGGGTTGGCGTCGTTCAGGGTGTTGCGCGACCGGTTGGCCAACGAGGTCGCGCGCTGCCACCGGTCCGGGGAACGCTTTGCCGTGCTGTTTTTGGATCTCGACAACTTCAAGCAGGTGAACGACCGGTTCGGGCACGAGGCGGGCAACGCGGTGTTGCGCGAGACGGCGCGCCGCTGCACCGCGCACATCCGGTCCACGGACGTGGCGGGTGGTTATGGGGGGGACGGGTTGGGGGGGGTATTGGTAGGGACGGGGGAGGAGGGGGCGCGCGGGGTGGGGGAGAAGGTACGCGTCGCGGTGCAGGAAGCGGGAGTGGGGATGGGCTATCCGGAAGGGCTCGTGACGGCGAGCATTGGGGTCGCCGAGTACCGGCCGGATAAGAAGGACGAGGACGTGCTGGTCGCCGCGGATCGCGCGCTGTATCGGGCCAAGGCGGCGGGACGCAATCAGGTCGCCACGGGTGGAGAAGAAGATGGGGGGGAGCAGTCCACGTGACATCCAATCCTTCGCCGGCGCAGGATAAGCCGGACTTGCCACTCGGCACCGGCACGCCGGACCCGTGGGGGATGAAGCGGCTGGAGAACCTGATCACCGGGCTGACGGGGGTGCTGTCGGCGCGCGTGGTGGCGACACCGCTGGGCGAGGTGAGCGAGGTGCACGTGCTCACCAAGAGCGACATGCAGCCGAAGCAGGTGGTGCGCAACATCGAGTCGGCGCTGATGGCGCAGCTCGGCTTCAAGATCGATCACCGCAAGATCAGCGTCGCGCAGACGGCGGACGTCCGGCCGATCGAGGCGTTGCAGGAAGAAGCGATCAGCGAGCGCGCCAAGCGGCGCGTCGTGGTGTTCAAGAGTCTCGAGGTGCGGCCGTCCGACCGGCCGCAGCGTGTGCAGGTGCTCGTGAAGCTCGCGTTCGGCGACAAGGAGTCGCAGGCCGAGGAGGTGGGGACCGACACGACGCGCAATCGGGTGGAGGCGGCGGCGCGGGCGACGGCGACGTGCCTCGACGATTTGGTGCCGGACAATTCGATCGCGCTCGAGGGGGCGCAGATCATCGAGGCGTTCGACCGCAAGTTCGTGCTCGTGGCGGTCCATGGACTGGGTGGGCGCGAGGCGCAGTTGTTGACTGGAACGTGTGAGATTCGCGAGTCGGCCGAGCGCAGCGCGGTGTTGGCGGTGCTCGACGCCACCAATCGCTGGGTTGACGCGAGAAGATAACCTATCTTCTCACAGGCACTTAGCGTCTCGGCGTCTACCCCTCCTCGTAGGTAGGTACTAATCCCATCTAGCGGACTGTCTGTTTTGGCGGTATTTCGGGTTTCGTGGTTCCTACTAGAACTAAACGCTATTGGGGGACGCAGCGTGTCGCGCGCGTGCTGCAGGTGACTCCGGCGACCGTGGCGAGCTGGATCGACCAGGGTCACTTGAAGGGTCATCGGACTCCGACGGGTCGCCGGCGCGTCGCGTCGGCGGATCTTGCGGAGTTTTTGCGCGCGCATGGCATGTCGGTGCCGATCGAATTGTCGGTCGCGCGCGAGCGGCCGGTGGTGGTGGTGATCGAAGACGATCCCGGATATCTGAAGGCGTTGGTGCGGACGATCGAGCGTGAGGCGCCCGACGTCGAGGTCGTGCAGACGATGACCGGCGTGGACGGGTTGCTCGAGATCGGCCGTGTGAGTCCCGACCTGGTGGTGCTGGATTATGCCCTGCCCGATTTGAACGCGGTGCAGGTGGTGGAGCGGCTGCTGGACACGTCGAAGCGGCTGACGGCGCCCGTGATGATTGTCACGGCCGGGCTGCCGGCGGCAGCGGAGAACGATCTGCGGCGGTTGGGAGTGCAGGGAATTGTCAACAAAGTGGAAGGGATGGGAGTGGTTATCGAGGCGATACGTCGTGCGTTGCAGTCGCGGAAGGTTGCGTAGGAACTGATGATCGACATTTCGAACAGGGGGCCCCTGGTCACCGCTAGCTAGAGCGGAGCGTAGCGAACAGTAGACGAGCGAAGCGTCGGGCATGCCATAGAGAGGCGTGCCACTCCTAGGCGAGACTGTAAACTCGCTGGACCCATTAAGGGGGTGACGCTCGATGTTGCAACTGCTCGCTTTTCTGTTCACAGCAGTCGCGAAGTTGTTTTTCGCAGATGGTGCAGTACAACTCTAGCGTGACGTGGGGTCCCTCTCCTTTTCTTGTATAGCGGAGCCTGACTCGGAGCTGGCGAATGGCTGAGAATCAATCTCCCCAACTCGATCGGTGGACATTTCGTGTCCTCCTGATCGCCATCGCTGCAGCTGCAGTTGGGTTGCTGCGCTGGCGTGATTGGTACACGCCGTCGTTTTCGGACACCGGGTTTTGGAATGCGCTGATCGCTTTCGCGGTTTTGGGAATCGCAAGTGATTCGTCATTCCTTCCACTGCCCAGGCTTTCCGGTTCTCGTGTTGGCTCTTCTGTAGTCTTCGTTCCTTTCCTTGCAGCGGTCATGCTTTTTTCGCACCCATGGCCGATGATCATTGCGGGTGTTACGGGGCTGATTTCTCAGGTCGTGATTCGGCGAAAAGAGCTCCCGCGCGCAACTTTTAATACCGCGCAGTACATGCTCGCTGTTGGTCTGGCTGCACTGGCATACACTGCGTTAGGTGGGCACGTCGGATTCGACAGGGTGGCAATCAACGTCACTGCGTTCTCTGCCCTCGTCGTGGTTTTCTTCGTCGTGAATCAGGGAACCGTCGCTCTGGCCCTCTCTCTCACGTCTGACATATCGCTCCGTGAGGCGTGGGTCAGAATTGCTGGTGGTTCGCTACTCTATGACTTGGTCTCAAGCTCGCTGGCGATTGTCCTCGCCTTTCTGTTCATCAGGTTTCAGGTGGTCGGCCTTGCTGTTTTAGTCCTGCCGCTCTTCTTCGTGCGCCACATGTATCAAATGAATCTCCAAGTGGAGCGCGTCAATCGAGAATTGCTTGAGCTAATGGTTAAGGCTATCGAAGCTCGCGATCCATATACCTCTGGCCACTCCGTGCGGGTCTCTGAGTATGCGCGGTCAATGGCGCGCGAATTGGGACTACCGCCCAAACACGTCGACGATATTGCCACAGCCGCTCTGCTCCATGACGTTGGGAAAATCCACGAGGACTTTGCTCCGCTTCTGCGGAAGGCCGGTCGCCTAACGCCAGAGGAACGGATGTTGATGCAGGCTCATCCCGTTCGAAGCGCTGATTTGGCAGGCACAATTGCAGAGTTTCGCGGGCGGGTTCAGGCTGATATACGTAACCACCACGAGAATTTCGACGGCTCCGGATATCCAGACAGGCTCGCAGCGGAAGGGATCCCGATTGGCGCTCGAATCATCATGATTGCCGACACCATCGATGCAATGACAACTGACCGTCCGTACAGGAAGGCACTGAGCCTTCAGAAGGCTTTGGAAGAAATGTCAAAGCATGCCGGTCGTCAGTTCGATCCCAAGCTGGTAGAACTCGTAACAAAGTCTCCGAGTATAAGGCGTCTGCTCGGGCCGCAACTAGTGTCGGAGCCACGGACTGTTCCCAGTATGGAAGCCCCGTCGAGAATGCGGGGGGGAACTCGGGCGGTCACCTGATTAGGTACTAGAAGAATTACCGCACACCGACGCCCGTCGGGCCTTCCTGTTTGCGTTAGCGCAGCCTCTTCACTATTATGGTCCGCATCCGGCGCCAGCAGTCCAAGCTGGGTCCGAGACAAGCGATCACCCGAGGGTCACCAAGTCCGCGACCACAAACGCGACAGTGACTCTGGAATCGCCGAAGCGCTCCCGTTTTGTGGCCGGGGCGCTTCGTGTTTTGTGCCTAGCAGCCGGGCGCCCTCGTCCTAACTTCCGCACGTGGAAGGACTGCGGCACATTGTTCGCGAAGGAGCCTCTGAAGAAGATGGTCGAGGGCTGAACCGCAGGTTGCCGGGGGTGGGACGCCGCCCCCGGTTTGTCCGTCGTCTATACTGGGAAAGACCGCAAATCCGCCCCTCGCTGCCGCAAAAACGCCCTGATATGGAATGACCTGTCAAGCTATCGTAGACCAGCCGGCTGAGCGGTCGGGGGCAAACAGCGACGGTTGATCAGTCTGATATTCG
>Ga0099828_10003620_pt1 | contig 10807 bp, 6 predicted proteins | sample CZO8metaG_2_FD_79338 | JGI IMG/M metagenome (GOLD analysis project Ga0099828, IMG submission 79338) | Vadose zone soil microbial communities from the Eel River Critical Zone Observatory, Northern California, USA - CZOApr15con2H1.8 metaG | ecosystem: Environmental > Terrestrial > Soil > Vadose...
AGATTAGCCTTCTATTTGCCAAGTTTTGCCAAGTGTGGTCTAGGGATGAACGTGCAATTCGGCGGCGGACACCGGGCTAACCGTTGACCCAGTCGAATTTTGCTTAATAGATTCCATGGTGCATCCGGCAAACCGTCTGCGATTTAGACGAGCACGCACGCTTGTCGCGTTGCTGCTTGAGTTGTTTGATTCAGTCGGCGAAAATCAGACAACAATCCGGTCGATTTTAAGCGTGCGACCGATCGCGCTCCGCTAAGTTCATAAAAGCGAAGCCCTACCAAGGTGCTTGTCGCCAGGATCATGCCGTTCGATCATAAGAATTGTATTGCATAATTTTCAGGTATTTGATAGTCAACTGTAATGCGGAACAGGGATTCGGTTACGACGGGATCAGGCGCACTGAACCGAATGGCGAAGGTACATACCGTCAATTCTAAACGATCGGCGAGGGCGAATGCCCTGGGAGCAAGCATTGCCGCCTCAATTTAACGTGGCTCCAATGTTCCCCAATCACCGGTATCGCGGTTTCGCGGCGGCGTCCTAACCTTGGCAACACGCGTGTAAATGAAATTTAGTCGAATCGTCGGCCGGTTGGCCCATGCTCCGTTATTCAAGAGCTACGTCAGATCGCTCGAACGACGAAGTCCTGATTACGCGGGATCAGGCTTACGAATTAGATCCGCCGGCTTACGGCCGTAATCAGGTTTACATAGTTCGGACTCGCCTCGGGCGGGCTTCGAGCAACTAGCAGGTGAGAAAGGTTCCAGCCATAAAGTAGGCCCGCGACCAAGGGCGGCAGCTTGTCCAGAAACAGGTGTCCGCTGGCCCTGGGCAACGCTCTTTCTCCGCCGAGAAATGGTAGCCGCTGTCAGGAAACCGACACTGTGGCGGTGAACCGAAGTCATTTCTTTGAAACGACATAAACATCCGATGCGGGCTGCGGTTTCGCGGCCAGGCAGATCGGCTTCTTCTCGAAACAACGCTGCTGGTCCGGCTAAGGCTGACAAGTTGTCGCCAATCGAATCCGTGATCCTCGCGCTCCTTCATCGAGAAGATCGCAGAAAGCGCGATGCCGCTCCGGTACAGGAATCTTCTCTCCTACCCTCCGTTAAAGGAAGCGATCGCGATCAGCTAATCGAAGAGGTCGAGCGCGAATCAGAAAGTCATTTGGGAAATGCTGTTGGGGCGCTGACTTTTCTCCGGGTCCCAAGATGGAAGAGATTGATGGACGTCACCTTGGTTTTGCTCACTTTGCCGTTCTGGTTGCCGCTCATGATCCTGGTCATGCTGTGGATCAAGATCGCATCGCCCGGCCCGATTTTTTACCGGCAGGAACGCGTGGGGTATAGAAAGAATTGTTTCATGATCTTCAAATTCCGAACCATGCACATCAACGCAGAGACGCGAGCGCACGAGGAATATTTTGCGCACTTGATGCAGGTGGATTGCCCGATGACAAAACTAGATGCGAGAGGCGATTGTCGTCTTATTCGTTGCGGACGTTTCCTGAGAGCGAGTGGCTTGGATGAATTACCACAGATTTTCAACGTTCTCCGTGGAGAAATGAGTTTAGTGGGTCCTCGCCCGTGCCTTCCGAGCGAATTTCGGCGTTACCAAGTCTGGCAACATGAGCGTGTCAATGCGCCGCCCGGCCTAACGGGATATTGGCAGGTCAATGGCAAGAACAGGACCACGTTTAAGGAAATGACGGACATGGACATATTTTATGTGCGTAAAATGTCTATCGGGTTGGATCTGACAATCATGTTGAAGACGGTGCCGACTTTGGTTGGGCAAATTCTCGAGTCTCGCATGAAGTCGCGCGGAAGGTCTTGCCGGCAAGCTCTTCATCAGAAGCCGCACGTTGCGGAAAGTCTGAATGGAGCAGCCAGGGAAATATGAGGGCACCTATTTCTGTCGGCGTGGTTGGCTGCGGCTATTGGGGGCCGCTCCTCGTTCGGAATTTCAAAAGCCTGGCCGATTGCAACCTTAAAGCGGTGTGCGATGTAAGCGAAGCGCGTTTAAAGCACTTAAAGGGATTATATCCAGACGTCGAGTGCCTGACAGACTATCAGCGCTTTCTCCATGACCTCGGCCTGGACGCGATCGTTATCGCTACGCCTGTGAAGTACCACCATCCATTGGCGAAGGCTAGCCTCCTCGCAGGTAAACATACGTTCATTGAAAAGCCGATGGCATTGTCCTCCGCCGAATGTGAGGAGTTAATCGAGATTGCGGCCTCCAAGGGCGCGATCTTAATGGTCGACCATACGTTCCTCTACTCATCCCCAGTACGTAAGATTGTTGAGATCGTCGAGGCAGGAGACATCGGCGACATCCGTTACATCAATTCCAGGCGCCTTAATTTGGGCCTATTCGCAAAGGACATTAATGTCGCATGGGACCTCGCGCCGCACGATATCTCGATCATCCTACATATTCTTGGAGAGTTCCCGATTGCTGTTAATTGTCAGGGAAACGCTCATGTGACCGCGCACGTCGAGGACGTAACTAATATGTCGCTGTATTTTCGGCACAAGCGCTTTGCCACGATCCAAAGCAGCTGGCTCGAGCCGAGAAAAGTCCGCGAGATGACTATTGTTGGGACGTGCCGAATGATCGTATACGACGATCTGCAGACACACGAAAAAATCAAAGTCTATGACGTCCGAGTAGAACGTCCTCCGCACTATGACACCTTTGCGGAGTTTCAGTATTCATATCATTACGGAGACAGCTACATCCCCTATATCCATCAGGAAGAGCCACTGAAAGCGGTTTGCCAGCACTTTATTGATTGCATCAACACGGGGAACCCGCCGGTGACCAGCGGTCGCGAAGGGCTGGAACTCGTCCAAATCCTGGAGGCCGCTTCTGTTTCCCTTAAGGCGAATGGTGCTCCTGTGACCTTCTCTCGGACGGATAAGACAGTTTCGACGCCCGAACTGGAACAAGCCAAAAAGGTTCTACACGTCAAAGCGTTCGGCGGATGAGTCGTGGACTGGTGTTTATCAACTCATCGTTGCTGATATAGCGCTCACGGTGGCGTCCTGTTCGCAAGCATAATCGCAAGCATAACGGTGACGGGAACTCCTGGACGGATTCTCGGAAGTCTTCTAAAAAGAAATGCACATTCGAGTACCATTTCTCGATCTTAAATCTCATCACGCCGCTCTCCACGATGAGTTTGACCGCGCCATTCGTGCCGTAATTGACTCGAGCGCCTTCGCTGGCGGGCCGTTTGTTGAAAAATTCGAACAAGACTTTGCGTCTTATTGCGGCTGCCAGCACGCAGTCGGCGTGGGCAGCGGGACTGAAGCACTTTGGCTCTCTCTTTTGGCATGCGGCGTCGGGCCGGGCGATGAAGTGATAACTGTAGCCAACACGTTCATGGCCACTGCTGAAGCAATCACCTACTGTGGAGCTCGGCCGGTGTTTGTCGATGTAGATGAATGTAATTACACGATGGACCCGGCCGGGCTCGAAGAGGCGCTTAGCTCTAGAACCAAAGCCATCATTCCGGTTCATCTATTCGGCCAACCGGCAGACATGGATCCGATTTTAGAATTCGCACGCGAACACGATCTTGTTGTAATCGAGGATGCCGCCCAAGCTCATGGAGCAAAATATAAGGGCCGAAATGCCGGCACACTTGGCGACGCCGGATGCTTTAGCTTCTACCCCGGGAAAAACCTGGGCGCGTTCGGCGAAGCCGGAGCGATCGTGACAAATAGCTCTGACTTGCAAGAAAAAGTCCGCGTTCTTCGGGACCACGGACAGGCCCGCAAATATCGGCACACGATGATTGGTTGGAACTGCCGGATGGATGGTATTCAGGCCGCTGTCCTGAGCGTCAAACTTCAGCATCTTGAAAGCGGAAATTCACTCCGGCGCGCCCATGCGCTACGATACAATCAGGCATTCGCGGGGTTGGACGAAATTATAACGCCCCTCGAGGCGCCATACGCGCTGCACGTTTATCACATCTACGCGATCCGTGTTCGGGAACGAGACGAGGTTATGTGGTTTCTCAACGAAAAAGGGATTCAGTGTGGGGTCCATTACCCGGTTCCGATTCATCTGCAAATGGCTTACCGAAGCTTGGGGTACGAGAAGGGAGATCTGCCGAAATCGGAAGAGATTGCCCTGGAGCTTGTCTCACTGCCAATGTTTCCGGAGCTCACTGAGACGCAAGTCAATACGGTCGCGCTGAGCGTTAAAGAAGCCATTCTGGCGGGCGTGACGGTTTGAACAACAGTTGTAAGTTGCCTCCTCTCTTGACTCGATCGTTAGACGCGGTCCAATTCCAATATCGGAACGGGAGCAATGCAGATTTGGCTCGGAGCCGAGACACTGAGCGATGTGGCGTTAATGGCCGGCGTCGTTCTCATGCCACCGAGATGAGAATCGTTGATCCTCTCTGCGACGCCAATTGGGATCAACTTGTTCTTTCGCATCCCAACCACAATTTCTTCCACCGGGCTGCGTGGGCCAAAGTGCTATGGAAGACCTATGGGCACGAGCCCTTCTACATTCGCTCTTGTCGGGAGCGCGGGCCGGTAACCCTGATTCCACTAATGGAAGTAGCGAGCCCCTTCACTGGCCGACGTGGTGTCTCGTTGCCCTTCAGCGATTTCTGCTGCCCGCTGTCGCCTGATGGATGGGGGCAGGAGTCACTGCTGGAAACACTCCTGGAATTAGGTCGCCAGCGGAAATGGCGCTATTTCGAGCTGCGCGGCGGCCGCGAAATGGTGCCGTCGTCGGCAACTGTGGCCGAAACGTACTATGGCCACACACTTGATCTGACCATCGGAATCGAAAAGCTGTTTGCGTGTTTAGAAAGCCCTGTTCGTCGCGCCATCCGCAAATCCGAGAGGAGCGGACTGGCCATTGAAGCCAGCACGAGCCGGGAGGCGATGCTGGATTTTTATCAGCTTCACGTTCGAACCCGAAGGCGACATGGATTGCCGCCGCAACCCGTAAAATTCTTCCTCAATATCCAGGAGGAGATCGCCAAAGCCGATCTAGGTTTCGTTATGCTCGCCAAAAGCGGAATCAAGCCGGCTGCGGCCTCGGTTTTTCTCCACTCAGGGACAACGGCTCTTTATAAATACGGAGCGTCCGACGAAAGACTTCAGACGTTTCGCGGCAACAACCTTGTCATGTGGGAAGGGATCAAACAGTTGGTCGGGAAGGGTCTGAAAACGCTCGATTTTGGCCGGACATCGCTCAACAACGACGGTTTGCGGAGATTCAAACTGTCGTGGGGAACGAAAGAGGAAATGCTTGAGTACTTTCGATTTGATCTTAAGCCAAATATGTGGGTAAATAGTCGCAGGAACGCGTCCGAATTGCACAACCAGCTTTTTCGCAGATTGCCTCTGGCAGTTAATCGCGTCGCAGGTGCTCTAATTTATCCTCATCTCGACTAGGCCAGGCGCGACTTAGAATCCACAATCAATATGCCAGAACCACCATCACAAGCACTGGTTAAAAGAGACGAGCTGACGGTTTCGAAAGTGCGGGCGCCGCGGTCGGCAGTACACGATTCGAGCGCTTCGAGTCTGAGTAGAAACGATATTCTTTTTGCTCTCTTCAAACATAAAAAGAAGATCCTCTTGGGCACGCTTGTGGGTTTGGCTGCTGCTGCTGCTGTTTTCTTCTTCTTTCCCCCTATCTACGAATCCGATGCGAAGTTGCTGGTGCGCTATCTGGTTGAGAGGAGTACGGTCGACACTGCCGACAGTACGCGAAATCCCGGCGGTTACGCCGCAACAACGGACACTATTATCGGCTCCGAAATTGAAATTCTCAGCAGCTGGGATTTAGCTGTTCAAACAGCGGAGGCTGTCGGCGTTAAGCGCTTGCTTCCACATGCTTCCGGTACACAGGGCAAAGAAGCCGCCGCCAGCACCATAGCTTCTGGTCTAAGCCTCACTACGCACAAGGGAAGCAACATTATTTTTGCTTCCTACAAAAACCGCGACCCGGAGCTAGCCACCCTTGTTTTAAGCGAGCTCGTAACCCGCTACTTCAACAAACATTTGGAAGTCCACCGCTCAGCTGGGGCTTTTGATTTCGTTACCCAGCAAACCGATCAAGTTCGTGCCCGACTCAATCAAACCGAAGATGCATTGAAAGAGCTCAAAGAGAAGGTAGGCATTGTGTCGCTGGATGACGCCACCAAGAATTTGGGCGGCGAGGCCACTAAGGCAGAAGAACAATTGCATCTGGCCGAAGCGGAGCTGGCCGAGCAAGAAGCGCGGGTTCGGCAAATGAGCGGGTTGTCTCCGAGTGTAGAGATTGTGCCCGGTAGCTCCAAATCGGCCACGCCCACGCCGAGTGCCACAGCGGCCGCGCACAACGCCAAGAGTGGAAAAGGAAAGTCGGAGATGGCTGCATCGCCGGCTCCGGGCAAGACGCAACCGTCTGCCGCAGTCGTTCAGCAGTATCAGGTCCTCGTATCAGGTTTGCAAAAACTCCGTCAGACCCAGTTGGATTTGTTCGGCAAGTACACGCCGGAAAGCCAAATGGTCAAGGCGAACCAAGCAGAGATACAGGAGGTCGAAAATCAGTGCTATAACTTGGAAAAGAAATATCCTGACCTGCCCTCGAGAGTTGCGCCGATGGGCCGCGCGTCCAGAGGGAAGGAATTTGACCCGCTCGGTGAAAGTGCTCACCTCGCTGGGTTAGAGGCCAAGAGAGATGCCGTGGCTGCCCGGCTGCGCGATATTAAGGCGCGGATCTCCCAATTGACCCAACTCGCGCCCCAGATCGGCGATCTTGAGCGGCAGAAGGCGATGCAAGAAACCAATTACAAGTACTTTGAGGCAACTCTCGAGAAAGCTCGTGTCGATGAAGCTCTTGATCCTTCCAAAATTCCGAATATTAGCGCGGTACAACACCCTTCCCCGCCCATTCTTGTCACTTCTACACGGGACAAGATCATGCTGGGAGCGGCGATAGGAGGATTAGGAATAGCAGTTGCGTTTGCCTTGCTCAAGGAATTATTCCTGACTCAAACGGTGCGGCGGCCGATTGAGGTCGAGAAATTCGTCGGAATCAGCCCGTTACTGTCGATTCCGTACACCTCTAGGCCTGACATGGGATCAACTGCCAGGCCAAATGGGGAAGTGGGCGCGATTGTTCCGAAAACGGTTTCCACAGATCTGGCGCCTTGGGATCTGAATCACTTTATTCGGCCGTACGCGGAGGCGATCCGCGACCGTTTGGGTCTCTACTTCGAGCTTCACAATTTGACCCATAAACCGAAGCTTGTGGCGGTTGCTGGTTTTTCGGAAGCATCGGGAACATCCACTCTCGCTTCTGGACTGGCCGCCGCTCTCTCGGAAACCAACGATGGCAAAGTCCTGCTCGTCGATGTAAGCCTCGGACCTGACCAGGTGCATCCTTTCTTCAAAGGCAAGCCAGCCTATTCTCTAAACGCCGCACTTAAACCAAACGGTTCTATGGACGCCGCTGCGGAGAATCTCTATCTGGCTACCGTTGGCTCTTCCAACGCGAGTCCGGCGCAGCTTGGTCTGAAGAAATTCTTCGACCTGATGCCAAACCTGAAAGCCAGCGACTTTGACTACATCATTTTTGATATGCCTCCTCTGCACCAGACAAGTCCCACGTGGGGTATGGCCGCTTTCATGGATAAGGTTCTGCTTGTTGTTGAGGCTGAAAAGAACACGCGCGACACTGTCAAGCGCGGTTACCGAAGGTTAGTGACCGAGCGAGACAATGTTTCGGTCCTGGTTAACAAAGCCCGCTCTTACGGCCCTAAGTCGCTCGAACTGGAAAATTGACCGAATATTCTAACTCCGTTAGCTTTCCCGCGTCGCGGGTGTCTCAAGGTTAGGGTGTAAGCGACAGTCGGTCTGCTAGGAATAGAGCGGACTACTGTCGCCTCTTAATAGGTAGGTGTGATTAAGGTAGCCATGATTCGGTTTCGTCTAGGTGTCGATCGCTTCAAAGCCGCTCATCGGTGAGCCGCTAAGTTCCGAATTTCTCGATGTCGATGTTACGCAATAGGGTCTATTACAGAGTCAAGCCGTTCATTCCTCAGTCTCTTCGAACGGCCCTCCGGCGGAGGCTCGCCTCCCGTTTACGTGGCGGCGTTGCGGATATCTGGCCGGTTATGCCAGGCTCGGAACGGCCGCCGGAGGACTGGCCGGGCTGGCCCGAGGGCAAGAAATTCGCCGTAGTGCTGACCCACGACGTAGAAGGCGCCGCCGGGGTGCATAGGTGTCGAGAATTGATGCGACTCGAGCGGAGACTCGGATTTCGCTCCTCGTTCAACTTTATTCCCGAGGGAAACTACAAGGTTCCCTCCGAATTACGAAATGAGTTAGCGAGTCATGGGTTCGAAATAGGCATACACGATCTTAAGCACGATGGTCGACTGTTTGCATCGCGACGGGAGTTTAGCCGGAAGGCTACAAGAATTAACGGTTACCTCCGCGACTGGAATGCTGCGGGATTCAGGTCAGGTTTTATGCTGCATAAGCTTGACTGGTTGCACGAGCTGGAAATTCAGTACGATAGTTCGAAGTTCGATACTGATCCCTTCGAGCCACAGCCAGAAGGGCGTCATACCATCTTTCCCTTTTGGGTGCCGGTGCGTGTGGCGCAGAAGTCAGACCCGGCCTCCGGCCTCCGACCTCCGACCTCTCGTCTACCCCACTCGGGCTACGTCGAACTTCCTTACACGCTACCGCAGGATTCCACGCTCTTCCTGCTGCTCCGCGAACAGACAATCGATATTTGGATACAAAAGCTTGATTGGATCGCAGCGCGTGGAGGCATGGTCCTGGTGGACACCCACCCTGACTATATGGCATTTGATGCAACGCAACAAAAGAGTGGCGAATATTCAGTTAAACTCTACGAACAATTCCTGCGATATCTTCAATCTCAATACGCGCAGGATTACTGGCACGCTCTCCCCAAGGAAGTTGCCGCTCATGTCAGAGCGCAACGCGAGATAGCTAGATCGGCGGAACCAAATGGTCACGATCCGCTTCTCGCCGGGGAAACCGTGGTTGGCCGCAGACCGGTGGATGCGGGTATTGCTCCGCGCGCGTTGGAAAACCGGTGGCGGCTGCGCGGCAAGCGGATGGCCGTTCTCCTCTTTTCCTACTATCCGGCTGATCCTCGACCCCTTCGTGCTGCTGAAACCCTCGCTGCCGAAGGCGTCACGATCGACCTTTTCTGTCTTCAGCAATCTCCTGCCGATCCTAAGCGGGAGAAGATTAACGGGGTCAATGTCTTTCGGGTCCCGCTTAGCCGACAGCGCGGGGGAAAGGCGCGATATATGCGGCAGTACGCGGCCTTCATAGCGAGAGCATTTGTTGCTCTCGCTCGTCGCTCCTTATGGCAGCGTTACGATCTCGTGCACGTGCACAATATGCCGGATGCTTTGGTCTTTAGCGCATTAGTGCCGAAGCTTCTTGGGGCCAAGGTCATTCTCGATCTCCATGATCCAATGCCCGAGCTGATGCAGTCCATATTCAACCTTTCTAAAGAGACCGTTAGTGTACGGCTTCTAAAAAAACTGGAGAAATGGAGTATCAGCTTCTCGGATGCAGTTCTGACAGTGAACCTGGCATGTAAGAAGATTTATTCGGGGCGCAGTTGTCCACCCGAAAAAATCACGGTTGTGATGAACACACCAGATGAGGGTATTTTTCCATTGCTGCCCCCAGGAGGGAACCTTCGCAACAATGGGGATCCAGCCCGGCCGTTTACAATCTTGTACCATGGTTCGCTGGTTCGGAGGAACGGTTTTGACCTCGCGGTCGACGCGCTTGGTCGCGTCCGGAAAAGCGTTCCCAGTGCGCAACTTCTTGTCTGTGGTGAGCGCACCTCTTTTTTCGATGACGTCATGGATTCTGCAAAGAGAAATGGCATCGATGCTCTCATCCATTATTTGGGCATGAAGAATCGCAGCCAAATTGTTGAAGTCATCGATAGGTGTGATCTCGGTATTATTCCTAATCACCGAAACCTTTTCACCGAAATCAATACTCCCACGCGTATCTTCGAATACCTTTCGTTAGGCAAACCAGTAGTTGCCCCAAAGGCAGCAGGCATTCTGGATTATTTTGAGGAGGAGGACCTTGTCTTCTTTGAGTTGGGGAATCCTGACGATTTGGCGCGAAAGATCGAATACGTCTACTATCACCCGGCAGAGGTCGAGGAGATCGTTAGGCGCGGGCAGGAAGTCTATCTCGCCCATCAGTGGAAAGCTGAAAAGATGAACTTGCTTCATGTGGCGAGCGAGTTGGTTTGAAGCGAGAAACTCTTCTGTACCCCGTCGTACTTGAAGTCGTTGAGTAAATGATAGGCGTTCTCGTTGACGATGCAGAATATTCCGTGGTCAGTGAGTTCTTTGAACTGTTCAAAACACCCTGGGAGTTCTATCGGAGCAACCTGGGATGCGATGTGCTCATCTGCTCGGGCACTCAGTTTCAGAATAGCTCGGCAAGACTTGTTTTGGTCTACGGAGCCGAGCAGACGGCTTTTGATCGAGAAAATGGAATTGAGATACTCTCCCGGCGCTCAAACACAGCCCTTTCATATAAAGAAGATCGGATTCCAGTCTATGGACAGTGCCTTACGTTTCGGGGGGCAAAAGGCTATCCTCTCATGGAGGCGCACACGCATGAACCGGCGGCATGCGAAATTGCTTCCCCAGGCCAGACCATCGTCCGCTTAGGTTATGATCCGTTCCACGAAATCCGATATTTACTAACCCGTGGCCAGCCGCTAGCTCATGCGCGAATACCCACCCTTGAACTGC
>Ga0099828_10003621_pt1 | contig 10804 bp, 9 predicted proteins | sample CZO8metaG_2_FD_79338 | JGI IMG/M metagenome (GOLD analysis project Ga0099828, IMG submission 79338) | Vadose zone soil microbial communities from the Eel River Critical Zone Observatory, Northern California, USA - CZOApr15con2H1.8 metaG | ecosystem: Environmental > Terrestrial > Soil > Vadose...
CACCCATGCGTGTAGTTTCGGAATTCATGAATGATCCAGAATAGGGTGATCCATGAGTCTTGAGATTGTTTAAGGAATATGCCTGAGTAGCATTCGACGGGAATGGGCGTCTGGCATCAAGCATGTGAAAGGGGGTGTGCGAAGCAGCGAGTCAGGATAGTAGTCACTTGCTCAATACGACAAGCGGACAACGAGATGAACGTAAGTGTTTCATCTTCGATCTTGTAATGTACATCTATCTGGAACTAGTCCTAAGAGAACAGAAGGAGGAAATCCTCAATGCGTAAGTCGGTGTTGACTTTGAGTGTAGTACTGGTATTGGTGGCATTGATCCTTGCCGCGTGTGGGGGATCGACAACTACCAGTGGTCCCAAAACCATTAAAACTATCGGCATGACCGTTCAGGCCATCAGCAATCCCTTCTTCGTTGCTATGTTGCACGGAGCCCAGGCAGAGGCCAAAAAGATCGGTGCGTCAGTGCTATTGGAGGACGCCAATCACGACCTTGGAGTGCAGACCAACGAGATGGATGACTTCATTCAGAAACATGTCGATTTGATCCTGCTCAACGCTGTTGATTCTGCTGGTATTGCTCCAGCGGTTCAGCGAGCGGTCCAGGCTGGCATCCCGGTTATCGCGGTAGACGTGGGTGCACAAGGCGGTGTGTCCGCCACTGTCGCGTCGGATAACGTCGCTGCGGGACGGCTCGCCTGCCAGTATATGGCCGACCGGCTCAAGGGTCAGGGCAAGATTGCCATTCTTGATGGGCCGCCAGTAACTGCCGTCACTGATCGCATAAAGGGCTGTATGGCAGTCCTGGCTGCGACCCCAGGCCTACAGGTAATGGCAAGGCAGGTTGGCAATGGCGACCGCACCACGGGTCTTGAACTCGGCACATCCATTCTGACCGCCAATCCACATCTTGATGCCATCTTTGCTATCAATGATCCCGAGGGCTTGGGCGTCGAGTTGGCGGCCAAGCAGGCCAATCGGAAAGACTTATTCATTGTTGCTGTTGATGGTTCGCCAGATGCCGTTACCTCTCTTAAGGCCCATGGTCTCTTTGCAGCCACCTCTGCGCAGTCGCCATACACTATAGCTATAACTGGTGTGCAGCTCGGCGAGAAGATCCTCGCGGGTCAGAAGCTAGACAACACCAATATCAAAGTGCCGGTGTCGCTGGTCACTCAAGATAGCGTCGATAGTTACGGTGGTTGGCAATAGTCTTGAAGAGCTAAGATAGCAACCTGAGGCTCCAATTATGCGCAAGAAATGGCTCGTAAAGGTGCTATAGGGTACGCACATTCCGTTGAAGCGTTCTATTATGTGGTTGAGATTGGGCGGCCCATTATTTGAAGCGAAGTTTCGAGAATGAGGCCGTCCCTACATCCTAATCCATAGCTAGCACGTCTTGTAGTCTTGTAGAAACACTCTAAATCTGAAGTTGTAGTCAATTAGACAGCGTCGTACTTTCATTAACGACGTGGAGCAGGCAAGAGAATAGACATGGCTGAGAGTGCAAGGGCAGATAGCCCAATCTTGCATATGAAGCACATCTCAAAAAGCTTTCCAGGTGTACAGGCCTTGCGAGATGTGCATCTCGATGTACATCGGGGAGAGATCCACGCGCTAGTAGGCGAGAACGGCGCGGGGAAATCGACCTTGATGAAGATCCTGGCAGGTATCTACCATCCAGATAGCGGCACGATTGAGCTTGATGGGCGGCCAACGGTTATTGATAGCTCGCACCAAGCGCGTGCTCTAGGTATCGGCATCATTCACCAGGAATTGAATCTTTCGCCCAATCTCACAGTTGCTGAGAATATATCTATGGGTCGGGAGCCATATACGTTTTTAGGTTGGATTGACTTTCGGACGATGGAGCGCAGGGCCAGCGAGGCACTGGAACAGGTTGGCGCAACCTTCTCTCCTTCTACTCTAGTAGGACGCCTTAGCATTGCCCAGCAGCAACTTGTTGAAATCTCCAAAGCGTTGTCAGAGCAAGCGCGTATCCTGGTGATGGACGAACCAACGGCGTCTCTGTCCGAACGCGAGACACAAAAGCTCTTCGAGATCATGCATACCTTGCGCAGCCGGGGCATCACCATCATCTACATCTCGCATCGCATGGCTGAGGTGTATAAGTTGGCCGACCGTGTGACTGTCCTGCGTGACGGGCAATATGTCGATACCCTGGAAGGCCAGGCTATTACGGCCGACGCACTGATCCAGCGCATGGTTGGGCGGCCTCTCGGCGACTTATACATTCACGATGTGATCGAAGCCGGGGATGTAGTGCTAGAAGCACTTGATCTAAGCGACGGTCGGCATATAGGACCTGACAGCCTGACTTTGCATCGAGGTGAGATCGTCGGCCTCGCCGGTCTAATCGGTGCAGGCCGCACCGAGTTGGCGCGTCTCATCTTTGGTGCCGATCGACATAGTGGTGGCGAGATCTACGTAGAAGGTATGCGTGTCAACATCAGTCATCCCATAGATGCTATTCGTGCAGGTATTGGCCTTGTACCGGAGAGTCGCAAGGAGCAAGGACTTTTCCTTAAGATGGCGGTGCAGGAAAACATCGTTATGAACACCTTGTCCAAGTTGACTGTAGGGGGTTTCATCGATAAGCGGCGGGTACGGCAGACTGCTCAAAAGTATGTAGACGACCTGAATATTCGTCTTGCCTCGTTAGACCAGGAGGTTGCCAGCTTGAGCGGTGGCAACCAGCAAAAAGTTGTCCTGGCGAAATGGTTGACCCTTAACCCGAAGGTGCTGTTGCTTGACGAACCAACAAGAGGTGTCGATGTGGGGGCAAAGGCAGAGATCTACCGTATTATGAACCGGTTGGCACATGATGGAGTAGCAATCCTGATGATCTCGTCCGAGCTGCCAGAGATCTTGGGTATGAGCGACCGTATTTTAGTCATGCGTGAGGGAAAAATCGTAGCCGAACTGCCCGGTCGCACTGTCACGCAGCAGGAGATCATGTCTCATGCTACTGGCGTCCCATCGCGTGTGTAACACTGCGTATAGGGTAGGGGTACAGTGCAGGTTCCGAGCGTTGCTGGACCTTTCTGAAATGAAGGAATAAGAAGGATGAATATACACAGGATAAAAGATATGCATGTTGCTGATAGCGAAACCACACCAGGCAAGACGAAGGCTGCGGGGATAGGTGGCGTAGCTGTATCCGTGCGAGGTCGCGTTTATCGGTTGTGGCAACAACTAGGTATAGCGCTTGTGTTCATACTGCTCTGCGTGATTATGTCGTTCACTGCCCCGTACTTTCTGGATTTCAGCAATTTACTCAATGTCGCTCGCCAGGCCTCGATCAACGCTATTCTCGCTGCAGGCATGACCTTCGTTATCCTGACCGGCGGCATCGACTTGAGCGTTGGATCGGCCCTGGCGGTGGCGGGTGTGCTGTCGGTATGGCTAGCGGCGCAAGGTGTCCCCGATGTAGTTGCTGTGCTGGCAGGTATCGTCACTGGTGGTCTGTGCGGAGCGCTTAATGGCGTGCTGATCGCCAAGTTCAAGCTGTCCCCGTTCATCGTTACTCTGGGTGCGCTAACCTATCTGCGTGGCCTGGCATATGTCACTACTGGTGCATACCCTCTCATCAAGGATGATCTCGGCTTCGCTTTCCTCGGCAATGGCTCTGTAGGTCCCATCCCCTGGCCTGTTATTATTGCCTTGGTAGTCTTCGTCGTCGGCTACATCGTACTCAAACGTACTACTTTTGGGCGTCATGTCTATGCCATTGGCGGCAATGAGCAGGCGGCTCGCCTGAGCGGGATCAACGTTGACCGCGTCCTCATTTGGGTCTACGTTATCAGTGGTATATGTACAGGTATAGCAGGCATCATCTTTGCCGCCCGGCTCTTGAGTGCTCAACCAACAGGAGGCCAGGGCTATGAACTCGATGCTATCGCTGCTGTCGTCCTTGGTGGCACCAGCTTCGTTGGCGGCGTAGGATCAATCATTGGTACGCTTATCGGTGCACTCATAATCGCTGTCCTCAATAATGGTCTCGTACTGATGAATGTGCCATTTTTCTACCAATTGATTATCAAGGGTGCCGTCATCATCATCGCTGTCCTGCTCGATCGTATTCGTGCCAGACGCGCTTCCTGATTTATTATAGTTGCCAGACCTGGACATTGCTGAATGCAATATCCGTGGAGTTGGTGTTGCTCTCGCCGAATACACCGATCTTACCAGAGCCGAACGTATTGTTGCTCACGCTATCAAGATACTGCCCATTGATGTAGAAGAAAATGTTGCTGCCGCGAGCAACGACTGTCATGGTGTTGGTCTGATTCTGACCCTGTTTAATGAGCGTGGAAGAGTTGCTCAACAGGTTCTTGGCGTGGGTACCCTGGTTATCTACATAGAGGTAGAGATCGTAGGCTCCGCTCTGACTGATACGGAAGAGGTAGAACTTAGAGTTCACAGGATCAGCACGGAAAATGATACCACCCTCGTCCCCTTGTGTGATAGTCATCTGCACTTGAAAGGCAAAGTTGCCAAAGGTTGGAGCCTCAGCGAAGCAGGGTTGAAAGAAGCCTTTCTGAGGCATGGCGGAGTGATACTGCCCTCCCGTATAAGCACAACTTCCATTTTGGGCCGAACTTGACGCGGGAAGTTGGTCCCAGTTGTTGTTGCTTGGGGAAGTCAACGGATCGCTGAGGACTGGAGTTCCACCTGTCGCCTGGCCGAGGATAGCTTGCAGCGCAGTTGCAGTCGCGGTGGTTGCCGCTGCCGCAGAAGCCTGAGCTGTAGCAGTAGCGTTTGCCTCCGCCATCGAGGTTGCCAATGCGTTTGCGGTGGCCTGAGCGTTTGCCTGTGCAGTTCCTGTAATTTGCGCGTTTACGGCAGCAGTTGCCTGTTCACGCAATTGTTGAGGGCGGTAGATGCCCGCATAGTAGATGAACCCGCTGCCTGCAAGAATGAAGACTACGATGACGATCAGCAGGATTATAACAGTTGTTGAGAGCCCCCGCCTCCTGGGTGGTGGCTGGGGTGAGGGTTGCTGCGGATACTGCTGGCCTGCCTGTGGATACCCCATGTATTGTGGAGAATCCGCGTATGCCGCGTGATTTTGGGAGAGATAAGGCCGATCCTGTTGCTGAACCTGGTCAGGGTAATTTGGATAGCTCCCGCCTGATCCTGCTGGAGGGTAGTTTGGTGATGACGATGAGCCATATGGTCCAACCTGATTATAATTGGGATTCGATATAGGTGTTGGATTGGGCATAGGGTAGCTAGGTGTTGGAGGTGTTGGGAGCGATGATGGCGCTTGCATGTAATCAGTAGGAGAAGCAGGTTCATTCACAAAACCAGGCTGGCTATAATACTGCCCTGAAGGCGCTGCGATAGATACCGTCAATACGAGGTCACCAACTGGTCCGCCTACCCAGGTAGGCTCACCCTGACCCTTTAGACGAATCTCTTCGCCGTCGCGAATACCTGCACGCACAGGCACTGTAAGACGACGTCCTCCTGGAAGCGTGACCGTTCGGCTGCTGCCAGCCTGTGCCTCAGCCTGGCTGAGTGCTAACGTCGCACGAATGTCGCCGCCTTGTGGTCCTTCATATGCCATCTCTTTCACCTACGCGCAAATTTGACCATTTTGAATAAGGTCTGTTCTGTGGCCATGCACGAGACCTAGTATAGCACATCAGCACTCAGCCTAAAAGAGTCAATTTCCTGGTTCCGGGATTATACCATGCCAAGCTCCCACTTGGCATCCTCGGTCATTTTATCGGGCGACCAGGGTGGATCGAAAGTCATATTGACTTTGCAAAAGTTGACATTCTCGACCTCCCCCACGCGCATCTCGACTTCGCTAATCACATCTCCGGCCATAGGACATCCCATAGAAGTTAGGGTCATAGTGATTTCAACTTGCCCTGTATCGTTGTTGATGTCAATATTATAGATAAGACCCAGGTCGTAAATGTTGACAGGAATTTCCGGATCATAACACTCATGTAACGCATCTATAACTTCAGCTTCATTAATCTCTGCCATCGTCTCTGGCTCCTTTGCACTTTAAACCAACTAAATTAGTAGGAATTGTACTTTACTACTATAGCTCATATTCTAAGGACTTGTCAAAGTCGAAAGCTAGATCCTATCCTGTCCATGTACAACGAAATAAATCGTTCCACGTCGACTCCTACCGAGGTCAGCATATTTGAGACGTGCAGGCGTTCAAGCGACGGATCGATATCTTCGGTGCGTTCGAAGTAGGCGACGGTCTCTCCTAAAGTGAGGCTACCTGTCAGTTCGACATCAACATACGCCGGCTCCCAGGTAATCAGTTCTGGTTGGAAAGCTGCTGCCAGGCAGAGCGGGTCGTGCATCTGAAAGCCAGTGACGTCGTTTGCCGCGCCGAAAATATCGAAATAGTAGGCGGTCGCCTGCTTGATGAAATCTGTGATTTTGCTCTCTCTACGTGCGAGGGTCTCCACTTGTTTGCGCTGTAAGAGTGTCACAGTCGTCGTATCGAGCGTGACCAGGTGGATAGGCCAACCTGCGTGGAACACTATATGAGCGGCATGTGGGTCACAGAAAATATTAAATTCTGCTGCTGGCGTTACATTGCCGGGGACGCGCAAAGCTCCGCCCATAATCACCACTTCGCGCGCATATTCGGCGATACGTGGCTCCTTGCGTAGTGCTAACGCGATGTTTGTGAGTGGGCCAATCGGTACAAGCGTAATTTCTCGCGGAGCAGCCATTATCTTCTCGATTATGAGGTCTACAGCGTGCTGCTTTACAGGCCGTAGTGCTGGCTCAGGAAACTCGATACCTCCAAGTCCGTTCTGACCATGAACATAGTCAGCAATGACGGGTTGGCGTAAAAGTGGACGAGCACAACCGCGTGCTACCGGAATATCCGTATGCCCTGTCAGTTCCAGCAGCGTGAGTGCATTGCGCGTGGTCAGGTCAACGTGTACATTTCCGCTGACCGTGGTAATGGCCTCAAGTTGTATCTCGGGTGAAGCGAGCGCGAGAAATAGTGCAAGTGCGTCATCTATACCCGGATCGGTGTCGAGAATAATACGGTACATGGCAAATCCTTCTCTGTACATACCGAAGGTGGCAGGGCTTGCTTTTTCTTATCAGTTCGATGGTATGATAATCACAATTACTGAGTTGCGATAGAAAAAGAACATTGCCGATTAAACAAAATATCCGGCGAAGGAATTTGCCAGGTCTGCATCCTGCAAGTATGCGCTATGGTGCCTCTGGATTGATCTGAGCATAGAAAAGCACTTCGCCGTAAGTATCATTGTCCTCGAAACGCATCAACTTCCGCTCGCGTTGGCAGACCCGATTGTGCCCCAAACTTCGTCACTTTTAACGCACTGGCGTACACTGCGAATTGCAAAGCGTTCTCCAGGCTCTGTTGCTCGGTCAAGGCCACAGTGAACGCGCCTACAAAACAATCTCCGGCGGCGGTCGTATCAACAACGTGAACCTTGGGAGCGGCCTGATAGGTGGTCTGCGTATTACCTGTTCCGTCGTCCCTGGCAAGTATCGCTCCCTGCGCTCCAAGTGTTATAACGACAATGGGTATACCCTTTTCGTGAAGCGCCGTAGCCACTAAGCGAGCATCTTCATGATTAGCTATATTGGTACCCGCAAGGAAACTTGCCTCGATCTCATTGACGATCAACACCTGTAGTTGTCTTAGTACCTCCCATGCCACTGGTTGGGCGGGCGCGAGATTCAAAATGACGGGAATCCCCGCATTGTGTCCCGTGGTAATCAAGGTTTTAACGGTTTCCAGTGGAATCTCCAGTTGTAGCACCAGTGCCCGTGCCTGTGTGATAGCCTCAAGAATGTGTGTGAGCTGCACCTGGTCCTGGCCTACGCACATGTTAGCGCCGGAGGCAACGATGATGGCATTTTCGCCATCAGGGGCAAGAAAGATAAAAGCGACGCCACTGGCTTCTTGATGGTCGATAACAACGAGTCCCGTATCGATCTTATCAGCCACCAGTGCTTTGAGTAGTTGCTCACCAAAGGGATCTGTCCCCACGCGCCCTGCCATTGCTACTGGTGCGCCCAGCCGTGCCATGGCAACAGCCTGGTTGGCCCCTTTCCCACCTGGGACGAGCTTGAGCGAGCCTGCACCAAGCAGTGTTTCTCCCAGTACTGGAGGGCGTGGTACTTGTACGATCTGGTCCATATTGAGGCTGCCAACAACGAGGATAATGCTATTCGTCATAGTATTCTCCTGATCAACCCAATAATGTAGATGAACGAAATACTCCGGACAGCCGTAGGGCCCGATTTATCGCGGCCAGTGCCGATTTATCGGCCAGTGGCGGACTGTTCCGCTAGCCGGAGTATTTGGTTAATCCGCATAATCTGTGCAATTATCCTGTCAGGAAGCATACGATATAGCTGATCAGACATGCAAATCCGGGACAAATACCTATGTGAGATAGGCAAATGAAATCCCCTCCAACCAGGATATCCTGTATTACATCTGAGTTAAATAACCCGGCAGGTTAAGAACTCTTCCCTGGAATCCTCAAATCTTAACCTCTATCATAGTCCTCTCTCAATCAAAGATTAACGACGAACCCTTATATATGAGAGGTAAGGAAGAAAATCCGGCCGCAGAGGTGGACAAGTAGCGAGTGCCAGTATCTGTAAAGCAATGCGGTAAGGTAGTAGTTAAAGGAATACAAAACCATGCTCGATGTGTTAGACTCCCCAGCTACACGATTCGCGCAGGAAGCAGAGCGACGTCGTATCGCGCGTGAGTTGCATGATGGTGTCGTGCAATCTCTGACCGCGCTTGTCGCTGACCTGGAGTATTTTCGTACACGATGCCTTCCTGCAACAAGTCAAGCCAGCAGTGAAGTTGCTGAAAAAGTGGAAATATGGCAGGAACTTGCACGGGATAGTTTGACTTCCATGCGCCAGGCGCTCGGCGGATTACGCAAACCCTCTGAATTGGACCTGGGTCTGGAATACGCCATAGAGGTTATTCTGGCCGAGCTGCGTGATACTGGCTATAGTGTTCAATTTGAATGCGACGATTGGCCCACTCTATTGCCATCGGAATATACGTCGAATATCTACTACATAGTACGCGAAGCGCTGACAAATGTAAGCAAGCATGCAAAAGCATCTTCTATCAAAGTGCGTATGTTTAGTTTCGAGGGACATCTACATATCAGTGTCAGTGACAATGGCGTGGGAATGAAAAAACAGCGAGTCGCAGCAAAAGCTATTAGCGGCTATCACCAGGGTCTCATAGGTTTGCGAGAGCGGGCAACCTTACTGAATGGTCAACTCACCATCGAAAGCGCTCCCGGCAGGGGAACCCGTGTGGATGTGGATATACCTTTGCCTGGCTTTTGAGCATAGACCGCAGCAGACGACCACCTTGCTGTAGTCACCAAAAAATTTTGAACGGAAGATTTATCCTTGGAAAGTAGAATGTTGATATCTACCCAGATAGAGGATCCCGCAACAATGCGAGCTCATACCTGGACCACCGGTGAGCAGACTCAAAGACAAATCAGTATTGTGGTGGTTGACGACCAGCGTCTCTTCCGCGAGAGTATTGCAGGTTTGCTTGCAGCGGAGCCATCCATCTCGGTGGTTGGAGTAGTCAGTAATGGCTTAGAAGCTGTCGAGTTGGTGCGCCAATTTCGACCAACCCTGGTATTGATGGACGTGAAAATGCCTCAGATGGATGGTATCCAGGCTACCCGCCAGATTAAAGCAGAGTTTCCTGAGACAAAGATCATCCTTTTAACGACGTTCACTACAGATGGCTATGTGCTGGAGGGTCTGGCTGCCGGCGCCAATGGTTATATTCTCAAGGATATTTCTGCCGTGGGGCTCATCTCAGCTATGCGTGCTGTCGATAGTGGTGAACAGGTTACCGCGCCTGATATCACTAACCGTATGTTACAATTGTTGGAAAAGCAAAACACGGATAAAGGGCAGCTTTATAACGGTTTAACTACACGTGAGATGGAAATGTTGGTGCTGATTGCCAGGGGAATGATTGCGAAAGAAATTGCGCGTACACTTGCAATCAGCGAAAAAACTGTGCGTAATCACATTAGCAGTATTTATCGCAAACTCGACATCTATGATCGCTCTCAGGTAGTTATCTATGCGATGAAAAAAGGCCTGATCGATATTCACGATGGAGCATAGCGGCGGCTCACCCGGGTGTGATGTGGGTACGGGCTGTGCCGCCTGTGGCGGCTCACCCGGGTGTGGTGTGGGTGCGGGCTGTGCCGCCTGCGGCGGCACAGCCCGCACCCACACCACACCCTTGGCGAACTGCCGTAGGCAGTGAGAAGTCAAGCAGCAGGGAGACCTGAATAATTACAAATTTGGCTACTTTAATGGGGGTATCTAGTGTCTACTATTTTTCTGGACCGGGATGGGGTCATTAATGAAAACCGGCCGGATTATGTCAAAAGTTGGAGTGAATTCCACTTTTTGCCAGGATCACGTGAAGCAATCGCCAGGCTAACACAGGCTGGTCATCGCATTGTTGTTTGTACGAACCAGGCAGGCGTGGCGCGAGGAAGCATGTCGATTGAGACCGTTCATGAAATTCATCGCAGGATGGTGGACAGTATTAGTGAAATGGGAGGCAGGATAGAGAAAGTATACTTCTGCCCACACGGTAAAGAAGAGGATTGCGCCTGTCGTAAGCCCCGTCCCGGTATGTTGCTTCAGGCACGCGATGAATTAGGCCTCGATATGTGTGACGCGGTGTTTATTGGTGATAGTATCACCGATATAC
>Ga0099828_10003622_pt1 | contig 10801 bp, 9 predicted proteins | sample CZO8metaG_2_FD_79338 | JGI IMG/M metagenome (GOLD analysis project Ga0099828, IMG submission 79338) | Vadose zone soil microbial communities from the Eel River Critical Zone Observatory, Northern California, USA - CZOApr15con2H1.8 metaG | ecosystem: Environmental > Terrestrial > Soil > Vadose...
CAGGAAAGCTACCGAGCAAGGCCGTGCGGCTCGTCGCGATTCCTGAGAGGCAAGCTCGCTAGAATGGCATCTCCGCCGACGCTTTTTCTTCTTCAGAAGAAACGATGGGCGCCTCTTGGGGGACACGGCAGTGTTGCTCAGCCTGGGTGGGAGGACCGATTTTGCCCGGGTGCGGCAAGAGCTGGTGGAAAAGGCGGAAGCAGGGAATGAGGAGTGACAGAGGAAAAAGAGCCTCCCCGTCCGCAGGGAGACCTCATGTCATTCCGTCACCTATGACGAGCCGTGACCTATGAGCACTCGTGACCTCATGGTGCATGCATCACCCCATGGAGGCAGCGCGAACGCCAAGCGCAAAGGCACGACCCGCGAACATCGCTCTATTGCCCTCCTGGAAGCCTCTGGCTACCGCTGTACCCTCCTGTGTCAACCGTTGACAGATCACAGTTGCCACACTCCCCTTCCTGCACCTGCTGGCCCGTGGCCAGCGGCGATAGATCGGCTTAGCGTACCTCCACAGCCTGCCCACAGGGTGGCAGAGTGCTTTGTCAGGGGCAGAGGTCGCTTTTATGGTTAGCGAGTATAGCGAATTCGAGAGAAAGACTTGCGCCGCGACTGGGACAGGACCATACAAAAGCTGATATGCTAGCTTTAGCTATGAACCCGTGGAACCGACTCGAACAAGAAGGCGAAACTGCTACGGCGTTTGCCCGATGACACCGATGGTGACGCGGGCATTCCCGGGCAGTAAGGAGTGAGCGTGCAAGACAAACTGATCCCACTTTGCAAACTCTACGAAAACACCAGCAAAACGACCGGCAAGCGCTACTTCGTGGGCAACCTCTCGTTCACCAGTAAGCTCCTGATCTTCCAGGATGAAGACGCCAAGGACGGGGGACCACAGTGGACGGTGTTCATTGCCGAATGGGAGCAGAAGCCGGCGACCTCGCAGGTGTCAACAGCCATAACTCGGGCTCAACGTCCCATCGCAGCAGAGTGCCCGATTCCCCTCACACCCGCAGACTCCCCCATGCCAGGAGCAGCACCTCTGTCGGGCCAGCAGGGTGTCTGGAGGCAGGGCCTCATCGCATCCTGCTGAAGACGGTTCAGTTGGCGCCGACGGCGCGCTCACGCCGTTCGGTCCGTCCGGAACAGGTTCCGCTCTGGCCGGCCCTCCGGCGAGGAGCCGTATCCCCAAGGCTATGGCTGCCAACACTGTCAGCTTGTTCATGGCGTCCCCCTTTTGTTGCCGCTGAGAGAATCCCCACGGCCACCGCCTCAGTCGTTCGTGTCGAAAAGGTCAGAGCCAGAGGGCTCATCCCAAGGCGACTCCCAGCGGAAACTGTCCAACAGCCCCCCGCGATAGGGATCGCCTGGGGCGATCTTGCCGGTATAGGGGTTGAGGTTGCCGGGGTAACTGAAGTTGTTGTAGGGGATCCCGTCAGGGTCGCTGCGCCAATGGGGTTGGACGTAGGTGCCGTTGCCGCGGGTGTAGCCGTGGACGTACGTGCTTACCGTACTCAAAGCGAACACCCCATTTCTGGTGTATCCACCCACTGAGTGGAAACCACGGGTACTTGGTCATGACGTGTCGAGCGGCGGTGCAGGAACCACCGACGGTATCGCCCTGCCCGCGGCTCGTTGCAGCCTGATCAGAAAATCCACGGTCGATAGCGCTCGTTGACGACAGGTCACCACAATACTGGCCAGGATCGCGTGCGCCTCCGCACCGCCTTCTGTCCGGTTGCAGCCAGACGTCTTCCGCGTGATGACCGCCGGACGTAACATTCTTTCGGCCTGGTTGTTCGTCGCATCCAGACCCTCGACGTACAGGAAGCGCAGCCAATGCTCCCGCTGCGTGCGCCGCCGCTTCGCCCTGCCTATGTTGTCCGGATCGGTCAATCGCCGCTTCTCATCAATCAACCTCTCCAACCGGTGCGCTATTTTGGCCGCTTGCGCGGCGAAGGCCGCCGGCGAGAGCTGCAGTTTTTGCTCCCGTAACCCCAGCGCCGTCCGCAGCACGGCCCTGCCCGCCTGGGCGAAGCGGACCGCCCCACGCGTCTTTTCCGCTTCCCTCTGGCGCAAGTCTTTGAGTAGGTGCCCCAGGCACTTCGGCTTCAGCCACTCGGCCAGCTCACGGTGCTCAGACGCCCAGAAGCAGTCCGACACCAGAATCCCGGCAACCTCCTGACCCAGAATCTCCACGACCACGTCGTGCCCACGCCTCTCCTTGATCGGGTAGACCGTCGCCTGCCGGGTCGTGAAGACCCACCGCCACGCCGCCAACGTACCGATCCGCCCGCCCGTCTCGTCCGCATGCGCCACGGCGCAGTGCCGGATCAACCCGATCAGCTCCTGGTAGACCGCTCGGGCCGGCGCGGCCAAGCGGGCCTCGGCCTGGCACGCCCCACTGCGCGGCCACCGTAACCAAAAACCGACTTCCAGCCCCGCGCAAACCTTGGCGAACGGGACGCCCACCCGCGGCTTCAGGTCCGCGGCTAACGCTTTGGCCCGCGGTCCCATCCTCCTACCCGCGGCCCCGCGCGCCGCCGCAATCTGCTCGGGCTGGCGCGCGCGCCCGCGGCGCCCGCAGCGGCTACAGTACCCGCTCTCGGTCACAGAGCGGGTGAGCTGGGGGCGGACTTCCGGCAGATCTATGACGAACTGCTCGTGCGCTTTCACGTCCGTCACCGCACCCCCACACTCAGGGCAACGGTCCCATCGAGCCTCTTTGGTCTCGTCTACCTCGTCCGGTGTCGGGCGGGCTCGATACGAGAACAGGCCGTGGCCGGCTTTGCGCCCCGGTCGCTTCGGCTCAGCTTTGGGCTCGTCACGCGCAAACGGCGTCGCCTGCCGCTTAGCTGCTCGTTCGAACTCTGCTATACGCTGTTTAAGCTGGGCGCTCTCGGCCTTCAAGGCGGCATTCTCCGCCTGCGCCTGCCCGAGCTGCTCTTCCAACTCGGCCATACGCCGGTCTCGCCAATCCGAGACCCTCACAGGTACTATAGGCTGAACCGTATCGGCCATGACGGATCAGTTCTAAACCCAAGCTGAACCCTGTGTCAAGCTTTTTTGACGCTAAACAAGTACGCTCTAAGCTAAAAGCTAACGGCTAATGGCTGAACGCTTACGTTTCACTTTCCCCAGTCCCCTCTGCACCATTGCCGACACGTTGGGCCGACCAGAGCTGTCGTTTGTCGATCTGGCAAAAAAGATCTGCGCTGGTGGCGCCAGGCTGTTGCAACTGCGGGTGAAAGACCTGCCGGCACGCGAGTTTCTCGCTATCGCACAGGAAGTGCGCACGATCTGTCAGCAGGCGAGTTGCTTGCTGATTATCAACGATCGTGCCGATATTGCCCTGGCAGTGGATGCAGACGGTGTGCATGTCGGTCAAGAAGATCTGCCGTTGGAGGCAACGCGCAAGGTGCTTGGTCCAGGTAAAATCATCGGCGTCTCGACTCACGACCCGGCCCAGGCAGTGGCGGCTGAGCGTGGCGGTGCGGATTACATCGGCTTTGGTCCGTTGTTCGGCACTAGCACAAAGGCAACCGGCTATCCTGTGCGGGGGCTCGATCAGCTACGAGAAATTCGCGCGTTGGTTCATCTGCCGATCGTCGCTATCGGCGGAATCACCGCTGAGCGTGCGCCAGCGGCGCTGGCCGCCGGCGCTGAGGCGGTAGCCATGATCAGCGACCTGGTGCTGGCGGATGATGTCACCGGCAAAGTGCGGGAGACATTGGAGAAAATAAATTCCGCGCGGCAAGAGAAACAACGAGGGTGAGAACGTTCTCTCAAGCGTAAAACGTAATGAGTGATTCTGGAGCCTCGGTCTTACGTTTTACGCCTTTAGCCTTCCTCCACCACCTCGCTCGGTGGCTCCACGTGCTCGACGAGGTTATCGAAGCGCGTGTACTCCCGGCGGAAGGCCAGGCGCACGGTGCCGGTGGGGCCGTTGCGCTGCTTGCCGATAATGACCTCTGCCACCCCCTCATCTTGTGAGTCTGGTTTGTAGACCTCGTCACGATAGATGAACATGATGACGTCTGCATCTTGCTCGATCGCACCACTGTTATGACTGACAATTCCATCGGCGAGCCACGATGCAGGACCTGGTACTGCCAAATCGTAAACCTCTTCTTCTCTCCCTGGGTCTATACTGACAACACGATCCCAGAATAGATCGCTTGTCGCCTTGAGCCGAAGCTCTTCATCCTCAAGAACTTGTGCGTACTCCAGGAGTAAAGAGCGCGATGGAGAAAAACCAAAATTGGAGGGACTCTTATAAGAAGCTCCTCGAAGGCTTGCAAGTTCACGATAGGAAATACCACGCTCAATTACAATCTCATGCAAGCGGTCAAAAAATTCATACGGCAAGGTGTCAACGTTTGTATTGGTCCGCCTTCCAAGAAGCAATGCGTGCATATGCTGAGCTTGCTGTACGCGAGGTCCAAAAGCGCCGACTCGATTCAGGAACGCCCTCTGTTGTTCGCCGCCCGAAACCGTAACCATATGCGTGGGGCGGTAGGTGCCTTTCTGGACTGTGTAGACGCGGGCGACGATGCCGCAACGGAGCAAAAGCGCCAACACATCTTGGACAAGCTCCCTACTGTTTGTGCTGTACATGATGGTATGCCCGCCGCGCTGGCCGTCCGGACGCGCATAGATCGTTCCGTCCGTGGCCCAAAGGTGGCGCAGGAACAAGGCAATCTGTGCGTTGCTCAGGCGGAACACCGCCGGAGGGACACGCTTCTCATACGAGCGTTGCCCGAAGATGCCGAGGCCACGAAGCCACTGGTTCACTCCGGCAGGGTGCCAGCGATTACCATTGCCACTGAACACGAGCTGATGCCAGCTTCCCCGTCCAGGATGACGTGATACCTGTACGCCAAATTCACCCTGTGCCGCCTCGGCAACGGCCCGGCTGTTGTCTTCCGAACTGGTCGTGTACCGGAGAGGCTGATGTTTGATATAGCTGCCGTCTCCAATCAGGTGGGCAAGGAGCACAACGCGTGCCTCGGGCCAGACCGCTGTCTCTTGAGGTTCCGGAACACTACGAGCGAGAGCGAGTCGGTCGCCCACTTGCAACGTGCTCACTCGCTGCCAGCCGTCAGCTCCCAGAAAACGGTGTTGCGCAGTAGCCCGAATGCAGCGGCCACTGGCCAGGCGTACGGAGAAGACCGGTCGCGTCCCCACGCGCCAGACACACTCGCTTTGAGCCGTCGTGATACGTCCATCGGACGATACCGCCATCACATGTGGTGTGGTCCCGACGAGATCGCGAATCGACCCTCGCCGTCCGTCCGCGAGCATGACCAAGGTATCGCCGGTGACGCATTCCCGAATATCCGCCATCATCGGGCGCCGGTCGGCGCGTTGCTCGACCTGGCGGTTGAGCTGCGACAGGGCGATCACCGGAATGTGGAGTTCTTTCGCCAGTGATTTGAGGCTACGGGAGATTTCCGAGAGTTCCTGAGTCCGGTTTTCCTGCGCATCGAGACCGCGCATGAGTTGCAGGTAGTCGATGATGATTAGCCCGATGCTAGCCTCTCGCTTCAGACGTCGGGATTTGGCGCGTAGCTCAAGTACATTTTGTGCAGGCGTATCGTCGATGTAGATCGGCGCCTCGGCCAGCCGCCCGGCGGCCATCGCTAACCGGGGAAAGTCCCGCTCGCTGAGGTAGCCGGTGCGGACCTTGGCGTTGTCCACTCGCGCCTCGGAGCACAGCATGCGCAGCACGAGTTGCTCTTTCGACATCTCCAGCGAGAAGATAGCCACGGCAATATTGGCGTGTAACGCGACATACTGGGCGATATTCAGCACCATGGCGGTCTTTCCCATGCTAGGTCTAGAGGCCACGATGATTAGATCGGATGGCTGCAGGCCGGCGGTCATGCGATCGAGGTCGAGGAAGCCGGTGGGCACGCCGGTGACCAGCTCTTTGCGTTCGAAGAGCTGCTCGACCGTTTTGATCGTGTCCATGATCAGATCGCCCATCTTGAAAAAGGACGGGCGTACGCGCTTTTCCGACACGTCGAAAATCAGGCGTTCCGCCTCGTCGAGGAACGGTTCGATATCTTCCTGACCGCTGTAGCACCGGTTGGTAATTGCGTTGCAGACATTGATCAGACTGCGCAGGACCGCTTTCTCTCGCACGATGCGCGCGTAGTGGGCGATGTTGGCGGCGCTGGGAACTTTATCGACCAACTCAGCCAGGTAGATTGCCCCGCCGATGTCCTGAAGTTCTCCGCGAGATTTTAATGTATCACTTAAAGTGATAAGATCGATCGGCTCGCCCTTTTCACTCAGCGCCAGCATGGCGCGGAAAATCTTGCGGTGTGATTCGCGATAGAAGTCGTCAGTGCTGAGCATCTCGACGACGCGGTCGAGGGCGTGCGTATCCAATAGCACCCCGCCCAATACCCATTCTTCAGCGTCGAGGCTCTGAGGCGGGACTTTCCGTAGGGTGTCTTCAAGGCTGGCCACGATGGTTTCCGAGGATAATGAAAGTACGCCTCATGGGCAAGAGCGGTTTTCTCTTTTTCTTCGCTGGAGCGACTTGGGTCAATCCATGGTCGAGCGTACGTAGGCAAAGAGGCGCGAGAACTGCACAAGCCCGTCGGTGATTCGCGGTCCATACCAGCACAGCGCCATGCCATCGATGCAATAGAAGTGCCCGAGCCGACCGGCTGGGGTGGTGGCCAGGGGTTTGAGGTGGACGAAATGCTTGGTGGTAAAAGGGTAGGGCTCGCTCGGTAACAGGACTACCTGGGGGGACGACTCAGCTACCTCTTCCAGCGTCACCGTGTGGTAGCGCTCGGGCTTGGCGCGAAGGATGTTTTCCCCACCGCAGCACCACAGCATATCGTCGGCGTAGGTGTCGGCGTTAAACGACATCCACGGCTTGCGCCAGATGGGGCAAAATACCCGTAACCGCGGCTGGTCCGTCATTTCTGCTGCCAACCGGCCATACAAGGCCCGCTGGTCTTGGACAACCGCGGCACTCTGATTTTGACAGCCGAGCACATCGCCCAGTTTGTCGATCAGGGCGATACCGTCTGCCACCGTGCGTGGCGCCGTGACGTAGAGGGGGAGGCCATGCTCGACCAGCCACCGGAAGTCCTCGCGCCGGTTCTCCTCGTCGTTGCATATCACTAGGTCTGGCGCGAGTTGCAGGATCACCTCCAGCCGCGGGTCTTTGGTTCCTCCCACCTTGGTTACCCGAGCCACGCCCTCCGGCGGGTGGGTACAATAGTCGGTCACGCCCACTACTCGCTCGCCCGCGCCAAGCGCGAAGAGCGTCTCGGTGAGGCTCGGCACCAGGGACACGATGCGCCGTGGCAAAGTGGGGAGAGAGACAATGCGCTGCAGGTCGTCAACGAAATCCATGTTTAGATAAAGATGCGATGGGGAAATGGGCAAAAGGGCAAAAGGTTTGCGTAGGGAGCTTGCCTCCCTCGCTCACTCTGAAAATAGGCATTCCGCAATAGTCAATCTCTACTGTTTTTTCCCTCGCGCCCGCAGGATATCGTCCAACTGCTTCCTGTCGTCCCGCGTGAGATCTTCGGCTGAACGTGGTGAAGGCTTGGCTTCCTCCCGCATCGCGGTCCCGGCGGGTGGAGGAGCGGATGATTTGCTTTCTTCCCGCGTCGTCGTCCCGGAAGGTGGAGACGGGGAGGACGGCTGAACGGGAGCATGCACGGCGGCACTCTCTGTGCCAAAGAAGCCGATACGACGGAGTTCATCCTTCATGAAAAAGATCGCCGCGATGACGGCAATAACGGCAGCATAGGTCAGCAGGAAGAGGATCTTGGAAAGCAGCCGTCGTGATTTTCTTTGTTTCTTGGCCACGAGTTCAACCTGTGCGTGGTCGTAGCACGGCGCGTACGGCCTCCCAGCCGCTGCGTTGATGCCATCCTTCGACCCCGTTATACCATTTGAGACCCACCGACTGGAGTCGGCGGCTGCGCGCAGCCAGGGCGAACCAGAAGCGCGAGGTGCTGCCGTAGAACATGCAAGCGGTCATATGGAGCCGAGCGAGTTTCTTGCCTAGCCCGGAGCGGGCGAGGGTTTCGCTGTACTCGGAAAAATCCCAGCGCCTGGTTCGGAGGGTCGGTAGGATCGCCTGAGCAGCGAACTTGCCGTATTCCAAGGCAAAGGAGATCCCTTCGCCCATCAACGGTTCAGCCCCGGCTGCGTCGCCCACCAGCACGACATGTGGAGCGGCCAGAGGACGCCCGGGAGTGTAGCCGTAGATGGGGAATGCGCGAAACTTGGGACCTGAGACTTGGGACTTGAGGCTTGCGAGGTCATAGGCGAGCAGACGTTGCAGATCCGCATTGCTCAAGCGGGTATTTCCCAGTGAATAGATGCCGACGTTGACGTGGGGAACTTCGTTAATCAGGCAGGGGAATGCCCACAGGTAGCCTTTGAGGCCCTGCGTCACCGGGGTGAAGTTAAAATCGTAACGCTGCTTGAGAAAACCATCCCAACAAGTCTCCGCTACCGGGATGTCACACATGAGCGCTTTGCCGATAGGGGAGGAGTCTTCACCAACCAACAGCCTGCGCACTCGGCTGCCCGAGCCATCGGCTCCGACCACCACACGAGCCTGGTAGGTTTCTTTATCGGTTACTACTCGCACGCCAGCCGGCTCGCGGATCAACGCCAGCACTTTCTCGCCTTCGCGGATTTCCGCTCCGCGTGCGCGCGCAGCCTGAACCAGCGAGAAATCAAAAGCGTCGCGTCGCACGATCGAACACATGCCTCCGTCCTCACAAAACACCTCGCGACCTGGAGGCACGCGGACAAATGCCCGGTCCACCTGCACGTGTGGAACCGCGAGAGGAATATCCAGCTCGTGCAGGCAGTCAAGCGTGTGCGGGATCAAACCACCGGCACAAATTTTCTCGCGCGGGTGCACGGCTTTGTCGAGGAGCAGGATATCTCCAGCCAAAGTAGGGTCGGCCTTGAGTAAGTGGAGGGCAGTAGCGGTGCCGGCCGGGCCGGCACCGACGATGACAACGTCACGCGCAAGCACGATGGCCCAAAGCTAACACAGGCGCAGAACCGGCTAAAGTACTCCCTAAGACTCAAACCAAGTTGCGATCAGAATGGAACCATCGGCCGCGTCGAGACGCCCCGGCGGAGCGTCTCTACCTCGCGGCGGTATCAAGCGTTGACAAACAAAAGCCGTCGCCGTGGAGCCAGCAGGTAAGGGCTAGTTCATGCTGGTCCCGGCGGAGCGAACGGACCGACTCCCAACCGCCCTGCGCAAAGGCCTCCCAGAGGCGTCGGTCGGCATCTAGCTCCCGTGCGCCGATGCACGGGAAGATGGCGGTCCGGGAAATAAAGCGGGCTGCGTAGCCCTGCTCAGCGCGGGTCACCTTGAGGATATGACCCGTCGAGCCGGGCGTAGTGGTCACAGTCAGCGGCAGAATCAGCCGTCCGCCCGGAAGCAGACGATCAAGCCAGAGCAGCCGGGGATGAGTGGCGCCGGCGTTGACGAGGATCGCGTTGACAGGGCCAGGATCGTATTCTCCACCATCAGCCTGCACAACCTCGACCTGCGACAGATTGACAAGATTGCTGCGCGCACGAGTTGCAAGCTCAGTGTCAATCTCGATGGCGGTCACATGCCCGGTGGGACCAACAACCTCAGCGAGGATTGCAGTGTAGTACCCGGTGCCACAGCCAACATGAACGACGTGCTCCCCCTCCTGCAATTCCAGTGCGTCGATCAAGAAGGCCAGGAAACTTGGTTGGCCGTTGTTCGCCTGACGTGCCGCATCGATCTCAACCAGTACGTTGTGGTACAGGTGCCTCGGATTTGCATCGGCGGTGGCGTGATATTCAAGGTCGAGGACTTTCCATGGACCTGGTCCAAGATAGTGCTCGCGCGGCACCTGGGCGAAGGCGCGGACCACCGCCGGAGAACGGAGCTGAGCTTTCTGGCGCAGTTCCTCGGCGTAGCGTTGCCGTTCTGTTTCCAATGACAGCTCAGTGCTGGTGGTCTGTTGGGGAGTAGATTGCGGCTCTGTGTGAACCATGAGCTGCTCCCCCTCTAGCCGGACCTTGATCGCTGCTGAAGGCATGTACTCCAGAACCTTCCTCAGCCGCTCAACCGGATCAAAGATCTCAAGCAGCATCTGTTTGTCTTCCAGCCCGATCTCCAGATTGGCTACAAGCGTATCGGCCAGCCGGGCTGGGTCCTTGATGGCGGCTACTGCTCCAATCAGCGGGGGAGGTACTTTTTTGGGCAAGACGTAGGCCTCAAAAGCAGCGTTCACGTCGTGCACGAGTGCTTCGAGTTCATCAGAACGCTCACTCCATCTCTCCTCGATCTCCTCCACTTCCGCCAGGAAAAAGTCTGCCTGCTCTCTATAGCGCAGCACCCGTCCTCGCCGCTCGCCTTCTATCAACACTTTCATTGTCCCGTCGGGTAGGTAGAGATGTTGCACTACGCTTGCCACCGTGCCTACTGTGTAAATATCTTCCGCCCTGGGGTCGTTGATCTTTGCATCACGCTGGGCAGCAACGAAAACCAGTTTGTTCTTAGCCACTGCCTCTTCAAGTGCTCTCCTGGATTTCCAGCGTCCGACAAAAAGCGGCACGACCATGTGGGGAAACACGATGATGTCCCGGGTAGGAACGAGAGGCAGCCGGATACCCTGACCGTCATCTCTACCACTATCTTGAGCAGTCGCTTCGGTCATATAGAACTCCTCTTCTACCCGCGGGACCGAGTCCCGCATGTCGGCGAACTCTACTAAGAGTGCCAACCCCCGTCGAGCGCGGCCGCGCTGTA
>Ga0099828_10003623_pt1 | contig 10801 bp, 7 predicted proteins | sample CZO8metaG_2_FD_79338 | JGI IMG/M metagenome (GOLD analysis project Ga0099828, IMG submission 79338) | Vadose zone soil microbial communities from the Eel River Critical Zone Observatory, Northern California, USA - CZOApr15con2H1.8 metaG | ecosystem: Environmental > Terrestrial > Soil > Vadose...
ACTCCCGATGACGGCGTCTCCTGGCTGGACACGGCTCAGGGCGTACAGGCCTGGCACGTTTCTCCCGACTCACCTGCGGCCAGGGCCGGGATCCGCTCGGGCGATCTGATTGAAGCGGTGAATGGCGTGGGGATGCACCGCGCCGTCCAAGTGACGCGCCAGTTGTGGAAGGCGGGGCTGTGGGCGCAGGTGCACTATCGGCTGGCGCGCAACGGGCGAGCATTTGAAACCTCGCTCGTCACCGTCCCGATACAGAAGCCCTTCTCGATCGAGAATTACCTGCGCATCGTCGGGCTGCTGTATCTGTTTATCGGGTTGTTTATTTTCGCGCGCCGGTGGAGCGCCGCGCGCGCGGTCCATTTCTACATCTTCTGCCTGGTCTCCTTTATCCTGTACTCGTTCCACTACAGCGGGAAGCTGAATAACTTCGACACCATCGTCTATTGGGCCAATATTTTCACTCGGCTGCTGCAGCCGGCGCTGCTGGTGCACTTTGCGCTGGTGTTTCCGGAGCGGCGCACCCCGAGCGGGGCGCACACGGCGAGGCTGGCCGGTTTGTACAGCCCGCCGGCGATCTTGCTGCTGCTCCATGTGGGCGTGGCCACTCGCGCGCTTGGCTTCGTGCCCTGGCTGGGCGCCCGCGTTGTGCTCGACCAGATGGAGCTCGGCTATCTAGGGACGTACTTCCTGGCGGCGGCGCTGATCTTCTTGCGCAGCTACCGCCGCGCGCCGAGCGGCGTGCTGCGCCAGCAGCTGAAGTGGGTTACCGGCGGAACGCTGGCCGGCATTGTGCCGTTCTTCTTGCTCTACATCCTGCCGTTCTTCCTGGGCGTCGTCCCGCAGTCCTGGATGAAGTTCTCCGCCATTTCGCTGGCGCTGATCCCGCTGTGCTTTGGCTACGCCATCATCCGCTACCGGCTGATGGACGTGGACATCATCTTCAAGCGCGGGCTGGCCTACACGGCGGCCACCGCGGGCGTCGTGGCCGTCTATTTCGCGCTGGTGGCGCTGATCGGCGAGCTGTTCCACACGGCCTGGCCCACCGGCACCGCCGGCGGCGTCATCGCCATTGTAGTGGCCGCGTTTCTCTTTCAACCGCTGCGCGACGGGGTCCAGGCGCGCCTGGACCGCTTCTTCTATCGCGACCGCTTCGATTACCGGCGCACGCTGATCGAGTTCGGGCGCGCGCTCACCAACGAAGTGCGGCTCGAGCCCATGCTCGGCTCGGCCATGGACCGCATTTCCCAGACGCTGCTGGTGGACCGCCTGGCCCTGTTCTTGGAAGACCCCGCCGAGCCGGGCTGCATGCGCCTGACGCGCTCCATGGGCGTGCGCTTCACCCAGCCGCTCGACCTGAGTTTTCTTTCCCCGGACCGGCCCGCATTCGCCCGCGGGTATCTGTTCTACGAATCCCCGCGCGTCGCGGCCGAGATGCCGGCCGCGGTTCGGCGCACGCTCGAGCAGTTGGACCTGAACTACTTCATTCCCTGCCGCGTCCGCGAGCGCACCGTGGCCGTGCTGGGACTGGGCAAAACGGTGGACGGCGATTTCCTCTCCAGCGAGGACGTGGAGCTGCTGCTCACCATCGCCGGCTACGTGGCCATCGCCATTGACAACGCGCAACTCTACAGCTCGCTCGAACAGAAAGCGGCGCAAATCGAGCGGCTGAAGGACTTCAGCGAGAACATCGTCGAATCGCTCAACGTCGGTGTGCTGGCGGTGGACCTGGAAGGCCGCGTGGAGTCCTGGAACACCCAACTGGAGCACATGATCGGAGTGCCGCGGCACGAGGCCGTGGGTCGCAAGCTCGAGGAGATCCTGCCGGCCGACCTGGTGGCGGAAGTTTCCGCCCGGGTTGCCGACGAGCACGTCTCCGGCATCTACAAGTTCCACCTGCGCAACCGCGCCGGCCGCAACTTGGTGGTCAACGTCTCGATTGCGCCGCTGGTGGGCAAGGCGCGCGAGCGGATTGGCCGGCTGATCCTGCTGGACGATATCACCCAGCGTGTGCGCCTGGAAGAGCAACTGATCCAGACCGAAAAGCTGACCTCGCTCGGCCTGCTGGCGGCCGGGGTGGCGCACGAAATCAACACGCCGCTGGCGGTGATCTCCAACTACATCCAGATGCTCGCCAAGCAGTTGCCCGGCGAGGACTCGCGCCACCAGTTGATCGACAAGATCGTCAAGCAGACCTTCCGCGCCAGCGAAATCGTTAACAACCTGCTGAACTTTTCGCGCACCGGCGCGGCCGAATTCGCCGCGGTGGATCTGAACACGGTGGTGGAGGAGACGCTGTTGCTGGTCCGGCACCCATTCCGGACCGCGGGCGTGAGCGTGATCAAGACGCTGCAGAAGCAGTTGCCGTCCGTGCTGGGTTCGACCAACCGCCTCCAGCAGGTCTTCCTCAACCTGTTCATGAACGCCCGCGACGCCATGCCCAGCGGCGGCATGCTCGAGGTGCGCACGGCGTCGAACAACGGTTACGTGGAAGTCGAAGTCACCGACACCGGCATCGGCATCGCCCGGGAGAACCTGATCCGCATCTTCGACCCGTTTTTCACCACCAAGTCTTCCGGCCGTGGCACGGGCCTGGGGCTTTCGGTCAGCTACGGCATCATCAAGGAGCACGCCGGAAAAATCGACGTGCGCTCCACGCCCGGCAAGGGCACCTCCTTCCGCCTGGAATTCCCCGTGGCTCGGAATGCGGTTCATGTCTAAAGGCTCCATCCTCGTGGTGGACGACGAGGCGGAGATTCGCGAAGGGCTCGAGCTGTTGCTGAAATCGGAGGGCTACGGCGTGGCGAGCGCCGAAAGCGCCGAGGCCGGCCTGGCCAGGCTCGAGGAGCAGCCGTTTGACCTGCTGCTGCTCGACGTCAGCTTGCCCGACCGCAACGGCCTCGAGCTGCTGCGGGAAATTCGCCGCCGCGACCCGTATCTTTCCGTGGTGCTGATCACCGCGTACGGCTCGATCGATATGGCCCGCGCCGCATTCAAGAGCGGCGCGCAGGATTACATCACCAAGCCGTGGTCGAACGACGAACTGCTCGCGCAGGTGGCCCAGGTAGTCGAGGGCCGAAGGCTGCGCGAGGAAAACGTCCAACTGAAGCGCGCGCTCAAGCAGCGCTACAATTTCCCCAACATCGTTGGCAAGAGTGAAAAGATGCTGGCGGTGCTGGACCTGGTCACCCAGGTGGCGCCGTCGCGCTCCACCGTTCTGGTCACCGGCGAAAGCGGCACCGGCAAGGAGTTGATTGCCAAGGCCATCCATTCCGCCTCGACCCGCGCCGATAAGGCCTTTGTGCCGGTGAATACCGGCTCGATCCCGGTGGATCTGCTGGAGTCGCAACTGTTCGGCCACGTCAAGGGCGCATTCACCAGCGCCGTGGCCTCGAAGAAAGGCCTGTTCGAGGTGGCCGACCAAGGCACCATCTTCTTCGACGAGATCTCCACGATCGGCCCGGAAACGCAGGCCAAGCTGCTCCGCGTGATCCAGGAGCGGGAGTTCATGCGGCTGGGCGGAACCGAAACGATCAAGGTGGACGTGCGCATCCTGGCTGCCTCGAACGTGAACCTGCTGGGCCTGGTGCGCGAGGGCCGCTTCCGCGAAGACCTCTACCACCGGCTCAACGTCATCGCGCTGCACTTGCCGCCGCTTCGCGAGCGCAAGGAAGACGTGCCGCTTCTGATGGAGCACTTTCTGCGGCGCTACTGCGAGGAAAACGCCAGGCCCCCGCGGCGGTTCACCCACACCGCCATGAAGCTGCTGATGGACTACGATTGGCCGGGCAACGTGCGCGAGCTTGAAAATGTCGTCGAGCGCGCCGTAGTGCTCTCCACGCAGGAATTGATCGACACGGACCTGCTGCCGGAAACCGTGCGCACCAAAGAGATCGTCAAGGGCGTGCGGCTGCATCTGGCCGAGTTCATGCCGGCACTGCCGGGGGGGCCCGGAGCGCGCGTCGGCGCGGGCAACTCCTCGCTCTCGCTGTTTCAGATCATCGAAGAGGTCGAGCGGCGCATCATCGTGGACATGCTAGAGCGCACCGGATGGAATCAGACCGAAGCCGCCGAGCGCTTCCAGATTCCGCTCTCCACGCTCAACCAGAAAATCAAGCGCCTGGGCATCGAAACCCGCCGGCGGGGCTCGGCCCGCGCCGCAGCCGCCGGCGATCCCGTTCCCCACACCGCCGACAGCTAAGTCGCGAAGCCTCCGAAGAGTTTCCAGGTCACTTCAAATCGTTCCGAACCGGTTTTTGGCACGCGGATAAGCTGCTCGAATCACGGGCAGATGTCGCCGCCCGGGAAAAAGAATGGTTTCGGGGCGCGCGCCGGACTGCGCATGCCCTCCTGCGTGCGGCATTCTGAAAGATAATACAAAAACGTAGGTAATACTGAAATTTATATGTAAATCGCTCTCGCCCTTTGCAATTCGACCACAAGAAGTTCGACCCAAATCATAAGCCGCTGGGCACTTACGTTTCTCGGGAGCCCCTGGAAAGCAAATTGCTCCTCGGCGCAGAGTGTCGCAAGACACAATCTTGAATTAGGGGGGACGATCCCATGACCAAGTCCAACGGACAAGTGTTTGTCGCAATTCCGCTTTTCGCCGCGCTGCTGACGGTTGCCATTGCTCTTCTGCTTCCGACCGCAATGAGCGCACAAATGGCAGACCAGCCATCCGACGTGACCAAGGCGGATTCGGCGAAGTCGCCCGACTCCGCAGGCCAACAGCCCTCTTATCCGGAGCAGAAGCCCAGCTACCCGGGTGCGCCTCCCAGCAAGGGCAAACTCGAGGGCACGATGGGGCCGCTGAAGTTCAGGTTCTACGGCACGCTGCTGCTGAACATCTCGGCCTCTGACTCGGCTGAGGTGGGCCAGGATGTAACTTTGTGGCCCGCTCCAGGCGCGGTTACGTTCCCAGATGGCACTACGCGCCGCACCGGCACCATCCACGACACGATCTTCAGCGCGCGCCAGAGTGTGTTCGGCTTTACCTTCAACCCCGCCAGCCCGCCGGCAAGCGGCTGGACACCGTCGGGTGTGCTCGAGTTTGACTTTTTCGGCTCCCGTCCCGTGGATACACTCCAGCCGCAAGGCCGGGTCTTCAATCAGCCACGCCTGCGCTTAGCCTACTTTCAACTGGAAAAGGGAAACTGGAAGATTGTGGCTGGCCAGGACAAGGTCATCATCGCGCCGCTCGACCCGATCTCGCTCTCTCACGTTAGCGTTCCGCTCGGGGCTACGGCAGGAAACCTCTGGGGATGGCTGCCGCAGGCTCACGCACTCGATCAGCGAGAAGACGTCGGCCCTGTTCCAGTTCGGCGTCTTGCGGCCGCAGTTTGCCGACCCCAGGTTGAGCGACCTGCCCGCAGTGGGCAGTGCGGTGGACGCCGGTTCTTCCGGCCTGGGAGAACGCTCGTCCAGTCCGTTCTACCAGGCGCGCGTCGCCGTCTCCCACCCCATGGCTGGCTCTACCATGACGATTGGTGCCGCCGGCCACTACGGGCGAGAGCGGGTCGGCGCAAATCGCACGCTCGATTCCTGGGCGTTTGCGTTTGATTACAATATCCCGCTGCAATCCCGCCTCATCCTGCGTGGGGAAGGCTTCCTCGGCAGCAACTTGATTCCCTTCCAGGGCGGCGTGCTGCAGGGAGTGGCCTTCGTTCCACCAGCGGGCACGACTCCAGCGAAATTTAGCCGTATCGGTGCTGGAGGCGGCTGGGGCGAACTCACGATACGGGCCACAGAAGACAACAAGAACATCTTTTATCTGGGTGGGGGCACCGACGATCCTCGCGACAAGAACCTATTGCCAGGCAGCACTCGCTCGAAGAACAGCTTTGCCTGGGTCAGCTATTTCCGCAAGCTGACCAATGAAGTTACGCTTGCCTTCGAGTGGAGCAACTGGCAGTTTCGCACAAAGAACCTTACGGGCCCGACGCCAGTGAAGGGGCCATCCGGGAGAGGCAACGTCTTCACCCTCTCGCTAGCGTACCAGTTCTAGCTCAGATTTCCGGACTGCTCTGGGCGTTCAGCGAGATTTGCTTCACAGCCGGGGCCGGGGAGCAATTCCCTTGTTGCTCCCCGGCCGCCTCGCTGTCCCGGTACGGGCCAAATGAAACGCGCATACGCAGGTGTCCAAAGCTGCGGACACCTCAGTCAGCACCACTCTTGCGCTTCCATGTGGCGCAGAGCGGGAACGCACGCTGTTGTTGTCGCGGCCGCCCCTGGCCGAGTAGACTCTACTTCTTTTCCAGCGTCGAGGTGTAGCTGCGCGGCATCAGCGTGGTGGAAAGGTCTACTCCGCTCAGGTCCACGCCGTCGAGATCGGTTTCCCGCAGGATGGCGACATTCATGTCGGCCCCGGCGAACTGCGCGCCGCGGATGTTCGCGCCGCGGAAATTGGCGTTGCGCAGGTTGGCGCGGTGGAAGATTGCGCAGCTCAGGTCGCAGCGAAAGAACTCGATGCCGCTGGCCTGGGCCTCGGTCAGGTCGGCGCGGGGCAGGACTGCTTCAGTCATGTCGGTGTTGCGCAAGTCCGCTTTGCGAAGGTTTGCGGCAGTCAAGTCCGCCCGGGTCAATTTGGCTCCGCGCAGGTCGGCGCCTTCGAGCCGGGCCCCTGGCAGAATCGCGTCAGTCAGATTCGCCCCGGCCAGGTCGGCCCGGGAGAGATCGGCTCCGGAGAGGTCTGCGCGGACTCCACCCGGCTCGCCGCGGAAGAAGCGCAGGTGCGCCTCGAGGATTGCGCTCACCCGCTTGCCGTTGTGGCGGATGCGTCTCAGCTTTCTGAGCCCCTTAGACGAGAACCACATGTCTGTTCCCTCAGTCGAATCGAAAGTGTGACGCCACAAATTCTACTGAAACTGCGTCTAGCCGGGTAGCTGCTTGCATGAACCTGCCCCAGAACAACTTCGTTGCGGGGCTAACGCAGCTTCTGAAATTCGTCGAGGGTTAGCCCCAGTTGCCGAAGGATTTTGAAGAAGAGCGGCGGGCCGATTCCCGACCACCATGCAGGGGGATCGTCACGGCGCGCCCGTCGGGATGGTTCCAACGCTCGCGGCTACCCGTTTGACGCGTCCTCGAAAAGCCAAGCGCGGTTGCCACCTTCTGAAATTCGCGAGGCGTGGCGCTAGGCATGCAGAATTTCGGTGGTATCTCGAGGGAGGGGAATGTCTTTCTCGCGGTACTCTTCGGCGATCATCTCAAACACGCTCTCAAGCTCCGCCAGCGCCTCCTCCCGGGTGGACATCAGAGCATAGCAGCCCGAAATTGCCGGGATCTCCGCCACCCAGGAACCATCTTCCTGGCGGTACAAGACCGTCTTGTAATCCTCCAGCTTCATTTGTTCCTCTTTACACCGGAGTATATCACGCCTGCGGAACTTGCGCGGGATGCTATGGCTTCCGGGGTTTGTTCAGTCCCCATCCGGTGGAGGGCCTGTGGTAATCTTTGGCGCGATGTCCATCCTCGAGACGCTCAAGAATCGCGCACGGGCCTATCCACAGCACATCGTTCTGCCCGAGGGCGAAGACCGCCGCGCGATCGCCGCGGCGGCGCGGGTCGCCAAGGAGGGCTACGCGAAGATCACGCTGCTCGGCCGCGCGAAAATCATCCAGTCGGCTGCCGAGGAGCTCAGCGCCAACCTCGCTGGGGTTACGCTGCTCGATCCGGCGGCGAGCCCCAATCTGGAAAAGTACGCGCAGATTTACTTCGAGCGGCGACGCGCGCGCGGCACCACGCTCGAGGAGGCTCGCGAGATCGCTCGCCGGCCGCTCTACTTCGCAGCATTGATGGTAGCCGCGGGAGACGCCGATGGCTCGGTGGGCGGCGCAGCCAATACCACCGCGGAGACTGTGCGCGCGGCGCTGCACGCCATCGGCTTGGCGCCGGAGTACAAGCTCGTCTCGTCATTTTTTCTGATGGTGGTGCCGCCGCGGCCGGGCATCGAGCTGGGCGTGGGTGGCGCGTTGCTTTTTGCGGACTGCGGCGTGGTTCCCGACCCTTCGCCCAGCGAGCTAGCCGAAATCGCTCGGGCCACGGCGGAAAACGCTCGCGTGTTTTTGGAAGCCGCCCCGCGCATGGCCCTGCAGTCGTTTTCGACCAAAGGCTCGGCCGAACACCCTCGCGTGGAGAAAGTCCGCGAGGCGATGCGCATCCTGAAAGCGCGCGCGCCGGACCTGGCGGCCGACGGCGAGCTACAGGCGGATGCCGCGCTGGTGCCGGCCATCGGCGCGAGCAAGGCTCCTGGGTCGCCTGTAGCCGGCCGCGCCAACGTGCTGATCTTCCCCGACCTGGACTCCGGCAACATCGCCTACAAGCTGGTCGAGCGCACCGCGGGCGCCGAGGCGCTGGGACCGATCCTGCAGGGCCTTGCCCGGCCGGCGAACGACCTTTCGCGCGGCTGCTCCGCCGACGATATCGCGAACGTCATCGCCATCACGGCCCTGCAGGCCATTGCACGCAAGCAATCCTACAGCGCGGGCGCGCATCCAACCGACTAAGGCCTTTCGGAATCACCGATGAACACAGATCCACGCACATGGTTTTCTTCGCTGGCTGGCAAAACGACTCCCATGACAGCAACAATGGGCTTCGTGCCCAAGATACTTAGGGGCTCCGCGTTCATCTGTGTTTGTCTGTGGTTTCTCCCTCTGCCAGCCCCGGCGCAAGAGAGCGAGCAGGAAGTGGCCGCCAACCTCGCCGCAGGCCGCGTGGTGGTCTACGTTGCCGGCAACGGCATCGTGATCGGAGCCGTCGAGCCCGCCGGGGTGGGCGTCGAGCCGGGGTCGCGGCCGCCGGCGGTGCTGCCGCTCGGCGGGGGCCGCATCGGCATCCTTCTGGGCGCAATCGAGTGGCTCGCGCCCGCTTCCGGCCACCCACCGGTGCGCTTGGACCGCGAGTTGCCGCGCTTGGCCAGCGAGGCCGCCCCTCGGCGACGCCAGACCGAGCCGGAACAGGCCAGCGACATCGAGTCAATCGGCGTGGCGCTGCTCGAGCGCTTGCACACCCTGGCCGGCCAACTCCACCGCAAGCTTGATCTCAAACCTGAGGAGCCTCTGCTTGAGCTGCTCTTGATAAACTATGTGGAGAACTACGGCCCGGAAGTCTGGCTGCTGAGGTATCGGATCGCGCAGGATGCGTGGCGCGGCGACTACTGGCGCACGCGAGTGCTGCGGCCAAGTTACACCCAGCTTTATCCGCCGGAGAAAGGCCACCCCCGCACGCTCATCGAGGTGCGTTACCCGGCCGACGCGCCCGGCCCTGCGCTGCTCGATCTGCTGAAGCAGAACGACCCGCGGGTGGCCCACCTAGGCAGCGCCGACGAAGCAATGTCTCGCGCCAGCGAGCGCGTGATTCGCGGCGAAACCAATAAGGGCTCTGCCGATGATGCGGCGGCGTTTCTCCGCGCCGCCCTGCCCGCTGTTTGGGGAGCGGATGCGAAGCTGGTCCTCGGCGTGCTCCGCGAGCAGCGAGGCTTCGAATGGGTGGTTCAGCCGCCGGAGCTGCCGCAAACCGCCGAGGAAGGAAAACCGCGCGAGCCCGGCGCCCCCACCTTACTCAAGAAGCCGCCTGAGTAGAGGATGACGCCTTCAGGCCGAGCTTTCTTCCGCTCGCCCCGGCCCGCCACTTGACACCGCGCCACCCGAGCGGTAGCTTCCCACAACTCACCAATGATTCTCACAGGCGCAGGGAGACACAGATGCATCGCGGCTGGCTGTTGACCGCTGGGGCGTGTCTGGCGGCATCGGCCTTGGCACAAGACCTGGCGAAAGTGGACCCGAATCATGCCAAGGTCGAATTCGAGAACGATCAGGTACGGGTTGTGCGGGAGCGCTACGCCCCTCGCGAAGTCGCCCCGACGCACGAGCATCCCGCGCGGGTCTCCGTTTGGATCACGGACGGGCGCGTGAAAGTCACTTACCCGGACGGCAAGGCGGAAGAGAGCTCCTGGAAGGCTGGACAGGTCACGTGGGGCGCACCTCGAGGAAAACATATCGGGGAAAATGCGGGCACCAAACCGTTTGAGACGGTGGTGGTGGAGATTAAGCCTGCCGCCGCCAAGCGCGAATCCACCAAGCTCGATCCGGCGCTCGACCCCGCCAAAGTGGACGCCAAACACGTCCGCGTGGAGCTGGAGAATGACCGGGTGCGTGTCCTGCGTGTCCGCCTGGGACCTCACGAGAAGATTCCCATGCACCAGCATCCCGCCCGCGTCGTCGTTTCGCTGACCGATACGGAGTTAAAAGCGACGTCGGCGGACGGAAAACAGGACACGCTGCGCGCGAAGGTCGGCGAGGCCCGCTGGGCTGCAGTCGCCCAACATGGCGTCGAAAATCTCCGGGACACACCGGTGGAGTCGATTGAGGTGGAATTGAAAGACGCTCCGCGCCGTTAACCTGCCTCCCCGCTGGAGTTTTGCTTGCCCCGGCCTGAGAAGAACCGCAAGGCGAAACTCACAAGCCGTTCAGTTGTGCGCCTGGATCCGGCTCAGAAACGCCTGCAATTGCGCGCGGTATTCTGCCGGGGCGACAAGAGAGGCTTCCTCGTGGCATTCACCTTCCACGCGCCAAATCGTTTTTGGCTCGCGAGCTCGCGCGTACACTTCCTCTCCATGAGGAAGAGCAAGCACAGGGTCGCGCACGCAGTGCACGATCAGAATCGGCGCGTGAATGCCGGGAAGCTTTCCGGCAGTGTCAAATTTCGATCGCGCCATCAGCTCCAGCCCGGGTAGAAACCAGTAAACGCGCCGCGCCACGGCCCGAGCGGATGGGAAAGGCGCCTCAAGCACTATCCCTCCCAC
>Ga0099828_10003626_pt1 | contig 10799 bp, 9 predicted proteins | sample CZO8metaG_2_FD_79338 | JGI IMG/M metagenome (GOLD analysis project Ga0099828, IMG submission 79338) | Vadose zone soil microbial communities from the Eel River Critical Zone Observatory, Northern California, USA - CZOApr15con2H1.8 metaG | ecosystem: Environmental > Terrestrial > Soil > Vadose...
ATCTCGAGACAGGCCCAGTTCGCATCTTAGCCTCAATATCTGTTATAGGCTTAGTCATGTCAGGTTTGTGCGAGTTTAGATACTCGTGTGCCTTGTCCTTTAACCTAATTTGAAAGAGTCTCAAATCTCTGTGTTCATCAAAGAACTGCTCTATCATTGCGGTACCGTGCTTTGTAGGGTTAATAAGCTGGTCAAAACATTCGATCGTTGCATTAACATCACCTTTTTCTATTGATTCTTTCGCTTTTCCAAGGACTTCGATAATATCCCTTAACTGTTGTACAGGTGCAGATACTTCCTTGCTGTGACCAAAAAAACCAACGCGTTTAGCCACTCCTACTTTATCAGCGATCTCCTTGACTAATTCGTAATACTCCTCTTTACTTGTGAAAAAACCATGGATTTCTTTCCTTTCTTTTCTTACAGTCAATCCTTTCATTGATAACCGCATAAAAGCGTCTTCGACCTCCGATTTGTCCATGCCTGTAACCCAGACGATTTTACCTACATGGTTGTAGCCTTGTCTTATAGACTCTAGGACCACAACTTCAATAATACGTCTAAAGCCTTCCTCTGCTTTCGCGTTCTCAAAGTCTCTATCTCGGACGGCTCGCTTTGCATATGATATATCTATCTCTATTGAACGCTTGAGAGCTTCCATGCCTTCGTCTACCTTTCCGACAACCGTCAGATAGCATGCTTTGTTATACCATGACATTCCGTCGTTGGGATTAATATCAATTGCTTTTTCGCACGCTGCGACAGCTTTCTCGTAATTATTCATTCTATAATACGCTAACCCTTTCAAATTCCATGCCTCCCCGTTATTGAGATCGACGTCTAGCGCTTTGTCGTACGAGGAAATGGCAACGGGATATTGAGCAAGATGAAAATGCGCGTATCCTTTTTTAATCCACGAGTCTACATATTTTGGGTCAATTCGTAAAGCCAGATCAAAACTGCGAATAGCATCTTCTAACTTTTCGCTCGCCATTTGGTTTACGCCTTTCTGATACAGGTCACGCTTTTGGAACTCCGAATTGTCATCGTAATTCACATGATTTGTGGTTTCAGAAGCAGGGTTAGACACTGGCTTAGGCTTCCTTCCCAGGAATTTGCCCATCAAGATTTATTGCTGCTCTCGCTGATAAATAGATTTGGAGTATGTTTCATTTCCACAAGCATAATCTCCATATCATTTTCCAGCCAACTCCGCTCGGTGCTTAGATTTGCCAAGAGCGACTGCAAAACGATTATTTAGCAGTACAGCGCCTATAAGTATATCTCGGGGTTATCTTAGTGAAATTAAATGATGCTGACGTAGAAGGCTTGACAGGAAAAAGTTTTAGAATCATAATCAACAATGGAAAAGATGGTATCCTTCAATCACAATTATGGAAGGAACTTGATCTGACTAGTCGTGATGGCTCACGGGTAGCCATCCGTCTTGAAAAAAGGTCTCTTATAAAGCGTGAGAAAATATTGGAAAACGGACGATGGACTTATAAACTCTTTGCCGTCAAATTACCTGTCGGCACCCAAACTATCGAAGATGCGCCCTGCCTGACATGTCCAGTCGAACATATGTGTTCAGTTGACGCTTACTATAGTCCTAATAGTTGTAACCTAATTGAAAATTGGACTTTAGTTTCTTTTGATTCTGCAACCCAACAAGAAGAACAGCATCAAATACACCCTGTGCAAGAAATTGTCTCAGAACATCAAGATGACCCAATTAGAAGCAACGTAAATGAGGCTGAGCTTTTAGTCAGCGAGTCCAAATCATCGATGGCAAAACAACAATCGAACAAGCTATTAAAAATTAACAAGAAATGAGGAAATAGCAGCACTTAAATTTATCTATTTGATTATTTTGAAATTTCTTAATTAATTTTGTAATTCTATATAGATACTTCCCTCTTTTTCTAATACTGAATATAGGTCCAAATTACCTGATTTTCTCCATTCTGCGTTTTGTTCCATCCATCTCTCGTCTTTCTTCCATGACTTCATGTGTTCCAAATTTCCGGTGAAGAGATTAAATTCGTATCCGTGCATGTAACAAACAATGCTGTCTCCATTAAAGTCACCCTTGGAAAGAGACGTACCCCTATGAGGACACGAGTTTTTACACGCAAATAATCTTCCTCTTCTTTTTCCAACTAGTATTTCGCTATTATTAATTGAGAGGTTGAACATAGAATTATCTCTTAAATCATTACTATTGCAGACTTTATGGAGCATGGTGACAGACCAAGGAAGAAAAACGTTTTATAAATTAATTAGTGCCACCATTTTGATGGAAAATATGTTGAAGACCCACAAGGAGCAGGGTGGAACACTTCCCTCGGATGGAACAGAATGCCTATAAGTGTAATCAAGTCTGAAAAGCCTTAGACTATGGCAGACCGTTATAATAATGCATTATGACATACCATGTTAATGCTAACTAGATAGATACGCATATAGGGCTTGTACAATAGCGGCTGTATAGGATGCGAGGTTTATTACTAATGTGGACACATGTTGTGAAATTGTGTTATGTTAGGCTTAGTTGAATTAAGTAGTATACCTCGCCACTCTTTTTTGCTACAGAGATGGCATAAAGGATGAAGTTGACAGATGCAACAAGAGATCATTATCGAAAGCTCGCGAGAAATGCGGGCTATCGTAGTAGATCTGCATACAAACTCCTTCAGCTAAACCGTTCTTACGGTATTTTTAGGCCACGACACGCTGTAGTGGATCTGGGCTCCGCACCGGGAGGGTGGCTTCAAGTAGCAAAACAACAAGTTGGTGTTGACAGCTTGGTGGTCGGGATAGATACCAAGCAAGTACAGCCATTGGAAGGCGTCACGATTTTGCGGGGTAGCGTCGATGATGCTAAAATAATAGATACAGTTCTCAAATTAATCGGGGGTAGGGCAGATATAGTTTTATCAGATCTGTCTCCAAACGTAAGCGGTATATGGGACTTGGATCATAGTCGACAAATCTCCCTCACAAGGAGTGCCTTGGCTGCGGCTATTAAGATACTGAAAAGACGCGGCGCCTCAGTTTTCAAAGTTTTCGAAGGAGAGTTACTTAATGGATTGAAGGAGGAATTGAAAAATCACTTTCAACGAGTTTATATTAATAAGCCCAAAGCAAGTAGACAAAGAAGTAGTGAGCAGTATATCGTGTGTTTCGGCTTTGAACCTGATTTATGTCTTGACATTCAGGATCATACATAGACATCCTACTTCTAGCATTGCCGTTTGGCAATTCGGTAAGACATTCATCCTTCACTCGACTTGTCTTCACCGTACAGCAACTTTAGCTCTTCGAAGCTTAATTTGGCACCCGCCTCAAACTTCTTCTTTGCAGATTCCTTAACTTTGAACAGGGCATCGTCTCCAGGTCGATAACCATATTCCTGACGCTGCCTTTTCCTCCACTGTGCCATAGCATCAAGACGCGAATTTACGCTATCTAAAGTCGAAAGGAATTCGTCATAATCCTTAAGGCAGCTTTGGTGTTCCGCAGCTTGCTGTCGTTTAGACACAAATAGTTTGTCTATTTTATTGTGAGTATCAGCAATTTGGGTTTGTAGCGTAGTGCCTTCGTTCTCAAGAATTTTCAGTATTTTTTTAATCTCTTCAGCATGTGCCTTGAGATCTATTAACTGTTCGTTCACGGAGCGTATGGCTTTTATTGCTTCAAGCTTCATTGAAGCATCGTTCATTACGGATAAGGCTTCATTCTTTTGTCGTTCATTCTTGTACCTTTTTTCATCAACTAATTTCTGGCTTGACTCAAGAATCCTAACCAGATCAACTTCATTGTCGGAGGGAAGCCGAGTTCCCATTATACTAACAAAATTTTTGGACTTTGAAATTTTTTCACTAATCGTAAGTAATTGAGAGTTGTTAGAATTCATTTCTGTCCGAATCTGGGCCAATCTTGTTGTCATGTTAACGAGTTTATTTTTCTCTTGCTGGATATTCTCATTTATCAGACGAAATCGATTTTTTTCGATATCGATAATTTTGTCAGTCAAGTCCTTTATCTGGTTAAGCTGATTACGTTTCAAAGACAGTAAGTCATCCCAGTTCAGTGATTCTAGATCGTGAACTGGATTTTGATCTACAGAGCTCAAACCGGGTCGCTTACCTTGCTACATATGGGAGGGAAGCCATGACATAAAAATATACTGGAAAAGCAATGTGACAGTCCTATTCTTGGGTCAAGTTCCTCGGACATATCTTTCTTAAAAAGGTCGGAAACCAGGTAGAAATGGAATTGAATCTCGGCTGACACCTCTTCGTCAATAATTGGAATGAAGATTTCTCATAATGGGCACAATACAGTTAGATTTTGTCCCCGTAAGAAACCAAAATACAGCTATTCTTATATTCAAGCACGAGGATTTATGTCAAGTTGGCAACACAAGCTTATTGTGTGAAATGTAAAGCAAAACGAGATATGAAAGATGAAAAGCAGGTAACTATGAAAAACGGTCAAGGCGCTATCTCAGGAATATGCACCGTATGTGGTACAAAGATGTTCAAGATAGGCGGTGGTGGCAAAAAAATTGCTAAGGCAAAAGCAGCTAGCAAGAAACCAACTACAAGAACCGCAAAAGTAAAAGCAAAATCGACCAGCAAGAGGAAGTAACAAAGGCGCTTAGTAGGAACTATTCGTTTGCATGTCAAGTAGAAGGGGTAGGATGGAATGTTCGTCTACTCCAATTTTTATTTTTGTTATCCAACAACTGTAAATATCTATACTGATTCATATTATATCCATCACACTAGTTATATCAATCATAACGTTCTTTTCTTTTTTCATCCCTTCATTAGGAACCAACTGAAATAAATGTTCTCGGGAAAGGCTATCACAATAGCAGGAATTTTGATCGAGCACGACAGAAAGCTGATACTTAAAGCAGCTCAGTTATGATATAGAGAAATAAACTATATCATAAGGAACTCTTGTTCAGCTTCAATTAATTTATCCTTGTTACCACATAAATGTATTAATTCTGATAGTTTTTTTTGGGGGGTACCAGCCTTTACCGCTGCTCGTGCGAGCTCGACACCTTCTTTTAGATCCTTCGCAATTTTCCCGATCACTAGCGCGGCCGCAGCGTTCAGCGCGGCTATGTCTTCTTTTTCGGGGCTAGCGAGGCCATATATAACTCGGAGTGTATCTCTTATTGATTCTTGTCCAGAATGTATTAACAGTTGTTCTGGCTTAGCAACTAATACATTTACATCCTTTGGATGAAATCGAAATCGTTGAATTTTTTTGTCGACTACCCTGATAATATCGTTTTCACAGGTGTTAGAAAGTTCATCAAAACCATCGTAAGAATGTACGACCATAAGTTCATCAAGCTCAGAATTTTGCATTGCAACAGCAACTGTTTCGAGTAATGCGGGCTCATAAACTCCTATAAGTTGACCGGAAAGATTTGTGCAGGGATTGCTTAATGGTCCTACAATATTAAAAGCAGTTCTTATGCCTATGGATTCTCTTGCAGACGCGACATTGCGCATCGCCGGATGGAATTTTGCAGCATAAAGAAAACCAAAACCTATATTCTCGATGGCCTCACATATGATATCAGGAGAAGTATCCAAGTCCATTCCAATAAATTCTAAAAAATCTGCACTGCCACAGAATCCCGAGACAGATCTATTTCCGTGTTTTGCTACTTTACAGCCTGCTGCGCACGCTATGAGCGCAGCAGCGGTACTGATGTTGAATGATTTTATCTTATCACCTCCGGTCCCGGATGTATCAATCAATTCGCCGGTGATGTTTGGTGTAATCTTAATGGCATTCCTCTTGACAGCCTGAAGTATCGTCGTAATTTCCTTAGGCGATTCGCCCTTCATCCGAAGCGCGACCAAGAATGAGGCAATAGACGACTCCGAAGCGTCGCCTCCAAGAATCAGATTCATTGATTTGCGGATTTCGTCTTCAGATAGATCAATTCTAGACACTAGTTTCCGGACCATGGGGCGCAGATCGGTGAATGTCTCTCCGTTCACTCATCTCTTCACCATAGAGATGAAATTGAGAAGAATTTTCGGTCCTTGTTCCGTTAAAACAGATTCGGGATGGAATTGTACCCCTTCTATCAAGTACTGTCTGTGTCTGATCGCCATAATTTCACCATCGTCAAGCGCCGTTGCTGTAACTTCCAGACAAGGGGGAATTTTCTTATCAGCCACCAAAGAATGGTAGCGAGTTGCCTTAAATGGGTTGCTTACCTGATCAAAAAGTCTTCCGGAGTTGTATTGAATAATACTTGTTTTTCCGTGTCTGACTTTTCTGGCATTGACTACTTTCCCGCCGAATGCGTGCACTATTCCCTGGTGTCCAAGGCAGACTCCAAGGATGGGTGTTTGTGGTCCAAGCTCAGCTATAATGTCCGTACATATGCCAAAGTATCTCCTGTCTGCGGGGTGACCTGGGCCAGGAGAAATGACTATTGCATCAGGATCCATAATTTTGACCGAATTAACGGTAACCTTATCATTTCGAATGACTGTCGGTTCGGTCTTTAATTCGCCTAGTCGTTGCGCAATATTATATACGAAAGAATCATAATTATCTATAACAAGGACCCTCATTTTAGATTGACCTCAAATCGAAAGCGTACCTAGTCAAAACACAATTTTCGCTGTCGTACGTACTCCTGAAATTATATTTAAACCTAGTTCAAGATGGGTGCTGCTAAAAAACAATCTTGTGATGTATTATTGATTTTGTGCAGTACTGATCTATTGAGTAAAAAATACGATGTGCATACATAAAAACATGCGTTTGATATTGGCAGGAAATATATATAAAATGTCGAAAACCACATCCATTTGAAAAATTAGCTATTAGTGAAGTATATTGGTTAAAGTTTTTGTGAATGGGTATGGCAATATTGGGCGTCGTCTAGCGACTATGCTCTCTGCAGACAAAGAATTTCAATTCCTCGGCGTCGCGAAGTATACCGCCGACGAGAAGACAAGAGAGGCGCTAGACAGCAAATTCGATGTATATGTCCCCAAACATAATTTGAAACAATTCAGAGAAAGTAACTATGAGGTATCTGGAACTGTGGAAGAAGCTGTAGAGCAAAGCGACATAGTTGTAGATGCGGCTAAAGAAGGCGGGGGGTTCGACAACAAAAAGAGACTATATGAGCCTATGAAAAAAGCAGCTATATTTCAAGGGGGAGAAGATAGACACGGTGCCCACTCGGTAGCGGATATGATTCATAATTCAAGGGTAAATTACGCAAAGGCCAGCGGTAAAATGTATGTTATCCAAGGTAGTTGTAATGTGTCAGGTATGGGGAGAATAATGCAGCCCCTGGCTGAAAAGTTTGGGGATGAAATTGAAAGGTACGACGTAACCATCGTCAGAAGATGGGCAGATCTTGAGGATTCGAAAGAGGTGCGAGATTCAATCGAATGGGATGAATCTCCTCATCATCAAGAAGATGTTAAAGATTTTATGCCAGCAGCAAACCTGTTCGTAGAGGCATACAAAGTCCCATCTAGGATGATGCATCTCCATCAAATGTTAATCCGATTCAAAACAAAGGCTCCTACTAAGGATACTATTATTGAAGCATTCAGCAAGGAATTTGGAGTCGCAATATTAAAATCCGCCAAAGGAACTGCCGACGTAAGAAAGAAAGCTTTGACCCTGGGTTTTCAACATGGTGATACAAACATGGTACATATCCATCAAGAATCTTTAAGAGTTCAAAATTATTTTCTCAAGATTTTATACACTGACGACCAGACAGGCATGGTTATCCCTGAAAATCATTTGCTGCTGCAATCAATGGTCTTTGGACGTTCTAGAGAACAGGCAATTAAGAAGACAGACACATTATTCCAACTAAGCAGAAGAACAAGGATACTGGAAGAAGAATTCAAGTAGAATACATACCTACTTGAATACGACTCTCTGTATAGAATATCTTAGTTAATCATCATGCAAGCATAGAAGTTAATTGGTAGTAGAAGGCTAATCAAGAAGATGTAAAAAATAGACTGTTGATATGTGACTACTCAGTCGCTGAAGTCTCCTTCCTCCACCAAAGTTATTACTCGTCTGGCGAGCTCCGAGTCATTCGTCAATTCACATATCAAACCTAGTTGTTGAAAATTTGATACTGATATCTTCAATTCCCTTTGAAATTTCCGAATGCGCTTAGCATAGTTTTTCATCTCTATTGCATCCCATTCCGTCTTTGCAATTTTGCATCCTTTCCAGCACTTATGTAAAGCACCCCAAGCCTGCCTATCAGATTCAAATATCTTGCTATCCTTCCTTGTGTGTCTTCTTAGATTTGAATAACCCTTAGGGTATGTGACTTTGTGAAACCCCTAAAAGATTCTTAAAATTGTAGCCTATCACAGCGGCATAATAAATTGCTCTTTACCGTTGTTTTTATCTTCTTTATAAGACTTAGCATTAACACCTGATTCACCTTTGTATTCCACTGCAAAATTTTATAAAGAATGGAACTTTATGCCGCACTATATATGCACACTTTGGACAAGAATTTTTTCCTTAACCTAGATATCTAAACATAAGTCAAAATCAGGTGGGTACTCGCTCTTTATCTGTTGCTCCTTCTAATTTTAATGCGGGGTAAATATCAAGAGCGTTTAGTGGTCTACAGGTTAAGTGCCGAGCTTTCTTGTCCAGATAATATTTGAATAGTTGTCTATCCCGCTCAGGTTTACCTTTGTACACAATTTCCTCACCCATATCAAAAATATCAGTGATTCAAGTAACCATTTGTTTAGCCTCTTTGTGAAGGCCTTCGCCCGCTAGCAGTGACCAAACTCTGTCATCATACTTAACATACTTATCGTCATACATATCGTTAAAAAAAATCATGCTAATTGAGTACCGTCAGTAATAAAAAGTAAAATTCAAATATAAAATCTTTTTTTTGGTCATTAAATCTTTTTATACATATAGTCGTTGAGTACGTACTCCTGCAATTCCCATTAATCAGATCTTTGTCGTCTGCATACCAAGTGACGGACGCTTTTGACAACTATCTTGAGAAGATAAATAATCTATCATAACTCTTTATTTTGCGGCATTAGATAATTTTGATTGTTTTCAAAGCACATTCGTTGTCTTATAAGGCGCAATACAACTTTAAGATTGTAAACTTCATGACGTTTGTACAAAAAAATAAAAAAATAGACGATTTTCGTTAGTGGTTTCCGATGATTACGTCTGGGCTATTGGTCGCGTTTGCTTTTTCTCCGCAAATCAGTTCAGGCCAAAATAAAGCAATAATGCCACTGGTTGAATCACGAAATTATTAAATTTATGCAAATTTTTTGAAAAATATGGCGATAAAGTCAACGTAGAATTTCTTACTATCTTACTTCTTCCTACTACTTCTCGGCTGATTTAGAAAAGTATGGAAATGCGAGGGTACCGCGATCAATGACGTGACAGCACTACACCGTAATATTTCGGCCACACCAGCAAATGAAATGGCTCCTACTAATTGCATCAAAGAAAAATAGTGGTAAGCAAGGGGCTGATACCCAACTCAATACTTCAAATTGCTTACAGTACCGAAAACAATTTGAAGCCGAACGCCCGCGTTGCTATTATACTATGACGTTATGTTCCAATTATAGCGGCCTAAGAATATTCAATGAGTGTAACCTTAGCCTTTGTATACAAAGGAAATGCAGTTTCATCTAATAGCCACAGAGTGCTGTATAATCCTAAAGAGTGTGAACCACACGATATTCGAGCAACTACTCTTTCTTTGAGCCACCCCTACACCAAAATCATTAAAATTAAATCCTAATTCCAATTGGATTGAGAACTCCACTTGCTAATTATAAACGATAATAGATATCTGTCATGCTAAAAGTATTATTCTCTTTAGTGGTGAATCCCACTAAAAAGCACTGATATCGTAGCGGGCTCGGAGGGATTTGAACCCTCGACCTGACGCTTAGGAGGCGTCCGCGCTATCCATTGTACGCCCGTTACCACGTTTACCGAATTGAACGGTCTGCGCTACGAGCCCCATTTTGTCAACTTCGGGTCCTACAATTTAAATATTGACAACACTTCTGCCAGTTCATCAAGGAGACTGACGTAACTTAATGGAACTAGTCTTCAGGCCCTTGTTAAATGTTATTTGAGAGCAAGCCCGTATTTCCAGTTATTTTTTTTCATATTATTGATAAATCCAAGTAACAGGCGCTCGAGTGTATGTAGAGTTTCGTCACCCTTTGACGGGCTCGCATGCCGTGGGGCACCTGTAGCACCAGTCTTAGTTAGCTCGCTGAATCTCCAATATATCCTTACGTTCCGTGGTAGCTTCGGAATCGTTTTCTTGGGCGCGTACTTCATGTCTACCAGATCGGGCCGGACTGATAACATAACCGAGGTTTCAGCCTCTCCGCCGTGACCGAGTCCAGTCCATTCGCCAAATAGATTTTTGGTCTTCCCCACAAGGGTCCACCATGCCTCAAGGCACGCGATCACTACGTTAGGATATCTATCTTTAATAGTCCTTGCAGACAATTCTATAGGTGCGATATTGCCGTCGTGTCCATTTATTATGAGTATTCTGTTAATGCCGTTTTTGATAAGACTTGAACATATGTCTTCAATCGCCATAATCATTGTACGTGGCTCTAACGTTATCGTCATCTGAAAGTCGCTGTGATGTGAGCTAACTCCGTAGGGAAAAGCAGGCAGCACCAACACATTCCCTGCTCGGGCGGCAACACGTTTCGCCAATTCCA
>Ga0099828_10003627_pt1 | contig 10796 bp, 9 predicted proteins | sample CZO8metaG_2_FD_79338 | JGI IMG/M metagenome (GOLD analysis project Ga0099828, IMG submission 79338) | Vadose zone soil microbial communities from the Eel River Critical Zone Observatory, Northern California, USA - CZOApr15con2H1.8 metaG | ecosystem: Environmental > Terrestrial > Soil > Vadose...
AGGTGATGATTCAGACCAACAAGAACGGCTTCATGTATGTGCTGGACCGCACGAACTGCAAGCTGATCGCCGCGCACCCATACGTCAAAGTCAATTGGGCCACGCATATCGACATGGCCACCGGTCGACCGGTGTTGACTGACGTGCACCAACGCTTTCTCGCCGGCGAAGAGGTCGAAATCTGGCCGTCGCGCGGTACGAACGCGACGCCGATCGCGTTCGATCCGAACACGGGCCTGATCTACGCGAGCACCTGGAACGTGCCGCGTATCCAGCAGCTCGCGCCGCCGAAACCAACACCCATTGGCGGGGCCTCAACCGGCGTCATCGCCAGGAACCCGGAAATCAAGCCAGGGGATGTCCTCGGTCACTTCGCGGCGATCAATCCACTCACCGGCGAGAAGAAATGGGAGGTCCCGTTGATCGATCTGCCCAGTTCGGCCGGCATGCTGGCGACCGGCGGCGGCCTTCTGTTCACTGGCAAATTGACGGGTGAGTTCCTCGCCCTCGACGAGAACACGGGCGAAACACTTTGGCAGTTCAAGACCAGCTCGAGCGTCAATTCAACGGCCATCACTTACACACACAAAGGCCGCCAATATGTCACCGTTGCGTCGGGACTCGGCGGCGCTCTTGCCACTCGCTATGCGGCGAGTAAAATGCCGACGGGCGGCTCGGTCTGGACGTTCGCGTTGATGCCCCAATAAGTCTCAACGAAGCTGCGCCGGGAAAAGCGGCCAGCGGGCGCCAGCACCGGGGCGGCGCAGGCAAAAGTACATGGGTATTTTGCGAAGAAGGCCGGACCCAAGAGTGCGTGTGACATCTTGCTGGCTGAAGACCCAGCGGCTAAACAGTTTGCTGGCTCAGGAGCAATAGACGATTTGATTCTCTGTCGACTCTGTGCCCTCTGTGGTGAACTACAAATTTAATTTACCACAGAGGGTACTGAGAAGATCCGGAGTGAACGGAGAGTTTTTCCGCTAGCTTTAAAGCCGCATTGAGTTTCCAGCGTTTAATGGGACGGTTGATGGTTCGGCGCCACCCACCACAAGAGCCGTGCCCTACAAAACCTGGAGTTCTCACACACTCTCAAGCATTGACATTCGGCACAGTGAGGAGGAGACATGAAGCGATGGATTGCTGTGGCTTCGGCGGTGGCGGCTATCGGCGTGGGGATTGCTCTGATGATTCCCGGAGCAAAAGTGTATTCAGCGGACAAGACGCCGCGTTTCCCCCAGCTCAAGTTGGAAGAATTGAACGAACAACAACGTCCATTTGCGAATGAAATCTTGAAAGTCTCCAGCCTCGGAATCAGCGGGCCTTACAATGAAATGCTGCGCAGCCCCATGATGGGCCAGCGCCTATTCAACCTGCTGGATTACCTGCGGTTCAACACAACAGTTCCGCGCAAGCTGAATGAATTCGCGATCCTGATCCAGGCGCGGCTTTGGACCTCGCAGGTGGAGTGGACCGCGCACTACCCACTGGCCGTCAAGGCGGGACTTGCGCCAGCCGTGGCCGACGATCTTGGCGAAGGAAAGCGGCCGGCGTCCATGCAGCCGGACGAAGCGGCGGTCTATGATTACTGCATGGAGCTTTCGACGAAACATGAGGTCAGCGACGCCACCTTCAAGCGGCTGCGGGAGGTCTTCAGCGAGCAACAGGTCGTGGACCTGACATCCGTCAGCGGCACGTACATCACCGTCGCCATGCTGGCGAACGCCGCCGAGGAAAGTGCGCCCGGCGGGAAGACGCCGCTCAAGCCGCTGCCCGCGCGATGACATCGGCAGCTCGCCTGGCCGCACCGAGGAGGGTCCGGCGTTCGCGCTTCAGACCCGTTCGCCGGTCAGGGGCCGGCGCTACACTCCCAATCCGCAGAAATCACTTCGCCCTTCTGCCCGCTGTCCTGTGAAAATGTTGCACTACAGACCTGGCAACAGGAAGCCGCCGTCCACCACCAGCGTCTGGCCTGTGATGTACGCGCCCCGGTCGCTCGCGAGGAGCAGGGCAACTTCCGCTACATCCATGGGCTGGCCGATCCGCGCGATGGGCTGCTTCCCCAGCAGGGCCGACCGCCTTTCGTCGTTCTTCCAGTAGTATTCGCTCAGTGTTGTTTGTATCAGGCCGGGGGCGATGGCGTTCACGCGCACGCCTTTCGGTCCGAGTTCCAGGGCATAGCTCTGCGTCATCATGATCAGCGCGGCCTTGGTCATGCTGTAGAGCAGCGCATGGAGGTGCGGGCGCAGTCCCGAGGTGGACGCGATGTTGATAATCGAACCGGAGCCGCGGTCGCACATCCCGGGAGCCACTAAGCGGATGAGGCGGAAGGCGCTCTTCAAATTCGTATCGACCATCTTCTCGAACTGGCTCTCGTCAACTTCCAGGCAAGGCTGCAATCCTGTATTCGTCGCCGCGTTGTTCACCAAGATGTCGATGCGCCCGAACCTGCGTGTGGCGGCGTTGACCATGCTTTCGAGCTGGTCCGGCCGCCCGACGTGGCAGGCCATCGGCATCACGCCCGGCCCGATTTCTCCGGCGACTTGATCGAGCGTCTCCCGCTTGCGGCCGCAGATCACGGCCTGCGCGCCTTCGCGAACAAATATCTCCGCAATGGCTCTTCCGATGCCGCGGCTTGCACCGGTGACGATTGCCACTTTTCCGCTCAAACTGCCCACAGGATGGCTCCACGTTCGCGGTTGGGAGAATTAAGACGCCAGCCCCGAAGGCGAGGGCTCCCGCGCATTCGGTAGCGCGTGGCGCGATCTTTGACTCCGCTCGCGTCCAAGCAATTTCATACTCCCGAAGAATCCAAGCCCGCAAGTTGCATAGCCAGCGTCACTGCCCGCGCGGGATCGTACGCCCGGAACATGGCCAACTTCTCCGCCTCGATCGATCCTTCTGCATGGACGGCCAGGACCGCCTGGTAGCCGCCATACAGGCGCGTCGTGAGTTCACCGATCAAATTGAGAATGGCCAGCCGCCGATCCGCCGGCCACGCCCCTTTCAGATACTTTTCCAAGACGGGGCGGATCTCCGCCGATTCCCAGTCCTTGCCGGAAGGGCCCGTGACCAACAATCCTCCGGCAATATCTTGGACGGTCTCCACAGCTTTGTGAAAATCGCGCGCGAAGGTCCACTTCGCCATGTTGATCGTGAACACGTGAGGGCATGCGGCTCCGTGTTCCACGCCGCAGCGCAAGGCAGCGAGTTCGGTGAGGCCGCGAACCGTCTCGGCATATCCCCCCAGCCAGGTCAATTTGTCGCGGATGTGGCCGGCGCGGTCTGTGCCGTTCGCGCGAGCCATTGCGATCCCCGCGCCCACCAGCGCGTCTAGCAGCGGTAGTTTGTAGCTCACTGCTGTGAACCGATGAAACTCCACAAAGGTGAGCGCGGCGGCGGTGGCCAGCTCCGGGCGATCTACGAAGAACACCCGCTCCCAAGGAACAAAAACGTTGTCGAACACCGTGAGCGTCTCCATCATCTTGTGCGTCGAGGATATGGGGCGGACGAAAGGATCGTCGGTGCCGTGCAGGAAATCGGAAGCGTAAAGGCGCAGTCCGCGCGTGGCCACGGGGACCGTGAATGCCAGCGACCAGGGCTCGTCTCCAGGGCCCATGCTCCTGCTGGGGAGAACAATCACCTCATCCACATACGGAGTGCACGACGTGTGGGCCTTCGCGCCGCGCACCACAATTCCATCCTGGCGCTTTTCCAAAACGCGAACGTACAGGTCAGGGTCCTGCTGCTCGGAGGGCCGCTTGCTCCGGTCTCCCTTCACATCCGTCTGGGCGACCGCCAGCGCCAAGTCGCGGTCCCGGCACTGGCGATAGAACGCCCGTACCCGTTCCAGTCCCTTCGCTTCCCCGCCCCGAGCAAGTACCCGCATGAGCGCGAAGAGCGCATCGCTGCCGATCTCCTTGATCAGGATGACCAGCGTGGCGCCCGCCGTTGTCCCGGCTTCAATCAATTTCGAACGGGCGAGCAAGTCCTTCGCATCGCGCGGGATGCGGTAATACGCTGAGTACTCTTCGTCGCCTTCGCGATGGACCGCCAGTTCGCGCCATTTCGAGTTCTCAGCGAGCTCGAAGTCGATCGCCGCGTGGCGAGCGGCCACGCCAAGCTCCGCATGTTCGACCACGTCCTTCACGCGCTGCCCCTGGTAGTACACCTCGCGATCGTCCCGCAATCCTTCGAGGAACTGTTTCGGCGTTCGAAGTCCCATCTATGCCCTCCTGCAGCGCGCTTTCACTTCTGCCCCTAGTCGCGAGGTGATGCCTCGCGCATGGCGTGCAACGTTAAGGCACGCGCGGCACAGTCAACCGTTCTCGCAAAAGATGCTTCTGAATTTTCCCAGTCGAAGTTTTCGGCAGCTCTTCGAACCGAATCTGCTTGGGCGCCTTGAAGTGCGCGATTCGGCGGCGGACGAAGTCAATCAATTCACCCTCGGTAGCGGACGTGCCGGGCCGCAGCACAACAAATGCGACAGGGACCTCTCCCCAAAGCTCGTCGGCGAGGCCCACCACAGCCGCTTCAAGCACGCTGGGGTGGTCGGCGAGCACCCTCTCCACTTCCACCGAGGCGACATTTTCGCCTCCGGTGATGATGATGTCCTTGGCCCGGTCGCGAAGCTCGATGTACCCGTCGGGGAAGCGCACACCAAGGTCGCCCGTGCGGAACCATCCGTTGACGTGCGCCGCGCGCGTAGATTCCTCATCGTTGTAGTACCCGGGAGTCACGTTATTGCCGCGAATTACGATTTCGCCGAGCGTCATGCCGTCCGCCGGGACATCGTGACCCTCCATGTCCACGACTCGCACGCCTCGCGTCACAACGTTGCCAACCCCTTGGCGCGCGTTCAGCCGCGCCCGCTCGGCAGCCGGCTTGTCTGTCCACTCCGGCTGCCACTGGTTGATGACGGCAGGCCCGTAGGTTTCCGTTGACCCGTACAAGTGGGTCACTTCCATGTTGAGGCTTGTCAATCTCGCGAGCAGCGGAGGCGTCGGCGGCGCGCCTCCTGTGAACACTCGTATGGGCCGCGGTGGTTTGTGATCGGGCGACCGAGTGGCCGCCTCGGCGAGCATGGTCAGCACCGTCGGCGCGCCACACAGGTGCGTGACGCCGCCCGCACAAAGAGTCGCCCAAATTGCAGAAGGGTGGATTTCGCGCTCGCAGATGTGGACCGCTCCCGCGGCCGTGATCGCCCAGGTGAAACACCAGCCGTTGCAGTGGAACATGGGCAGCGTCCAAAGAAAAGCGCTGTCCAGGCCGAGCCCGGAATGATAGGCCATCGCCAGAGCCTGCAAGTACGCGCCCCGATGCGTGCACATGACGCCCTTCGGGCGCCCCGTGCTTCCGCTGGTGTAATTAATGGAGAGCAATGAATTTTCATCTATGGCGGCAAGCGGCTCCACAGGTGAGGCGTCCAGTAGTTGCTCGTACTCGCTGGTGGGTGTTCCCGCAAGGATCAACCTCACGGCGGTGCGCTCGGCGACGTGCCGGGCCGCCTCCGCGAGTTCCTGTGTCGCGATGAGCAGCCGCGCCCCGGAATTCTCGATGATGTGCGTCATTTCCCCGGCGGAGAGCCGGGTGTTCATGGGCACTAGAACCGCCCCGGCCATAGGCACGCCATTGTGGAGTTCGAGCATGACGTGGCTATTCACGCAAAGCGCCGCGACTCTGTCCCCTGTGTGAATGCCGGCGCCGGAAAGCAGCCCTGCCAGGCGATGGGAGCGCTCGCCAAATTCGCCGTAGGTGAAGCGGCGGTCCCCATCCATGATCGCTGTTCTCCGCGCAAACACAGCCGCGGCGCGGTTGAGAAACAGCACGGGACTGAGAGGAGTTTCCGCGTAGTGTGGCATTAGCTCGCTCAAGATCCAGGTTGTGCAGGCGTAGGTTTACCCAGCACATCCGAAAGCGTCAACAGGATTGTTTGGGCCGCGAGCGATATGTCCCGCCAAGCAGCGTTCGCCAACTGGTCCTGCAAGGCAAAAGCTCGAAAAACGAATTCTGTTGTGCGATGATTTTGATTTCCTATGCGACTGATCTTACTTCCCGGGGACGGCATGGGGCCCGAAATCGCGGCTGCGACTCTTGAAGTGCTACACGCGGTGTCGGACCGCTTCCCCCTGAAGCTCGAAATCACAGAGGACGTGGTCGGACACGAGAGTCTGAAGCAATACGGGACCACGGTGCGGCCCCAGGTCTTGGAGGCTGTGCTGAAGGCTGACGGGTTGATCCTGGGTCCCGCCGCGACGATTGATTTTCGAGATGAGACGCGCGGCGAGATTAATCCCTCGAAATTCTTCCGCAAGAGTCTCGATCTCTTCGCCAACATCCGCCCGGCGAAGACGTATCCTGGCCTGCCCGCGCTTGCCGGCGAGTTCGATCTGGTCGTGGTGCGGGAGAACACCGAAGGATTTTACGCCGACCGGAACATGGAAAAGGGGAGCGGGGAGATCCTCGTGACTGCGGACGTCGCGATCGCTCTCCGCCGAATCACACGCCGGTGCTGCGAACGAATCGCGGTGGCGGCATTCCAGTTGGCCGCGCGGCGGCGCCGCCACGTCACCATCGTCCACAAAGCAAACGTGCTGAAGATCAGCGACGGAATGTTCCTGGACACTTGCCACGAGGTGGCACGTGATTATCCACAAGTGAGCGCGGACGATTTGATTGTGGACGCGGCCATGGCGCATGTGGTGCGCGCGCCCCAGCGGTTCGACGTCCTCGTCACCACCAACATGTTCGGCGACATCCTTTCCGGATTAACCGCGGAACTTTCTGGAAGCATCGGCCTGGGCGGCTCCCTCAACGCGGGCAGCCATCATGCAATGGCGCAGGGCGCTCATGGCTGCGCGCCAGACATCGCCGGCCGCAACGTTGCGAACCCCGTATCGCTCATTCTGTCCTCGGCTATGTTGCTCGAGTGGTATGGGGAACACCGTGGCAAGCCGGCATTTTCCACGGCGGCAAAGGCCATCGAGCGAGCCGTGAGCGAAGCCGTCGCCGCGCATGAGGTGACCGCGGACGCCGGAGGCCGCCTCGGCACTCAGGAATGCGGCACGGCGCTCGCTCGACGCCTGGGCGAGGCTTGATGCGTTTCCGCGCGATTCCCAGCGGGGGCGCTTCGCGGAGTGCTCTAAGCTGCACAGATTCTTGGTTACTTCCCCTGAGGCACCCGCCGCTTTAACTCTTCAAACCAGTTCAGCACGACGTTGATTCGCGTCGGCGGCGCCTGCGCTTGCTCGATGGGTTTGAGCATCAAGAAGCGCTGGCCGTCAGGAGAAACGTCGTACCTGGGAAACGCTCCCGGGGGCAGCTGGTACTGTCCCTCAAAGACCAGCCGGCGGTTGCCCACAGCGAAACTAGGCTGAGTGGCATCGCCGCGCGAGAAATCGAGGAGGGAACGAAAGAGAAAGGCAAAAGCCTCGCCCTTCGGAGACAAAGGGCAGGGCACGAAAAATTCCGGATCAATCAACAGGTGTACCACCCGCCCGAAATTCGCCCTCGGAGCAAGGGCACCATCTCCCCCATACGAGTCAACTCCAGGGAAACCACCGAATATGGATCGGGAAGAGGTCCTTCCAGCTCACCGCCGCAATCACAATGTATAGGGTGCATCCGATAACGTAGATTGTCAGGAGGCCACGAATTAGGAGCCAAAGATTGAGCCATGCGACTGTTGTGTCGGTCATGTCCAGAATTCCTCTTTGAATCTTCCGCAATTTGCTGTCGGCCGCGACGAACAGCACTAAAGTCAGCATTGCATTAAACCCCCTGGCGACGTGCCACCCTTCTATATGAAGGCCAGATGGGGATGCGAATAGGAATGCAGAAAGGAGGACGACGATCGCGGGATGTGCGTGTTGCGCCCAACTACCCAACTGTTCCCACCACCCGTGCAGGAGGAAGTATAGAACCGCGGGAACGAACAACAAGAAGACAATAACGAAGGCCGAGTACCATCGTTTGAGACGTTCAAATTGGGATTCTCTGATGTCTTCAAGTTTTTGCTTCAGGGTCGTGGTCTCGACCAGACTATCATGCAAAACCCAAATAATTGGCAGATAGACGATTGCTGTGGCTTTGAGGGAATAGCGGTAAGCAAGCCCAAATAAGCAAATAATACCAGCATGGATAATAAAAATGGGGGCCAACACAAAACGCTCCTGCGGCCCCCCATCGATCATTTCGCGTACCCCCTGCGGAACCTCAGAGATTCTTAGAAACTTGAACCCTCCCATCAAGTGGGCAGGCGTGGTTTCACTTTCAGGGAAGAGTTCCGGTGGGTGGTGAATATCGGTCGCTAGGACCACTCTGGTCCAGTTTTGTGGGATAGCTCGAATGCTGTATAGAGGTCTACGAATGGCGACCAACGCGATCGAGACAGGGCGGAGAAAGAAAACCACGAATGCAACCAAAAAACCCATGAGAGGGAGCAGGTATATCCGTTCATACCAAAGGGATGCCTCCTCTCGTTCACCGAACGCGTTGACTCGCTGCATCCAAACAACTGCTAGTTTTGTGGACTCGTCCGTTCTCAGAAGCAAGAAGGGTGCGATGCACGCCCCCAACGTCACATGCGCGAGTGTCCCTCTATGCACGACAAGCCATGCCGAGAACGCCATCGCAATCACTTGTTTCCACGATTGCCAGTACGGTCACCTCACCTTCCAGTGCAGATTGGGGCGTCGAATAGACCCGCAAGCGTTCTCCTCGTCGAGGGTCTAGATTGTACGGTATCCGAGCCGCGGCGCGGGGAAATGCCTACGCTCTCGGGCATCCCCCCATCTGGAGACCCAGGGCGAGATCATGATACCACTACGGTAATTCACCACGGAGGATCGTAACGAACTGTCTTAGCTTTACACTCATGCAAGGACAGGGCATTCGGTCCGGGTTTACATGACTAATACCGCGCGCGGGGAGCCTGGGTTGTGCGGGGTGTGACCGGGGCTCACCTGACACAGCCGAACGTTCAGCGCTTCGCTCCTCCCAAGGACACGGCGAGAGAGCGCTTCAACAAACGGTTCGAGGAGGACTTTTCTCTTCGTGCTTCTTGCGGGGAATGCGAAAGCATATCATCCTGTTCGCGGCATAGGAGGCGGCATGGATCGTTTTGCGCGCGGTCAATTTCACGTCGGCTACGAGGCGCGGGTGGACTTCGCCGCGCTGCGGCAAAAGCGGATTGCGCGCGCGCAGCGCGAACGCGAGCAGGCGCAACTCGACGCCCTGCTCGTCTGGAAGGATGAAAATGTGCGCTACCTCACCGACCTGCGCCCGCAGCTCATCGCCGGGAAAACCACCGCGCTCAACGGTGCGCTGTTGACGCCGGACAAGCCCCCCATCCTCTTCTGTTCAGGCGGGGAGCACGACCGCGCCCGGAGAACTATGCCCTGGATCCACGAGATGCATATGATCCCGATCATCGAAGAGCGGCCGTTGATCGAAGGGTTCGTGCGCGACATCCTGTCGCCGGTGCTCCACGAACATGGCTTGGTGCGCGCGCACATCGGAATGGATGAGGCCAACACGAGCCTCATGGAGTGCATGGCCCAACACCTGCCCGAGGTACGCATTCAGGACGGCGACACACCGATGCAGCGCGCGCGCAGAATCAAACTCCCGGAGGAAGTTGCCCTGCTGGAAGAAGCCACGGCACTCGCCGACGCGGTCACGGCGACCGCTGTAGCGGCGGCCGCCGAAGGCGTGCGCGAGTGCGAAGTAGCCGGCGAGGCAATGCGGACCCTGTTTCGCTTGGGCGGGGAATATGCGCACGTCATGACGCCGTTCGTGGCCTCGGGGGAGCACATGTCGCCTCCACACCGCATCAGCAGCGACAAACTGATCCGGCACGGCGACTTGGTTTTCGTGGACATCGGCGCAAACTGGAACGGTTATTTCGGCGACGTGGCGCGCACGACGGTCTGCGGCAAACCCTCCCGGCAGCAGCAAGAAATTTTCACCGCGGTTTACGAGGCCTTGCGCGCCGGGATCGTCAAGATGAGGCCAGGCTGCACAAACCAGGATGCCGCGCAAGCGATCATTCAAACGGCCGACAAATACAAGCTGGGTGGCCGCTTATTATCGCTATTCATCGGGCACGGCGTGGGCATCGGCGCAAATGAGCCGCCCTACATCGGCGAGACGCTGCCCGGTGCACCGGTGTACAAATTCGAGCCGGGGATGGTCTTCGCCGTCGAGCCGCTCATCTGGGTCGAAGGTGTGCGCGGAGGAGGAGGCGTGCGCCTTGAAGAAATGGTCTTGATTACCGAGGGCGAAGCGCACGTCATGTCCCATGCGCCGTTTGAAGAAAAGTTGTTGCTGGCTTAACTCTTTCGCGGAAGGATGGCTTCTCTGCCCTGGAGTTCTTCCTCGATGGCATCCCGCGCGTCAGATGAGATGTCGACGAATTCCACTCCGATGCCCACCCCAGGCAGGCAGTAACGGATCTCGCCGCGGGCGTTTACCTCAAAGCCCGAGCGGGCCAGCCGGAACCGGACTTTGAGCACAGCTCCTTCCGGAAATTGACTGGCCGTTTGGATAAACATTCCCTGAACACTGAGGTCTGGCGGCCGGAGGGGAATCTCTTCGCTGTAGCCCTCGTAGGTGATGAACAATTCGCGGATATTGCCGTAATGGCGCTTGTCCTTGCGGTGGGAAACTCCTGGTTTATTCGCTGAAAGGGAGCTCATGCAGACTCATCTCCTTGACCGACGGGGACGGGAACGGGGGCCACATTACCCTGCCGCTTCGTGGCGCAGTATGGGCAGAACAAGAAGGTTTGCGCGAGCTCC
>Ga0099828_10003631_pt1 | contig 10790 bp, 12 predicted proteins | sample CZO8metaG_2_FD_79338 | JGI IMG/M metagenome (GOLD analysis project Ga0099828, IMG submission 79338) | Vadose zone soil microbial communities from the Eel River Critical Zone Observatory, Northern California, USA - CZOApr15con2H1.8 metaG | ecosystem: Environmental > Terrestrial > Soil > Vadose...
AGCTCGTGGACAGCCCGACCGTGGACGTCGTGGCCGTCACCGTGAAAGTGCCCTATCACTTCGAACTGGCGGCTGCAGCGCTCGACGCGGGCAAGGCCGTGTACTGCGAATGGCCGCTCGGCAACGGCTTGAAGGAGGCAGAGGCCCTGGCCGCACTGGCGAAGAAGAAGGGCCTCCTCGCCGTGGTGGGACTGCAAGCCCGCTCCGCGCCCGCGGTGGCTTACGTGCATGACCTGATCAAGCAAGGCTACGTCGGCGAAGTGCTGTCCACCACGTTGATTGGCTCGGGAATGAGCTGGGGACCGACGGAGGAGCCGTTCAACGCTTACATGAACGACAAGAAAAACGGCGCGACGATGCTTTCAATCCCCCTCGGCCACGCGGCGGACGCGCTGTGCCACTGCCTCGGCGAGGTCCGAGAGCTGTCGGCCACCATGACCCTGCGCCGGAAGTTCTTCACGATCGTGGGGAGGGACGAACGCAAGCCCATGACCGCGGATGATCAGGTGTGCGTCAGCGGACTGCTCGAGGGCGGGGCCGCGTTCTCGATCCACTATCGCGGCGGCGTTTCGCGCGGCACGAACCTGCTCTGGGAGATCAATGGCACCGAGGGCGATCTGCAGCTCACCGCCGACGGGGGCCACGCCCAGATCTTCGAGATGACCGCACGGGGCGGCAAGGGCGCACAGTCCGCGCTCGAGGTGCTGCCCGTGCCCGAGAAGTATCGGTGGGCGCCGCCGCAAGGCCCTTCCACCAACGTCGCACAAGCGTATGCGCGTTTCGCGCGCGATTATCGCGAGGGAACGCATCTCTGTCCTACCTTTGAAGACGCTGTCACGCGCCATCGCATGCTGGACGCTATAGAGACGTCCGCCTTGACCGGTCAGCGTCAAACGCTCGGTTAGTCACTTTAAGGAGAAGACCCAATGCCAGCCGTTTCCACAGACAACCCCTTAGTCCTACCTCGCATCCCACGACCGGACAGCGGCAGTGCCCGATTCCGGCCTGTTATGCGAGTGGTCACAGCGCACAGCCAGCTCGAAGGCGCCGGGCTCCCGATTCGCCGGCCCTTCCCTGGCGAGGTGTCAGAGACGGAATCAGACCCGTTCCTGCTGCTCGATCACTTCGGCCCGCTGGAATGGGGGCCAGGAGAACCCAAGGGTGCGCCGTGGCATCCGCACCGCGGCTTCGAGACCGTTTCCTACATCATCGATGGTGAGTTCGAGCACCACGACTCGACCGGCGGAGGCGGGCTCATCACCAATGGCGCAACCCAATGGATGACCGCTGGGGCGGGGATCCTGCACGACGAGCGGCCGCCGGAGGCCTTGGTCAGGACGGGCGGATTGTTCCACGGTACGCAGCTGTGGGTCAACCTGCCTCAGCGGCTGAAAACCACTCCACCTCGATACCAGGACATTGAGCCTGGACAGGTCAAACTGCTGGCGTCGGACGATGGCGGCGCATTGGTGCGCGTCATCGCCGGTGAGCTGGCGGGCTATGAGGGACCGGGCGTTACCTGGACACCTATCACCTACCTCCACGCCAGCGTCAGCCCAGGCGCCCGGCTGCAGCTGCCGTGGCGCCCGGATTTCAACGCCCTGCTGTACGTGTTGACCGGCTCAGGTACGGCGGGACTGGAAGAACGGCCCATAGAAGCTGACCAGCTGGCGGTGTTTGGGCCTGGTGACGCGATCAGCCTGAAAGCGGGAAGCCGTCAGGACAGCAGCACATCGCAGTTCGAGGTGCTGCTGCTGGGCGGCACTCCACTGCACGAGCCAGTGGTTTTCTACGGCCCATTCGTGATGAACACCGAGGCCGAGATCGCCCAGGCAATCTCCGACTACAAGGCCGGCCGCATGGGCACCATACCGGCGTTATACCTGAACAAGAGCTAGCGCCGGCCGAACAGCCTGACGCTGCGGTAACGCTGCTCGAGTACGGCGACTACGAGTGCTTCTATTGCGGGGCCGCTGAAAGCATCCTGCACGAGCAACCAAGGAGGAAGGTTTAGTGGATAAGAAGATCGTCATGACTCCAGCCGTGCGGGATGCGCTGGTGGCGGAAGAAGCCACGATAGAAGAAGTGAGAATACCGGCGGCGCAGCAGGCGCTGGCCAGCATTAGCGCCGAGGTGGATCAAGAGGACCGTGCTGACGAGGACCTTGAAGAGCAGCTGGAAGTCCTGTTGCGGCGCCAAGTGGAAATCCGAGAGGCTCTGACCAACGGTGAAGTGGTAGCCAAGCCTGCCACAAATGAAGCAGTCGGCATTGGCTCGAAGGTCACCGTGCAGGACGGCGGCACCCATCAGACCTACGCCATCGTCGGCACGATCGGCGCCGATTCAGAGCGCGGCTGGATCACAACCGCGTCTCCTCTGGGCGCGGCACTGCTCGGCCGTCACAAGGGTGAGACCGTAACGCTCGACGCCCCCGACGGCCAACGCTCGGTGACTGTCGTCGCCATTGAATAGGATTGCGAAAGTGAACGTGCGATGGCCAAACTGAGTGTGCCGGTCGGGCCAGACGACCACATTCGTGGTCTCGAAACCGCCCCGGTTACGTTGCTGATGTATGGCGACTATGAATGACCGTACACGCGTGAAGCGAAGGCTGTGGTCCACGGCCTTGAAGCAGAGCTGGCGGGGCGTTTCCGGTTTGTTTACCGCAATTTTCCGCTGGTGGACATTCATGCCCATGCGCTCCAGGCGGCCGAGGCCGCGGAGGCGGCTGATGCCCAGGGCAGGTTCTGGGAGATGCATGAGCTACTGTTCGCCCGCCAGAAGGCTTTGGCGACCGGCGACCTGCTGAAGTACGCGTCCGAGCTGCATCTCGACACAACCCGGCTTGCCGGCGACCTCACGGCCCATACGCATACCGGACGGATTCAGCGTGACCTGGATAGCGGCGACTCAAGCGGCGTCCAGGGCACACCCACACTATTCATCGCCGACCGCATGCACGACGGTCGCCGTGACCACGATTCGCTGCTGGCGGCGCTCCGTTCGGAGGGCGCCTGAAGCCCAAACCTGAGAAATAGGACACTTACATGATGGACGACAAGGCGATCCTGGCGGAGATCAACAAGCTGGTTGCCGAGGAACATCGGCTCGAGTCCGAGGCCGTCGGCCGCGGCCCCGACAACCCGGAACACGACGAGTTAAAGAGCATTGAGACCACCCTTGACCAGTGCTGGGACTTGCTGCGGCAACGCCGCGCCCGGCGGCATGCTGGCGCCGATCCCGACGAGGCATCGGTGCGCGATGCCAGCACGGTGGAGCGCTATCTCCAGTAGCAAACTCCTGATGCCAGCGGCGCATTCTCCTCGGCCTCCAGCTGATGCCAGAATCGATCTCAGAGATGCCAGAAGAATCGTCCGACGCCGCGCTCCTCGATGACCCATCCGGCGTCGAGCGAATCCTCATAGTCGCTGCTCACCCGGACGATGTCGACTTTGGCGCCGCCGGATCAGTTGCCGTCTGGACCGGGCTCGGTATCGAGGTGGCCTATTGCATCGTCACCGATGGCGACGCGGGCGGATCGGACCGCTCGATCTCTCGTGCTGAGATGGCGGTTACCCGGCGTGAGGAGCAGCGCGCGGCTGCCGCCGAGGTGGGCGTCTCCGACGTGATTTTCCTCGGTTATCCGGACGGACGGCTCGTGCCTAGCATAGAGCTGCGCCGCGATGTCAGCCGCGAGATTCGCCGGTTCCGCCCGCAGCGCGTGGTGTGTCCTTCTCCAGAACGCAACTGGGAGCGCATCAACGCCAGCCACCCGGACCACCTGGCGGCTGGTGAGGCGACGGCGTGCGCCGTTTACCCTGACGCGCGCAACCCCTTCGCCCATCCTGAGCTGCTGCAAGAAGGCCTAGAGCCGCACACGGCGCCGCAGCTGTGGCTATCAGCGCACCCTCGCCGAAATCGGGTGGTCGATGTGACGGACACATTTCAACAGAAGCTGGCAGCGCTGCGGTGTCACCGCAGCCAGGTGGGCGAGGGCGAGTGGCTGGAGGAGCGCATCGGCGAATTCTTAGCGGACATCGCCAAGGAAGCCGGGCTGCCGGAGGGCCGTCTGGCCGAGGTCTTTTACTCCGTCGGGATTCTCTGACCATGGGCCAGACGGGCTTGCTGGCTGTTGCGGCCGTCGGCGCGGGACTCATCATCGCTGTCCTGTGGGACGGTTTCGAGACAGTCATCCTGCCTCGGCGGGTCACACGCCGTCTGCGGCTCGCGCGGCTTGTGTACCGCGCAGCATGGCTGCCGTGGCGCTGGCTGGCCGGCCGCCTGCCAAATACGCAGCGACGCGAGAACGCCCTGGCCTTCTTTGGGCCATTGTGCTTTCTCTTGCTATTGGGCACCTGGGTGGTGTTATTGATCGCCGGCTATGCCGCCGTCATGTGGGGGCTGTGGCCGCTCACGGCGCTGCAAGGTTCCCATCGTTTTGGCGAGTACCTCTATTTCAGCGGCACGACGTTCCTCACGCTTGGCCTGGGTGACGTCCTGCCGGCCGGCGGCGGCGCTCGGGTGTTAACTGTGCTGGAAGTCGGCAATGGCTTTGGCTTCCTAGCGCTGATGATCAGCTACTTGCCGATGCTGTATCAAGCGTTCTCACGGCGCGAGGTGAGCGTCTCGCTCCTGGACGCCCGGGCCGGCTCGCCGCCAACCGCGCTCGAGTTCTTACGCCGGCACGTGCTGACCGGCCATCCAGGAGTCATGGAGCAGGCCCTTCATGAATGGGAGCGCTGGTCGGCCGAACTACTGGAGAGCCACATGTCCTATCCGGTGCTGGCCTACTTCCGCTCGCAGCACGATCATCAGTCGTGGGTCGCGGCGTTGACTGCCGTGCTCGACGCCACCTCCCTGGTCATTGTCGGCACGGATGGGCCGCGCAAGGCGGCCGCCCAGTTCACCTTCGCCTTGGCGCGCCACGCGGCGGTCGATCTGGCCCAGATCTTCGTAGGACGCGCCTCTCCGCCAAGTGTCGAACGTCTCCCGCCGGAAACGCTCGAGCGCATGCGTGGCTATCTGGAGACGCTCGACATCAGGATTTCAGAACAGTCGGCCCAGCGTAGGCTCGGGGAGCTGCGAGCGATGTACGAGGCGTACGTGCAGTCGCTATCGCGGTTCTTCCTGATGGACCTGCCTGACTGGATGCCTCACGCCAGCGTTGTGGACAACTGGCAGACCAGCCCGGAGGGTGTGGCCATCATTCACGCCGATGGCCGCTCGCGGGCTCGACGGGATGCGGAGGCCACCGACCACCGGCGCCGTGGCTTGTCTTAGGCTTTCCTCCGCGACGACGCCCCGGCCGGTGCCGACAGCAATAACGTCGGCCGTGCCGTGGCATTGATGCTGCTCTGTCGCGACCCTGCAGGGCGCGGCGAGCCCGCTGCTAGCTGTCTCCGCGGCGCCTGACCATCAGCGCCGCTATCTGCGAACGCCGGCTCAGCCGCAGCTTGTGCAACATGCTGCTGACGTAGGTCTTGATCGTATGTGGGCTGAGCGACAGCTCGGCAGCAATCTGGCGATTCGTCTTCCCGTCGGCGATCAGAACTGCGATCCGGCGCTGTTGGTCTGATAGCGCCGCAAAGGGATGTTGCGCATCGGGGCGCCCTCCGCGGCGCATGAACTCGAGCGCCGTTTCAGTTACCTGGGGGTCTAGAAGGGAAGCGCCGGAGGCCACGCGTTCCACGGCCTCAATCAGCTGCTCAGGTTCGATGCCCTTGAGCAGGTAGCCGGCTGCGCCGGACTGGATGGAGGCGACGACGGCATCGTCATCGGTGTATCCGCTCAGCATCAGGATCCGTGTCTCTGGTCGCGCCCGCAGGATGGCGCGGCAGGCATCCATGCCATCGCCGTCCGGCAGCCGCACGTCCATCAACACCACGTCCGGCGCCGTGTGTCGTGCCAGCGCGACGGCTTGCTGAACGGTTCCGGCCTCCGCTACTACGTTCACCGTGGACACGGTTCGGAACAACGAAGACAGCCCAATTCGGAAAACCGTGTGGTCGTCAACGAGCATCAGGCGAATACGCTTCGGACCATTTCGGGTGTCTGAAGCCATGGCTATGGCCAATTATGGCAACTAATGTCATATAATCTGCCAATTCGTTACATTGAGGATGTCATGGCAGGGTGGTTGACAGTGCCGGAGGTCGCCGCGCGCTACAGGGTCTCCGAGCGGACGGTCTATCGCTGGTATAAGTCGGGGCGCCTCTACCCGGTCAAGATAGGGCGCGAATGGCTGCTGCCGGACACCGACCAGCCAAGTCGATCGGCGTCGGATGGTCGATGGAAGGGTCATGTGCTTGCGCTCGTGGACACGCTCGAGCAAGCTGGAGCCCTTGAAGAGCAACTGCTCGCGCTTGGAAGGCAGCGCGGCGCGCGTCTCTTTCGAGGCCAGTGGTGCCAGCCCGTCAATCCGCCTGACTTCGACCTGGGTACCCTCCTCAGGGACGGTGGACAGGCTGCCGTGCTGGATGTGTGGCGTCATGAGGTGGCCGCGGCTTCCCGCGAAGGCCGTCCCCTCTGCGCGGTCAGTGACCCTCCACCCCAGGACTTCCACCCACCGCAGGCTCTGATTGAATACGAACGAGCATGCAACGAGATCGACATCGGCGAGGGCTCGATCGTCTGCCCCTACCGCTGCGACCAGCTCACCGGGCCGCAGCTGTCTCAGCTCCTGTATGTCCACGAAGCGGTGTACCTGCCCCGGCAGGGTGACTGGTACGAATTTCGCCGGACCGCGCCGGTCTAGCAATCGCCGGCACGGCGTCCGTGCCGGCGCGGATCTCCCACAGCCATCAAGTGTCTGAAAATGGAAACGATGGCACTCGAAATGGTCCACGCGACATCCGCTGAAGATTTGGCTGGCATTCGCGTCCTGTTCCTCGAATACGCCGCCTTCCTCGGCGTCTCACTCAACTTTCAGGACTTTGAAGGCGAGATAGAGGGGCTGCCTGGGAAATATGCTCCCCCTACCGGAAGCCTTCTGCTGGTACGCGAAGGAGACAAGCCCGCGGGATGTGGCGCGCTTCGACGACTAGCGGAAGACATTTGCGAGATGAAGCGCCTTTACGTCCGACCAGAGTTCCGCGGGCGCGGTCTTGGTCGCAAGCTGGCCACGCAGCTCATCGCCGAAGCGATGGCTGCAGGGTACTCCAGCATGAGACTCGACACCATTCCGGCCAAGTTGCCTGAGGCAACCAGTCTCTACGGCAGGCTTGGGTTCGTCGAAATTCCGGCATATTACGAGAACCCAATCCCCGGCGTTGTGTACTTCGAATTGAAACTCCGCTGACACTTCGCTCTGTTTTTGGATGCTATGCTCTAAAAACCAGAGCGAAGAACGTGGAAGGGGAATCAGATCCGTGGTCACTTTGACCCGAAGCGATGCCATCGACGAGGTCCTCACCAGAGTCGACACCCTCGGTTTCGAAATGGGTCCGGGCTTTACCAGCCATGCCCCGATGGGCGCTGAAGCCCTGGTCACCCTCGGCTATGCGACCGACGCCGTGCCCTGGATCGACCGCTACATACGGGAGGTCCCCCACTTCCCTCGGCCCGAGCCGACGTCGTCGCGCGTCAACCCGAACGACGAAGCGGACTGGCGCGACGCGCTTGGGCGCCACGAACGGCTGGCCGATTGGGTTCTGCTGTTCGAAGAGGGGATGGCGAACGAGCCTTGGGCCGACACCCTGGCCCGCTGGTGGCCGCGGCTGGTGGATGGCTTCATCGGCGGCCTCACGCACGGACTCATCCGCACCGCCCACGCCGTCCGCAGCCTCGACGCTGAGGCAAATCCCACTCCCCGCCTGCAGCGTGAGCTCGCTCGGGCGCTGGCATACATGGCCGTGCAGTACTCGCCCCTGCCAGGCCGGCCTGAGCCCACCGGAGACCGTTCCTTATCCGAGGCGTTCGCGGGGCTGCCGATCATCCCGCCCAGCCAGGTGGTTGGCGCGGGCCCGCAGCGGCGCCGTGGCGGCCGGTACGGACAGGAAGAGGGCGACGCGCTGGCGGAATGGCAGGACGCGGTCAACCAGCTCGAGCCGCCAGCGGATCTGGACCGGGCGCTCCTGAGCATGAGCCGCGAGGCGGCCAACATCCTGCGCGACCGGGCTGCCATCAAGCCCTCACCCGTCCAGATGATCGCTTCGGTTCACGTCATGACCGCTCCCTCCGCGGCGAGAATGCTGCTGCCCCATCTGCCGGTCGAGACCCACGCTCAAACCTACGCCCGAGTGTGGCAGGTCGTCGCGGGCTTGGCGGCGGCGTTCATGGTGCGCAAAAACGACACAAGCCCGCGAGACGACCACGGCCGCCAGCCCCTAGCTCTGGACGAGCTCCGAGCCCGCGCCATCGACAATCGGGCCGCGCACGCGATCAAGCTGACCGAGACCTGCCTGAGGGACTATCAGGACGATCCCGACCCGGTGTATCTGTTCGCCGCCGAAGATGTCCTGCCCCGCATCATCATCACCGACTCCACCCCGGGAGGCTGATAGCGCTTGCCTAGCGGCGCGCTGCTCGCCTAAGCGGAACCGATCTGGCAGCGAGCTCGGTCCCGGCATTTGCCGACCCTGTGAGGTAGCCGTTCAGCAGCGCTGAGATTTCGGCGGCGAACTTGCTCGACTTTGGGATGCCCAGCGCGGCGCGGCTGAGAACGGCGCCCAACTGGACAGCTCGCACGACGGCTGCCGCCGTGGCAACGTCGATGGCCGGGGACAGATCACCTACGCGCTCGAGGTGCGACGCCAGCGACTCCCGGCCCCGGGCGAACTTCGCCTGCAGGCGGGCAGCGACCTCCGGGTCATAGATGGCCCGAGACATAAAGTCGATGAGCAGCAGGTAATAGACCTCCAGGTCCTTGTCGTTCCCGGCGAGGGCTTCGTGCGTGTAGGTGTCGATGATGTCCCACACGCTTGTGGCGCCCGCCAAGCGATCGGCCAGCTTGCGATACCAGCGCTCGTTCACGCGCTCCCACAGCGCCTGCTCGATGTCCTCTTTGTCTTTGAAGTGATACGTCAGGACACCGTTCGTGACGTCCGCTTCCTCGCACAGGCGAGCCAGCGTGATGTCGGCCCAGCCGCGCTTCAACACCAGCCGCTCCGCGGCGTCCAGAATCTGATCGCGCCGCAGGCCGCGAATGTCGAGCCTAGCCACTACATTTCGACAAGGGCTACTTCTTGGTGAGGATATTGACGAACTGTGTATTCAGCTTCGTCATCTTGGCCGGGTCGTTCTTCTTCCGGAAGGCCACGTCCGCACCGACGAAGGTGACGCCGGCTTTGAGCAGGCGCTGATATTCGCCCGCCGACTGAGAGCCCGGAATCAACGGGTGGTCGTTCAAGGACAGCTTGTACAGCAGCAGCTGCCCTTCCTGACTATCGATAAAAGCGGCCCACAGTTTGGCGGCGTTGGGGTGGGCGGCATTCTTGGGGATGGCCATATACAGCGGGTAGTACATGGCCGCGTCGGTCGGAATGACGTGGGCCAGATGGGCGCCTTTGACTTTGGCCTGGTCGACATCCTGCGCTCCGCAGTCGATGCCGAAGGCCGAGAATTCGCCAGTGGCGACGCGGTCGATGTCCCCGCAGGAGATGAGCCCACCGACCTGGCTGGAAAGCTTCGTCGCATAATCGATGGCTTTCTGCTCGCCCCACACGTCTGGGGTGGCAAGCACGTCGAACTGGGCGGCATAAGGCGTGCTCGCAACGCGGCTTTTAAGCTTTGGATCGAGCAAATCGGCCAGGGATTTCGGCACCGTGTCGCCCTTCAGCTGGTCGGTATTGATCGAGATCCCGGGGAACTGCCATTCGAACTCCACCAGCTTGCCGTCCTCGGCCAGGAGCTTGGGGTTCTTCAGATCAGGCGACCAGCTCCAGTCGACCGTCTGAAGCGCATCCACCTGCATCAGGCCAAAGGCGCTCAGCGTATCGCCGAGCCACAGATCGCTCGACGCGGTCCGGTTCGCCTGGTACTCCTGGGCGATCTTGGCAGCCATCTGCGGCATGGACGGGCCGCTGGTGTAGTCCACTTTCAGGTCAAGGCTGTAGCGCTTGTTGAAGGCCGCGGTCCAGGTTGGGAACTCGTTGGCGCTGGACGTCAGCTGTTGATTGAACAGCAGTGTGAGCTGGCCTTCCTTTTTCGCGCCATCGAGCAGCTCTTGAGGGGCCGACGACGGCACTGCAGCGGGCGCAGGCGTCTTCGCCGACGCGCTCGCCGATACCGCGCTGACGGCCGGCGCCGTGGCGGACCCACACCCCGCGAGCAGTATTAACACAGCGAGTAAGGAGCCAGCGGCGGACTGTCGTAGTTTATAGAGTATCTGCTCCATAAACGGAATGATACTCTGTGTATCGGTCCTTGTACGCGAGATGGCCCACACCCTCAACAGCGGCTGGGATACCCGAGCGCAGATGGCGCAGGACGCCGCCTCCAGCCGGCCGAACCTCGCAAACCGGATTGCGACCATTAGGCATCCTCTTCGCGGACGGCGATTTCTAGCACTTCGCCCCTACTACACCGTTTTCGTCCGAGCGGATGCATGGCGGTGTCCATCGCTGGCCTGCATCCGAATGGTGGCCTGGAGTGTTGAACTGAGGGGTAGGATGCTGCAGTTGGAAACGGAGCCGGACGATGACGAGCTATGGACTCACGTCGCCTCAGCCGACCAGGCAGCCGTGGCGGAGCTCTATGACCGCCACGCCGCCGCGGCTTATGCGTTGGCCGTTCGTCTCGTCGGGCCGCGCAGCGCGGAGGATGTCGTGCACGACTCGTTTCTGGCGCTGATC
>Ga0099828_10003632_pt1 | contig 10789 bp, 12 predicted proteins | sample CZO8metaG_2_FD_79338 | JGI IMG/M metagenome (GOLD analysis project Ga0099828, IMG submission 79338) | Vadose zone soil microbial communities from the Eel River Critical Zone Observatory, Northern California, USA - CZOApr15con2H1.8 metaG | ecosystem: Environmental > Terrestrial > Soil > Vadose...
AACTTCCGGACCTAGCTTTCCAATGTCGATATCGTATTCGTCTTTGTATGCAGCTTTGGAGCCAGCGTGAATCTCATACATTGGTTTGCGATTTACTGACCTGAAGTAGTCCTGTGTTGAGGGGTCTACTTCGAAGATGGAGAGTTTGCATCCGCACTCCATAGAATTGTTGCTAATACAAGCTCGTGAGGCTATGGAGAGATCCTTGACAGCGGGTCCCTTCCATTCTATGGACCGATAATTTCCTCCGTCTTCCCCGACGGTTGCGATGAAGTGCGAAACTACGTCCCGGGCAAAGACCCCCTTCTTGAACTGGCCAGTAAGGTTGACCTTGATCGATTCCGGGACTTTCACCCAGAGTTTTCCAGAAGCCCACACCGCGGCCATTTCCGAGCTTCCAATTCCCGTGGCAAAAGCACCGACTGCCCCAGCTTGACATGTGTGAGAGTCAGCGCCGAAAAGGACCATTCCTGGGACGACGTGGTTCTCGAGAAGATGCTGGTGTGAGATGCTTCCTTCTACGAGTCGTACGCCGTGCTTCTTGACGAACTCTCTCATCAAATGATGAAGATTAGCGACTTTCTCATCGGGAGCAGGGAATGAGTGATCGATCACGAGATGGATTTTGGACGGATCCCAGACCCGCGGTACACCCATCTCGCTGAACACTTTGATTGCGAGTGGCCCGGTGCTGTCCTGAGCCATTGCGAGGTCGACTGGAAGTACAGTAATGTCTCCTGGGCGATGGATCTTCTCGGCACCATCGGCTCGGACACTAATGATCTTTTCAGCAAAGGTCAGCGAATCATCGTTCAGGATGTCTTGACGCAACTGCGTTCTGAGTCGGGCGAGAAAACCGGTCGCTATTAAACGTGAACGTGGAACGAGACCATGGAATCATCCCAGGAGCGCTCGATGCCTTCTTTGTACAAGAAGTCTGAAAGTTTTTGAGTTTGAATTGACTCATAATAGCTGTCCTAAGGACTGTCTTGGGTGAGTAATGGCGTATGGCTGAGAAGAAACGCTTGCCTCCATGGGAGGAAGCAAAGCTTGTGTTCAAGATGCAAGAGGAGACTCGAAAGCGTAAGCTTCTGGAAAAGGACATGCAGCAGCGTCAAGGATGGGCCAAGCGTGTGGGTCCGAATACATCTGACGAGCTTGAGGAAAACAGGAAGCGGCTAAGAGACCTGCAAAAGCGACTCGAACAGGACTAATCACCAATAGCTTGCCTAAGCCTGCAAAAGACCATATTTTATCCCAAATCCCCACGAATAGACTCTCGATGGCGACAGTCTCTAGCGAGCTGGATTAGTAATTCGTGCTGGTGAGGAGTTGGGATTTGCCAGTGAGAGTAGGCTTGTACCGTTACCCAGCGATTAGGCGGGGTAAGTTTGAGCCACTTTGGCTCCGAAGATACGTGCGCCTGTTCCGTGATCACTAGGGCAGAGTTTCAAGCGGGTCTTATACCTGTAGCTTTCAAGCTGTGAAAAGCGGAAACAGATCCTTGGCTTCCTCACTAACTGTTCAAGCGGGCAAGAGACGATACAAGCGGAACCTAATCGCAGTCGGTCTATTGCTGATTGCCATTGGGGGCTACACAATTTACGATTCTAACTCCGCAAGTTTCTATCATTCAACCTTCAATCTGCTGCCATCAAAATTTTTCAAGATAACGGATAATCTCAAAGACAGCGCCACCATAAACGGGCAAATCCGAGAAACCTCTGGAAGGACCGTCACATTTCTCATCATGAACAGCGCGCAGTTCGCGGCCTTCCAAATCAATCAAGGGAATATTAGCCTCTACTCTACCAAGAACACGCCGTCGACAAGCATCTCCTTCACGTTTCCGAGCGCGGACACTTACTATCTCGTATTCCTGCATGGTTCAGGATTTCTGAACGCGACAGAGACTGTCGACTTCCAGAGGACATACCTCGCTCTAGCAAGGTTCGAATTCTATTCCGGAATAGCTTTGGTGGTTTTGGGAGTCGCAGAACTGTTTTGGGGGCTTCGACCCCGTGACGGACTACGTTCGCGAATGCCAACTTAACAGTCGGGAACACCTAATGGGCGGCAGCCCTGACCCCAAAGGGTCTAGACGCAGAAGACTGCGTGAATCACTTCGTCGACATCTTCCATTCATAGCCTTCATGGCGGGCTTCGGATTATACTGCCTCTTCTTACAGTTTGAAATGTCCGCCGCTCTGCAACGGCTGTTCCTAACCCGGATCTTCTTCCAAGTGGCAGTAGCCGCCTTCGTAATTGCGGCAATGAGGAATGTCCTGGGCGTGCGTACCCTAGGGTTGTTCGCCCCTGCTATCGTCGCGCTCGCTTTTCTAGCGACCGGAGTGCCGCTGGGCTTAGGGCTACTCTCTGTGACTCTCGGCGTGGTCCTTCTTACTCGGGCTTCGATCATTAGGGAGAAGGTGCAAGAAGCCCACCGTGTTGCGATATTGGTTACGATTGTAAGTATAACGATCGCGACGATAGCTGTCCTCGGTCTACAATTTCAACAGCATCAACTGTTCTTCGCGGTGCTCTTCCCGGTGCTGATAATCGGATGGATCGGAGAACGCTACGTCGAACGAGTAGACAGGGTCGGTTGGGAAGACCCGACCAAGGAACTTGGCTGGACCATCGCTGCAATAATCATCTCGTTCATCGTAATAATACAGGATCAACTCATTAACCTGATCATGTTCAACCCCGTCTTCTGGTTCCTCCTAGTTTTCCTCAACTGGTATTTCGGAACACGGGTTCGTTTCCGTTTAAGCGAACGATTTCGGTTCGGAGGAGTACGACACTACTTTCTAGGCAACGGTCCCGTCGGAGGAGACTTCTCCAGTGACGTTTTGACGATGACTGTGAGAAACCGAGAATTCGTAGGCAAGTATAATCCACCTGGCCTAATGGCGCAATTGAGTAAGGCCGAAGTCAAAGCCCTACTATTACCACTCGGCGTCCCTGTAGCCGCTACTTACATGGTTCTACAGGAAAGAGCAGATCTGAACAAGTTCAGAGAATGGATCAAACTACACGACAGTTTTGCCCTAAAACCGTCTTCAGCATATGGTGGCGAAGGAATCCTACTCGTCAACGGAAAGCAAGGCGATTTCTATAGTACGAATAATGGACCTATGACCGGATCCCAAATCGAAACTCTGGCATTCTCCATACTCGACGGAGATTTTCACGGAGGCCAGAAAGACACTGCGGTAGTGGAAGCACTATTGGTGCAGGATGAGGCACTCCGCAACGTCGTACCGCTCGGGCTTGCCGATATTCGTGTCATCTCGTTTCTAGGATACCCAGCGATGGCGATGATGAGGATACCGACCAAATCATCTGGCGGAAAGGCAAACATTCACTTGGGAGCCGTAGCTGCTGGAGTACGAATATCAACCGGTGTCATAGTCCATTCTGTATGGGCAGCACTTCCATCGCCTGAACACCCTGACACTGGAGCAACACTGTTAGGACAACGGATACCTTCCTGGGAAGAGGTTCTGGAGGTTGCATCCGAAGCCCAGAAACTAACAGGGCTCGGATACGCCGGAGTAGACATTGCATTGGATTCCAAAAGGGGACCAGTAGTGATGGAAGTGAACCGGCGTCCAGGGCTTGAGATACAGAATGCGAACGGCGCCGGGTTACTAAGACGTTTACGGATAATTGAACAATTACCGCGTCAAGAACTTCCAGTAGAGGAACGCGTCAAGATAGTCCAGAGACTGGACAGTGATGGCTGGGGAGTTCAAACGTCTACGTCATTGACTATTCCAGGGTCCCGGGAACCAGCATTCGGTTCACAGGATGATGTTGAGAGCCGCGGAACCTCAGTTAGAGCTTAGCAAGTGTGGCAGGGCCGTTAACGATCCCGTAACCATACCATGGGTCGTGGGGCAGCAACTGCTCCTGGGCTTTCGACGATCCCAGCATCAGGGCCGTTTTGAGAATCATCACGTTGCCAGTTACCCCTGCTGGTCGAAGGCCCGGTTTGGCTTGTAAGATCAGGGCGAGGAGGCCGGCGACTAGTGCTGTGGCCGGGCTAGTCCCTGTAACGGTTACGTAATGGGCGCCGGGACTAGTCGATACGAGTTGGACACCTGGAGCGGTGATCTCCGGTTTGAGGTTTGGATTGGTTCGGTTTAGACTCGCCCCTATCTCGGAGAAGGGAGCTCTCGTGCCGGTCGAGTCCACGGCGCCCACGGCAATTGCTAACGGGACCTGGGCCGCGGTGGATACATCGTCCGCGAGAGGGTCATTGCCCGCTGCTACGACAACGAAGACTCCTCTAGAGACGGCATATGCGACTGCGTTGTACACTGTAACGTCGAAGAAATTATTCGACCCGCTGCCCAGGGAGAGAGAGATAATGTCGGCACTCCGGGTACCGTTTCCCAATGGGTTGAGACAGAAACTGATACCGTCGGCCACGTTCTGTGGGCTACCCAGTCCGATAGAGTTGAGAGCTTTGACAACTATCATGTTTACTCCCGGTGCGACTCCTCGGATTGAACCGTCAGCAGCAATGAGTCCAGCCATCGCGGTGCCATGTCCCCTGTCATCGTAGGGATCGGGTCTGAAATTCACAAGGTCCAGCCAAGCAAGTAGATGCAGATGCGAGAAGTCAGGATGGAGCATGTCGATTCCACTGTCGACCAGACACACGGTCACTCCGGCACCTGTGAGACCCGCCGAGTTCAGCTGCCTCACACCAGTCATCGTAAAGGCCCATTCGGACCTGTCAACATGTGGTCCGAGGAACGAGAGAACGTCCAGTGTTCCGCTGGCGGTGAGAATTCCAGAAGACGCTATTACAACAAGAAAGACTGCGAGTGTGATCCTCCTTGCTCGTCTTCTTCCTGAATAGAAGTCATCTGGGAAAACCTGTGAAGAAGACAAGAAATTGCGACTCTCCCTGGGATCAAGTTGGAAACTTCGGCCGCTGTGTTTAGGATAGTGTTACCTTGGCCATGAGACGAGCCGTGATCAGAAGCTCAGTCGTAGGAGGGACAATCGTATCGCGAGAGGGGCTACGCTGCTTTTCTAATCGAACTGTTTCAAAGCGTTAGAAGGAATTAACTCGCCATCTTCGAACTGACGGGCTCTAGAACTCCCAGCCTCTTCAACGCTAGAAGAGCCTGCAATGTTATCCACTTGCTGGGTTTGCCCGCCTCCTCTAGTTGCAATGCTCTCTCGGGCCCCCACCCTTGAGTGACTAGTTCGCGCTCTTCGGGTCGCGAGACGGTCTCTTCTCCATGCATCGCGTGTGAATGGCGCCAGCCCCTGTAGACTCCGTCCAGCACCCATCTTCCATCTGACAATCTCTTTTCGAGTAAAAGGGAGACAGCGTCATTCATCCTTGAGTCATTCTTGATGCCCAGCTCTGTCAAGACCCGCAATCCGTGCAGAAAATCGTAGCAATAATGCAGGGGATAGTGCAACCTAAGAAAGTCAAGCAATACGACAGAGTCATCCTTGTCCGAGCGGTAGATCCTATGTTTGAGCAGAAACTCTGCGCCTCTCTTCGCAGAGGCTTCCCAACCCTCCCTCGCGTCATGCGCCATCATCTCGGACAGAGCCCAGACTGGCTGGATAACCGACATGAAGGACCCATGCTTCCCAGAAGGCGAACAGTTCCAACCACCATCGGCTAGCTGTTTCGACAATAGCCAATCCATCGCACTGAGGACTCGATCGTCCTCAGCGTATCCCATCTTTGCTAGAGCCCGGACTATGTTTCCGGTTGCGCAGATATGTGGCTCAAACTTCTCATGGCCCTTTGGTCGAAGTGAGATGCCGCCTATTTCGACGTTGTGAAGTTCAAGAAAATGCTCGACGGCCCTGCTCACACGCGGGTCCTTGGATGAAACGCCCAAGTCCGCCAAGACGACGAGCTGCCAGGAGCAGGCGGAGAATTTTGGAACATAACAAGACTTGGGATTGTCCCAGAAGGTATTCTCTTTCTGCTTGGCTAGAATCTTTGCCGCCCAACCAACCTTGCCGATACGGTTCCGAGTGCTGACAACGGTTTGATCGTTCTGACCTCTCTCCTGTAGATCAACCAGAGCATGGTAACGGGCTGATGGCTCATCCTCCTCTAGGAGCCAATTCAATACGCTATTCGAGATAGAGACTTTTGGAACTTGAACCTGTTGCAGTTTGGAAACCTCTCTCCTAGTCCGAGAGTTTCCTCGAAATAAAGCTGGCGAGTTCAATCAATAGCCCTTAATTATTGAGACATGCCTGAAGGCGTCTTAGATTCGCGCTTTGCCCCAGAAGAAACCAGCGCCTAGCCAGGACAAGAGGATTCGGGTCCTAGTCGCAAAACCTGGGCTGGATGGTCACGACCGAGGCGCGCTCATCCTCTGCCGCGCCCTTCGCGACGCAGGTATGGAGGTCATCTACACCGGTTTCCTCGCAACCCCTGAACAAGTATCTCAGATGGCTATCGACGAGGACGTTGACGTGGTCGCCATGAGCCTCCTCAACGGCGCGCACATGACGGCCTTTCCCAAGGTCGCCAAGCTCATCCGAGAGAAGGGCGGCGATGATATTCTGCTCGTGGGTGGCGGAATAATTCCTGACGATGACAAGCCTCGGCTGGAGAAGCTTGGGATTACAGGGAATTATGGTCCCGGCACCCCTCTGAAGACCATTATCGAGCACGTCGAGAGGATTGTTAGAGAGCGGGACTCTAAGAAGTCTAGACCCAACTAGACGATTCATAGAGTGACGGGAGCATCGCTGAGCATGGGTTTCCTCTCAACTATGGGCAAAATCCTCATCGGTCTAGCAATGCTGACACTGCCTGTTGCCGTCTCTCTAATCCTTGTCTTCAGCGAAACACTAGCGACGATAGGAGTCGCAATCTCGCTCGGAGCTAGCATCTTCGTGTTCTTCTGCGGAATCTACGCGGGATTCCTCGGGATCAAATACGAGCGTCTGCAAGAGCAGTTCGAATCCTTCGTCAATCCGCTAAGAATCCGGGCGAACGCAGTGAACCTGATCAAGGCAATCTGTCCAATAGATCACGAGCACGTCGTCTTTGTCCATGTAAGCCCACACCGCGACGATGCTCGACCCGACGGCCTGGACATCTTCCTTGGCTCGTGCGGCCACGAAGTGCATCGCGGGGAAATCGAGGTAGAACAGCCCGCCGAATCAGCCTAGCAGTGCCTGACGCTTCGGAACTCGGATTATTTCCTTATACCAAACCCTCGAAGAGTTCCAGTTTCGTTGTGGTTTGGATCTCACTAGATCGATTGTAGAAGATACAGTCAGATCCTTCATGGCCGAAGACATCGGATACGAAGACATCACTACCAATGCTCTCATCGACTCCAAGCAGAAGGCCGAGGCACAAGTGGTCTGCAAGGAGAATGCGGTGGTCGCTGGCATTGAGGAGGCGCTGGTTCTTCTCAAACTCGCGGGCTGTCAGGGAACGGCTGCAGTTCGTGATGGCTTTCGTGTCAAAGCAGAGACGATGATTCTCTCCGCTCGTGGTCCGGCGCGTGCGTTGTTGACCGTTGAGCGGACCTTGTTGAACATACTAGCCCACATGTCCGGAGTTGCAACCGCAACGGCAGACCTCGTATCAATCGCCAAGAGGGAGAGTCGGGGAAATGTCAGAATTGCGTGTACCAGGAAGACGCTTCCGGGTCTGAGATATTTCGAGAAACGGGCTGTCGAGCTTGGTGGTGGGGACACGCATCGTCTGAGACTGGATGATGCGGTGTTGATCAAAGATAATCATCTAGAACTAGCCGGCTCGGTAGGTGCGTGTGTTCGAAAGGCGAAGGAGAGGGTGAGCTTCACAAAGAAGGTCGAGGTCGAAGTAACAACCGCTGACCAAGCCATCGAGGCCGCGCAGGCAGGAGCTGACATCGTTTTGCTCGACAATATGACCCCGAAGGAAGTCCGAAGCTCGGCAACATTGTTGGTGAGCAAGGGTCTTCGAAACCGGGTTCTAGTTGAAGCGTCAGGCGGGATAAGAAAAGAGAACCTTGCAAGTTACGCGAAGACCGGAGTGGACGTAATTTCCGTCGGCGCAATTACCCACTCTGCTCCAGCTATTGATATGAGTCTGGAGATACGTGCCTCTCGAAAGCGGAGATAGGCGTTCTGAGCTCGAAAGCCAGCGCGCTGATCAGGAGAGCCGAAGCCATCAGGGTCCGAGAGCATCGACTCAAGCCCAGTCTCCGACTGAAGACCCAGGATGAGATCATCGAGTTCATCCACGATAAGGGTCTCGTCTCGGCGCTGGGAGGTAACGAACTTCCAAGCTTCATCAGTGGCATACTAGGCAAGCCTTGGAAGCCGTCTGCGAAGGGCTTCACCGGATGGATAGACTGGTGGTCGATCAAGATCTCCGGCCAATCAGTCGCACACGTTTCGCGAGATATTGAAGGGAGAAAGGACATTCTCGCCACCAGAATATTTAGACAGACTAAGACCTTCGTATCCAGCGAACTCTGGTCGATCCTCGAAACAATCGTGAAACATCACCAAGACCCCGCGGTCAAACGACAGATTCTCTCGGACATCGAGCTGAAAATCCTCGAGACTATCAGGACAGAGGGTTCAATCCGAACGGATCGATTGAGAAAGAAGCTCAAGCTCGAGGCCAAAGAAAACAACTCCAAGTTTCACCGTTCACTACGCAACCTAGAAAGCTACGCGCTAATAGTTGGCGTTGAAGACCCTCACCCAGAGAAACATCTACACGCCAACATCTGGCAAACATGGGAGACAAGAACCCATGAAGGGAGAGGTCCTAACAGCCTCCTGTACGGCGAAGCCTTAGGCAAACTCCTTGTGAAGACTATTGACTCGTGCGTTCTTGTCCGCGAAGACCAGATACCAAAATGGTTCGAGTGGAGCACCCACATGCAACCGGTCAAGGAAAAATTGTTATTGGATGGAGCTGTTTTGAGGTCCGGCCCCTACCTCGTTTCATCTAAGGTACGCGATCTCAACAATTAATGACCGACCGCCCATAGACCTGGGCCTATGGCAAGCTCGCCCTCTGGGCCCTCAACTTCCGACCTTGCTAATAGGAGTCGAATCATAAACCGAATCGAGAGAGATGCGGGAGTCCCGCGCCTAGCCAACATTCTCTCTGATCGTCTCGCGCCCACCGATCTCCAATCGTTACTATTGGAGGTATACGCACGGAGAGCAAAGAAACGTGACCCGAAAGCGTTAGTTGACGACCATATCTCAAACAGGTTTACCCGGCCCTCTGCCTCCGATCCCGTACGCCTTCTTGAATGGGACCGTGTCGCATTCTCGACACTACCAAGAGTCTTTCAGGTTGTCGAACTCTCACCGGTTTGCCCGCTGGGAACGGCTTCTGTATTATCTCCGATCAGTCAGGACTGGACCGTTTCGACTATTCGGAATACTGAGGTTGTTTCCGACTCGACCAACGTACTCGCAATCGAGTGCTCGGTTAGACGCCGCGAGCAGAAGAACTTCTCCTCGGGCCAAGCAACCTCCGTCCACCTCGCAACGAGTCACCGCCTTCTAAGGGGCCAGAAGATTAGTCTGACTCCTAGCGCTCAGCAACATTTCAGACTCTTCTCCCTGTGCAGCGCAGGCCGCGACACGGGAAATCTCCAGTTCGAAACCGAAACGGTGCGTGTCCACATCGGATTCTACCTTGCGGCACTCAAGAAGTTCTTAGGATCTAAGACTCATCTCCGGGTCGCGGTTACCGACTTTGGCTCTGGGGCTCCGCGATCAGTAGTTCAATCGGACGTCGTTGACAAGCTTCAATCCTCATCCAAAGGCGTACGGATCGGATTTGATCAAGATCGGAAGCAAGGCCGAGGGTACTATGGCGAGTTGTGTTTCAAGATCTTCGCAACCCTGTCCACTGACAAGGAGCAGGAACTCGTTGACGGCGGAGATGTCAATTGGACCCGGAAGCTACTCAATAACGCAAAGGAGCGGCTCGTAATCAGCGGATGTGGGAGCGAGAGACTCTGCGAGCTTTTCGGAGCCACCGGCTCCCGACAATGACCGGTGAGAACCGAATGTTAGATACTGGCGCCGACAATCATCAAGATGAATGTCAGTGCGAGCAAGAACACTCCCAACCTAGCGGCCATGCCCAGTCTCTTCTGCAGGCTCGCAACCTGAGCAGACATCGCCGCGTCACCGCCGGGTGTTGCTTGTTTCTGCGACATCTTCAACAGTCCAACGAGCTTCCGGCTAGTCGGTATCAAGACACCGAACGCGATTAGAAGAACAATGAGGGTCACGACTGCACCAATCTGGATGTATGTGAGACCTGAGTTGGAGGGTGCAAGAGGAGGGCCCATTTGAGTAATGTAGGCGTAAAGCGCGAGACCCGCTACGGCGGCAGCGATAGAGCTTCCTCCGATGAACCGCATGTACGATGGAAGGACAGAGAGAGTGAATTCACCTCTTGATGCTGGAGACATTCTTCTTAGAGAGGGCGCCAGGACCGAAACGAATAGTGTGGCACCTCCCATCCAGGCCACTATTGAGCCAACATGGAGAATGAGCAAAACAACAAACACAGCATCGGCCATTTTTGTCCAGACCCAACCAATTCCTTTCAGCTTCGCTATTTATGATGTGTGAGCGGCATTTTCGTCACCGAACGGGATCTGGAAGGGTAGGCACGAACTGTTCGAATGTTTTTAGATGGTAACAGTTGCGGAATCTACCCTGATGCAATGACCCTTTTCAGGAATCCAGCCATCCTCGACCTTCTAGCGAAGTACAAACCGATCGCCGCTATGACCCATAC
>Ga0099828_10003634_pt1 | contig 10788 bp, 10 predicted proteins | sample CZO8metaG_2_FD_79338 | JGI IMG/M metagenome (GOLD analysis project Ga0099828, IMG submission 79338) | Vadose zone soil microbial communities from the Eel River Critical Zone Observatory, Northern California, USA - CZOApr15con2H1.8 metaG | ecosystem: Environmental > Terrestrial > Soil > Vadose...
AGCGATTGCTTAAAAGTTATCTTTGCCATGCAAGAGCGCGGGCAGAAGATCTCGACTTCGGCGGTAAGTGAGCAATTGGGCGTGAGTGATGCCACCGTAACCATGTTGTTTAAGGATTTTGCCGAGGCAGGTTGGGTAGAGCACACGCCGTATCATGGTGTACGCCTGACAGCTTTGGGCGAGCGTAAGGCCATGGAGGTTATCCGGCATCATCGTTTGCTCGAACTCTACCTGGCACGCGAACTGGGCTACAGTTGGGATAAGGTACACGACGAAGCTGATAAATTAGAGCATGTTATCTCGGAAGAGTTTGAGGATAAGCTCGATGCCTTGCTTGGGCATCCTACAGTTGACCCTCATGGAGACCCCATCCCTAGCAAAGACGGCGTGATCTCTCTACGTAAGGGATGCACCTTGACCCAACTACAAGATGGCCAATCGGCCCTTATTCTGCGTGTCAGTGACCAAAATTCCGAAAAATTGTGCTATCTGGGGCAGCTTGGTTTATATCCAGAGACACACATACAACTGGTCGGACGAGCACCTTTTGGTGGCCCTGTGCGTATTCTCGTCGGTGAAGTACCACAGCAGGTAGAGCAAATGCTGGGGACGGAACTTGCTGAACAGATTATCGTCACCTTACCAGAAGCAGAAGAAATGACGATCAAATAAATAACTGTTACTAATCACATAGCATACTATGGGGAGTAATTGTATGGCGTTCTTATCTCATTCAAGCAAAAAGATAACGTACAATCTGCCGTTGAGCATACGCTTGCTCAATAGCTGGCGGAGAATACGTCACAATCATTGGGGTATAGGAATACGGGAGATTTTGGGTGCGCTAGGGCCTGGTTTTCTGGTAAGTGTCGGCTATATGGATCCAGGCAACTGGGGCACAAATTTAGCGGCAGGAGCGGGGTTCGGCTATGATCTATTATGGGTCATCATGGTAAGCAACATCATTGCTATCTTTCTACAGATCTCGTCGGCAAAACTGGGTATCGCCACTGGCAAGAACCTGGCAGAGCTCATTCGTGAGCAATTTCCGCGTCCCATGGTCATTTTTTTAGGAATATCATCGGCCATTGCCATAATGGCGACCGATCTCGCTGAGGTCCTCGGTGGAGCATTGGGCTTCAATATTCTTTTTCATATACCCCTGTTCATTGCTGCATGCATGACAGGTATTATCGTAATGGGTTTTCTGGGGCTGAGCCGTTGGGGATTCCGCAGAGTCGAATATGTTATTATTGGCCTGGTCTCAATTATCGGCCTGGCATATGTCTATGAAATGGCACTGATTCACCCCGACTGGAGCCATGTTGCCTTGCACCTGGTCATCCCGCAGGTGACATCGGGGAGCATTCTCACGGCGGTAAGTATACTTGGTGCGACCGTCATGCCGCATAATGTCTTCTTAACATTCGTTTCTCGCACCGCAGCGCCTGAGCAGTCCCAGCGCGCCTGTGCAAGAGAGACGCAAGGTCTTGCGACTGGCAAAGATTGATACCCTGGCAGCTCTCAATGTGGCCTTCTTTGTGAATGCCGCCATGCTCATTGTCGCGGGAACCGTCTTTTTTCAGCACGTCAACCCGGTGGATCTCGACCTGCAAAAAGCCTATGTGACTCTTGCGCCTGCACTGGGAACGTTTGCTGCCGCAGCTTTTGGGCTGGGATTGCTCGCTTCTGGCCTCTCGTCGTCTACTACAGGAACGCTGGCCGGACAGGTGGTGTTGCAAGGGTTTTTGGGCAGGCACGTTGAAATCTGGATCTGGCGTGTATTGACGATCATTCCTGCTCTCGTTGTAATCGCGCTCAATGTCTCCTCGGTGGAAGTGCTGGTCATCAGCCAGGTAATTTTGAGCTTGCAACTGCCATTTACTATGGTGCCTGTGCTGCTCCTCACTCGCCGCAAGGACTTGATGGGTGAATTCGTCAACGGTCGCTATACGAACGTCATGAATGTGTTCATTACGTTGGTGGTGACGATATTGAACGTGGTGCTGCTCTATACACTCTTCTGGGGATAAGTTATCGATCCCAAACATGAATCATCCTGAATTTTCAAGCAAAACGCTCAAATTGTTGTGCTTTTTGCTTGAAAATTCAAATTAGCTCTGGCATTGCCAGAGCTAATCCTCTCTTTGAGGAGAAAATCTGGATAGCTCAATGCTATAGCGTTCTCCTTTAAACTATGCTAAAATCCCCACGTATCCAATCAAATCCAGGGAAAACACACAAACTCGGCAAACAAGGAGATGGGCATTTGACCACGCACGATAAACGATATGTAATTATTGGTAATGGAATAACAGGCACAACGGCTGCCGAAAACCTGCGCAAGAACGATCCTGCTTGCACTATTCATCTACTCACAAACGAAGCGTATCCTCTCTACAATCGCGTTTCCCTGCCGCGCTTTTTGCAAGGAGTAATCGTAGAACAGAAAGTCATGATTCGCGACTTCGCCTGGCATGAGCAGAGAAACATTCAACTCGTAACAGAAACACTTGTCACAGACGTGAATACGGACGAACGGGTTGTTGTGACCGATAAAGGTCAGCAACTGCCCTATGATGCACTGCTTGTGGCGAGCGGCGGCTGGGCTAATCCACTACAGGTGCCAGGGGCGAAGGGTGTCAAACATATTTATAATTTTGTGACACTGGATGATACAAAGACCATCATCGAGCGCATGCTCGATTCCCGCACCGCCCTGGCCTATGGTGGCAGCTTTATTTCCTATGAGTTATGCGATGGGTTCGCGGTGCGCAAGCTCAATACAACCTGGCTTATGCGCAGCCCCTACTGGCTTCGCAGTTCGCTAGACTCCAATGGCGGTGAAGTTGTTGATAACATTGCCAGAAAATTTGGCGTCGATGTCATTCATGGCGATGAAATTGAATCGGTCGTGCCACAAAATGGTGTTCCAAGCTATGTGAAGACAAAGAAGGGGCGCACTATCCAGACCGATATGATTGGTGTTGGTCTGGGTATTGCACTGAATACAGCTATCCTGGCCAATACCCCTATTGAGGTACGGCAGGGTGTTGTAGTAAATGAGTATCTGGAAACGAATGTCGCAGGTGTGTACGCGGGTGGCGACGTGGCAGAGTTCTATGATCCGACGATTGATAAACATCATACGATGGGTACATGGGATAATGCTATGGCACATGGACGCATTGCAGCGATAAATATGGCAGGTGGCCACCAGGCCTATGTCGATGTACCAACCTACACAAGTCCACTCTTCGATGTGAATATCGCCGTCGTTGGCACCGCCGAGTCGAATAACCCTGAGCTTGAGAGCATTGCGCTCCGCGAACCCGGAGAGAAAGGCAATGAAAACTACCGCAAATTGTTCTTCCGCGAGAACAAACTGGTGGGTGTTCTCATGATCGGGAGCCCCAAGGGTCGCAAAAAATTGGTTGAGATTGTCAAAAACCAGCAAGCTCTCGAGACTGCCGCTGAGCGCGAAGCTCTTTTGACACTAAAGTAATTTCGGTTGCAGCGGTACACTTTACTACCGTAGAGGTAGCTCGACGATATAGTGTTGCGGACGACTTTGCTGCCGCAGGCAGCAAAGTCGTCCGCAACATAAATGCTTGCGAACTGCCGCAGGCAGTGATACTTGACGAAACAGATAGTAGTAGGATAGTTCCAAAAAATGTAGCGTTTTATTGCACACGCCATATCTCCTGTTGAATTTATACGGCAAGCCGTAGAGGCTGAACTACATAGGCCACTACTCCCTTTGCCTCCGAGAAGGCATCAGGTCTACGTTTGCGCAAGATGTTGTATGCGCCATTCACATCAGCACAGATTGTGCGTCCATCTTTGGTGCGGTACAGGCGATTTCTGCGTCCAATGCGCTTTCCGCTAAAGGTGTGCTCTTCCTCATCATTAGGCTTATAGACCGGCATGGGATCAAGATCAAGGAAACTGGCCTTACTGGTGTAGGACTCTTCCGTCACCTCAACAGTGATGCCAACCAGTGTCGCTTTGTAGGTGAGCATCTCAATCAAGCGTGCATGTGGAATCGACACAAAGTTCTGGTTGGTGTGCCTGCCTCGATTGATTTCTTGCTTCCAGAGTGGGTTCTTCCCGATGATGATGGTTCCTATCCCTTCCTCAACCAGAAAGTCAATAATGCGCTTACTGGCGGTATGCAGGTAGTGGTGAATCTGTCGGTTGCGTGTGTTGGTGATCTGTTCCATTTGGCGGGTCACGCGCTCTCGGTCATCTTTGGGAAGCATCATCTTTAGCTCTTTCATGCGCTTATTGTACCACTGGTTCCACGCTTTGATCGGACGACCGTTAACCAATCGAGGGACAAAGCCCTCACGGTTTGATGCTATCGCCGCGAGATTCGTGACTCCCAGATCAATGCTGACGCAGAAAGATGGGTCGACATTGGCTTGAACTGGTTCTTTGCTGTACACCACCTCTACCACATAGTAGCCGTTGCGGGGAACGATGCGTACTTGATTGATGTCTTTGTGTTTTGTCTTGACACTGATCGGCAGCATGGATGGCTGAATGAGACCATGCTTCAAGCCTCTTTTGCTGATGGCCTGATCGGTGTAGACGAGGATGTTTCGACCTTCTGTCTTGTGCTTGTACTTGGGTAGCCGTGGGCGTCCGGTGAACTGAGAAGGATCTTCCTCGTAGGCTTTGAGTCCTTCTTTGAACGATGTCCAGTTCTTGTCCAGCTGCTTAAGTACCTGTTGCGACACTTTGGCAGGTAACGCTTTGTACGCTTCATGCTGCTTCATGCGTTTATCCATCTCTTCGTAAGGGAGATAAACCCCCTCATGGATAAACGCTTGCCGACTCTCATAGAGGGCAGCATTATAGAGATTCTTGGAGGCAAAGGCGGCCTGATCAATCACGGCATAGCGCGGATCGTTGCGGTTGATGACGTGCTGTTCGACCAGTTGCATGATGCCACCCTCCCTTCTTCGTCAATCTTACTCTACGCTTGCAAGAAGCGCCTCGTCAACCACTCCAACGACTACGCCCAGGCGAAGCAGGAAAGAAAGGGATTGCTCACCTATTTGTACATGGCGCTCGTCGCGCTTGCAAGCGCGACGAGATAGGTTTCGCTCGAAGAGTGTGACCATCTGTTCTTCCGTGAGCATGCCTTCGTATTCGAGATCATAGTAGATACCACGTCCGAACGTTACCCCTTGCCGAAACTCAGCATGCTCAAGTAAAGCGGAAAGCGATGATACGAGGGTCGATACCTGCATGTGGTCTAACATAGCGTTGCGCCTCCTTTGCGCTTGACATCCCACTCCCATGCAGGTATTATCCCGATGAGAGTCTAGGTACGGGTTTACTGACTAGGCTCCACCACTAGCTAGCGTGCTGAGAACGCGCTAGCTAGTTTTCAACTTCAGAGGGACGCATTATGAGACATATCCACAAATCACAACTGCGGCACTGCTCAACTTGCTACACTGGCGTTTCATTTATTCCGCTAACCAGTGCTGCTAAACCAATTACCGTTTAAGGCAAGTGTACCTTACAATTATGTCATTGTCAATATATTTTTATAGTCAGTTTTTAATGTAACTAAACATATGTAAACATGAACATGCAAGCTCTTTTATTCCCTAGTTATACATGCTACAATGTTATAATATTCTAGTCAGATTTAGTCAGGAGTGTTCTTTGGGCAGAAACAAGAAGACGCAAGATGAATTTGTTCCTTGGTCACAAGGAGCAGAAATACTTGGTATGAAGCGAACTACGTTCTTTCATTACGTAAGAACAGGGCAGATACGAAGTGAACCAGATCGGCAGCCGAGAGACGGCAGATACAGCCTAGAAGATATCTACATAATCAAGGAGAGGAGAGAACAAGGGAAACCACGAAAACCATATAAAAAGAGACCAGCTTCGGTACTTATGGACTGGCTACAGCCCAGTGATATACCAGCAGGACTAAAGCTTGATTATCTTCTCTATCATGAGAATATTGATCTAGCCGAAGCCGCCGTATACCAAGCATGGCGACGAAACAATAACTTACTCACAATGGGTGCATTTAGCAAAGACCGATCTGAATGTCTCGCCTATCTTCAACTTGTACCATTGCACGAACAAACCATTCTCGACATCCTGGGTGGTAAACGAGAAGAAAACAGTATCAAACCAGAAGAGGTACTAGCTTATGATAAACCAGGAGCCTATACACTCGTGGGCATAAGTGCTGTCTGCCACCCTGAACGTCCAGACCTTTTATTCAGGCTTCTTGACAAAATAACGGACTTCTGGCTAGAACAGTATCCTGAGCGATATATTACAAAAGTATATGCGCAAGCAGTAAGCAAGAGTGGAGACATGCTTATTCAACATCTTTTTATGGCACCTCGTCCCGATCTAGCTCCAAATGCTTACGAGCTGAACTTAGCTCGTCCTGCTGCTTCAAGAGTCATTCGCAGATTTCAGGAAAAGCTTACGGCTAAAGCACCATTACCGCCCGAACTGCAATACACTTTTCCATGATAACTCCGCACCGGTCTACGGTAAGGAGGGAAGGTGAAAACGTGGGAATAAAAGGCTAGATTTGTTTATATTTTGCTATGTTTCTTAAAATCAGTTACAATACCGTTATATCAATTACAGGCGTTGGCTAAAGCAGATCAAGTGTAGGAGAGTTCCGTGGCCATACAGTGTACCCTTTGTGGAACAGCTTTAAAGGATGATGCGCGTTTTTGTAATAATTGTGGAACTTTTGTTTCTTCCTCTCATCCCCTCAGTCCCAAATCAACAGTTTCGTCTACACCTCCTATTGAACAAACCAACCCTACTGGCAATGCCAACAATTCAAAGGCGGTCATCCGAGAGCAGATTGCACAGCAGCCACCTTATCGTCCTGCCAGGCGTCCAGTACAAAATGAACCCCCTTCCTGGATCAGTCAACTTGATAGTGAAGTACGCAGGGGTGGGGGCGGGAGTAGCAAAGGTCCATCCGGAGAAGGAATCAATGCTCCACAACTCGACTTTCCTGTACCAGAGCCAATCCATCGATCTAACTCACCTGTACGCGAATTGCGTGTCAAAGTGTGGGAACAGGAAGAACCTGCCATGCCGGGTGCGACGAAGACTTCTGGAGAAGGAGAAGAAGATGGTTTTGATGATCTACCGACCAGGCCGTTGGTAGCTGGTTCTCCTGGTATGCTCATGCAGCAGAATGCGACACTTTCACCGGCTCGCAAAACACAAGATACTGATTTTGATGAAGTGGAGCGGCTTGATACCGTTCCGCTTGCAACTCAGATGGGGGTGAAACCAGCATCCAGACCTCGTCCGGAACAATCTTTCAAGCAGAGCCGGCCCCAGCAACAGGCAGCTAGCTCTCCCGGTCGTTCAGGGTATCAGGAGGCGTCGTCGCACACTCTATCCGCTCCATACAACCACATCGCTTCTTCTTATTCTCGTGCAGCGAATCAACCTGTACAGGATTACCGGCAAGTATCTTCTGCTCCGCCCGCTCAGGAATGGAGGCAAACCCCTCCTCAGCAGGCGGTGGTGTCTGCTCTTAAACGCCGGAAGAGCCGTAAACCTCTGGTAATCGTGTTGATCTCGCTCTTCATACTCGTTATAGGTGGCAGCGTTGGAACATGGATTATTCTCAAACAGCCGTTTTCTGTTCCTATCGTTACGCAGCCTCAACAGAGTTTTACGAATACACAGCTTGGTCTTTCTCTTCTCTATCCGAATGGTTGGAAGTCACAGGTAGATCAGGGTAAAGCGACCGTCCATTTCTATGATAGTAGCAACACTGCCCAGGTCAATATCATGGTAGCTGCCTCAAGCGGAGGAGACCTGGGACAATATCTACAGCAAGTAGCAAACCAGCTTGGTATGACTGGAGTAAAATCGGGCGCACCAATTTCATTTGGCGGGACATCATGGCAACAGGTGCAGGGAACTGTTCTCCAAAGGGGAGCAAGCTATAGCGGGACATTATTCGTGACAACTCATAACAAGAGCAAGGTTACCTTGATATTCCTGGCACCTCAGACAACCTATGCCCAGGAAGACCAATTTGTATTTTCCAGCATGCGTTCCTCATTCCAATTTTTACCATGACCATCAAAAGCACATGATATAAGGGATGGGGTGGGTTTCCACGCTGTGACTTTGATGGTATACTATGCGCAATATTTACCTGTACGCGAGTTTACAGCGTCTTGCGTACGTGTGTATGCATAAAAAAGTCTATCATATTGGATGGGACACGACAAAGCATACATACACGCTGTAAGCTCGGTGAAGAGAAAGGAGGGCGCAGCAACGATATGAGCTGCGCTTATGCAATAGGTTTATGGACGATATACGTTTTGAACGACATTTTCGTACTCCGCATTCGGAGGGGTACTACATCATGCAGGGAAGTAGTCTGCAGAGTAACAACCGCCTGGGTACCGTCGATATTCACTTTACCACGACGGCGGTGCATGGGACGCTTATTTTAGAGCGGGAACTCGAGGAGGCTGACTTGACCAAGCTTATCGAGCAAATCGATGAGGATCTCGTACTCTCTGCCGATATGCCTCGCGACGATTTTCTGGTGAGTGTCTACGTCGGGAAGGATGTTGGCTTTTATAGCGACGAGTATTTTGCGGAAGAAAGTGATAGCAGTACCAGCTTTGATGATGAAGACGAAGAATAACCTCTCGTAAGCATCAACTGTCGTAGTCAGTCTTCCAATAGGCCGCGCCGCATCGCATATTTGACCAGCTCGGCGCGGCTATGGAGATTGAGCTTATCCATAACGTGGGTGCGATGTGTATCCACAGTTTTTGGGCTAATGACCAGGCGTTCCGCAATCTGGTTATTCGTGAAACCCTCTGCTACCAGCTTCAATATCTCGCGCTCCCTTTCGGTCAGGCTGCTGTAGCTATCTTTCTCTTCACCTGTACGTACCCGCTGTAAATAATCACCCACCATTACAGATTGAGCCGTAGGGGAGAGATAGAACTGTCCACTTTGTATGACATGTAAGGCTGTAATCAACTCCGTATCGGCGGCTTCTTTAAGCATGTAACCTGATGCGCCCGCTCGTAGAGCCTGGAAGACATACTCTTCATTTTCATGCATGGTCAGCACCAGTACTTTCACCTCTGGCAGTATTCTTCTTATCTGCCTGGTTGCTTCGATACCATTCATATCGGGCATGGTGATATCCATCAGAACGAGGTCAGGTTGCAGACGCTGTGCTTCATAAATGGCTTGCCGACCATCTTGCGCCTCACCGACCACTTCCATATCGGGTTGGGCATTCAGCATCATCTTCAATCCTGCACGTAAAATTGTATGATCGTCAGCGAGTAAGATATGTATCTTCATAGTAACGAAATCCTGTCTTGCGCGAGAGCTTGAATGAGTTAATCAGTAAGTTACATGAGCAGGTCCGAAGATATTTTTGTGCCTGGTTTCTCTGTTGGGCCTCGAGGTATGCGAACCTCGATGGTCGTGCCATGTCCGGTGCTGGAGTTGATGGTCAATGAACCATCGAGTAAAACCGCGCGCTCATTCATTCCTGCCAGGCCCAATCCACGTTCCTGGTCAGGCGTTTTGAGCAATGTTCCAACATTGAACCCTGAGCCATCGTCAGCAATTGTGACATACACTGAATCTGTAAGCTCTCTCATAGTGATGACCACTTTGTGAGCGTTGGCATGGCGTGCGGTATTGGTGAGAGATTCTTGCACTATCCTGTAGAGTGCCGTTTCCATTTCGGCGGGTAGTCGCTCTTTGAAGCCAGAGGCAATGAACTCAACTTCGATCGCGCACTTCTGTTGATACTCTTTCACGTACCAGCGCAGCGCGGGTAATAATCCCAGGTCGTCAAGCGCACTGGGACGCAGATCGATACTCAAGTTGCGGATGGCCCGCAAGGTCTGGTGGGCCAATTTACGTGTGTCGGCAATACGGTCATGAGCCTGCTGTGTGGAAATCGACTCCTCAAGTATCGCCAGGCTAATCAGCAGCGAGGTGAGTACCTGGCTTGTTTCATCGTGAAGTTCACGGGCAATGCGCTTGCGTTCCTGTTCCTGGGCATTGATAATCTGGCTAGCTCGCAGGCGTGTGGCGTCATCAATTGCTTCAAGCATCATGTTAAATGTGCGGGCCAACTGGTCAGCTTCGGGATCAACGCCGGTCAAGGGGGCGCGTAATGACCACTCTCCCGCCTGTACGCGGTTCATCACCTTTCCTAAGTCCATCAAGGGACGGAACGCGACCTGGAGTACAACGAAGTTGAGGACGATACTTACTAACCAGCCCACCACTATAAAAATGATCAGGGAGGTTGGTGTGGCGAGTGCCTGTCGACTGTTGTGAAGATTCGATGCGAGCCAGGTTCCACCAGTAGCACCTACAAAGATAATCAAGCTATTGGCGAAAAGGACTTTATAGAATACCGGCAGGCTGAGCAAAGGCTTGAGCAATTTGTGGCTGTGGGTCACTGACTGCATGACTGTTTTTGATTCACTGTTGGAATGGACCATAATGTTGTTCACTTTGCATAATGATACCGCCTTTCAAAACATATGAAAATGTGTTGATTGCTGCACAAAGATGGAACGCGAAGTCTCACGACCTCTACTGCGTCTCATCTTCCTGACAGCACACCGCACTCTCTAGAGAGTGTGTGGCCCGCGCCGGGCAAGGAACCGCTGGTAGATATTGATCGCGCTGTTCTCGTCGCGATCCATCACCAGGCCGCAGTTCTCATTTCCGCAGCGATACGTCCTCTTCCACAAG
>Ga0099828_10003635_pt1 | contig 10787 bp, 6 predicted proteins | sample CZO8metaG_2_FD_79338 | JGI IMG/M metagenome (GOLD analysis project Ga0099828, IMG submission 79338) | Vadose zone soil microbial communities from the Eel River Critical Zone Observatory, Northern California, USA - CZOApr15con2H1.8 metaG | ecosystem: Environmental > Terrestrial > Soil > Vadose...
CCTGGCGACCAACTTCGTCACGCTGGCGATCTACGAGTTCGCCTTCGCCGCCCCGGCATTTCCCAAGGGACAGCTGATTACGTCGGTGCTGATCTCGGGGGTCTGGGTGTCGTTCCTGGTGATCGCATACACCGGTCTGGTCGTCACGATCCCGCGGGCGGGCGGTGACTACGTCTGGCAGACCCGGATCCTCGGCAGTGGCATTGGCTTCGTGATGGCAGCCACCGGGTGGTGGTTCATCCTCTGGCTGTGGGCGCCGATCTACGGCAACATCCTCTCCGTCCAGTTCTTCGAGCCGATCTGGGCGACCATGAAATGGACGTGGCCAACGGGCGGAGCCGCGTGGTTCGGCACGCACAACGGGATCTTCCTGGTCTCGATGATCACCATCGTGATAGCCGGCGTCCTGGTGTCCATCGGGATGGCAGGCTACGCCAGGATCCAGCGGTGGTGCTTCTACGGCGGGCTGGTCGGGTTCGGCGTCATCGTGGTGCTGCTGCTGGTCAACTCGCACGCGAACTTCGTCAGCTCGTTCAACCTCGAGACGCACAAGCTCTTCGGCCTTAACAACGCCTACGGGGCGACCCAGGCGGCCGCCGCCAAGATCCCGGGTTACGCGCCGCAGCACATCGGTTTCGGCCCGCTGGGGCCGACCATGCTCCTGGTTCCGGTGATGATGTTCTTCATCCTGTGGCCGAACTGGGGCGCCACGCTGTACGGCGAGATCCGCGGGGCGAGCGACTTCAGGCGGGTCTTCACCGGCATGTTCGGCGGCCTGTGGATCACGGTCGCCCTGACCATCGCCTTCCTGCTGCTGATTGACAAGACCATGGGCTGGGCCTTCTACCAGAACTCCAACCAGCTGAACTTCCAGGTCAAGGGAGTCCTGCCGGTTTGGCCGTATCCGGTCCTGTTCGCAGCCTGGCTCGTGCACAACACCGCGTTCCAGGTCATCCTGATCCTGGTGATGAGCCTGTGGTTCTTCGGCTGGGTGGGAACCCTGTTCCTGTCCTCGACGCGCGTCATCTTCGCGGCGGCCTTCGACCGGGTGCTGCCGGACCGGGCGGCTGAGGTGTCGGAGAAGCGGAAGGTCCCGTTCTACTCCCTGATCCTGATGCTGCTGCCGGCGGTGGGCCTGAGCGCTGTGTATGCCTACAACTCGACGTTCGTGAAGTACACCTACGACGCGACGCTGGTGATCGCCGTGACGTTCCTGTTCAGCGCGATCGCCGTGGTGCTCCTGCCGTTCATCAAGAAGGATCTCTGGCGAGCGTCACCGGCGAGCAGGATCAGGATCCTGGGCGTGCAGATCGTCCCGGTCGCCGGGTGGGTCACGATCGGGCTGCTGGGCTTCAACCTGTACGAGTGGTTCTCCAACGACCTCTACTTCGTGAACAACCACTCGTCGCTTTATTTCATGGGCGCACTGTATGTCCTGGCCATCGTCCTATACGTGGTGGCGCGCGTGGTGCGCAGGCGGCAGGGCATCGACCTGGGCCTGATCAACAAGGAGATCCCGGTCGAATAGGAGCATGCCGCCACGATGCGGGCTCAGTCTGGCCCCGCGGCCCGGAAATCCGGGCCGCGGGGCCAGACTGGCAGTTCCGGCAGACTAGCGGGCTGAAGCGAACCAGAAGCAAGGCAGCCGAACGAGACGAACGGCGGGAACCAACCGGCATGAATGACATCCCCACCCGGGCCAGCGCCGTCATCGTGGGCGCCGGAATCGTCGGCAACGGACTGGCCTGCCACCTGGCCAGGCTCGGCTGGCGCGACATAGTGCTCATCGACAAGGGCCCGATGCCCAACCCGGGCGGCTCGACCGGCCATGCATCGAACTTCATCTTCCCGATCGAGTACTCCAAACTGATGATGGAGCTGACCAGCGACAGTACCGAGCAGTACAAGGCACTGGGCGTGTTCACGGAGAGCGGCGGGATCGAGGTGGCCCGCACGGCCGGGCGGATGGAGGAACTGCGCCGCCGCGGCTCCGCGGCCAGGGCCTGGGGGATTCCCGCGCAGCACCTGTCGCCGGCCGAGGTCGCCAAGCTGGTCCCGTACCTGGACGAGTCCGTCATCCTCGGCGGGCTGTACTTCCCGACCGTCGGCGTGGTCGACTCGCTGCGCGCCGGGACGCTGATGCGCGAGGAGGCGCAGCGCCTCGGCGCCCTGACGGTGCTCGCCGGAACCGAGGTGCTCGGTATCGATACGGCACCCGGCGGCAGGGCGGGCAGCAGAGTCACCGCGGTACGGACCGCTAAAGGCGACATTGCCACCGAAGTCTGCGTAATCTGCTGTGGGGTTTGGAGCCAGCGGATCGCCGCGATGGCCGGGGCCCGTATCCCGCTGACGCCGATCGTGCATCAGATGATCAGCGTGGGCCCGGTCCCGCTGTTCGCCGACACGGCCGGCGAGATCGAGTACCCGATCGTGCGGGACGTGGACACCAACATGTACGAGCGGCAGCACGGCGGCGACATGGAGGTCGGCTCCTACGCGCACCGGCCGATGATCGTCGGCCCCGATGACATCCCGTCCATCGAGGAGGCGGTGCTCTCGCCGACCGAGATGCCGTTCACGCAGGACGATTTCGACCCGCAGCTGCTGCAGGCACTGGAGCTGATGCCCGAGCTGCTCGGCGACGAGCGGGTCGGCATCCGTTACGCGATCAACGGGCTGATCTCGATGACGCCGGACGGTCACCCGGCGCTCGGCGAGACACCTGAGGTCAGCGGGCTCTGGTCGGTGGCGGCGAGCTGGATCAAGGAAGGCCCCGGCATCGCCCGCGCGGTGGCGCAGTGGATGACCGGCACCGTCCCGGAGATCGACATCCACGAGGCCGACATTTCCAGGTTCTACGATCACCAGCGCACGACCGCGCACGTCACCGCACGCGCGCGGGAGGGCTTCAACAAGATGTACGGCATCGTGCACCCGGCCGAGCAGTGGGAGTCCGGCCGGCCGCTCCGGCTCAGCCCGGCCTACGACCGCGAACGGGAGCTGGGCGCGGTGTTCATCGAGACGGCAGGCTGGGAGCGCCCCAACTGGTACGCCTCGAATGAAAACCTGCTGGAACGCTATCCTCGCCGGCTGATGGAGCGCGAAGCCGAATGGGAATCGCGCTGGTGGTCGCCCATCATCAACGCGGAGCACCTGGCCATGCGGGATGCCTGCGGGCTGATCGACCTGTCCGCGTTCGCGGTGCTGGACATCACCGGGCCTGGTGCGCTGGCCGCGGTCCAGACGGCGGCCGTCGCCCAGCTGGACGTGCGGGTCGGGCGGGTGGTTTACACGTCGCTGCTCGATGACAATGGCGGCTTCCGGGCCGACCTGACGATCATGCGGCTCGGGCCTGAGCAGTTCCGGGTTGTCACCGGCGGGGCCACCGGGATGATGGACAAGCAATGGCTCCGCGGCCAGCTGCCCGCTGATGGCTCGGCGCAGCTGTCGGACGTCACGTCGGCCTGGGCGACCTTCGGGATCTGGGGGCCGAGCGCACGGATCGTGCTGCAGGCAGTGACCGAGGCGGACCTGTCGCACGGCGGATTCCCGTTCGCGACCTGCCGGCCGGTCGAGATCGGCGGCGTGACGGTACTGGCGTCGCGGATCTCCTATGTCGGCGAGCTCGGCTGGGAGCTGTACGTCCCGATGGAGCAGGGCGCCCGGGTGTGGGACGCGATCTGGGCCGCGGGCGTCCCGCACGGCCTGGTGCCGGTGGGCATCGCCGTCTACGGGACGACCGGCCGGCTGGAGAAGGGCTACCGCGCCTACGGCGCCGAGCTCGAGGCCGACTACAACCTGGTGGAGGCGGGGATGACCCGCCCGAGGGTCAAGCCGGAGCCGTTCCGGGGCAAGGACGCTTACCTGCGGCAGCGGGAGACGCCGCCGTGCGCGGTGCTCTGCACCCTGACCGTGGACGATCACCGCTCGGCCGCCGGGACGCTGCGCTACATGCTGGGCGGCGAGCCCGTCCTGACCCTGGCCGGTGAGCCGCTGACGGACGCGAAGGGACGGCCTTCCTACGTGACGAGCGCGGGGTCCGGCCCGTCGGTCGGCAAGCACCTGCTGATGGCGTACCTGCCCGCCGAGCATGCCCGTGAGGGTAACCGGCTCGCGGTGGAGTACATGGCCGAGCAGTACCCGGTGACGGTGGCGGTGGCCGGCTCGACTCCGCTGTTCGACCCGGAGAACGCCCGGATCCGGAGCTGACCGGCATGCAGATCGGAGTCTGTGTCAAGCGGGTCCCCATGGTCGGCGGCAAGATCGTGCTGACGCCGGACGGCCAGGATGTCGATACCCGGATGTCCGGGTTCACGGTCAGCCCGCACGAGGAGTGCGCCGTCGAGGAGGCCGTGCAGATCACCGAGCGGCAGGGCGGTACCGTGACGGTGCTGACGCTCGGGCCGCCGGAGGCCGCCGACCAGCTGCGGGACATGCTGGCGCTCGGGGCCGGCCGCGGCGTGCTGCTGGAGACCGACGGGAGGGAATGGGGGCCGATCGCCACCGCGGTAGCAATTACCGATGCGGTCCTGCAGCGCGCCTCCGGGCCGGACGGCCCCTATGACCTGCTGCTGTTCGGGAACGAGGCCGCCGATACCGGCGACTACCAGGTTCCGGTGCGGGTCGCGCACGCGCTTGGGCTGCCGTGCGTCACCGGGATCAAGAACCTGGAGATCACCGAGTCTGGCGCCGTGGCCGGGGCGGAGGCTGGTGCGGGTGCGGGGGCCGGATTCCGGGCCCGGGCCCGGCGGGAGTACCGGGGCAGCGAGGAGATCTTCGACCTGGCCCTGCCCGCGGTCATCAGCGTGAAGGAGGGCATTAACCTGCCCAGGTACCCCTCGCTGCCGGGCAGGCTGCGGGCCAAGCGCGCCGTCATCGAGCGGTTCCGGCCCGAGTTCCGCGATGAGGCCCTGCGGAAGGAGCTGCTCCGGGTGCCGGCCGGCGAGACCAAGCGGGCGGAGATCCTCGGCTCGGGCGCCGACGCCGTTCCCGCCCTGGTCCGGCTGTTCGAGGAGCTAGGGGTGCTGTCGTGACAGTGCTGTGCCTGGTCGAGCAGGACATCGACGGCGCGGCCGACGCCTCGCTGCGCGCGCTCGCGTTCAGCCGCGAACTCGCCGCCAGCAGCGCGGTTGCCGGCGGCAGGGCGGTCGGCAGCGACGTGGCGGTCGGCAGCGACGTGGCGGTCGGCAGCGACGTGGCGGTCGGCAGCGACGTGGCGGTCGGCAGCGAGGAAGCCGACAGCGGCGATGCGGAGCCCGTCGGCAGCAGCGAAGCGCCCGGGTCCCCGGCGGAGAGCCTGGCCGCTGTCGTCTTCGGGTCGGCGGCCGGGGCGCCGGCGGACGCGCTGGCAGCGGCCGGGGTGACGGACGCCTACGCCGTCGAGTCGGATCTGCTGGCCGGGTATGCCCCGGTGGCCTGGGCGCACGCGCTCGCCGGGCTGATCGCGACGTCGTCAGCGACGGCCGTCGTCGCCGCGGCCACCGACCGCGGGAACGAGGTCCTGGCGCATCTCGGCGCGATCACCGGCCTGCCGATGGCGGCCAACTGTACTTCCGCGGCGCGCACATCCGACGGCAGGTACCGGCTTGTCCGGCACCGGTGGGCCGGCAGCCTGCTGGAGGACGCCGTGCTCGATGCGTCGCCCGCCCTGCTCACGGTGGCCGTCGACGCCGTAGCGGCCACTCCGGCGGCGGTGCCCGCAGCGATCACTGTGCACGCATTCCGGCCGGACCTGGCCGCCGAGGATCTCGCGGTCCGCGCCACCGAGTCGGCGGAGCGGGCCGGCGGCGTGTCCCTGGCCACGGCCAGGGTGGTGGTGGGCGGCGGCCGCGGCGTCGGCGGGCCGGAGGGATTCGGGCCGCTTGAGGAGCTCGCCGGGCTGCTCGGCGGGGCACTCGGCGTGTCGAGGGTGGTCACCAGCCAGGGCTGGCGGCCGCACAAGCAGCAGGTCGGCCAGACCGGCACCCGCATCTCGCCGGAGCTCTACCTGGCCTGCGGCATCAGCGGGGCGATCCAGCACATGGCCGGGTGCATGAGCGCCAAGCACATCGTCGCGGTCAACACCGACCCGGACGCTCCGATCATCTCGCACGCCGACTACGCGGTGATCGGCGACCTGAACCAGGTCATCCCGGCGCTGGTAACGGCCCTGCGGGCGCGGGCGGGCCTGAGCTAGCCCGAAGTTCCCCTCCGAATGCACTGATATCCGTATTCACCAGGGGAACGTGGTGCACCATGACTACACGCAGACATGTAGATTCGCCGCCTGAAGCTCTATGACCTGGGCAAATATGACGGGCCCTAGAGGCCTGGGGGAACCTCGCGCTAGCAGCGGTCAGTCGTCGTCCGGGGCGGTGCCGTGGCTCAGTGCCTGCTCGATGGCCGCGAGCCGGTCGCTGATCGAGTCGAGACGGCTGAGTATCTCATCCAGCTTCCCAGCTGAGCCCCCAGCCTCGGCCCTGGCGGCCTCGGCCCTGGCGGCCTCGGCCCTGGCGGCCTCGGCCCTGGCGGCCTCGGCCCGCCCGGCCTTTGCCCGGGCGGCAGCGCGGGCCTGTGCGACGCGGGGCAGTTCCTCCGTGGTCGGGTTGTCCGCCTGCTCCTGGATCACCTGCATGCGGACGACGCTGAGGTCGGCGCCGAGCTTGACGAGTACCTGCGCGGCGACTCCCTCGCCTTCATGGATGAGGCCGAGCAGGATGTGCTCGGTGCCGATGTAGCTGTGCCCGAGCTGCAGTGCCTCACGCAGCGAGAGCTCGAGGACCTTCTTGGCGCGCGGGGTGAACGGGATGTGCCCGGACTGGATCTCCTGCTTGCCCTGGCCGATGACTTCCTTGACCTGCTGGCGCACGGCTTCCAGGCTGATCCCGAGGGCCTGCAGCACCTTGGCCGCGACGCCGTCACCGTCCCGGATGAGGCCGAGCAGGATGTGCTCGGTGCCGATGTAGTCGTGCCTGAGCATCCTGGCCTCGTCCTGCGCCAGGACGACAACGCTGCGTGCCCGGTCCGTGAACCTCTCGAACATGTCTCGCTCCGCCCTGCTCACGATGCCGCGGCGTTCGGCGTGCCCGCACCTGGCGGGAGCCCGAGGACGACTTCCGCGACTCTCTTAGTCTGCACATCGCGGGGCCATTGTCGATGGCGGCCAGGGAGCCGAGTCGGTTACCCTCAGGACACGTTTGAATCCGCTGCGTTCGCTGACCAGCAGCCTTGCTCATTCCGCCGGTCCCGCCTAGCGTGCACCGCATGACCGTCAAACTCGTGGCGACGGCCTTCTCGCGACTACGGGTCCGCGGGCGGCGGCGCGATGCAGAATTTGTCAGCCGGACGGGCGGTGCTTGCAGCACTGCCTGTCAGCCGGACGGGCCGTTGAGCGTGGCCATCACGATGTACTGGCAGCACGGCGTCCTGGACGATCGAACGTTCCCCGTGCCCACCTGATACGCCCACATCTGCTGGCCGGGACCCTGGTAGAACAGCCACGATCCCCTGACCGACCATGAAGTCTCTGCGTAGAAGGCCGCGGTCGATGACGGGACAGGCGTGGACCGCAGATCCCGGCCGGCAAGACGCAGCACAAAGACTCGCACCATGCCGTGGCTGTAGGGAGGAATCGCCGCGTTGGCGGCCATCATTGAGCCGGAGGACGCTATCGCGCTGACAGACCAGCTGTCCTCCCGTTGGCCTGGTACCCACCCGCCAGTGCCCGGCGGTGCCGCGAACGAGCGGAGCTTCCCGGTGACGAGGTCAAACACCCTCATCATCTGGCAGACGCTGTATTCCCCATTGGCGTTGGAGTTCTCGGACGCGCAGCCTGTGTCGTAAGCGACCAGCTGCCGGCTGATGGCGACGCCTCGGGCCCCCGACGAGTGGGGCAGCGTTACCGGCGTGGTACCGGGATCCCATAGCTGAAGGCGGCTGTGCACTGAAAATGCCCGCCGGGACAGTAGGAGGCCTGCATCCGTTCCTGCGACCAGCTCAGTTCCCTGCGATAGCGCGATCGGCGGGCCAGCCTGCCCGTCTGCAATGTCCACCGATCGCACCGTATTCGGGCCGGACGTGACAAAGCCGTCCTGGAGCCAGACATGACCTGGCGCGGCGGACGGGGCGAAGAGATATGCCTTCCCCAGCAGCCGCGGCTTGCCGGTGAGGTCATTGGCGGCGGCATAGGCGGCAAGCCGGCCAAACGACGCCCGCCAGCGAGCACTAGTGGCCCAGACTTGTTTGTAATCGGCGTAGACGATCCAGCGGCCGACCCGCAACATCGTCTGGGAACTGTTGGGGTCGACGGTGAGTCTGTTTGCCACCACGAGGTTTCCGGTCTGCAGGTTGTCGACGAGAGGGCCGGAACCAAACGGCCACATGAGCACCGTCGAGTCAACGCTGCGCGGGATCGGGCCAGGCCGAAGCGGCCGGGTGACCTGCGGGACCGCATGCGTCGTCACGGGCCGCGGAGGGCTTGGCCGCGGAGGGCTGCCAGCCGTCACGCTGACGATGACGCGGGCAGCTCCGAGCAGAACCGCCGCTGCGGCCAGGCCGGTGATCAGCTGGCGCCGCCGGTGACGCCGTCGCGCTTCTTTGATCAGCGCCTCGGCTTCGGTCAGCGGCGTGGCTTCCGCGAGCGGGCCAGCGTCGTCTTCCTTATCGGCACCGCGCCCAGGGCCCATTCCGATGGTCGTCACAGCCACCTCTCCTACGACACCCGCTCGATGATCTCCGCTAGCTCCTCCGGCCGGTAGCCGTACTGCCGGGCCGGGCCAACGAGCTCGCGTGCCTTCGCGACCATCACGCTGCGCTGCGGCGCGACGCCGCACACGGTCACGCCCCGGCCACGGCGGAACTCGACAAGCCGCTCGTCGCGCAGAGTCCGAAGGGCCCGGAACACCGTATTGGCGTTGACCCCGAGAACCGCCGCCAGGTCCCAGGCCGGCGGAAGGCGCTCCCCGGAAACTGCCTCGCCTTCGGCGATCGCCCGGCGGATAGACGCTGCCACCTGCTCATGCAGTGGAACCGGGTTCGACGGATCGATTTTGATAACTACATTGGTGCCACTCACATTGGCATCATAGCCGAGATTCTGCCGGCATCTGCGGATCATCCTGCACATGATCGAGGAAACCGCCCGGCACGCCGGACACCTCGACACTGCACGGGAACTCATCGACGGCCGCACCGGCCTGGGCTAAGGGATGGTGCCCGGGCACCCGGATGCACGATTCATGCTGTTGATATGTCAAGTTTCGAGCAGACCAAGCTGACGCCCACAACCGACACCAACGAGCACGGACCTACTTGTGCTGCGGCGGATCTTGTCTGCCCATCGGCCCAGGTCAGCGACCTGCACGGACGGCCCCGAGGTGCCTTCTCAGCAGCGGCCGGTCTGTGCCCGCTCGCGCAGGCCACCGCATTATCGCCGGGGGTCTGTAAAACCGTCGGCGTAGCCTACGTTGGTTCGAACCCAACACCTGCCACCAGCAAAACCCCAGTTCAGACATGGTGAAGCGCGATCTTGGCCGTTGGCTGAGGGAGCGGTCTGCAAGACCGCCGGGCAGGCCGTGCTGACTAAGTCATGATCTTGCCGCCGCTGGCTGAAATGGCCGCTGACCTGCACGCTCCCGGCTGAGCCGGTCATGTCTCGCGCGGCCCCGGCTTGCCTGACAGCCGGGGAAGCCAGACGGCTGTGCCCAATACGTGCCCAAGTTCTGGCCGGGTACCGCACTGCCGGTCATCGCCGCCTTTCGGGGCTTGCCGGTGACAGCGACCAAGGCAGGCAATGGTTGTCACGGAAGGTGAACATCCGCCGGCCGCTACGGGCGTCTACCCGGCGCATAACGAGGGATATTTGCTCGTCGGTGGAGATGCCTGCGACAGCGTACGCACGCTCAGATCATCCCGTTCGGCGTGGCACCGATGGTCATGGGCACGGCGTGTCACGACGTACTGAAGGGCGGGATTGCGCCGTGCCCATCTGCGCGGCAGATGACGCATTGTGGATGATCGCCGTCTGGCGGCCGGTGGCCCTGCTACGGAACCATCCCGCTGGGACGGTCGACTCGCCCGGTCCCGGTGCACGCGATGCCCGCTGTCGAGCCAGGGCCGACCTGGCTAGTGCTCTGGGCCGGTGGCCGGGGCCGGTCCTGCGGAGCATCAAGCTGCCGGCTGCTACCGCGACGAGCGCGGCGATCGCCACGCAGTAGGCCAGGGCGGTGCGGTGCAGGCCGAAGTGCGCGGTTGCCACCCCGGCGATCAGCGCCGGGATGCTGAGCCCGAGGAAGGAGATGATGAAGATGGCGGCGATGAGCCTGGCGCGCTGGCCGGGAGGGGCCAGCGCGATCAGGGTGCGGTTGACGCCCAGCAGCGCCAGCCCGGTGCCCGCGCCGGCCACCGCGGTGCCGGCCAGGAAGGCGGCGGCGGTGGTCGTGGCGATCGCGGCGAAGGTCACCGCGATGCCGGCGAGCAGGACCAGGCAGCCGGCCAGCATCGCCGTGCGCGGGGTGACGCCGCGGAACGCGACGGTGGCCGCGGCCGCGACCCCGGTGAGCAGGAAGACCATCAGGCCGCCCCACAGCAGGTCCGCCGAGCCGGTTACCTGTGCGGCCAGCGACGGCCCGAGTGACTGATACAGGCCGGACAGCGCCCACACCGCGATCAGGCACGGCACCGCGGTGGCGAACGTCCCGCGCGCCTGGCGCGGCACGCCCACCTGGGGCCGGAGCGAGGCCAGGGCGCCGGCGCGCCGGGTCCCGGGCTCGGGTATTGCCAGTATCCCGGCGGCGGCGGCCACGCCGGCG
>Ga0099828_10003638_pt1 | contig 10782 bp, 10 predicted proteins | sample CZO8metaG_2_FD_79338 | JGI IMG/M metagenome (GOLD analysis project Ga0099828, IMG submission 79338) | Vadose zone soil microbial communities from the Eel River Critical Zone Observatory, Northern California, USA - CZOApr15con2H1.8 metaG | ecosystem: Environmental > Terrestrial > Soil > Vadose...
CAGCAAGTGTGTACGCGAATACTCCTTCGAGTGGAAGGCTTCTCCTCCCCCAGACTAGCCCAGGTGTGTACACGCTCAACTATCTGGTCTCGAGCTCGGACCCTACCGGGTCGTGGACAATAGCTGTGCAAGCAAACGATACCATTGGAAACTTTGGTATGAGTTCCCCAATAACTGTCGCAATTGCCAAGAATGTTCTGATCCTCGATTCTATGGTAGCCTACAACTCGAAAGGAGATCCGACCACAAGCTTCTCACCTGGAGACTCCATACACGCCTTTTTCAGAATACGATACTCGTCGGGCTCTTCCTATCTGACCACGGGGCAATACGCAGTCGGTCTTAGAAACCCATCCGGAGCTTTGATCGCAAATCTTACCGCCGCGTATGACACATCGCGTTTCGGATTCTACACTTCCACCGGCTATCCGGTCTCCGCCTTCGACCCGGGAGGAACCTGGACCCTGACGGTAAACGCTAACAGCCTAAACGACGGATTCGGAAATACAGGACCAGGCCTCGCAACATCCGTTCCTCTACAGATCGCAACTTCGCCATTGAGCTATTGGCCCTTCGTAGTCGCCGGAATCGTAGCTGTCTTGGGAGGCATTGTAACTCTAAAGCGGTTTGACACTACGACCGAAGGGTTCCAGCATTTAGAAGAAGTGATGAGCGGACCTCTACCGCGAGGTGCGAGCATTCTCCTTCTAGGAGACGCGGGGAGTGGGAAGACAATACTCTCTTACCAGCTACTTCATGACGAATTGGAGTCGAGCAGGTCGTGTGCGCTCTTATCGTATGATGCGTTTCCAGAAGATGTCCAGTCCAGAATGACAGACTTTGGTTGGAACATCATTTCTCATCTGAGAAAGGGGCGTTTGAAGATCATCGACTGCTACTCCGGCTTGGCGGGTCAAGGCGAAGGCGCGATCAAGGACCCCTCCGACCTTACCGAGCTGAATATTCAGGTCACTTCCTTGATTGCCAAGGCGAAGGGTAGCCCTCTAACGGTAGTGCTGGACTCTCTAACCCCTATCTTCAACGGGGTAGATGAGAAGCAGGCGATCAACTTCATCCAGACGATCGGTGCGAAGGTGAAGAAGACCGGAGGATTGTTCATTCAGACTGCTTCAAAGGGCGCGATTCCCGACGACGCGGCCGCCAAGCTCAAGACCATGGCCGATGGTGTTATCGAACTTGGCATTGTCAGGTCTAGAGGCAAATCGCATCGATTTCTATCAGTTCCAAAAATGGAGAGGAGACGCATCTCGTCTGATACAGTGTCCTTCCAGATCGACCGGACGAGAGGATTCGTCTTTCGGGTCTCACGGTTCAGAATCTTGAAGAAACGCCTTTTCGACTTCTTGGCCCAACATCACTTGTTTCGGCATCCTGGCCGAGCGGTGAGAGATTCGAAGACTCAGCCCGTCAAGGGGCAGCCTGCCCGGTTGCGCTAATCAACAGGGAAACGAGTCGGGTCCTATCGTCAAACACAAAATGCGCGCAGGCCTGGTAGTGCGGACTTGTTAGAATGCTACTGGGCGTTGCTCTTCCTGTTTGCCCGTGGCTTCTTGGTTGATCATTTCGTATTTTGCTCTGACGAGCTCCATGAATGGGACTAGGTCCTTTGAGCATCGTAGGGTGAAGGCTGCCCATGTGGACTTTTTGACCTGGTCTCTGGCTCTCCAGTCAATAGACTGGTCTTCAACAATCCTGGTCCGGGCTTTCTGGTCCGAATGAATAGTTGCGCTGATCTCCTCTCCTCTAGCGTGGACATGGAAGAGTTGTCTGTTGGCGTAGTAGAAGGAAGGGATTGGCTCCCGAGTATGCTTCTCATACTGCACCTTCATAGTCACGCCCTTCAACTGTCTCATTCTAGTACGAAGCACCTGGAAAAGGGTCCAGGTCTGAGGTTGCACTCTATCGGCTATGAACGAGAGGTCTATGGTCTCGATATGGGGCATTCTTGTAGCGACCAAGTGACGCTATTCTACTAAAAAAGGTATATTGTTGCAAAGTTCAGACCAAAAATCCAGCCCCAGAGAACCACTGGGTACTCTGCTGAAGCAACTGAGACTCACTCGCTATTCGTACTGATCGGCACCTGAAGTCCTACAGGAAAGATTCGGTCCCATAATCCATCAGTGCAAGCCCCGATCTCGATTTCCGACCCTCAGCGTTACCATTCACGGTTACCAAACCCGTTACCAGCCTGCAATTCTCAAAAGAAGTTGATCCTTGCGACGTAGGGCACGCCTTTGAGAAACCTTCGCTGTTGCGCCGGTCATTTTGTTATCTTTTCTTTTCCATTAACTATTCTTTTTCTGTTATCTATTTCTAGACCCCCCAGGGGGTATCTGAAACAAAAAAAGTCCTTCACACTTTACAGACGACTCTCAGAAAAAACAAGCCTTTGTGAGAAGAACCCGCTAGACTTTGAGTCCTTTCTTCAGATTCTCCTTGGGCTCATACTCCAGCATCATGACAGTTGCCTGCGAATCTGCCGCCTCACCCTTGTTCTTCGAAGTGATCGCGACCGGCGTAAACCCACTCGAGATAGCATAGCTCGTCGAATCCTCACCCTTCTCGGTACAGTGAAGAAGAAGCTTGAACAGCGGCTGTCTATGCGTAAACACCATCTTCGTCGCCTCCACCCCAACAACAATCGCGTGAGCACCACACGCCGTACAGGTCAGGCCCTCATGCCGCGCAATCTTCAACCCACAATCCGGACACCAGATATCCTCATCCCTCCGAGCAATGAAGATAGACTGCCAAACTCCCAAGTGCTTCCTCTGACTACACGCCTGCCACTCTGTAACATTCAGTCTAACAGGTCTGAATGCCCATGCTGCTTCCTCCCTCCAGCGAGAGAGGTACTCGGCTTTTTCCTCGCAGCCCTTGTGAAAAAAGCTCCTCTTCCCTTCTTGGCTGAACGCGGCCGACACAGGCTCGTCGCGATGAATGATGCCCGAACAGGCACTGCAGTTCACCATCTTCAGATTCGATAATGGAAAGGCTTCCGCCGGATATCAGAGCAGTGTTACTCCGGATCTGACGCTAGAAGTCAACTAGTTCGAGAAACTTCAGAGCATCCAACAACCCTTCCGCGTAGGCTATGCATGCGAGCGACGTAACTGGTTTCCGCTTTTCGGCGTAGTGTCTTGCATCCTTCACATAGCCTCGCACCATTTCGAGAACATATTCAAACTGAGACTGTGCCACCGGGGCGGGAAGTTTCCTTGTTCTGAGTCGCTTGAGAGAGGCGGATGTCGCCGCGACATATTTGGCGGTTCTATCTGACGCGCTCTCTCTCAAGCTAATTCACGCAGGTCCTTCTGGCTAGCCCCACAGAGCAACTCGAGTGCTTCTGCTTCCATGAAGTGAAGCTTCCCGACAACGATTATTGAATGCGGAGTGCTGCCGAAATTTTCATCCATCAGAGCCTTCATCCTGGACGCCTTGACCTTCTCATCCCGTGAGCCGAGTCTGGCAACCCCGACAGCGATTCGTGTTTCGAGGCTACGATCAGCTGTTGTCATCTCTGCGACCGCATCTCGTATGGTCATTTGAGTGGTTTTCCCAGCTTGAACATCAAGGAGAATTAGAGTGTGCAAACTGCGATCAGTGTTGTCCGAGATCGTGTCGAGCACGGACTTTGGAAGAGGCTGATCCCGAGGTACAGTAACAGACTTGCCGAACTTGTAGCTCTGAAGACCTGTGGCGCCACAGATGGCCGACACAATAGAAGGAGCGTGCACAACTCGCGAAGGTACGCCCATTTTTGCAAGGGTTAGTCTCAAGGAGATGTGTGTGGTTGCGATCAAGGGGTCTCCTGGGACAAGGAAGGCAACTCTCTCTTTGCTTGCCGCTCTCAACAGCTTCCCGCCCCCTTCGTCTTCAAGATCGTTCCTGTTGAGAACTTCGATTTTCTTTCCGATTTCCCTCTCGAGAAGTTTGAGGTCAAGGTTGGGCATGATATTTGTGTAGAATTCTGCGTAGGCGGAGTCTGCCCGACGCGCTTCTTCGAGCCCTTCTAGCGTGATGCCTTTTTCATCGTTCAAGCCTAAGCCTATGAAGGTCAACGACATGAGGCATGGATGCAGGGGGCTGGCTAAATTGACTTCTCAAGATTCAGAAAAAGAGACAATCTTGTTTTTTACTCCTTTTCGCAACATCCCCGTCAGTACCGCTAACGTGCTGTATCATTCGGCAAGTAACAGATGGTGATCAACGATGAGAGCGAATGCGTGAGCACCCACTCCGATCGATTCTTTCACGAGTACTCCGAGGTCCGGGTGACCAGTCAGAGGTCGAGCTCGTTTATCTCCATCGTGGAGCCCCCGAAGACGAAGTTCGAATCAGAGTCTCAACTATCTCCCATCTCGGCAAGGGATGGTTCATGCTAAGCGACGGCGAGACGCAGATTCCGTTCCACCGAGTGCTCTATGTGACTGATTTACGATCGAAGACTATTCTCTGGGAGAGACGGAAACCTCTTCTTGTCTCAAACCCAGGCCCTTGACCCGCAACTTACCTGGCTTTCCATCCTGGGCTAGGGGGTCGAACTGGACTCCGGCGATCTGCTCAGCCACCTTCACATTCGTTAAGGTGTGAAGAGTCATCTGAGAAATTGAGACGTCGGAAACGCCTTCCGCTAAGGTCAGATAAGGCACAATCATATCCCCCATGTGCCTATCAAGAAAAGCACCCGAACCAATCTCCTCTAAGAGCTTTCTCGCAGCCTCTTCACCTACTACTTCCGCGAGTCGACCTCTTTCACCTGGACTGTCCGCCCCCAAGAGCGTCTCATTGCTTCTAGTCGTGCACAGTACTATTCCGCTACCTGGACCTAGGTTGGAACTATTCTCTGAAGCATCAATCGCGATCCTTGGACGTGGGAAGCCTTTCTCCTCTATGACTCGTGTTGCAGCTGAGACCTGTCTCTCGGCTACGGAGACAGGAAGATTCACAGAATGGCTGACCCCCGTGATCACGTTCACGTCTCCACTCTCTCTGCCAATGATATTTTTCAAGGCTGAAGTCGGAGTCGTAGTGAATCTTACAATTCCTCCCCCCCTCGGATAATGTCCTCGGCGAGAGACCATGATTGATCCATGAACATTCATTCTCTCTAGTAAGGGGAGCGTTACCAGTCGAAGATAGTCAATTGGGGGACTCCACTTCACATCTGTCCCCCCTGTAATCTCAAGCTCTACATTTCCAGGAGCAAAAGGAAGCAAGGGCATTAGCGTCTGAAGGACTAGAGTTATGCTGCCTGCCGTTCCGACATCAAAACGAAAGGAGCCGGCCTTCAACGCTCCGGGGCTGAAACTGAACTCAGTCGAGCCAATCTGGAGGCCTCTCGAGGACGCGCCACAGATCTGTGTGAGTGCGCTTGCACCTGTAAGATGTTGGGCTTTCAATCCAGGCTCAGCCCTCCCAGCTCTAATGTTGAAGATTCGAACCTCACGCCTGAGTACGGCAGCGAGAGCCAGAGAGGTTCGGAGAACCTGTCCACCACCCTCGCCCATACTTCCATCTATCTCGATCATTTTTTCCAGCGGGAGATAACGTCATTGTTTAAAGAGAGTGTGCATTCGACAGGCTTCAATCATGGAGAACCTTCAACTATCGATCGAAAAGTCTGAGGAGATGTCTTTCGGCTGTCTAGTTGACCAAAAAGGTAGACTTGTGGCTTCTTCATTCGGCTCCAACTCTATCCTTCTTGAGAGACACCTGATTGAGTATTCAATTAAGACTACTGGCAAATCCCCCAAACGTAGCAATCACCGGCTTACACAAGAAATGATCAGCCGATTTCAGGGCGAGAAGAACCCGAAAAATGTAAACCTCAACAGAAACTTCGTTTCCACCCATCAGGCCAAAGTCTGTGGCGTCCTTGAGAGGATTCCTGCCGGCAGAGTAACAACATATGGATTGATCTCAAATCATATCGGCTCAGCCCCAAGAGCTGTTGGCGGAGCGGTTGGTTCGAACCCCTGGTCCATCTTCGTTCCTTGCCACCGCGTCGTCCCCAACAGTCTAACGATAGGTAACTATTCACTCTGCGGGACGCTCGGCGAAAACGGGAGCGTCACGAAACGTAAATTGTTAGTGCGCGAAAAAGTACCGATCGCGGAGGACAATATCGATTCAACGGCTCTTTGGACCCCATCCGAAGGCGACTGATTGCCCACCGGCCTCTACGTTGGTCGCTTCCAACCCTTTCATGTAGGTCACTTGGAAGCCGTGAAGTATATTCTTGACAGAGTCGACGAGCTGATAATTGTCGTGGGCAGTGCTCAGCACAGCCACACGCTAGACAACCCATTTACAGCCGGGGAACGGATTACGATGATAAGACTGGCTCTCAAGGAGGCAGGGATTCGCCCGGACCGTTTCACCGTCATCCCTCTTCCCGATGATGAATTCCACAAAGTCTGGGTCGCACATTTGTTGTCTCAGACCCCAAGCTTCGACGTCGTTTTTACAAACGAACCCCTAACCTTCCGTCTGCTCAAAGAAGCAGGTCTCAGAGTCGAGCGCATTCCAATGTTCAGTCGGAAAAAGTTCACCTCGACCGAAGTCAGGAGACGAATGCTGACTAGTGGGCCATGGCAGGAGCTCGTTCCAAAGTCCGTTGCGAGCTACCTGAAAACGATCGATGGGGATGAACGTCTCAGGGATATTTCCAAGAGCGACAAGACTAGCTAAAGCGGATTTCGACCCGATCTAACGGTTTGAGCCCCAGCCTAGCCGCAGCACTGCTTTCTCTCATCGCGATTTCCACACATCCCTGACTTCCCAGGACAATTCCAAGCTGGTCACGAGGAATGTCGAAGTATGTTCTGGCAATGGAACTGGACAACCGGCCATGTTTCGTTTCAACGACTATGTGACTTGCCTCGTGTAAGCCTAGTCGAAGGAACTGGTCTTCGCCCAAGTTCAGAATGGTATTGCCGAAGGAGTCGACATGAAGAACAGCAGCGGTCACTCTACCATCCGAAACGGATACGCTTGGAATGTCCAGTTTCACAAGCTCCTTGACTTCCGCACCGAGCGTACTCGGCTTCAGTCCATCAGCTAGTTTCGCGGCCGTTCTCGCGAATACGTCCCTTCCATGGAACGTGGCTGAGACCTTCTCTACTCTGAAGCGGTGGCTGACTATTTCATACGCTGCCTTGAAACCAAGTCTCTCAGCAGCCCTGACTAGCAGACCATTATCGGGACCTACAAGGATTCCAGCTTCGCACTGGACCACCAAGGGCAGTCTCTCGGTTCCAACACCAGCGTCGACAACGGCTACATGTATCGACCCCTCGGGGAAGTAGGGCAGCGCCGTCTCTAGGATGAAGGAGCCCATGGCAATGTTATGACGTTCAATTCCGTGAGATACATCTACGATCTTCAGTTCTGGATTCGCGCTCAGAATGACTCCTTTCATTTGGGCGACGTATGGATCAGTCAGTCCGAAGTCCGACAGCAGAGTTATCGTAGTCATTGAATCTTGTCACGTTGGGAGCTAATCCTTAAAAGAACCAGGCCTCGGGCTCGCGTTTCATCACGTGGTTGGGTTGCTCTGTGAGTGAGACCCAGAAATTGATTATGCTCCCGGGTCCCACCAACGTGCCTCCCAGAGTCATGAGGGCAATGATCAAGCCTCTCATGGGCCACAGGGGTCCCGATTTCAAAGAAATATTGTCACAAGTAATCAGCAAGACCAAGAAGGTGTTCCAGACAAAGGAAGACCTATTCGTGCTCACAACCTCGGGGACAGGAGCGACTGAATGCGCCCTCCAAAACATAATCGACGACGGAGACAAGATCATTGTCAACGTTAACGGCTTCTTCAGCGAGAGGCTCGGTGAAGCAATCAAAGCGTACGGCGGTCACCCACTGGTTGTGAGTTCGGAGTGGGGAAAGGCTCCCCGTACCGAGGACTTTAGGAAGATTATCAAGGCGAACCCCGATACGAAGGCACTAGCAGTGGTCTACAACGAGACTTCCACTGGCGTAACCGTTAGGAGCCTCCAAGAGATCGGGAAACTCTGTGAGGAGCAGGACGTACTGCTCATTGTCGACGCGATATCGATTCTCGGAGGCGACAAATTGCCAGTCGATGATTGGAATGTGGACATGTGCGTGACCGCTAGCCAGAAGTGCTTGATGTGCCCGCCTGGGTTATCGTTCGTCTCTGTGAGCCAGAAGGCCTGGGAGAAGATAAACGCGAAGAAGCAAAACCGATCCTTCTACCTCGACCTTCCAATGTACAAGAAATACATGGGAGACGGCTTCACACCTTTCACACCCGCAGTATCCTTATTCTACGCATTCAACGAGGCGTGCGATATGATCCTTGAAGAAGGGCTACCAGCCAGATTTGAAAGGCACCGAATCTGCGCTGAGGCAGTCTACAACTCCATGGAAGCTCTTGGATTGAGCCTAATGGCAGAGCCTGAATCACGATCGCACACAGTCGCCGCAATAGCTTGTCCGAGCGGCATTGAGGATGGCAAACTGAGAGAACTCATCAGAACTAAGTATGGGATAGACCTAGGAGCTAGCCTAGAAAAGTGGAAAGGAAAGATGTTCAGAGTCGGAATCATGGGCAACGTTGGATCACCTGAAATAATGTCAACAGTAAGCGCTATCGCATCAGCGGCTGCAGACTTGGGCTACAGAGGCAAGATCTTGGAAGCTCTCGAAGCTGCACGCAAGGCACTGTCGAGATTGCCTGCGAGGATGAACTAGAACAGTGGCAGTAAAAGCCGGCGACTTTCTCCTCGTCAATTTCACTCTCAAAGTAAAGGAGAGTGGGGAAACGGTAGACACAACGTATGATGCGGTTGCAAAGGATACTCATCTGCACCGAGAAGACTCAACTTACGGCCCTCGATTCATAATCCTTGGCGAAGGCTGGCTTCCAAAGGGACTAGAAGATTCCCTAGTGGGGACCGACATTGGAAAACAAACAACAGTCGAACTGCCTCCTGACAAAGGATTCGGAACACGCGACCCAGCCAAAATGCGGCTCGTCCCGCTAAGACGCTTCCGCGAACAAGGCATACCAAGTCCAGGCGCACAAATCGAGCTGGACGGCAGACCTGCGATTGTGAGAGCCGTAGGGGCTGGTCGCGTCCAAGTCGACTACAATCATCCCCTGGCAGGCCGAACCCTGATCTACGAAGTCTCGATCGAGAAAGTAGTTGAAGACGACAACGAAAAGGTTCTGAACATCATCGCGAAACGAATCCCAGAAGTGGACAAGGCAAAATACGGCGTCGAGAGAAACGGTATAGAGCTGACCGTCGAAGTCCCAGAGGAAGCATTCTACCTCAGCGGGCTACAAGTAGCCAAGAAATCAGTCACCTCTGACCTTCAGAAGTATTTCCCAGACATCGAAACGATATCTTTCCGAGAAGTGTTCAAGAGGAGAACACCCGGAGCCGAGAGAGAAGAACCGTCAAAACCAGCGGCCACTGAAACGACAACAACCGCCGAACAAGGCGAGACGAAGCAACACACCGAGGAATCTAAAGAACCTCCGACCCAACCCGCACGGAAGCGAAGGACTCCGGCTTCCAAGAAACCCGCGTCTAAGGGTCCAACGAAGCGGGCAATGATGGGATCAGAGAGCCAAAGGTAGAAACCTACGGATTCCCCAAATGTTTTTAAGTCGTGGAGAACTGCGGCAGTTTACTCTTTCCGTTTTCTCGGAAAGTGGTCTTTAATATCACCCAATTAGGAGACGCGTCAAGTTGGAATTTCAGAGAGCCGGAAAACTACCTGTACTCAAGGGAACCACGACAATTGGAGTTGTCTGCCATGACGGAGTCGTGCTTACGACTGACACTAGGGCAACCATGGGTTCGTTTGTCGCGCACAAACACGCTAAGAAGGTATACCGGATTGACCAACACATAGCAATGACAATAGCCGGAGTTGTGGGAGACGCGCAAGCCATTGTCGAGATGCTTCGAGCAAACTCTGCGCTTTACAAGCTGGACCTTGCGAGACCAATCCCGATTAACTCTGCGGCGAGACTCGTATCGAACGTACTCTTTCAATCCAGATACTACCCAATGGGCGTTCAAGCTCTCATCGGAGGAATGGACGATTCCGGCGGTCACATATTCATGCTGGACCCGCTTGGAAGTATGATGGAAGAAAAATTTGTCTCCACAGGCTCGGGGTCTCCAGTCGCATACGGAGTGCTGGAGTCGGAGTGGAAGGACACGATGAACGTTAAGGAGTCCGTCCCGGTAGTAGTGCGAGCAATAGACTCTGCTATGAAACGGGATTCGGCCAGCGGCGACAGCTTCGACGTAGCCGTGATATCCAAGGACGGATATAGAGAGCTCTCAGAGGACGAGAAGAAGCACATCCTCCACGCCTAACCTCGTTCTCGCCCAACCTTCAACGTATCATATACAAGGAGTAGCGTAGACGAATGACTAGAACCTACAACGACGTATCCGCGAGAATACGCGAGACAATAGTAGAACATATGCCGAAAGATGCCGAAATTACTAGGATCGAGTTTGAGGGACCGCGCCTCGCAATATACGTGAAGAACGTCAACCTTCTCTCAGAACAGAGCTACGTTGTAACAGAGATTGTGAACCTGCTCCACAAACGGATCGTCATACGCTCAGACCAGTCCATTCGACTCCCCGAGAGAGAAGCAGAAGTCTACATACGAAAACTCGTACCTGCAGAGGCTGAAGTCACAGCAGTCAATTTTGACCCGAGCCTCGGCGAAGTGGTCGTAGAAGCCAA
>Ga0099828_10003640_pt1 | contig 10780 bp, 9 predicted proteins | sample CZO8metaG_2_FD_79338 | JGI IMG/M metagenome (GOLD analysis project Ga0099828, IMG submission 79338) | Vadose zone soil microbial communities from the Eel River Critical Zone Observatory, Northern California, USA - CZOApr15con2H1.8 metaG | ecosystem: Environmental > Terrestrial > Soil > Vadose...
CACAAACTGCGGCGAATCGGGCAACACAATTAGAACGCGAGCGCCGCGGGAAACACCCTGCGTGCGAAGCGCATTGCCCGCGCGATTGGTGAGCGCGGCGAGTTCGCGGTAGCTTACTTCGCGCGGTTCACCAACGATGGCGGGGCGCTCAGGGTGCAACGCGGCCGGCGCATCCACAAAGTGCTCGGCAATATTGAGCTTCTCTGGAAATTCACCCGGCGGGAATGCTTCTGTGGGAGGAGTCATCGTTACCGGTTCATTCCGAGTCGCGCGCTATGGAGCCGTGGTAGTCGCGCCAGTGATTCGAATCTTGTACCAGGAGGTGCCAGCCGGATAGAGAGCGTCATTGATTTCGGAATTGTGCTGTTCGCCGGGGGCGATCGTGGCGGAAAGGGTGCCCTTGTTGACCAAGATTGCGTTGTTGTCGGCGCCGACGTAAGTCGTTTCATATTCGATCTTGCCATAGCTATAGGCCGAGGATTTATTTTCGATGGTCACGAGCCAGACGGCCATCGTGCCGTTGCGATCCTTATTCATCGTTGCACGCTGGATTTTCAGATCGTGGACAGGATCGGCGTTCCCCTTGGGCACCGCGGGTGCGTTGGCAGCAGAAGCCTGTTTAGCCGCATTGTCTCTGAACTTGACGAAGAAATATCCGCCGACGACAACCACAACGAGAACTACTACGATGCCGATCCAAAATCCTTTCGGCTCTTTCTGCTTTACCTCTTCGGGCGTCTCAAACATAACTTCCTCCGACTCCCTGACTGCCACACTTCTTCAACAGATCCCTGATTGCCTCCCATGAAAAAATGCGGACTGCTTACCAGGCAAATTCGCGATTGTGCCAGGGAAGGATCGGCACTCTTAAATGCCGGAACCGCCCTAGAGATAGCACCGAAAGCGCTGGAAGTCCATTGTTAGGAAGGGAGAGTAGTGGAACAGTGTCCTTTCAAGCGACATAAAGATCCAGTAGCAGCGAACGATAGTTTCCGGATGGCCGACCATTTCGGGAGTCGGCCCGTAAATGACCACAAGCGCGTTTTGATGGCATTGATTCCAGACCGGCCGTCGCCCGAACCATTTCGCAAAACAGCGAACCTGCGACCGAAGTTCTGATTAGACTGTTCCCCTGAAGGCCAAAGACCCAGCAGACCTGATGAAATTCTTGGAGCAACACGGTCTAGAAGCGTATGTAGATGGCGGCTGGGCCGTCGACGGGCTGCTGGGTCAGCAAACGCGCGCACGCGGGCACCTCGACAAGCTTTGGCACGGCCTTGCGGTGCACTGTGAATGGGTGGCACTTGCACGAAAAACGGATATTGTAGTAGGATTGCCGTAATATGTAGGAGGTATATGAAGAGAGTCCGTCTTTCAAAAGCTGAAACACGAGTCCTAGAGCAGTTCTGGAAAATGGGCGCCTGCTCCGTCCGCGAAATACTCGAGAGTTTGCCCGAGGATGAGCGCGTTGCTTACACAACGGTGCAGACACTCGTCTATAGACTCGAGGAAAAAGGCGCTGTGCGTAAAGTCAAGAAGATCGGCAACGCCCAATTGTTCGAGCCAGCCATCAACCAGAGCGAGTTCCGAAGCGGGCTGGCGCGCGACCTTCTGGATTTGTTCGGAGGGTCCCCCCGCATGCTGATCTCCAATCTGCTCGAAACGGGCACGCTCACACTGAAAGACTTGAAAGCTCTGCAAAGCGCGGCGCCAAACAGCAAGAAGAGCCGCAGGCTCGGAGGCAAAGGCCATGCATGAGTACATCGCGCGCCCTGTTTATTACGCCGGAGTCCACCTCTTCTATGCCTCGCTGGTCTGGCTCGCGGCTTGGACTCTGACTTCGATCGTCCACGGCACCGCCACCACAAAGTATTGGATATGGGTCGCGACCTCGCTCAATTTCGTCCTGCCGCTGGGCGCAGTTCTCGACAAATCCCTGGCGGCGCACCTCTCGTGGGCCAAGCCTCTGGGCGTGATCGGGGACGCCGGGCTTCGCATCGCTGATAACGCAACGATGGTCGGCGCTGTGTGGTTGTTGGGCGCAATGTTAATGGCGGGTCGACTGTGTTTGCGGATACGGGCTGACCGTCGTGATGCGCAAGCCGGTCAGAGCGCGGCTGACTCGAAGCCCGGTTTTCTTGTTCAGGGTACGCCCGTCAGGTTCTCCCCTGCTCGGAACGGCCCACTAGTGGATGGTGTTTTGCGTCCGCACATCTGTCTTCCCGACGGGATCGACCGATTACTGACAAAATCAGAACTCAACGCCGTCCTCCTCCACGAACTGACACACGCAAGAAGGCGCGACAATCTGATCTGGCTGATCCATGAAATCGGTCTTTGCTTGCTGTGGTTTCATCCACTCGTCTGGGTCACGGGCTCTCGCTTGGCGCTATATCGAGAGCTTTCTTGCGACGAGTCCGTGATTCAAAGTGCCCACGGTAGAGACCTCATTTCCGCGCTGGCAAAACTCGCCAACCCAAAGGAGGGGTTCTTGCTGCAGGCGACAGCGTCGTCGTTCTTGAGCCATCGTCTCGCCCGTTTAAATGCTGCTTCCCCTCAACGCACGTGCCGCGCAGCGAACGCGACGCTGGCTGTGGTGTTCGGCGCCGTTGTCTTTGCGGGTGTTCTTGGAACCGTGGCGCACACAGCTTGTTGTTGGGTAGCTCGGACCTGATCTCCAGGAGACCGCATGAAAGCAAATACTGACCCAAGAGACGAGATAGCTCTGGCGCGGCATGTCGTCACGTGTGCTTTCTCCTCTACGATACAACGAGGTTCGAAGCAGTCTTGGCTTGCGCTACTTGCGCTCATTCTGCTTGTGGTTCCGGGAGCGAGCCTTTCCAGTGAGGGCCAGACACAGGATCAAGCTCCGCGTCCGGCGCGCTCTCGATCCGAGGAGATGTTGGACAGGTGGAACGACATCGGGAACAAACTAATCGCCATGGCCCAGGATTTCCCCGAAGACAAATACGATTTCAAGGTGCAGAAGGACGAGCGCACCTTTGCCCAGAATCTTCTCCACGCCGCCGCACTGGATTTCGTCCTGATACGCAGGGTTTCCGGATCAAACCTCGGGCCCGACTTCGGCCCGGGCGACAATCCTTTGCGTGACGTTTTCAAGACCAAGGCCGACGTGGTGAAGTTCGTGCAAGAGGCCGTCGCGGACGGAGCGCAAGTGATTCAACAGCAGGGCGACGCGGGGCTGGACAATACATCGAAATTTCTTGGGAACCGGTTGGCCCGCAACTCCTCCATCTGGACGTTCGCCATCGAGCACAGCGCCGAGCACTACGGCCAGCTTGTGGTCTACTATCGCGCGAACAACCTGGTGCCGCCGGACTCGCGGCGGGATCAGGCGCAACAGTCGCAGCAGCCAGCTCCACGTGTAGTTGATCTGAAGGCGGCTGACGGAACCATCCTGAAGGCGAGCTACTTTGCCGCGGCCAAGCTGGGTCCCGGTGTGCTGCTGCTGCACCAGAGCAACCGGACACGTGACTCGTGGGACGGCGTAGCCCGGCAACTCGCGGCGGCTGGAATCAACACGCTTACACTCGATATGCGCGGATTTGGCGAGAGCGGCACGCCTTTTACCAAGCTGACGGACGCGGAGAAGGCAAAGGTACGCGCGATGTGGTGGCCTAGCGACATTGACACAGCATTTCAATACTTGGTTTCGCAGCCAGGCGTCAAGCGCGATGTCATCGGCGTAGGAGGAGCCGGGTGGTTCGGCGTCCTCCCTTCCGTCGAAGTAGCGCGTCAACACTCAGCTGAGGTGAAATCGCTGGTATTGCTTTCCGGAGAGACCCTCCAAGACGGCCTGCAATTCCTGCGGCAGGCGTCACAACTGCCCGGACTGTTCGTCGTGGCCGACGACGACGAATACCCTCCCACGGTCGAGGCGATGGAATGGCTCTACATCACTTCCTCCAGCCCGGAGAAGAAGTTCGTGCGCTATTCGGCTGCACAAGACGCGCCCTGGATATGGTATGAAACCAGCGATGCCAGCAAAGTTCCCGCCGAAGGAGGCCACGGAACCGACATGTTCAAAGTTCATCCGGAGCTGCCCGGCATCATCGTGGATTGGCTTGTAACCACGCTGATTAAAACGCCGGGGCACGCGCCAGCGGACGCGTTGGCATCTGCGGCAATCCTCAATCAACTCAGGACGTCCGAAGGAGTCGCGCGCGTCACGCAGCAACTGATGGAAGCCCGGCGAAAGGATCCTCAGGCGCAGTTGTTCCCGGAAATTAACGTCGACATCATAGGCGCTGACCATTTGCGCGCGGGCGAGTCAGAGAGGGAGGCTGGCCAGTTGCGCGAGGCCAAGATGCAGATAAACGCAGCGATCGAGATCTTCAAGCTCAACCTCCTCGCTTATCCGGACTCTACGGACGCGCACTATAACCTGGCCGATGCCTATTTGAAAGATGGACAGAAAGACCTGGCACGTCAGTACGCCGAAAAGGCACTGGCCATGATTGATTCTCACAAAGCGCCTCTGTCGTCGTGGTCCGATACCGAGCAGCGGAGGGCCGAGATTCGTAGCGGCGTGCAGGACACACTCAAAAAGCTAAATGAGGCCCATTGATTTTGATAAGGGCGTGATTCGGTTACAAGGCTGGTGCTTGAAATTCCAATCTTTTGGCGCAACGAAATCAAGGGAGATCACTCGAATGAAGCTAAATCGAATCTTCTTGTCGTTGGTCGCATCGCTTTTCACCCTGTTTTTAAGTGGGCAGGTCGCTGCCCAAACGCCCGCTCCTATAACGCTAGTAAAGGCTGGCCGGCTGCTCGATCCGCGGACTGGGAATGTCCTTTCGCCCGCAGTGGTGCTGATTGAAGGCGGGAAGATCAAAGAGGTTGGCCCCCCTTCTCAGGTGCAGGCGCATACGCCGACGGGCGTCAAGATCATCGATCTGGGCAGCGCGACCTTACTGCCCGGACTGATTGACAGTCACACCCACCTGCTTCTCGACGTCATTGTGCCGCCAGAAGCCGAGCGCGCGCGTCATTCCAACGGCGACTTTGCTCCAGGGCTATTGCTGGCGATCGTCGAGTCGCCCAGTAAACGCGTTTTGCTGGGCGCGCAGTTGGCGCGCGAAGGCCTGGAGAGTGGCTTCACGACTGTACGCAATCTCGGACACTCCGGCATTGATGGCGACACTGAGCTGCGGGACGCGATCAATGCTGGCCGTGTCTCCGGTCCGAGAATTGTGGCCACCGGGCGCAAACTTATTTCGTCGGGTAGTTATGTCCAGAGTCTTAATCCCGCGATTGCTGAGGCGATCGTGCAGCAGGAATTCCTGAGAATTGAAAGCCCCGACGGAGCGCGCCAGGCGGTGCGTGCCAACATCTTCTACAATGTGGACGTCATCAAAGTTACGATCGAGGACAACATCACGCAGGCGGAAATGACGGCGATCGTCGAAGATGCTCACCGCCAGCACCTGAAGGTTGCCGCTCATGCCGTCAGCATCGGTAGCATTCAGACGGCGATCGATGCGGGCGTAGACAGCATCGAGCATGGCAACGATGTAACCGACGAGCAACTGAAGGTGATGCGCGACAAGGGAATCTTCTTCGACATAACGCCAACTTTTTGGGGCGGATTTTTTACAAAGATTGCTGAGCCGAGCATAGTGATGTCCCCCGCGTTGAAATCTAAGCTGGCCGCTTCCGATGAACGAAGGCGGCAGAAGGTGGACAGTTTCACTCAGCGGATATTGAAGTCGGGAGTGAAGTTCGCGGCTGGATCCGATATGTGCTGGTTCTATCCTGGAAAAACGCGAGGCCAAGCCTCGGCGACAATGTTTGCCCATTTGCATGACGCCGGAATGCCCCCGCTCGACATCATTCGCGCAGTCACGACAAACGCGGCAGAATTGTTGGGCTGGCAGGACCGCGTGGGCGCGGTTGAGCCAGGGAAATTCGCGGATCTCGTCGCCGTTGCCGGAGATCCAATGGCCGACATCACCGAGCTGGAGCGCGTTCGCTTCGTGATGAAGGACGGCCAGGTGGTCAGGAATGATCTTGCGTCGTATTTAAGGTTGCAACCTCTACCCGCGAACTAAACTCCGGTCCCGCCATCAGAAGATTAGTAATGGGAAGTCGGCTTTTCACCAGCAATTTAACCGTCACTGCTAGCGCGTTCTTCGGCACTAATCCGACGTACGAACCGATAACTTCCGGCTTGCTTGTGATCGAGTGTCTATTGGAAGCGGCCAATCGCGCTGTCTACCAGATGAAGCGCAGCGGCGGTGGAGCCGTGACAGCGCCCGTCAGGTGCAACGCCGGGTTGGGCGGCGTTCCGGGACATTGTGTTTCGATCACCCACGTTCCCTTTTCTCGGTCGCCGCACGGAGGAATATGGTCTGTCCGACCGCCAATCGACCGATGCGAGTGACCGCGCCGTAGATTCCCGCGTTGTTCTGGTTCGCACGAACGACCGCCTTTAGCACTTCTGGCGCCGGCCTTGCTGAGTCAGGATCAAGGTTCACCATCGAGCAGCGGACGTCGCGCATCGTGACGGTGATGGCGGGGGCGTGGTCCCCCTCGCCGAATGAGAGCACGCCGTCCAACCACTCGTTCTCCTGGAAGGGAACCGATCGCAGTAAACGAACCACGACATTCGGGCGAAATCGTCGCACGTCCGGGCTCCGCCCTGCGAGTCGTCCGATTTCGCGCACCGTATCGGAGGCGATCACGGAGATGCTCGCTTCATCGAAGATGCCATGCCTCAACTGCATCATCTGCACGGGAGCCCCGTACCGACGTCCGACCTCCGTGGCCAAGTCTTCCCCGAAGACAGGCATCTCTTCGCCGTCCGGCGTGCGAATATGCGTAGGAAGGTCTCGCTGAGCACCATCTTCACGGGGGTGCGGAGCAAACAGGAGCAGGTCGGGAAGCTTGCTTGCTGTTAGCCACGGCATCCCGCTGCGGTTATCAATCCGCCGGAATGCCAGGCGTCTGTCACCCTCGAGGCCGTACCAGCCCAGTTCGGCGACCTCGAGTCGTTCGCCGCCCATGGACTTCACGGGATACCGGAAGATCGCCTCCACATGTCCGATTTCTATGAGCATGCTCGATCCGAGTCCGCCCAACAGATAGGGTTGTTTCCATAGGCGCAGCGACGAGGATGTGAGTGTATGTTGGAAGCTGGTGCGTCTACGGAAACAGCCTGTTGGAAAGAATTTTCGAAAATCACCTTGTGCGTGTCCGGCATCAGTTTCACCGGGTCGAGGTCGTCCTGTGCGGCAGTGGACCGGCTGCCAACGATGCCGACGGCAATACTCTTGAGGACCGTGGCGGGCAATTGTCTCCGTTTCATTGTCATCCTCTTGTTAGAACTAAACCATGACACTTTGGCAGGATTGCTAGTTACGGGCAACCCTTCCATAATCCCTAAAGGTAAGGGTTGCCGACCATCCGGGAGTTATCGCATGTCTGCCAACCCTCGAGGGGCAGTTTTTGAGTGCAGAGCTATTCGTCGAAGTGCAGGCTGCTCACCTTGACATTCTAGTGGAAGCAGTGTAGCGTCACCTAGAATGTCTACCAAAGAAGAACGCGAGCGCATCGAGCTGCTGCAGGGGACCCTGGACTTGCTGATTCTCCGCACGTTGCTGCTGGGGCCGGTTCACGGCCATGCTATCGCCAAGGCGATCGAGTTAAATTCGGAAGATGTGTTGCAGATCGAGCAGGGGTCGCTTTACCCGGCACTGCACCGGCTTATCAAGCGGAGATGGATTTCGGCCGAAGAAGGCACCTCAGAAAACAATCGCCGGGCGAAGTTTTACCGGCTGACGGCGAAGGGCCGGCGGCAACTGGCGGTCGAGATGCGCAAGTGGAACAAGCTGGCGGGAGCGATCGCGCGGATTCTGCGGCCGAGTGAGCTGGAGGGCCAGCCATGAGGGGCCGCAAACGCATGTTGGAGGAACTCGACCAGGATATTCGCGACTATATCGAGCGGGAGACGCAGGACAACATCGAGCGTGGCATGTCTCCGGAAGAGGCGCGCTATGCGGCTATGCGCAAATTCGGCAACGTGACGCGGGTCAAGGAAGAGACGTGGGAAGTGTGGAGTTTCGTTTGGCTCGAGCAGCTTTTCGGCGACATGCGCTTCGCCGCACGCACGCTCCGAAAGAGTCCCGGTTTCACTGCTGTGGCCGTCCTCACCCTCGCCCTCGGCATCGGCGCCAACACCGCCATTTTCAGCGTCGTTAAAGCCGTTCTGCTCCGGAGCCTGCCTTTCAAAGATCCCGCTCACCTCGTCCGCGTAAACGAAAGCGTCGCCAAAGGCGGGCGCTCTCCTGTCGCTTACCCGAATTACCTGGACTGGCGCGCTCAGAATACCGTCTTTCAAGAGATGGCGGCGTTCGGCGATTGTGAGATGATCCTCAACGGAAAGGACAAGTCCGACCGCGTGGATTGCGAGCAAGTCAGCGACACTTATTTCCCCATCCTTGGCGTTTCCGCGATTCTCGGGCGCACGTTCACCCCGGAGGAAAACGCTGTCCCGATGAAGCACGCCGTCGCGCTCATTGGTTACGGACTGTGGCAGCGGCGCTTCGGATGCGATCCTCAAATTCTCGGCAAACCTATCCGCCTGAATGATTACGAATACACGATCATCGGCGTGCTTCCCAAAGGCTTTCTCGGCTATTCGGACTCGGCGGAAGTCTGGATACCGATGATGATGCGGGATGCGGCCTGGCCCCAAGTTGCAAAGTATGACTATCTGCACACCCGCGACATTCACTTTCACAAAGTTCTCGGGCGGCTGAAGCCGGGCGTCTCCTTGGCAATGGCCCAGACGCAAATGGAAACCATCGCCGCGCGACTTGCAAAGGCATATCCAAAGGAAAACGGCGAGCGCGGCGTCCTGGTGACTCCCGTATCGGAAGACTACGTCCGGAGTTTCCGCGCGCCGCTGCTGGTTTTGCTGGGCGCGGTCGCCTTTGTGCTTCTGATCGCATGCGCCAACGTCACCAATCTAATCCTTACGCGTAGCACTACTCGCGATCGTGAACTTGCAATCCGTCTGGCGCTGGGCGCTGGACGCGGCCGTTTGATCCGGCAATTTCTCACGGAAAGCTTGCTGCTCACGCTTGGAGGCGCGTTGGCGGGAGTTGCCCTGGCTTATTGGGGACTTGATCTGCTCGTATCCGTTCTCCCCGTTACGTTTCCTTCGTTCACGCACGTTCGCCTGGACGGCGGCGTTCTTTCGTTCGCATTTGCTCTCACGGTCGCCGCGGCGCTGCTGCTGACGGTGTTTCCGGTTCTCAGCTCTGGTCAGACTGACGTGAACGAATCGCTCAAGGAATCCGTGAAAAGTTCCATCAGCTTGCGCGGCCGGCAGACCGGACGCCTCCTCATCGTTTCTGAAGTAGCGCTGGCCCTCGTGCTCATGATCGGAGCGGGGCTCATGCTCAGGAGCCTGGCGCATTTGCTCGAAGACAACCCTGGCTTTCGGCCGGATCATCTCGTGACCCTGCGATTCTATGTGCCGTATCGCAATTTCGAAGGTAACGGACGAAATCGCTTCGGACCGGAGCTGGCCGAGCGTATCGCAGACTTCCCAGGAGTCGAATCCGCAGCCGCTACGTTTGTCGATCCTTTTCTTTGGGGTGGCTTCCAGCGTGGGTTCACCGTCGAAGGCCATGCGGCAATCTCGAATGCTGAGGCCGATACGGTATACTACCAGGAGATCGGCCCGAACTATTTCCATACGATGGGCATTCCGCTCTTGCAGGGCCGCGACTTTTCCATGCGAGATTCCATTTCGGCTTCGGGTACCGTTATGGTCAGCGAATCCTTTGCCCACCGGTACTGGCCGGGCCAGGTTCCCATCGGCAAGCGGATTAAGTACGGTGCAGCGGATTCAACCAGTCCGTGGATGCAAGTCATCGGCGTCGCCGGGAATATCAAGTACAACTCGCTGCGCCAAGACCCCGAAGCCGAGCCAGTCATCTACGGCGCTCTGCTGCAGAGCGAAGTCATCATCAACATGAGTCTCGTTGTACGTACGCATAACTCGCCGGAAGCGATGCTGGGCCCTCTGCGCGAGGAGATCCAGCGCATCGATCCGGCGATTCCCGTCTACAACGTGGCCACTTTGAGCGAGCGTATGCGCAAGGATTCCGCCGAGACACGTTCGTATGGCTTGCTTCTTGCCCTCTTTGCGGCGCTCGCCTTAATGCTCGCTGCAGTCGGTATCTATGGCGTCATAAGCTATTGGGTTACCCAGCGAACCCGGGAGATGGGTATTCGCCTGAGCTTTGGCGCGAGACCGCGCGACCTCCACCGGCTCGTCATCGGCGAAGGGATTCGGCTAGCACTGACAGGCATCGCCGTTGGTGCACTCGGAGCCGCCCTAGTGACTCGCGCGATGACGAGTCTTCTCTACGGCGTGAAGCCGTTCGATCCAGTTCTCTTTGCAACGCTGGCCGTCGGCCTCACCGGCGTAGTGATCCTCGCCTGTTACATCCCCGCGCGCCGCGCCACACGCGTCGATCCCATTGTCGCGTTGAGATACGAATAGTCGTTTGCACAAGTGACCGGCAATCCGTCCCTAGGGCAGAAGCTTGCGAACCTCCAACGTGGGCAGATAGTCCACCAATCTATTCTGTGGCCATTCTTGGCGATTGCGCCCGAGTGACGTGCCAGACAGAAGCTATGCACCCGGCGCCTGACTCTGCTATCGGAGATTGAATTAATTCTGAAGGGACATTCTCCGTTCCGCCTGGTTTCGCGAAGCCTCGCCGCTTCATCACTGAGAGCTAAG
>Ga0099828_10003645_pt1 | contig 10777 bp, 6 predicted proteins | sample CZO8metaG_2_FD_79338 | JGI IMG/M metagenome (GOLD analysis project Ga0099828, IMG submission 79338) | Vadose zone soil microbial communities from the Eel River Critical Zone Observatory, Northern California, USA - CZOApr15con2H1.8 metaG | ecosystem: Environmental > Terrestrial > Soil > Vadose...
GGCATAGTCGACGTATCGATAATCGATGACCTTGCCGAGATCGGCGCGCGCCTGCTGCAGGCCGAGCTTGAGGAACCAGTCCTGGTCGGCTTCGAGGCTCTTGATCTCCAGGCGGCCGTTCGGATCGAAGCCGGTCGGTGCGATCTTGGCGAGGAGCGACAGGTCCTTGACCGCCGTGTGCCTGGCGAGGATCGCGTTGATGTCGTCGCGGTCGGTTCCCTTGGTGACGGCGTCGAGATAGGCGCGATTGCCCTTGAGATAGGCGACCATCCAGCGCCTGGCGGCCTCCGGCTGCTCCTCGGAAAATTTCTGCGAATAGATGATCACGCCGTTCTGGCCGGTGAAGGGCAGAAAGTCCTCCATCCCCTTCCAGCGGACCGCGACCTTGCGGGCGATCGCCAACGTGATGAACGGCTCCAGCAAAGTGGCGCCGTCGATCGCCTTGTTGCCGAGCGCGGCGACCATCTCGGGCAATCCGAGCTCGATGAGCTCGACCTCGTTCGGCTCGATGCCGCCGAGCTCGAGCGCCTTGCCGAGCTGGGCGGTGCTCGACACCCCTTTGCCCATGACCGCGAACTTGCGGCCCTTGAGGTCCTTGAAGTCCTTGACGGTGTCGGCGAGGTCGCTGCGGATGGCGATCGCGGCAAAGCCGAATCCCTTGGCGACCTGGCCCTTGTCGGCGACGAGCTTCATGCCGATGCCGCGCGCGAACGCGTTGAACAAGGCGGGGGTGACCGCCGAGCCGCTCACCTGCACCTCGCCGGTCGCGATCGCGGGCAGGATCTGCGGCGCGGCCTTGAAGCCGACGAGCTCGACGTCGAGGCCTTCGTCCCGGAAGAAGCCCTTGTCCTGCGCAATAAAGATGCCGGCATCGGAGACGGCGCCGATGGCGCCGACCTTCAGGGCGACGCGCGGGGCCGTCGGCGCGGTCTGCGCGGAAGCGGCCGCGATCGAGAGCGCGGCCGACAGGGCGAGCAAGGCGAGACGAACGGTCATGGCACGCTCCTTGCCGGCTCAGCGGCTTCCCAACTGCGCCGCGGCACGATCGACGTACCGATAATCGATGACCTTCGAGAGATCGGCGCGCTCGCGCTGCATCCCGAGCCTGAGGAACCAGTCCTGGTCCCATTCGAGGCTGCGAACCTCCACGCGCCCGTCCGCGGCAAGATCGGTCGGCTGCATTTTCGGGTAGAGCGCCCGGTCCTTGACCTGGGTATGCTTGGCGAGGATCGCGTAGATCGCATCGCGATCGGCGCCGCGCACCACCGCGTCGCGATAGGCGCGCACGCCGCGCAGATAGGCGATCATCCACCGCTCGGCGGCTTCCGGCTGCTGGGTCGCGAATTGCTCCGCGTACACGATCACGCCGTTCTGCGCCTTGAAGGGATAGTAGTCCTCGACGCCCTTCCAGCGCACCGCGACCTTGCGCTCGACCACCAGCGCGATGAACGGCTCGATGAGCATGGCCGCTTCGATCGCCTTGTTGGCGAATGCCGCCACCATGTCCGGGAACCCGATCTCGACGAGGTCGACGTCGCTCACGCTCAGTCCGCCGCTTTCGAGCGCCTTCCCGAGCTGGGTATAGAGCGACACCGCCTTGGACGGCAGCCCGATCTTGCGGCCCTTGAGATCGCGGAAATCCTTGACGCCGTCGGCGAGATCGCTACGCACCGCGATTGCCGCCCAGCCGAAGCCCTTGCTGACCTGGCCCTTGTCGGCGACGATCTTCATGGCGATCCCGCGCGAGAGCGCGTTGAACAGCGACGGGCTCACGGTGGTGCCGCTCACCTGCGTCTGGCCGGTGGCGAGCGACGGGATGATTTGCGGCCCGGCCTTGAAGCTCACGAGCTCGACGTCGAGGCCTTCGTCCCTGAAAAATCCTTTCTCCATGGCAATGAAAATTCCGGCGTCCGACAATGCACCGACGGCGCCCATCGTGAGGGCGACGCGCGGATCGAGCGGCTGCCGCGGCGCGCCCTCCGCGGCGGCGGCTCCCGCGATCAGCAGCGCGGCCGCGATGACGCCGGCACGTGACAGGCGGGGGCGGGCGGCATGCATGCTCATGCTCCTCGCGAGCGCGGCTCAATCCGACGCCAGCGCGACCTTGCCCGCATGATAGGACCACAGCAGATTGAACAGGCGCGGATTGTAGGTGCTCTCCGAGCAATCCCGCGCCTCGTCGGCGGAGAGCGCGATCGCCCCGCCCATGATCTCGGCCTCCAATTGCTTGCAGGCGTTCTCCTCGAGGAAGGTGCAGCCGAAGAACGCCGCCTCGGCGCTCTCGCCGACCACCACGCTGCCGTGGCCGCGCATCTGCACCGCGATCCGGTCGCCGAGCGCGCGCGAGAGGTCGGCGGCCTGCTCGTCGTTGACGACCAGGCGCGGATTGTTCCAGGTCGGCACGCCGCCGTGCAGGAACGAACCGTGCAGGAACACCGGCTTGATCTCGTGGCCGGCGATGCCGAGCGCGGTCGCGTGGCGCGCGTGCAGATGGGCAATGCACATGGTCTCGGGCCGGTCGCGGTGAATGCGGGTGTGGATGCGCCATTCCAGCGGAATGTGCCCGCCGGGATGATGCAGGATGTTGCCGTCGAGATCGAATACGAAGATGTGCTCCGGCTGCACCGCCGATTTGTCGGTGCCGCCGCCGGGGCTGAGCAGCACCCGGTCGGTGCCGGGGACGCGCACGGACACATGCCCGAACATCCCGATCGTGCCTTGCAGGTTGAGCATCCGCGTCAGGATCGCCGTCTTGCGGCGCAACGTCGTCTCATCGTCCATGAATGGTCACGACAGGCACGCCCGGAGGAAGGCGACGAGCTGCGGCGAGGCGATCACGGTCGCTGCCGGATTCGCCGCCGGCTCCTTGCGATGCATGAAGCCGTGCTCGGCGTCGGGATAGTACTGCCACATCGTCGGCGCCGCCCGCCGGCTCAGGGTTTGCCGCAGCGTCGCATAGGTCTCCACGGTCGCGACGTGATCGTGTCCGGGCTGCACGATGTGCGCGGGGCAGCCGATCTCGGCGGCGAGCGCGAGCGCGTCCTGCTCCTGATTGGGCAGGCGCGGCATCTCGATCGAGGGATAGGCGGCGGCGCACGCTTTGATCCGGCGCTCGCGTGCCGCGGCGATCAGCGCGTAACGGCCGCCGAGACAGAAGCCGAGCACTCCGACCGAGGTGAGCTGCAGGTCGCCGTGCATGAAGTCGATCCAATTCTTGACCGCGGCCAGCATGCCCGCGTCGCTGAGCTTGCGGGCGCGCTCTTTCGATTCCTCGTAGTCGGTGATCAGCGGCGCTCCTTCATAGTGATCCCACCCGCCGGCGGCGATGCCGGCGCCCGCCAGCGTCTCGGCATAGCCGCGCACGAAGCCGTTGACGCCGAAGATCGTCGCCAGGATGACGACCCCGCTCTTGGTCGGCGCGTCGGGTTGCGCGAGGAATCCGAACAGGCCGGACTGCTTGATGTCTTGCGATCTCGGTGACATGGGAACCTCCGTTGCGTTCGCTCGGCCGAATCATTCCGCGGCCAGGGACTTTGCCAGCGCGGCGTTGACCGCGGGCATCACCTTCTCCGCCATCAGCTCCATGGACTTGCGGCCGAGTGCCGGATCGGCCCAGTCCTTGCCGCAATAGAGCAGCGTGCCGAAATCGCCGATCCGCTCGTGCAGCTCGAGGATGCGGTCGACGACCTCGTTCACGCCGCCGCGGATCACCACGTTGTCGAAGATGTAGTCGAAGGTGACTGCGTCGTCCGGCATGTCGGGATGCGCCTTGAACGAGGCGAGGCGCCGCGCCTTCTTCAGCTTGGCGGTGAGCTGGCTCATGTAGAACCGGTAGGGGCTCCCGGCGTCGTCGCCGCCATAGGCCCGCGCGACCTTGTCGTCCTCGGCGACGAAGATCGAGCGCGCGACCCGCCAGTTCGCGCGGTCGGCCTTGTGGCCGCCCTCGCCGCAGCCCTTGGCGTAATTGGCCCATTGGCTCGGCAGGCAATTGGGGTGGAGGAAATGCGAGGAGATCGGCCACCAGCCGCGCCGGCCGAGCGCGATCAGCCCCTTGGAATCGGGATCGGTCGCGGTGCCGGCGATCGGCGGATGCGGCTTCTGGAGGGGCTTGACGACGTCGCCGATGCCGACCTCCGGCCACAGCGTCTTGACCGTGGAAATGGTCCAGTACTTGCCCTTGCGATCGATCGGCGCCGTTCCCGCCCACAGCGCGAGCACGTGGTCGATCGCCTCCGCGAGCATGGCGTTGCGGTCGGCATCGAGCAGCCCCAGCGCCTCGGCGTCCGAGCGAAGGACGCCGGCACCGATGCCGAGGATGAAGCGGCCTTCGAACAGGTTGTCGAGCATCGCCGCGTTCGAGGCGACGACCACGGGATGGGTGTGCGGCAGGTTGACCACCGCGGTCCCGACCTTCATCTGCGAGGTCACGCCGAGCAGCGTCGCGAGGAACATCATGCTGTTGGGAATGTTCTCGGCGGAATCGGTGAGGTGCTCGCCGCAGTATCCTTCCGTGTATCCCAGCCGGTCGGCGAGAATGAAGGCTTCGCGATCCTCCTTGAGCGTTTCGACATAGCTGCGCGCCGGCGGATGGACCGGCATCGTGAAAAAGCCGAGCTTCATGGGATTCTCCGGAACGCCCCGCACGGGACGGGCCGCATTCTTGTCTCGCCGGCCGCGATGCACAAGAGCCGGTCGGCCGGCGTTGCCCCGGCCGGCAATATTGCGTGCGCGATCAAGGACGTGCATTAATCGAATGATCGACCGTCGATGGCGGCTGCGACTAGTGCCGCGAACCCGAAGTTCGCACACATCGTGCGGCAAGTGCGGTTGCGAACTTCGGGTTCAAAAGCGGCACTAGAATCATAGAGTTGCTAGTGTCCCTTTGATTCCGAAGTTCGCTTCAGAGGGTGCCGCACGGGTTTGCGAACTTCGGAATCGGGACACTAGCGCGGCTCCTCTGGATGCGAGACCGGCGAACATGCGCGTGAACGACGTCCGCGGCTTCGATTTCGGCCTCGGCGAGACCGCCGACATGCTGCGCGACAGCGTGCGCGGCTTCGCCGCCGAGCGGATTGCGCCGCGCGCCGACGAGATCGATCGCAGCAACGTTTTTCCGCGCGACCTCTGGCCCGAGCTGGGCAAGCTCGGCGTGCACGGCATCACCGTCGAGGAAGAATGGGGCGGCGCCGGGCTCGGCTATCTCGAGCACTGCGTGGCGATGGAGGAAATCTCGCGCGCGTCGGCCTCGGTCGGGCTCTCCTACGGCGCGCATTCGAACCTGTGCGTCAACCAGATCCGCCGCAACGGCACCGACGACCAGAAGCGCCGCTACCTGCCGAGGCTGATCGCCGGCGAGCACGTGGGCGCGCTCGCGATGTCGGAGCCGGGGGCCGGCTCCGACGTCGTCGCGATGAAGACCAGGGCCGAGAAGAAGGGCGGCCGCTACGTCCTCAACGGCAGCAAGATGTGGATCACCAACGGCCCGCAGGCCGAGACCCTGGTGGTCTACGCCAAGACCGACCCGCAGGCCGGGGCGCGCGGCATCACCGCCTTCCTGATCGAGAAGGGGTTCAAGGGGTTCTCGACCGCGCAGAAGCTCGACAAGCTCGGCATGCGCGGCTCCGACACCTGCGAGCTGGTGTTTCAGGACTGCGAGGTGCCGGAGGAAAACGTGCTCGGGGACATCGGCGACGGCGTCACCGTGCTGATGTCCGGCCTCGACTACGAGCGCGTGGTGCTGGCGGCGGGACCGCTCGGCATCATGCAGGCCTGCCTCGACGTGGTGATGCCCTACGTCCACGAGCGCCGGCAGTTCGGCCAGCCGATCGGCGAGTTTCAGCTGGTGCAGGGCAAGGTCGCCGACATGTATGTCGGGATGAACGCCTGCAAGGCCTACGTCTATTCTGTGGCCAAGGCCTGCGACCGCGGCGAGACCACGCGCGAGGATGCCGCCGGCGCCATCCTCTACGCCGCCGAGAACGCCACCAGGATCGCGCTCGACGCGGTCCAGCTGCTCGGCGGCAACGGCTACATCAACGACTATCCCACCGGGCGGTATCTGCGCGACGCCAAGCTCTACGAGATCGGCGCCGGCACCAGCGAGATCAGGCGCATGCTGATCGGCCGGCAATTGTTCGACAAGACGCGCTGAGCCGATGACCGTGCTCCAATCCGCCATCGACCCGACCTCGGCCGAGTTCGCCCGCAATGCCGAGGCGATGAAGGCGCTGGTCGCGGACCTGCGCGACAAGCTCGCGGCCGCGACCCAGGGCGGCAGCGAGGAGGCGAGGGGGCGGCACGTCGCGCGCGGCAAGCTCCTCGCCCGCGAGCGCGTCAATCTGCTGATCGATCCGGGAACGCCGTTCCTCGAGCTCTCGCCGCTCGCCGCCTACGGCCTCTACGGCGGCGACGTCCATTCCGCGAGCCTGATCACCGGCATCGGCCGGATCAGCGGGCGCGAATGCGTGATCGTCGCCAACGACGCCACCATCAAGGGCGGCACCTATTATCCGATGACCGTGAAGAAGCACCTGCGCGCCCAGGAGATCGCGCGCGAGAACCATCTGCCCTGCGTCTACCTGGTCGATTCCGGCGGCGCGTTCCTGCCGCTGCAGGACGAGATCTTTCCGGACGAGCGCCACTTCGGCCGCATCTTCTACAACCAGGCGCGCATGTCGGCGCTCGGCATCCCGCAGATCGCGGTCGTCATGGGCTCCTGCACCGCCGGCGGCGCCTACGTGCCGGCGATGTCGGACGAGAGCATCATCGTGCGCAACCAAGGCACCATCTTTCTCGGCGGTCCGCCGCTGGTGAAGGCGGCGACCGGCGAGGAGGTGACGGCGGAGGAGCTGGGCGGCGCCGACGTCCACAGCCGCCAGTCCGGCGTGACCGATTACTACGCCACCGACGACGGCCATGCCATCGGGATCGCGCGCCGCATCATCGCCAATCTCAACCGCATGCGGCGCTGCTATCTCGAGCTGCGCGCGCCGCGCGACCCGCTGTTTGCGGCCGACGAGCTCTACGGCATCGTGCCGGCCGATGCGCGCACGCCCTACGACGTACGCGACGTGATCGCGCGCATCGTCGACGGCTCCGAATTCGAGGAGTTCAAGGCGCTCTACGGGGAGACGCTCATCTGCGGCTTCGCCCACATCCACGGGTTTCCGGTCGGCATCCTCGCCAACAACGGCATCTTGTTCAGCGAGAGCGCGCTCAAGGGCGCGCACTTCATCGAGCTCGCGAGCCAGCGCGGCATCCCGCTCTTGTTCCTGCAGAACATCACCGGCTTCATGGTCGGCCGCAAATACGAGGCCGGCGGCATCGCCAAGGACGGCGCCAAGATGGTGACGGCGGTCGCCACCACCAACGTGCCGAAATACACCGTCATCATCGGCGGCAGCTACGGCGCCGGCAATTACGGCATGTGCGGGCGCGCCTACGGGCCGCGCCTCCTTTGGATGTGGCCGAACGCGCGCATCTCGGTGATGGGCGGCGAGCAGGCCGCGAGCGTGCTCGGCCTGCTGCGGCAGGAGGCGACCGAGGCCAAGGGCGGCAGCTGGAGCGCGGCCGACGACGAGGCGTTCAAGGCGCCGATCCGCGAGCAATACGAGAAGCAGGGGCACCCCTATTACGCGACCGCGCGCATCTGGGACGACGGCATCGTCGATCCCGCCGACACGCGCACGGTGCTGGGTCTCGCGCTCGCCGCCGGCCTCAACGCGCCGCCGCCCGAGCCCACCCGGTTCGGCATTTTCAGGATGTGATGGTGTCGCTCGCCCGGCGCTTCGACAAGCTCCTGATCGCCAACCGCGGCGAGATCGCCTGCCGGATCATCCGCACGGCAAAGCGCATGGGGCTCGCGACGGTGGTGGTCTACTCCGACGCCGATCGCGGCGCCATGCACGTCGCGCTCGCCGACACGGCGGTGCTCATCGGCCCGGCGCCGGCCAAGGACAGCTACCTTCGCATCGACGCCATCATCGACGCCGCCCACGAGACCGGCGCCGAGGCCGTGCATCCCGGTTATGGATTTCTCTCCGAGAACGCCGATTTTGCGCAGGCCTGCGCCGACGCCGATCTCGTCTTCGTCGGCCCGTCGGCCGCGACCATCCGCCTGATGGGCTCGAAGTCGGCGGCGAAGGCGCTGATGGAAGGCTGCGGCGTGCCGGTGGTGCCCGGCTATCACGGCGAGGATCAAGCCTTCGCGACGCTCGCGGCGGCCGCCGATCGCCTCGGCTATCCGGTGCTGGTCAAGGCGTCGGCAGGAGGCGGAGGCAGGGGCATGCGCGCCGTCGCCACGCCCGGCGAGCTCGAGGAAGCCGTCGCCGGCGCGCGGCGCGAGGCGGCCGCGGCCTTCGGCGACGACCGCCTCCTGATCGAGAAGCTGATCGCCGCGCCGCGCCATATCGAGGTGCAGGTGTTCGGTGACACCCATGGCAACGTGGTCTCGCTGCTCGAGCGCGAATGCACGCTGCAGCGCCGCCACCAGAAGGTGGTCGAGGAGGCGCCGTCGATCGCCGTCACGCCGGAGCGCCGCGCGCAGATGTCGGCCGCCGCCCGCGCCGCCGCGCAGGCCGCCGGCTATGTCGGCGCGGGCACGGTCGAGTTCATCGCCGACGCCGCGGGCTTCTACTTCATCGAGATGAACACCCGCCTGCAGGTCGAGCACCCCATCACCGAGCTGATCACCGGCCTCGACCTCGTGGAGTGGCAGCTGCGCGTCGCCATGGGCGAGCCGCTGCCGCTGCGCCAGGACGAGATCACGGTGCATGGCCACGCCATCGAGGCGCGCATCTATGCCGAGGACGCCGACAAGGGTTTCCTGCCGTCGACGGGAACGATCGGGCTGTGGCGCGAGCCGGCCGGAAACGACATCCGCGTCGATACCGGCTTTCGGGCCGGCGATGCCGTCACGCCCTATTACGACGCGCTGCTGGCGAAGCTGATCGTCCACGGGGCGGATCGCCCGCAGGCGCTCGGCCGCCTGGCCGAGGCGCTGCGCGAATTCGAGATCGCCGGTGTCACCACCAATCTCGCGTTCCTGCGGGCGTTGGTCGGCCATCCGCAGGTGGCGCGCGGCGAGATCGATACTGGTTTCATCGAGCGCGAGCTCGCCGCATTGACGACGCCCCGGCCGACGGTCGCGCCGCTCGACCTCGCCGCGGCCTGCGTCGCGGTGCTGTTGCGCGAGCAGGGCGAGCAAATCCCGCCGAGCGCTGCTTCGCCCTGGGACCGCACCGACGGCTGGACCATTGCCGGCCGCCGCAGCCGCCGGCTGAGCTTTCGCCACGGCGGCGAGCGCTGCGACGCCGTGCTGTGGTACGGCCGCGACGGATTGAGCATGGAGCTGCGCGACGCGCATGCGCGACTGCAGTTCGTCCCGCGCGACGGCGCGGTGTTCGACCTCTGTCTCGGCGACGCGCCCGAGCGCGTCACCGCGGGGTGGTCCGGCCGCGATCTCGACCTCGTCACGCCGCGCGGGCGGCTGCGATTGCATTGGATCGATCCGTTCGCGGCGGACCTGCGCGAGGCCGCGCTGGCGAGCCGCATCGTCGCGCCGATGCCGGGGACGGTGACGCGGATTCTGGCCGAGCCCGGCGTCGACGTGCCGCGCGGCGCGCCGCTGATCGTGCTCGAGGCGATGAAGATGGAGCACACGCTGCGCGCGCCCGCCGCCGGCCGCTTGAAGGCGTTGAAGTGCGCGGTCGGCGAGTTCGTGCAGGAAGGGACGGAACTCGCCGATTTCGAGCCGGTTGCCTCCTAGATGGAGACCGAGGTTCTCATCGTCGGCGCCGGTCCCACCGGCCTGACGCTCGCCATCGATCTCGGACGGCGCGGCGTGCGCTGCATCGTGGTCGAGCAGAAGGAGGCGCCGCAATTCCTGCCCAAGATGGAGCGCTGCAACGCCCGCACCATGGAGATCTACCGCCGCATCGGTATCGCCGAGCGGGTTCGCGCCGCCGGGCTGCCCGCGCATTGCCCGATGGACGTGTTCATCGTCCTCTCGCTGGTCGGGCCACCGCTCGTCCATCTGCCCTATCCATCGGTCGCGGAGGCGAAGGCGCAGATCGCGGCGACCAATGACGGCACGCTGCCGCTCGAGCCCTACCAGCTCATTTCGCAATACACGCTCGAGCCGCTCTTGAAATCGATCGCGGAGGAGCTTGTCGACGTGCGCTACGGCTGCGAGCTCGTGTCGTTCGCCCAGGGCCAGCGTTCCGTGACCGCGCAGGTGAAGAGCATCGCCGGTTCGACCGCGACGATCGAGGCGCGCTTCCTGGTCGGCTGCGACGGCGGATCGAGCGTGGTGCGCAAAGGGCTCGGCATCGCCTTGCACGGCGAGGGCGACATGCTGCGGCTTCGCCAGGCGCTCTTTCGCTGCGACGAGCTCTACGAGCGCATCCCGATCGGCAAGGGCCGGCACTATCACGTGGCCGACGATCGCGCGACGCAGCTCATCGTTCAGGATTCGACCCGGCATTTCACGCTGCACTCGATCGTCGAGACCGACGCCGAGATGGCGACGATGTTCGAGCGGACCGTCGGCATGCCGGTCGACTACGACATGCTCTATGTCGGCGAATGGAAGCAGAACCTGCTCATCGCCGAGCGCTACGGCGAGGGCCGCGTGTTCCTCGCCGGCGACGCCGTCCATCTGGTGATTCCGACCGGCGGCCTCGGCATGAACAGCGGCGTCGGCGATGCCGTCGACTTGTCGTGGAAGCTCGCCGCCGTGCTGCAGGGCTGGGGCGGGCCCGATCTGCTGCCGTCATAC
>Ga0099828_10003646_pt1 | contig 10776 bp, 8 predicted proteins | sample CZO8metaG_2_FD_79338 | JGI IMG/M metagenome (GOLD analysis project Ga0099828, IMG submission 79338) | Vadose zone soil microbial communities from the Eel River Critical Zone Observatory, Northern California, USA - CZOApr15con2H1.8 metaG | ecosystem: Environmental > Terrestrial > Soil > Vadose...
CCACGAGCTGGCCCCGCCGCAGGGTCTGCTTCACCGAGTTGGTGGCGGCGAGCACGTAGCTCACGTCCGGGTCCTTGGTCTTGGACAACGGCGTGGGGACGCAGATCGAGATCACGTCCGGATCCTTGAGCCGCGACAGGTCACTCGTCGCCGCGAACTTCCCAGCCCGCACCGCGTCCGCCAGGCTCTGCACCGGCACGTCCTGGATGTGCGAGCGCCCCCGGTTCAGCCCCTCCACGGTCGCGCTCTTGACGTCGAACCCGACGACGCGGTAGCCCGCACGCACGAACTCCAGCGCCAGCGGCAGCCCGACGTAGCCCAGACCCACGACGCCGATGAGCGCCGTGCGGTCGGCCGCCTTGGCCACAAGCAGGTCGGCCGGCTGCTGTGCCTTGCCGCTCATAGGCTCACCGGTGCGCCGCCCCCGGCCAGCGAGCGGGACGCCGCTTCGAGCACCCGCACCACCCGGACGCCGTCCTCGGCACCCGCCCGCGGCGCCTCTTCGCCGCGCGCGACCCGGACAAAATGGCCCAGCTCGGCGGCGAGCGGCTCCACGTTGGGAATCTTGGGAATGAAGATGTCTCCCTCCCGGATCGCGAGGCTCTCACCATATGATCCGTACTCGGGAGGCCGGTCCACGCCCTTGTCGTAGATGCGCAGCTTCTCCCGCGGCTCCATGTCGTCGAACACCACCATCTTCTTCGCCCCTACGACGGTCAGCTTGCGCTCCTTGTGCGGGTCCAGCCACGAGAGCTGCACGTGCGCGAGCACGCCGCTCGCGAAGTCCATGGTGAGGAACACGACGTCTTCGACCTGGGGCTGCAGGTAGCTTCGCCCCTGAGCGGCTACCCGCTTGGGCGGCTCACCGAGCAAGTACAGTGCCACTGAAACGTCGTGCGGCCCGAAGCTCCACAGGGCGTTCTCGTCCGCCCGCACCTGTCCCAGGTTCACGCGCAGTCCGTAGAGGTAATAGAGCCGCCCGAGGTCCCCGCCCTGCACCAGCGCCCGCAGTCGCTCCACGGCCGGATGGTACACGAGGAGGTGGCCCGCCAGGACCGGGACCCGCCGCTCGGCGGCCCGTCGCGCCACCGCCTCGGCATCGCGCACGCTCAGCGCGAACGGCTTCTCCACGAGACACGGCAGCCCCGCCTCGATGCACTGCAGCGCGATCGCCGAGTGAGTCGCGGCCGGGGACGCCACCACGACGGCGTCCACTCGCCCCAGCAGGTCGGCGACGTCCCCGGTCACGTACGCCGCGGGCTGCTGCTGGGCGAGCCGCTCGCGCACCTTGGGATCGGTGTCGCACACGGCGGCGAGCGCCACGTCCGGAAGCGTCGCCGCCGCGCGCACGTGGTTCCGCCCCCAGGCCCCAGCCCCGATGACGCCGAGCTTGAGCCGGCTCACCGATAGAACCCGCGAATCGCGTCGACGACCTGGTCGAGCTGAGTGCGGGTGAGCTCCGGGTAAATCGGCAGCGAGAGCACTTCTCCCGCCGCCCGCTCCGCCTCGGGCAGCTGCCCGCGCTGGTAGCCGAGGTGGCTGAAGCAGCGCTGCAAGTGCAGCGGGACCGGGTAGTAGACCGCGCTGCCGATGCCCTTGCTCTTCAAGTGCGCCTGCAGCTCATCGCGTCGCTCGACCCGCAGCGTGTACTGGTGGAAGATGTGCTCGTTCGCGGGGTCGATGCACGGCGCCCGGACCTGCGACACGTCCGCGAGCGCCCGCGAATAGTAGGCCGCGTGCTCGCGGCGCCGCGCCGACCACGCGGCCAGGTGCGGCAGTTTCGCGAGCAGCACGGCGGCCTGGAGCGTGTCCAGCCGCGAGTTCGTGCCCACCTCGTCGTGGTAATACTGCTTGGCGCCTCCGTGCAGCCGCAGCTTGCGCAGCCGGTCCGCCAGCGCGTCGTCCGACGTCACCATCATCCCGCCGTCGCCCCAGCCGCCCAGGTTCTTGGTCGGAAAGAAGGAATAACCGGTGACCCGGCCCAGCTCCCCCGCCATCCGCCACTCGCCCGCGATGCGGCGCCGGGCCCCGATCGCCTGCGCCGCGTCCTCGATCACCGGGAGCCCGCGCCGCTCGGCGAGCGGCAGCAGGCGCTCCAGCACGGCCATCTGCCCGAACAGGTGGACGGGAAGGAGGGCGCGGGTGCGGGAGGTGAGCGCCGCTTCCGCCGCGGCGGGCGAGATGTTGAACGTCTCCGGATCGATGTCCACGAAGACCGGCGTCCCGCCCGTATTGTGGATCGTGCCGCCCGTGGCGAAAAAGCTGAAGGCGGTCGTGATCACTTCGTCGCCCGGCTCGAGTGCGAGCGCTTTCAGCGGCAAGAGCAGCGCGTCCGTGCCGCTGGCGCACCCGATGCCGTGCCGCGCACGCGACAGGTGGGCGATCTCCGCCTCGAGCTGCGCGACGGCGGGCCCCATGATGAACTGCTGGGACTCGATGACCGTCTGGACCGCGGGAAGCAGCTCATCCTTGATCCCGCGGTATTGGGCCACGAGATCCAGCAGCGGCACGTTCATGTGTTCGGTATCGTCAAAAGGCGCAACAAATTACCTTGGCGGCCGAGGCGGGGCAATCTGGCGCAGCAGTCCCTCCGATTCGGCGTAGCGCGCGCCGCACGCGGCGCAGGTCGCCTGCCCCGCGGTGAGCGGCAGACGCTCGCCGCACTGGCACATCCAGCCGACACGCCGCGCCGGCACCCCGAGCATCAGGCCGAAGGGGGGAACGTCGGACGTCACGACCGCGCCCGCACCGATGAAGGCGTACTCGCCCAGGGTAACCCCGCACACGATCGTGGCGTTGGCGCCGATGGAGCCGCCGCGCTTGACGCGGGTAGGCCGGAATTCGTGCTTGCGCGAGATGAAGCTGCGGGGGTTGAGGACGTTGGTGAAGACGCACGACGGCCCGCAGAAGACGTCGTCCTCCAGCTCGACGCCCTCGTAGACCGAGACGTTGTTCTGGATCTTGCAGTTATTCCCGATCCGCGTCCCGGGCATGACGACGACGTTCTGGCCCAGGGTGCAGCGCTCACCGATCACGGCCCCCGGCATGACGTGGCAGAAGTGCCAGATCTTGCTGCCCTTCCCGATGACCGCCCCCGCCTCGACGTAGCTCGATTCATGGACGAAGTAGTCGGCCATCTAGCCGATCACCTTGACTTCCAGCTCGAGCTCCACGCCGGTCTTCTTCTGCACCGTCTTGCGCACGTGCTCGATGAGCCGCAGCACGTCGCTCGGTGTCGCCGTACCGGTGTTCACGAAGTAGTTCGCGTGCATGGTCGATACCTGGGCGCCGCCGATCGCGTATCCCTTGAGCCCGCACTCGTCAATGAGCGACCCGGCCGTCTTCGCGCCACCGGGGTTCTTGAAGACCGAGCCGGCGCACGGCTGATCGAACGGCGTCCCCGCCTTGCGCCACCGCAACAGCTTCCCCTGCAGCTCCTTCAGCTTGGCGGGAGCCTCTTCGAGGAGGAGCAGCTTCGTCTCCAGCACGACGACGTCGCCGAGGCTCGAGGCGCGATACTTGAACGAGATCTGCTTGCGTGCCAGCTGCCGGATCTTGCCCTTCCCGTCCATCACGGTCACTTCCGTGACGACCTCGGCGAACTCCGCCCCGTGGGCGCCGGCATTCATGTAGGCGCCGCCGCCCACCGTGCCGGGGATCCCGATGAACCGCTCGACCCCGGCGAACCCCCCCTCCGCCGTGCGGCGCGCCAGGATCGGGGTGGGCATCCCGGCGCCGACGATGGCGATCGCGCCCTTCATCTCGAACCGGTCCAGCCCCTTGCCGACCCGAATCACGAGACCGGGGAACCCGGCCTCTTTGACGAGCAGGTTCGACCCCAGGCCGATGGCGAGCCACGGCAGGCGTCGCTCGTTGGCGAACTCGATCCCCTTGGCCACATCCTCCACGTCGGCGGGCATGAGGAAGTAGCGCGCCGGTCCACCGAGCCGGTACGTGGTGTAGCGCGCCAGCGGCTCGTGCTCGAGCAGCCGCCCGCGGAACTTGACCTTGGGCGTGGGCGGCGGCGGGAGCGAAGCTGCGGGCTTGGCGGCGGACTTCGCGCCAGCCTTGGGCGCCGCCCCCTTGGCTACGCCCGCACGCCGCGCGGCCCCGGGCTTGGCGCTGCTCTTGCGGCTTCCGACGTCGGTTTTCCGACGCTCGTCTTTGCGTGCCATTCTTGGAGACTCCTCACACTCCCGATCCGGCTGCGCAACGCGATGATCGCGTCGCAGGCGGCGCTGGCCGCCGACATCGTCGTCGTGTACGGCACTCGGTGCACCAGCGCGGTACGCCGGATCGCGTAGTCGTCCGCCTGCGTGAACTTGCCGAGCGGCGTATTGATCAGCAGGTGGATCTCCCCGGACACGATCAGGTCGATCGCGTTGGGGCGCCCCTCGTGCACCTTTGCCACCCGCTCCGCCGGGATTCCCCGCGCCCGCAGATACCGCTCGGTGCCCTCGGTCGCCAGGATCCGGAATCCCAGCTCGTGGAACCGCCGCGCGATCGGCACCACGGTCGGCTTGTCGGAGTCGTTCACCGTCACGAACACGGTCCCCTCGAGCGGGAGGCTCCCGTCGGCCGCTATCTGGGCCTTGGCGAAGGCCATCCCGAAGCTGTCGGCGAACCCCATCACCTCCCCGGTCGAGCGCATCTCCGGGCCCAGGATGGTATCCACGCCGGGGAGTTTGGTGAAGGGGAAGACCGCCTCCTTGACCGCCACCCCGGGGAGCGGAAGGTCATCGGGAATGCCCAGTTCGTCCAGGGTGCGTCCCGCCATGACGGCGGCGGCGAGCTTGGCCAGGGGCACTCCGGTCGCCTTGCTGACGAAGGGAACGGTGCGCGAGGCCCGGGGGTTCACCTCCAGCACGTGGACGACGCCGGCCTGGATCGCGTACTGGACGTTGATCAACCCCACCACCCCGAGCGCCTCGGCGAACGCCTTGGTGTAGCGCCGCATCTCCTCCACCTGCCGATCCCCGATGAGGTAGGGTGGGAGCACGCACGCCGAGTCGCCGGAATGCACGCCCGCGTCCTCGATGTGCTGCATCACCCCGCCGATCACCGTGCGCCGCCCGTCGGCGATCGCGTCCACGTCGGCCTCGAACGCGTCTTCGAGGAACCGATCGATGAGCACGGGGTGCTCCGGCGCCACCCGCGCCGCCCGCTCGAAGTAGTCGCGCAGCGAGCCGTCGTCGTACACGATCTCCATGGCGCGACCGCCGAGCACGTACGACGGACGCACCAGCACGGGGTAGCCGATGCGCTGGGCCACCGCGACGGCTTCGGCGACGGAGCGGGCGATGCCGTTGGGCGGCTGCGTGATGCCGAGCCGCCGCGCGAGGGCCTCGAAACGCTCCCGATCCTCGGCGACGTCGATCGCGTCGGGGGCGGTGCCGAGGATCCGCACCCCCGCCGCCTCGAGCGGCTTCGTGAGCTGCAGCGGCGTCTGGCCGCCGAGCTGCACCACGACTCCGAGGGGCCGCTCCCACCGCACGATCTCGAGGACGTCCTCCAGGGTGAGTGGCTCGAAGTACAGCTTGTCCGAGATGTCGAAGTCGGTCGAGACGGTCTCGGGGTTGCAGTTGATCATGATCGTCTTGAACCCTAGCTCGCGGAACGCGAGCCCCGCCCGGACGCAGCAGTAGTCGAATTCCACGCCCTGGCCGATGCGGTTCGGGCCGCTGCCCAGGATGACGATGCTCCGCTCCCCCAGCGGCTCGGACTCGTTCTCGTCGTCGTATGAGCTGTAGAGGTATGGGGTGGACGACGGAAACTCGCCGGCGCAGGTGTCCACGGTCTTGTAGGCCGGATGCACGCCCAGCCGCCAGCGCCGCGCCCGCAGCTCCGCTTCGGTGGTGCCGCGCAGCGCAGCGAGCTGGCGATCGCTGAACCCCATGCGCTTCATGCGACGCAGCTCCGCGGCCCCGACCTCCGCGAGCCCCGCGAACCACCGCTCCGCATCGAGCAGGTCTTCCATCTGATAGAGGAACCACGGGTCGATGCGCGACGCCTGCGCGACCTCCTCCACCGTGAGCCCGGCGACGAGGGCGCGCTTGATCTGGAACACCCGCTCGGGGGTCGGGACCCGAAGCGCCACGCGCAGATCGTCGGGGGAGTCGCTCGTCAGACGGTCGTCGGCCGCAGTGGCGCCGGCGACCCACCCCGGGCGGCCGATCTCGAGCGCGCGCAGTCCCTTCTGGAACGCCTCCTTGAACGTGCGCCCGATCGCCATCGCCTCGCCCACGGACTTCATCTGCGTCGTGAGCCGGTAGTCGGCGGTCGGGAACTTCTCGAACGCGAAGCGCGGCACCTTCACGACCACGTAGTCGAGCACCGGCTCGAAGGACGCCGGGGTGGTCCGCGTGATGTCGTTCGGCAGCTCGTCGAGGGTGTACCCGACGGCGAGCTTCGTCCCGATGCGCGCGATCGGGAAGCCCGTGGCCTTGGAGGCGAGCGCCGAGCTGCGGGAGACGCGCGGGTTCATCTCGATCACCAGCATCTCGCCGTCGGCCGGGTTCACGGCGAACTGGATGTTGCAGCCACCGGCCTCGACGCCGATCTCGCGAATGATCGCGATCGCGGCGTCGCGCATCCGCTGGTACTCCCGGTCGGTGAGGGTCATGGCCGGGGCCACCGTGATCGAGTCGCCGGTGTGCACGCCCATGGGATCGACGTTCTCGATGGAGCACACGATCACCACGTTGTCGCGCCGGTCCCGCATCACTTCGAGCTCGAACTCCTTCCAGCCGAGCACGCTGCGCTCGATCAGCGTCGTGTGCACGGGCGAGAGCTCCAGCGCCCGCTCGACGTGCTCCTCGAACTCCGCCCGGTTGAAGGCCACGCCGCCGCCGGTCCCACCCAGCGTGAAGGACGGGCGAATCACCGCTGGATACCCGATCTGCCCCACGGCCGCGAGCGCCTCCTCGAGGCGCCCCACGGTCCGGCCGAGCGGTGTGGCGAGGCCGATGCGCGCCATCGCCGCGGCGAACTCGGCCCGGTCCTCCGCCATCTGGATGGCGCGGGCGTTGGCGCCGATCAGCTCGACACCGTAGCGCTCGAGGGTGCCGTCGCGCGCCAGCGCCATCGCCACGTTGAGGGCCGTCTGGCCCCCCATCGTCGGCAGCAGCGCGTCCGGGCGCTCGCGCTCGATCACCTTGCGGACCCAGTCGGGGGTGACGGGCTCGATATAGGTCCGGTCGGCGAGCTCCGGGTCGGTCATGATCGTGGCGGGGTTGGAGTTCACCAGGATCACCGTGTAGCCCTCTTCCTTCAGGGCCTTGACCGCCTGCGTGCCCGAGTAGTCGAACTCCGCGGCCTGGCCGATCACGATCGGGCCGGAGCCGATGAGCAGGATGCGCTGCAGGTCAGTCCGCTTGGGCATCGAGCACGTCCTGCAAGGTCTGGTCGAGCGAGCGGCGCGGCGCCCAGCCCGTCGCCGCGCGCAGCTTGGACGCGTCCCCCACGAGATACGGCAGGTCACCCACGCGCATGAGGTCCGCGTCCGCTTCGGAAATCGGCCGCACGCCGACCAGCGCGGCGAGCTTGTCGAGCAACTCCTCGAGCGAGATCCCGCGCCCCGACGCGATGTTGTAGGTCTCGCCGGGCTGGCCCTTCACGAGCAGCCGCGCGTAGGCATCGACCACGTCCTGCACGTGGAGGAACTCCCGTACGGGCTCCAGGCTCCCCACTTTCACGACCGGGGCCGCCGCCCGCTTGGCCAGCTTGAGCCGCTGGGCGAAGGCGGGCACGACGAAGCGCCCGTCCTGCCCGGGCCCCGTGTGCGCAAAGGCCCGCGCCACGACGACCCGCAGCCCGCCGCGGCGCCACGCTTCGAGGGCGGCGAGCTCGGCCCCCGCCTTGCTCGCGGCGTAGGGGGAGCAGGGCGCCACTTGGTCGCTCTCCTTGCGCGGCGTCGGGTCGCCGCGGCCGTAGACCTCGGCGGTCGACGCCACCAGGACCAGCGGGTCGCCCTGGCCCGCGCGCTTTGCCTCGAGCAGCACGTGGACGAGTCGCGCCGTGCCCGCGGCGTTCACCGTCCAGGCCCAGCCCGGATCTCGCGCCGCCTCGACCCCGGAGGACACGGCGGCGAGGTGCACGACGGCATCGTAGGGCGCGCCCGCGCACTGGCGGACGGACTCGAAGTCCGTGAGCTCGAGCGGCAGCCAGCGCACGGCGGCGCGCTCCGCCGCCGACAGCTCGGCGGGACCGGCAGGAGGCCCCGCGGGCGCCGCCGGCCGGACGGCGGCGACCACCTCTCGCCCGTCGTCCACCAGCCGCCGCACCATCCACCGGCCGACGAACCCGTCCGCGCCGGTGACGAGAACCTTCACCCCGCCCGCTCCAGGTCCGCGTTCACCATCATGCGCACGAGCTCCTCGAAGCTCACCCGCGGCGCCCAGCCGAGCTGGCGGCGCGCCTTGGCCGCGTCGGCCTGCAAGATATCCACCTCCGCCGGCCGCACGAGCCGCGGATCGACCTTCACGTACTGGTGCCAGTCGAGCCCGGCGTGGCCGAACGCCGCCTCGCACAGCTCGCGCACGGTGTGCTGCCGTCCCGTCCCCACGACGTAGTCCTCGGGCTCGGGCTGCTGCAGCATGAGCCACATGGCCTCGACGTAGTCCCCCGCATAGCCCCAATCGCGCCGGGCGTCGAGGTTGCCGAGCCGCAGCTCGCTCGCCTTCCCCTTCACGATCTGCGCCACGCCGTGGCTCACCTTGCGGGTGACGAACTCGAGCCCCCGCCGGGGCGACTCGTGGTTGAAGAGGATGCCGCTGACGGCGTAGAGCCCGTAGGACTCGCGGTAGTTCACCGTGATCCAGTGCCCGTAGACTTTCGCCGCGCCGTAGGGGGACCGCGGGTAGAAGGGCGTCGTCTCCCGCTGCGGGGTCTCGACCGCCTTGCCGAACATCTCGGACGAGCTCGCTTGATAGAAGCGGGCCTCCGGGTGCGCGAGCCGCACGGCCTCGAGGATGCGGGTGACGCCCAGCGCCGTGAACTCGCCCGTCAACACCGGCTGGGTCCACGACGTCGGCACGAAGCTCTGGGCCGCGAGGTTGTAGACCTCGTGGGGCCGGGCGTCGCGGATGACGGTCGTGAGCGAGTGCTGGTCGAGCAGATCCGCGGGGACCACCTGGATCTTGTCGAGCAGGTGTCCGATCCGCTCGTAGGAGTCGTGTGACGTGCGCCGCACGACGCCCACCACCTCGTAGCCCTTCTCCAGCAGCAGCTCGGCCAGGTACGACCCGTCTTGGCCGGTGACTCCCGTGACCAGCGCCGTCCGGCGGGGTTGCCCTTCCCCGGGGGCGGGAGTAGGTTTCGGCCGCTTTTCGCCCTGCTTCGCTGTGGCGCTCATGCTCTGTCGGATCGAGGCCTATGGCTCGAGTGTGCGAAATCTGTGGCAAGGGTCCCATCACGGGGCACAACATCAGCCACGCGAATAACAAGACCAATCGCCGCTGGTACCCCAACCTGCAGCGGGTGCGCGCGGTCGTGGACGGGACGGTGCGGCGCCTGCGCGTCTGCACCCAGTGCCTCAAGTCGAACCGCGTCGCGAAGGCGTCCTAGCGGAATGAAAACGGGGGACTCAGGGTCCCCCGTGCCGTGCTGGTGCTCCACCGCTCCCTCACTCACCCAGCAGTTCGATCCGAGCCACCTCGGCACCGTCGCCCGCGCGATGGCCCAGCTTGAGGATGCGCGTGTACCCCCCGGGCCGCGAGGCGAACCGGGGTCCCAGTTCCTTGAAGAGTTTCTGCGCGGCCGCGCGGTCCTTGATGCGCCGCTCCACCAGGCGCCGTGCGTGCAGGTCGCCGCGCCGCGCCAGCGTGATCAGCCGCTCCGCGAACGGGCGCAGCTCCTTTGCTTTCGCCTCGGTGGTCACGATCCGGTCGTGCTTGATGAGGCTCGTGGCGAGGTTCGCGAGCAGCGCCTTGCGGTGGCTGGCGGTGCGCGACAGCTGGCGCGCCTTGGCGCGGTGCCGCATCTACTCCACTCCCTCCTCTTCGGTCAGCTGCGCCACGGGCGGCGTGCCGGGATCGACGACGCGCAGCTCTCCCTCGACCTCCTCGAGCTTCATCCCGAAGTTGAGCCCCTCGCGCCGCAGCAGCTCGGCGATCTCACCCAGCGCCTTCTCGCCCACGTTCTTCACCTTGAGCAGGTCCTCCTCGCGGTACTGCACGAGGTCGGCCAGGGTGCGGATGTTCGAGTTCTTGAGCGAGTTGACGGAGCGCACCGAGAGACCCACGTCGTCGATGCTGCGCGTCACGACGTCCTTCAGCTGGCTCGTCGCGACGCCGCCGTTCCCGGCGGGCTCGCTCGCCACCATCGGGACCTTGCCGAAGTCCACGAAGAAGCGGAAGTGCTCCTGCGCGAGCGCCGCCGCGTACGCCACCGCGTCTTCCGGTGAGAGCGTGCCGTTGGTCTCGACGGTGAGCGTCAGCCGGTCGTAGTCGGTGCGCTGCCCTACCCGGGTCTCGGCCACCGTGAAGTTCGCGCGACGCACCGGATTGTAGATCGAGTCGATACGCACCACGTCCACCGGGAGCGTGCGATCGAGGGGATGCTGCTCGGCCTCGACGTAGCCCCGGCCCTTGTTGACGTACAGCTCTCCCGCGATCTCGCGGTCGTCCTGGAGCGTGAACAGCAGCTGGTCCGCGTTCACGATCGTCACCGCCCCCTGCGCCTCGATGTCGCGGGCGTGGACCGGCCCGGCCTTATCGCGCTTGACGTGCAGCACCGCTTCGTCCACGTCGGGCGAGAGCATCAAGGTGAGCTGCTTGA
>Ga0099828_10003647_pt1 | contig 10774 bp, 12 predicted proteins | sample CZO8metaG_2_FD_79338 | JGI IMG/M metagenome (GOLD analysis project Ga0099828, IMG submission 79338) | Vadose zone soil microbial communities from the Eel River Critical Zone Observatory, Northern California, USA - CZOApr15con2H1.8 metaG | ecosystem: Environmental > Terrestrial > Soil > Vadose...
AGGCTCCGTGACCGCGCGCCCGCCGTTCCCGCCGTTTACCGAGGAGACTGCGCGGCAGAAGATTCAGGCCGCCGAGGACGCATGGAATACCCGCGACCCGGAGCGGGTCGCGCTCGCTTACACGGAAGACTCGGTGTGGCGAAACCGGGATGAGTTCATCTCTGGCCGCGCCGAGATCGTGGCGTTCCTTCGCCGCAAGTGGGACCGCAAGCTCGACTACGCGCTGCGCAAGGAGCTGTGGAGCTTCCACGGCAACCGCATCGCCGTGCGCTTCCAGTACGAGTGCCATGACGACTCGGGCCGGTGGTGGCGCAGCTACGGCAACGAGCTGTGGGAATTCACTGACGAAGGCCTGATGAGACGGCGCGAGGCCAGCATCAACGACCTCGCCATTGACCCGGCGCAGCGGCGCATCCATGGTCCGCGGCCCGAGGCCGAGCACGGCTTGCTCCTGCCGCTGCACTGAGCCGGCCGGCCGATCGCCAGGCTGTCGCGCTGACGCGAGCGGCCTGCTCGCCGGGCAGCCGTCGCGCTGACCAGAGCGGCCTGCTCGCCGGGCAGCCATCATGGCGAACTCAGGCCGGGATCGTGATCGTCGTCATGATGAGCCCGTCAGCGGCAAGCCAGCTTCCCTCCAGCCGGGCAGGCAGCCGGCCGGCGCCGGCTGGGCCCGGCACCAGCAGCCGCGCGGTGAGCCTGCCGCTGGCGGGATCGGCGACGATGACCGCGTCGTCACACCGCAGCCGCCGGCCGGTCAGCGAGAACCATGCCTTGTACGCGGATTCCTTGGCGCTGAAGACGAGCCTGTCCCAGCACACCCGCGGAGCGGGCCCCGTGCATTCTGCCCGCATGAATTCGGCCAGCCAGGTGCGCTCGGTGGTTGTGGCCACCGCATCAAGCACACCGTCGGGCAGCGGCAGGTTCGGCTCGGCATCGATGCCGATCGCCGTCACCGCGCTGCTCGGGCCAACGGCACAGCCCCGGTAGCCAGCGCAGTGCGTGATGCTGCCCGTGACGCCGGCGGGCCACCGCGGCTCGCCGCATGGCCCGGACAGGATAGCCGAGGCGGGCACGCCGAGCGCGGCCAGCGCGGCGCGGGCACAGGCGCGAGCGGTCGCAAACTCCGCCCTTCGCTGGCCTGCGGCCCCGGCCAGCGCCGCCTCCTCCGCAGGGAACAACTTCGCCCCGGCGATGTCGGCGAACGCCTCTGCCGCCCGTACCGCCGGGGGAAGGATCTTGCCAATCACTGCGGCCGCAGCGCCAGCCAGACCGCCATGGCCGCGGCGGCCCCCGGATTGCGCCAGGTGTGCGGCTGGTCGCCGCGGAAATGCAGCGTGCTGCCTGGACCCACCTGGAACGCCTGCCCGGCAACGCTGAATTCAAGCATGCCGTCGGTGACGTGCACGAGTTCCTCCCCCGGGTGCTGCATCGGCTTGCGGCCGCTGCTGGCGCCCGGCGCCACCGTCGCCCGTGCCCCGGCTAGCAGGAAGCGCGCATAGGGCCCGGAAATGCTGCTGAGAGTGATGCCCTTGTGCGAGGTGTAGACAGGGCGGGTCTCCCCGGCTGGAGTGAGCACCGCCATGTCATCCCGGCTGCCATCCTCCTCGACGAAATAGGAGACCGGGCGGCCCAGGGCGCCGGCGATCTTCAGCAGGGTCGTAATGGTCGGCACCATGCCGCCCTGCTCGATCTTGTGAATCGCCGCCGCCGACACGTCGGAGCGCTCTCCCAGCTGCTGCAGCGAAAGCCCCATGCTCTTGCGCAGGCTGAACACCTTGAGCCCGATGGAGCTGACGATGCGCTCCAGGTCATCCGCGGCATCCTCGCTGCGGCCCGGCGACTGTGCATCAAGGCAAGGCGGCCCTTGGGTCCGCGCGACTCGGTTCATGGGATCCCGCTCGTCCCGGACAGATTGTCCTGTCTTGACGTTCATGAAGGCTGCCGCCAGTATAGTGTACGAAGCGTCGCGGATACTAAACGGCCGCTTCCCTACTCATACGAGGAGGGTACTGGTGACGCAGCGGATCGTGGTGATCGGCGGTGGCGCGGCCGGCATCGGCGCCGCCGGGGCAGCGAAGGCCACGGATCCGGCCGCTGATGTCCGCGTGTACACGCAGTTCGAGGATGTCGGTTACAGCCCGTGCGGGATTCCGTACGTACATGGCAAGGAGATTCCGGACTTCGAGCGGCTCTTCCTGGCAACAAGGGAAACCTACGAGCGCGCCGGCATCGATATTCATTACGAAACGGAGGTCACGGGCGTAGACACCGGCCAAAAGACGGTGTCGACGGGGGGCGGGGAAACAGCCAGCTACGACAAGCTGATCGTCTGCACCGGCTTCGGGTACGCGTCCACTGGCGTGCCAGGCGCGGATCTGGCGGGCCTCTATTACGTGAAGAACATCCGCCGGGCGATGGAATGGGACAAGATTCTCGACGGAGTCAAGACAGCCGTTGTCGTCGAGGCTTCGCCGCTGGGCCTGGAGATGGTGACAGCGCTATGCCACCGGGGCATCGAGACGCATCTCATCGATCCGGGCGCATGGGCGCTATCCGTTGCGACCGACCCGGACATCGCCGGCCCGGTGCAGGACTCCTGGCGCGAGATGGGTGCGCAGCTGCACTTCAACACCACGCTCACCGGATTCTCCGGCACCGGATCTGTGCGTGCAGTGGCCACATCAGACGGCGAGATCCCCTGCGACCTTGCCGTGGTGTGCACCAAGAAGGAAGCCAACACGGCTCTGGCGCGCGCCGCCGGGCTCAAGATCGGGTCAGCTGACGGCATCATGGTCGACGAGGGCATGCACACGGCCACCCCTGACGTCTGGGCGGCCGGTGATTGCATCGAGGTCCCGCACAGCGTCACGCGTATCCCGATCCAGGGCCTGTCGGGGAGTCATGCCTACTCCCAGGGCAAGGTCGCCGGGGCCAACGCGGCCGGCGGCCGGCGCACGTATCAGCCCGTCAGCGTGCCGTGGGGAATGGTCGCCGGGGAATGGATGATCGGCGGCGTCTCCTTCAGCGAGACGCTCGCGACCGCGCTGGGGATCCCGCACGTCGTCGGAGTCGCCGAGGGCATCTCCCGCGCGCGTTATTACCCGGGGGTCAAGAAGATCCGGGTCAAGCTGCTGGCCGAGCCAGGCACGCTACGGCTCATCGGGGCGCAGATGGTGGGCGCGGAGGGCATCAAGGAGCGCGCGGACTTCCTGGCCATGGCGGTCCGGACCGGGATAACAATCCGTGATCTCGCCACCATGGAGAACGTGTACTCGCCAGCCATCGGCGCGCTCAACGAGCCGATCGCGCTGGCGGCGCAGAACCTCCTGTCCGGCCTCGGGACCTAAGATGGGGTTCTCGCGCTGGCTGCGGTCCACCTCAGAGCGCTACCTGATGATCGCGGCACAGGAAAAGATCGCCGTGAAGTACGGGATTCCCCCGCCCGGGCGCCCGCGGGGAGTGGATGTCTTCTGGCTGCGGGTCTACGTTCCGGCCTACCGGGCGCTCCCCTGGCGCCTGCGGTCCGCGGTCATGCGCCGCATGCCCGGCAGCCATCGCATGACCTGGACGACCAGGGATCGTCCGCGCGGCCCAGCGGTCTGAGCCGCGACCGAAGCCTTCGGCACACATCACACGACAGTCAGGAGCAGCCATGCCGATCACCGTCGAGTCGCCGCGAGCAGAGCCAGGCGAGTCGCTGTTCAAAACCGAGGAAAAGCTCTTCGACGACATCCGCGCGAATCCGGGCGAGAAGGCGTTCATCTTCATCCACTCTGTCCCGTTCGAGGGCTCGGTGGCACTGGTCAACCTGCTCACCTCGACCCGTCTGGTCCGCAAGGGCTTCGACGTGTCGATCGTCCTGTACGGCCCTGGGGTCATGCTCGCCTCCCGGCACCGCGGCTACCCGACCGTCGGCACGGAGGGCTTCCCCGGGAACCTGGCCGGCAACCGCCAGATCGAGACGCTGCTCAAGGAGGGCGCTAAGGTCTACGCCTGCCGGTTCGCCATGGGCGCGCTGTACGGGTTCCGCGAGGAGGACCTCATCGACGGGGTGCAGGCGTTCAGCCCGCTGGACGTGCTTGACTCCGCCCTGACCGCGTGGCGCGCTGGTGCCTTCCAGCTCAACACGTGGACCGTCTGACGATCTTGCTCAGGGGGTGCCGCCCGGTGCGCTCAGCCCACCTGGGGCGGCACCCTGGGCTCAAGCCGGCTCCGCCGGGGCCGGGCCTGGAAGGGAAGTGACCACCGCGTGGACGGAATCCACGACGTCGGCGGCATGCAGGGCTTCGGTCATACCAAGCCGCTGACGGCCGGGCCGCCGTTCGCCGAGCCCTGGGAAGGAAAGGCGTTCGCGCTCGGGCTGCTCGCCATCCGCGCGGCCGGCGCGAACCTGCACGCGTTCCGGCATGCCATCGAGCGGGTGCCGCCTGCCGAATACCTGAGCGGCTACTACGCACGGTGGCTGATGGGCGCGCAGAACCTGCTGCAGGACAGCGGCGTCGTCAGCGGCGAGGAGGTCACCGCGCGGGCCGCCAGGCTCAGCGGGCAGCACGCGGCCGAGCCCGCGCAGCCAGAACTGCGCAAGCCGGGCATGCCCTCGGGCGGTCCGGGGAACCTGCGCAATCTCGATGCGCCGCCCGCCTTCGCTGTCGGCGAAGCAGTGCGGACCAGGAACCTCGACCCGTCCGGCCATACGCGGCTGCCGAGATATGTGCGGCGGCGGACCGGGACGGTCATCGCCGTCCAGCCCGCGCAGGTCTTTCCTGACAGCGCCGCGCACTTCCTGGGCGAGGATCCGCAGTACGTCTACTCGGTCGAGTTCACCTCGCGCGAGCTGTGGGGCGCCGGCTGCGAGCCATTCAGCCTCAGCATCGACCTTTTCGAGCCCTATCTGGAGCCGGCCACATGACCGCAGCACAGGAGCATCTCGATCCCGCCCTCCGCGTCGAGGCGCTCGCCTCGCTGCTGACCGAGCGCGGGCTCATCGACCCGGCGACCGTCGAGAACTTCATCAAGACCTACGAGCAGTCCGTGGGCCCGATGAATGGCGCCAAGGTCGTGGCCCGCGCCTGGACCGACCCGCAGTACAGGGTCCGGCTGCTGGCCGACGGCACCGCGGCGATCGCCGAGCTTGGCTTCAAGGGACCCCAGGGCGAGCACATCGTGGTCCTGGAGAACACCCCGTCGGTGCACCATGTGGTGGTGTGCACGCTGTGCTCGTGTTATCCGTGGCCGGTGCTCGGCCTGCCGCCATCGTGGTACAAGGATCCGGCCTACCGTTCGCGCGTGGTCCGTGAGCCGCGGATGGTGCTGGCGGAATTCGGCCTGATGCTGGCCGATGACGTCCAGGTCAAGGTCTTCGACTCCAGCTCCGAGGTCCGCTACATGGTGCTTCCCGAACGGCCTGACGGGACCGGGCACCTGTCCGAGGACGAGCTCGCCGCCCTGGTCACCAGGGACGCCATGGTCGGGGTGGCAGCCGTGAGCGCGCCGTGACCGACTCCGGCGGCCATGCGGACACCGCGTATCTCCTTGACACGTCCGGCCCCGCGGCCCCGCCCAGGGACAACGGCGAGCTCACCTTCGCCGCACCCTGGGAGAGCCGGGCATTCGGCGTCGCGCTGGCCCTGCGCGAGACGGGCCGCATCGACTGGGAGGACTTCCGGCAGCTCCTGATCGCCGAGATCGGCGACTGGCAGGACAGCGGCGCCGCCAGTGACGACTGGAGCTATTACGCCTGCTGGCTCCGGGCTCTGGAGCGGCTGGTCAGCCAGGACGGCCTGGTTGCCGCCGACGACCTGGAGACCCGGGTTTCGCTGCTGGCGGCTCGGCCGCCGGATCATGGCCCTGCAGCGCGCGACCATGACCACGACCACGCACAGCACGACAGCCAGGCGCATGACGACAGCCAGGCGCATGACGACAGCCAGGCGCATGACGACAGCCGAGCGCATGACGACAGCCGCGCGCACGCCAGCACCAGCCATGCCGGCTGACCGGCCGCTGACCAACTCGGTCGTCGCCCGGTGGGAAGGCGGCTGGCGGTGCTCTGTCAGGGCAGCGGGATTCGACCTGATCGTGGACGAGCCGGAGAGGGCTGGCGGCACCGGGACCGGCCCGATGCCGACTGAGTATCTTCTGGCCGCCATGGCCTCGTGTTATGCGCTCGCTCTCAGCTGGGCCGCGGGCAAGCGCGGGCTGGTGCTTCCTGACCTCGCGGTCACCGCCACCGGTACCTATGACGGGCCGAGGTTTTCCCGGCTGGTGCTCGAGGTGGCGGCGAGCGCCCCCGCAGAGATCATCGGCCAGCTCATCAAGCCTGCCCTGCGCGCCTGCTATGTCTCCAACACGATCGCTTCGTCGCCGCCCATCGAGGTGGTCATGAGCGGGGCGCCAGGCTCTTGACCGGCGTGCCAGGCTAGGGCCGCCCGGCGAGCGGGGTGCCAGGCTAGGGCCGCCCGGTGAGCCGCCGGTCGAGGTCGGCCAGTGCATCGCGGAAGCACCCGGCCGGGGCCTCGGCGACGCCAGCGCCCACCTGGCCCGTCCCCGCGTCGAGGTGCAGGATTCCGGTGGTCACTGCGGGGGTGATGCCAAGCACGACGACCTTGCGCACGTCAACCCCAAGCGGCGTGCCCGCCATCCCGAGAACAGGGATCTTGAACCTGCTTGACCGGCCCGCACACACGCTGGCGAGCCGCTCCGTCAGGGCTGCTGCGGCGGCCATCGAGCCCCCGACGAACTGCGCAACGGCAGGTGACCCGGCCGCGGCCGCGGCGCCCAGGCCAACGAGCTCGAGTACCGCGCTGTCGCCGATGTCCCGTGCGCTGGTCTCGGGACCCTGACCCGGGTAGTACAGCGCGCTGCCGACCTCCGGCGCGGCAGCGGTGAACCACTGGTCCGAGCCAGCCAGCCGGATTCCGAACTCCGTCCCGTTGCGGGCCATCGTGGTTACTATCGAGGCACCGCCGACCTGGCCCGCCCACTCGGTCAGCGATCGCGCCGCCGCCATCGCGATCGTCAGGAAGAACAAGTGGTTCCCGGACAGGAAGCGGGCGAACGCCACGCGGGCCGGATCGGCAAGCTCCGCCAGGTGCGGAAGCCAATCACGGATCAGCAGGTTGGTTGCTGCCTGCGTCCTGACGTGAATGTCGTCGCCCATCGTGATGGCCTGCGCCGCCATCGAGAGCACGTCAAGCGGGCCGGCCAGATCGAGCACCTGGCTGATCGCTGGCGCGGCGACCTCACGCAGGAAGCGAAGCCGCCCGATCGCGCCGTCCGTGTCACGGCCGAACCAGGCGACGTCGCCTGGCCCCTGGGACACCGGTGCGAACGCCATCGTGCCGCCCGCGGCGTTCTCCACGACGTAGACCGGCGCCCCGGGTTCCAGCGCGGTGGCCATCGGCACGACCATCCGGTGCTCGTTCGCCGGGCTCAGGCCGATGTCGCCCGCCGCCAGCAGGCGGGCCGCGTCCTGCGGCCCGGCTGCCCAGCCTTCGGCAACGACGGCCGCGCGCATGGACCGGCGCAGCGGGTCAGGCGCGTCGGGGTAGCTGATGGCGGGACCGCAGTGCAGCAGCGTGCGCTCAGGCAGCCCGGGCGCGGCTTCGGCTACCGTCCGCAGGCTGGTCAGCAGCGGACTGCCCTGGTCCAGCCGCCGCAGCACCTCGGCATTGGCCGCGTCAATCTGCGCAGCGTGCGGCCCGTAGAGGCGGCTCAGCGCCGCGACCGCCTGCGGCCGGCCCTCGGCCGGCACACGCCAGTCGACCGCTACGACCGGCGCTCCCTGGGCAGCGATGGCGTCCGCGAACAACGGCAGCCCGATGTTGACGACGCCGACATCCCGCGGCAGGGACGGCGCGGTGGTGGCCGGATCGGTCATCGCTTCCTCCGCTCTCGCATGCAACCTCAGCCAGGATCAATCCCGGCGACGTCCCGCAGGTCCGCGCCGTCGCCCGCGTCGGCGCAGCGGCGTGCGGACGCGACCAGCGCGTCGCGCGCCCGCTGGTACTCCTCGCGCCAGTGCTGCGCTCCGCCGGCCAGGTCAGCCGCCTGCTGCCGCACGTCCGCTGCCATCCGGGTCACCTCGCCGGGTGCCGCGCCGCCGCGGGCTGTCCTGCTCAGCACGATCTGCCACGGGTCAAGGACGGCGCTCAGGTCCCGCCCGGTCAGCTGCAGCGGGCTGCCGGTGACCGCGATGGCCGCGCGGTCCAGCAGGGCACCATCGATGTCCACGCCGCGCAGCCCGGCCGCGCTTGCATCCCGCACTGCCCGGCCGACCACTCGGTAGGCGGTCCGGTAGTCAATACCGCATTGCTGCATGACATACTCCGCGAGATCTGTCGCCTGCGCGAAGCCCGCGTCCAGGGCGGCGCGCATCCGGGCGGCATTGACCTCCAGCGTCCGCACCACGCCGCTGCTCAGGCGCGTGGTCCGCAGCGCCAGGTCGAGCGCCCTTGGCACCTCTCCGTACGCGAAGATCAGGTTGTCGCTCCGCGCCGACGGGGTCTTGGCCACTGCGAGCAGGCCAGTCAGCCTGCCGATGAGCGTGCCGGCCGCGCCGCGGATGATCGACAGCGCGTACGGATTGCGCTTCTGCGGCATCAGCACGCTCGCCCGGCTGTAGCCGTCGGCGAGGGTCACGTAGTCAAACTCCTGACTTGCCCAGATCTCAAGGTCTTCGGCCAGTTTCGCCTGCGTCACCAGCAGCCCGGCGGCCGCGCCGACCATGTCAAACAGGCCGTCGGTCTGCCACATCGCGTCCCTCGTGTGCTCGGCGATCCCGCGGAAGCCGAGCAGTCTGGCGACGGTGGCCCGGTCCGCGCGCAGCCGGGTGCCGTTGACGCAGCCGGCCCCCCCAGGGCTGGCGTCCGTCCAGGCCAGTGCCTCGTCCAGCCGCCTGCCCTCGCGAAGCACGGGGTAGGCGAAGGACAGGACATAGTGGCCGAACGTCGAGGGCTGCGCATGCTGCAGGTATGTCTGGTCAGCCATCAGGGTCCCGGCGTGCGCACTGGCCACGGCGCCCAGCTCGGCCGCGAGCTGCGCGGTCGCCTCGATGAGGTCGACCAGGGCGGTGCGCAAATGCAACCGGAATGCGACGCGCATGGCCTCGCGGCGCGGGCGTCCGGCGTGCAGCCAGCCGGCCAGATCGCCGGCCCGCTCGACGAAGTAGCGCTCGCGGGAGTTGTAAGGCTCCCCGTAGGCGGGCTCGTAGGGGAACTCGTCAGCCGGGATCTCCAGCACCTCAAGCAGCAGCGCGAGTATCCGGCCTGCCGCGGCCGTCGGGATGACCCCGGCACAGCCGAGATCGAGCACGTGCGCGATGTCGGCCAGGTTGATCCCATCGTGCAGCAGCGGGGCATCCGCGTTCTCCAGCTCGAAACCGGCAGCGATCAGCTCGGCGGCCGGCGGCCCGGTCGGCGGCCCGGCGGGCGAGATGGCGGGAGTCACCGCTGGCACTCCTGTGCGGCGGCAATCGTGTCCAGCAGTCCGCCGGTGTGCCAGAAGACGACCTCGCGCTGGCCGGCCACGCGGCGGACGACCTGCAGTGCCTTCGCTGTGTACACGGGGTCGACCACGATGCCCTCCGTTGTCATCGCGGTGTCGGCTGCCCGCCTGCCGTCCCGTGAAGCCAGGCCGTGACCGGGCCCGCGCGCATCGACGATCTCGACATCCGCGTCCGTAACGGCAGGTGCCAGCGGCGGGCCGGGCGCTTCCTGCCCGCCACCCGCGACCATCGCGGCCGCGACGCCCCGCCGGGCGCCCCGGCCGGCCTGGCACTGGGCATCCCGGCACTGGGCATCCCGGCACTGGGCATCCCGGCACTGGGCATCCCGGCACTGGGCATCCCGGCACTGGGCATCCCGGCACTCGGCATCCTGGCGCTGGGCGGTCAGCAACCGGACGCACGTGCTGGCCAGCTCAAGCACCCGCCGGGAGGTTTGCCGCGGCGAGCGGCTGACCGATGCGCCCACCAGCCGCCACGGCCGGCCAAGCAGCACGTTGCCAGCGATCAGCCCGGCTAGCGTACCGCCGGACCCGACGGCCACCACGACGTATTCCGGCTGCAGCCCGCGGCCGGTGAGCTGGTCATTCAGCTCGCCGGCCGCCACTGCGTAACCGACCGCGCCGAGTGCCGTGGCACCGCCCCGCGGCACGACGTAAGGCCGTTGCCCGCGTGCGGCAAGCTGCGCCGCCACCCGCGGCAGCACGGTGTCAACGCTGGCGCGGTCGGCCGTGTGCGTCCAGCTCACCGACGCGCCCCAGGACCTGGCCAGGCTCAGGCCGGGGGGACGCTGGGCCGGCTCCCCGGCGATGACCAGATGGCACGCCAGCCCGGCCACCCGGGCGGCCGCAGCGGCCGCGGCGCAGAAGTTGGATCCGGCCGAGCCTCCGGTGAGGAGCGTGTCGGCGCACTGCTCGCGCGCCGCCGCAACCAGGAACTCCAGCGGCCTGGCCTTGTTGCCGCCGAAGGCGAACCCCGACAGGTCGTCCCGCTTGACCAGCAGGCACCCGGCTCCCATGGCGGCGGCCAGCCGCGGCGCAGCAGTTAGCGGGGTGGGCAGCGCGGCCAGCTCGATCCTGGGCGGCAGCTTCATCCTGGCGGCATGCTCTGTCATGGCCGGCCACCCCCGCGGCCCCGGTCGCCCCGGCAACTCCGACCGCCCCCGCGGCGCCGACGGCCCCGGTGACCCTGGCCGCCCCGGTGACCCAGGCCGCCCCGGTGACCCTGGCCGCCCCGGTGACCCTGGCCGCCCCGGTGACCCTGGCCGCCCCG
>Ga0099828_10003652_pt1 | contig 10766 bp, 10 predicted proteins | sample CZO8metaG_2_FD_79338 | JGI IMG/M metagenome (GOLD analysis project Ga0099828, IMG submission 79338) | Vadose zone soil microbial communities from the Eel River Critical Zone Observatory, Northern California, USA - CZOApr15con2H1.8 metaG | ecosystem: Environmental > Terrestrial > Soil > Vadose...
GCCTCGGCGTCGGAGATCATCGCCGCCGTCCGGGGCGTGGCGCAAGGCGAGGCCGCCTGCCCTCCGAAACTCTGCATGGCTCTGATCCAGCATCTGGCCCACGAATACCGGGAAAACCCCAAGAGCGCCGCCCACCCGGGAAGTGCCAAGGGCTCTCTGACCCACCGGCAACTGCAACTCGTGGACCTGGTGGAAAAAGGCCTGACCAACAAGGAGATAGCCGCCAGCCTGAATCTGTCGGAGTTCACCGTCAAGAACCACCTCCGCCGCATCATGCGGCAGGTGGATGCCGACGACCGCCACCAAGCCGTCGACGTCATCCGCGCCAGCGGCTTCCTCCCCGTTGTCTAGCATCAGCCCCTGACTCACTTCGTTGATTAATGGCTTCCCCTCACCGGCGCTCTGCGGGGCTTCCCTAGGATTCTTGAGTCGTCTCGCATCAGGTATTCTTTTCCCAGTCATCGTACAATAGCCAAAAAGGGAGCGATCATGGCGGACTATACTGCGGAGCATGCGCGGGCAGGCATCAACGCAAAACTGCCGCAACTCGAGACCTGGCCAAACCAGTTTCCCGGATACGTGATCACCACGCGTTTCCCCGAGTACTCCTCGGTTTGTCCGAAGACCGGGCTCCCGGACTATGGCACCATCACCATCCAATACATGCCGCGCAAAGAATGCGTCGAGCTCAAGGCCCTGAAAATGTATCTTCTGGCTTACCGTGACCTGGGCATCTTCTACGAAAATGCCGTCAACAAAATTCTCCGCGACGTCGTCGAAGCCGTGCGTCCGGAATGGTGTGTCGTTCGCGGTGAGTTTACCCCGCGCGGTGGCCTGACCACGTCCGTCTTTGCCCGCTGGCCGCAGCTTGGCCCCGTCCCTAGAAACGCAGCCAAAGGGCGTCCACGGCGGAACAGCTTCCGCAGAGCCTGATGTGGACACAGCGGGCATTGCAGGACATAATTCTGCAGGCATCCACCACTGACAGTGGAGCCCTGTCTGAGGAGGGAGAATGAGCATTTCTCCAAACGTGCCGAGTCCGCAGGAATCCTACAATTACGAAACGACGGGAACGCCGCGCTGGATCACTGTGCTTTTTGTCGTTCTCATCGCTGCCTTGGCGGCGCTCGGTGTCCTGGGTTATACCGCGCAGACCCGGCTCGACCAGAGTCTCGCGAAGGCGCAGGAGCAAAACAAGGTCCTGACCGCGCAGCTCGAGCAGGCCAACGCTCGTCTCGCCGATCTCAAGGGTCACATCGAGGTCACCGAGCAAAAGGTGGGCATGACTCAGGCCGAGCTCGCCCAGGCCAAAAGCCGCGCCGAGTCTATCCGCAAGGACCAGATGGCTTCTGACCAAAAGCTCACGGCTCAGCTCACCCAAGTGAAGAAAGAGAGCGCAGAGCAGATCGGCGCCGTCGCAACCGAAGTCGGCGGCGCCAAGAAGGACATCGAAGCGACTCGGAATGATCTGGAAGCCACGAAAGGCAAGCTGGAGCGCGCCACGGGGGACATGGGGGTCATGAGCGGTCTGATCGCCCGCAATCATGACGACCTTGACGAGCTCAGGCGCCGCGGAGATCGCAACTACTACGAGTTTACCCTGACCAGGTCCAAGAACGCGCAAAAGGTCGGCCCAGTCCAGCTCACGCTTTCAAAGGTCGATCCGAAGAAGGCCAAGTACACCTTGACGGTCTTCGTCGATGACCGCGCCATCGAAAAGAAGGACAAAACCGCAGGTGAACCCGTACAGTTCTACGTTGGCAAAGGCCGGGCGGCAATGTCGCCCTACGAGATCGTCGTTTTCGATGTCGGCAAAAACCAGGCGAACGGCTATCTCTCCACTCCGAAGGACGGTGGCTCAGGCGCCGCCCCTGCACCCGCTACAGCTCCGGCTAAGCCTCAGTCCTAACTCGCGCACATCTATTCTTTCGCAGCGAGGTCCTGTTCGGCGTTCTGGAAACTCCGTGCGGGACTTGGCTTCTTTCTTTCCTGGCCCGGAGCTAGGATTCGATAGAGGTTCATTTCCGCACTCACACCGGTGGAGATTCCCAATGAAGGCCAGAAATTTTCCTGCGGCACTTGCTCTTGGCTCTGTTCTTCTACTCGTCAACGCCCCGTCTGCTTCGGCACAGGCTCCGCTCGAGCCGTCGCAAATGCCCGAACGCACTTCGTTTTATCTACTTTGGCGCGGTACGCCCTCCCCGGAAGCGCGGAACACCAATGCCCTGTTCGCTCTCTGGGAATAATCAGGCCATGTGTCTTTTCCGCCGATCCCCCGCGCCTCTGCTACTCTTCTCCGTTCTTGCTCTTGTGCCAAAAGCGGCGCTCTCGCAGGCGCCGTCGCCCTGGCAATCTTCCGGCATCCGCGTTACCGTCGATCGCGTCAACGTCGGCGTAATCGTCACCGATGCGCGCGGCCAGTTCTTCACCGGCCTTCGCCGGGAAGATTTCCATGTCCTCGACAATGGTATGGAGCAGCCGATTACGGATTTCTTGAGCACCGATGAGCCCGCGCAAGTCCTGCTGTTGGTCGAAGCCGGGCCGGCTGTCTATCTACTCCAGGGCGGGCATCTTCGCGCGGTCTTCACTCTTCTGGAAGGGCTATCAGCCGGTGATCGCGTCGCCATTGCCGGCTACGACGAATCGACGAAGCCAATTCTGGATTTCACTGCAGACAAAAACGCGGCCGCGGTCGCGCTCGATCAATTGCGATTCAATCTCGGTGTCGGACAGCTGAATCTCGCTTCCAGCGTCGTCCAGGCCTTGGATTGGCTCGCGCGCGTGCCCGGCAAGAAATCGCTCGTTTTGCTTTCCACGGGTGTTGACACTTCGCCCTCTGCCGCCTGGGAAAATCTCCTGTCTCGCGTAAAAACGACTGACGTGCGCGTCCTCGCCGTTTCTCTTGGCGCTGAACTCCGCTCTGCGAGACCCGCGGATAAGAAGCGCGTCAAAAAGGACCAAGTTTCCCCTGATAAATCCCAGGCTGCCGCCGAAGGCTTTGCGCAAGCCGACGAACAACTAAGGGCGCTCGCCGTGGCAACCGGCGGCCGTGTCTACTTTCCGGCGAATCCAAACGATTTTCGCGCCACTTTTGCAGAAATTGCCCAGCTTCTGCGTCACGAGTATGACCTCGCCTTTACGCCTCCGGCCCGCGACGCCAAGCTCCATACCATCGAGGTTCACGTCGCGCTCCGGTCCAATTCGGCCGACAGCTCCGTCTTGCCGCCGGCGTTCCACGTCGATCATCGCCGGGCCTATCTCGCTCCTGAACCCTCTCCAAATTGAAATTGTTCGGATAGTAGCCCAAGCCTAATCACGTGCCCTCGAACAGACTCTCTTGGATGCGGTGTAATCTGTGAATTGTCAGGGCTTGATTGCCTACTCAAATTCCTTCAGCGTTTTCGCCATCTGCTTTAATCTCTCATTCATCAACGCGAAGACCGACCCGGCTTCGAAAGTCCCATCCCCATTTCGCTGTCCGGCAGTTGATCTTGTCAAGATCTCGATGCCCTGCTCCACCTTGGCCACCGGCCAGAGGTGAAATTTTCCCGCCGCCACCGCCTCCAGAACATCCTCCCGCAGCATCAAATCTTCGACGTTCGACTCCGGAATCATTACTCCTTGCGTCCCCGTCAGGCCCTGGATCCGGCACACGTCGAAAAATCCCTCGATTTTCTCGTTCACCCCGCCGATCGCTTGAATGTCTCCCTGCTGGTTCATCGAGCCGGTCACCGCAATGTCCTGGCGCAGCGGAATTCCGGAGAGCGCCGAGGTCAACGCATAAATCTCCGTGGAGCTCGCGCTGTCGCCATCCACTCCCGAGTACGATTGCTCGAAGCAAATGCTCGCCGCCAGCGAAAGCGGCTTATCCTGGGCAAACCGGCTCCGCAAGTATCCGGCGATGATATGCACGCCCTTATCATGAAAGCGTCCGCTCAGATTTGATTCGCGCTCGATGTTGATCAGGCCCACTTTTCCCAGCGCCGCCGTCGCCGTTATTCGCACTGGCTTCCCGAAAGAGTATCCGCCGATCTCCAGCACGCTCAGCCCGTTCACTTGGCCGACGCGTTCGCCCGCGACATCCACAAGCAGCGTGCCTTCTTCGATCATCTCGCGGATTCGCGTCTCAATCAGGTTGTGCCGCTCCACCTTGGAAGCCAGCGCCTCGCGAACATGCGCGGCCCGCACCACCGATTCGCCCGCCGCCGCGGCGGCGTAGTGCGCCTCGCGCGCCAGGTCCGCGATATCCACGAACCGCGCCGTCACCTTGCTCCTTCGTCCCGCCTTCCGCACTCCGTATTCCAGCATCGCGGCAAACGCCCCGCGGTCGAAGGGGTAGAGATTCTCCTTCTCCGAAAGCGCCCGCAATCGCCCCGCATACTCCGCGATGACGCCGTCGCTCATCGGCATCTCTTCGTCGAACTCCACTCGCACTTTGAAAATCTTCCGGAAGTCCTCCTCGTACTCATACAACAGCTCGTAAAGCTCCCGGTCCCCGATCAGGATCACCTTGACGTCGATCTGCACAGCTTCCGGTTTCAGCGCGCTGCCCCCAAACGGATAAAACATCTCCAGCGGCTGGATTTCCAGCCGGTTGTGATTCAGCGTGCGCTTCAGCGCCCGCCATACGCCCACCTCGGACAGCGCTTCCATTGAGTACATGATCAGAAAGCCGCCGTCCGCCCTCAGCAGCGAGCCGCCGCGCAGGTCCATAAAATCGCTTGTCCAGCCGCCGCGCGTATCGTAAGCCCGCTGGATCGTGCCGAACAGGTTCGCGTAAGTCGGCGTGGTCTCAAAAATCACTGGCGACGTCTCTTCATCGGTGTGCGCCAGGATTACGTTCACGCCATACACGCGGAACGGGTCGCGTTCGGGCGCCCCGCTAACTTTCGGCAAGCCATCCGGCGTCTCGCCTTCGTGCTCGCCCTCGCCTTCCCGTTCCTTGAACGGATCGAGATTGTCGAGCAGGTGATGCCGCACCTCTTCGAGATACTCGGCGACATCGGTTCCAGGATATTTTTCCTTTAATTCCTCGATCACTCCGTCTACAAGAACCGAAGCTGCCTCCTGCTCCAGGTAACTCAGCTCGCTCGCCAATTCCCGCGAAAGCGTCAGCGTCTTCCGGTACACCACCGTGAATTCTTGCCGGAATTGTTCGTACTTGCGCTCGATATCTTCCGCTACCGTCTGCTCGAGCTTCCCCTCGTGCACCATCTTGGAGATGTCCTCGATGGGCACCATCTGTCCCTCGAGCACGGGGAAAATTTCCGGCAGCGCCACGGCCCCCACCTGCATGTGTCCCAGCGCAAACTGTTCCCGAGCGATTCGCCGCGTGAAGTCGTCCATCAAATCCTTTTCCCTCACCGTGAAACGCTCGACGATCCTCCCTTTCTGCCGCTGGAACGGCTCCCCTTCGAACACTTGCGGGATCCGTCGCCGCAAAAAATCGATCCCCGCCTGCAAATCCTTCTTGAAGGCATTGGCCTGTCCTCGCGGTAGCGAGAGCAGCCGCGGCCGGTCGGGCAATTTAAAATTATTCACGTAACACCGGTCCAGTGATGGCTTGGTCTGCGGGTGCAGCTCTTCGATCATCCGTGCAATCGTGCCGCCGCGGCTCGTCCCCGCCAGCCCGCAGACAAACACGTTGTAACCCGGCGCCGAAAGCTCCACGCCCATCTTCAGTGCCCGCAGCGCGCGCTCCTGCCCGATGAACCCTTCGCGCAGCTCCGCCTGCGCCGTCGTTTCGAAAGGAATCCGCGCCAGTTCGCACCGCCACCGCAGTTTCCCGGGCGGCAGTTCCCGGTGGGCCGGGGCGGGTCTGATGTTTTTGGAAATCATCCGAGCCGGGTACTCTAGCACACCCACACATGCGCGCAGGGTATTTTGGCCGCCCTGTTGAGCACTCCGTTAAGCTTCGCTCTCAGCCAGCTCATCGCGGTGCTCCATATACACTCGAAAGACGCCCATCGCCGCCGCCACGATCGTTGGCCCCGCCACCAGCCCCAGCATCCCAAACGCTTCCAGGCCACCCAGGACGCTGATGAACAACAGCAGCTCGTTGAGGTGCGTCCGGTTTCGCAGCAGCAGCGGCCGCACAATGTTGTCCGCCACGCCCGCCACGCCGCCGCAAATGGCAGCCACGGCAATAGCCTTACCCCAATGTCCGCTAAACCCCAGCCACAGCGTAGCAGGAGCCCAGATCAGCGCCGATCCCACCACGGGTACAAAGGAGAAAAACGCGATCAGCACTCCCCAGAAAATCGGTGTTGGAATTCGCACGATCGCGAACGCCGCTCCGCCGAGAGTCCCCTGAATCGCGGCGATCAGCAAACCCACCGCCACGCTCGCAAAAATCAACTCCCTCGATTCGTTCAGCATATCCTTCTGAATCGACTCGTCGAACGGCAACAAGTGGCGCGCACCGCGCACAATGCTCTCTCCGTCCCGGAACATGAAAAACAATGCAAACAATAGGATGAATAGGTCTACAAAAAACGCGAACAGGTTTCTTACCAGCCCCGCGAGTTTCCCGGCCAGAAAAGACGCTACCTTCTCCGCCCCTTGTCGCAGGGGTTCCGAAAAATCCGTCGCGCGCCAGGCCTGTGGCAATTGGCTGTGGAACCATGCCACCAACTGCGCCGGCAATGCCTTCTCTGGATTGAGCAGTGAGCTCTGCACTCTCGCCGTGGCATCGATCGCTTCGCGCGCCGTGAACACCAGCACCACCAGCGCTGGCACGATCAGCAGCACCGTCACCGCTAGGGTGCTCACCAGCCCAGCCGGCGTCGGCTTCATCCGCCGCGCAACCCGCTCGTGCAATGGGTAAAAGAAAATCGCTAGCACCGCCGACCACGCCAGCGGCACCAGAAACGGCTCCACAATCACGAACACCAGGTACCCGAGGAGCAGGAGCGCCCCGTACGATAGAACGGTGGTTAACCGGTCACTCGTCGTCGTGGTCGTGGGGCGAGCCGCCTTCATGGGAGGTATATAATCGCCTAGAGCTAGTCGGACCGGGTCATTCCGAACCAAACGAGCACACCGAGCATGGCGTCAAAGCCCATTCCGCTTTCGTCCTACCAGTTCCGCCTCCTTGCTGTACTTGCTTTGATCAATTTTGTCAACTTCGCCGACCGCCAGGTCATCGTCCCGCTTGTTCCCCTCTTGCGCGCTCATCTCGGCATCACGGACTCTCAGCTCGGTTCGTTGCAAACATCTCTGCTCGTTGTTCTTGCCGCGGCCAGCATTCCCTTCGGTTTTTTTGCCGACCGCTTCAGCCGCAAACACATCATCGCCGGCGGCATCGTTTTCTGGAGCCTGGCCACCTTCGCCAGCGGCCTCGCTTCATCTTTTGCTTTCCTCCTTGTCGCCCGGGCCTTGGTCGGCGTCGGCGAAGCCGCCTACGCCCCGGCTGCCCAGTCCATGATTTCCGGCGCATTCCCTCAGGAGCGCCGCGCGTTTGCTCAGGCCATTTTTGCCGCGGGCATGCTGCTCGGCGGGGCCTCCGGCCAGGCGCTCGGTGGCATCGCGGGTGAGTTCCGCGGCTGGCAGCATGCTTTTTTCATTGTCGCTATAGCCGGGCTACTTCCTGGCATCACCGTCCTTTGGCTCGAGGAACCACCCCGCGGCCCTCGCTCGGAGGTCGTTCCCCTCGGCCGAATCCTGAGCGTCCCTGCGTTTTTGGCCATGATTGTGGCCGGGATCTTCATCACCTTTTCAAGCGTCTCTCTCCTCACCTGGGGAATCGACTTCGCTGTCAACTACAAGGACTTCAGCCTCAAAGAGGCGGCCGTTTCGCTCGCTCTCGTGGCCCTTTTCTCCCTGGTCTTCGGAGTCCTCATGGGCGGTTACGTCGCCGACCGTCTCCAGAAAAAATTCATCTATGGCCGCCTCCTCGCCATCATGGCTGCATTTTTGCTCGCCGCCCCGTTCCTGCTCATGGCCATCCAGGCGGAAGAAAAATGGACTGTGCTGGCGGGACTTTTCATCGCCGGCTTCTTCATGTCCTGGTATCACGGCCCCGTGACCGCCGTCATCCATGACATGATGCCTCTCCGCGCCCATGCCACTTCCGTCGGCGTCTACATGTTCGTCACCCAACTCGTCGGCGCCCTCGGCCCGCAAATCGTCGGCAAAATCTCCGATCTTCGCGACCTCCAGCTCGGTCTTCAGATTGCCGTTGCCGTCATGGTCTGTGGCGCTCTCCTCTTGCTCGTTGTCATCCACTTCATCCGCCGCGATGGCCTCCGTCATCCCGTCCTCGACGCTTTTCACGCCGAAGCCAATGACTAGCCCATCGAATCCGAGCGTAAGCGCAGACTGATCGCCCAAAAAAGAAAGGCGGGCCAGAGCCCGCCTCAGAGCCTTCGATTTACAGCGATTCTTACTTGATGCCCGCCATGTCGATCAGCCGCAATGCCTCGTCGCGCGACACATCGTAGAGCGGCCTTTCGTCTTCTTCTTCCAGCCGCTCGCGCAGGTATTCGGCAGCGGCAAAGCTCGCTTCGCGATCCGTCAGGTCCCGCCCAGTGCGCTCGCGGAATTTCACGAACGCCGTGTGCGCCAGCCCGACGACCACTGCCTTGCCGTCCACAAAAAACTTCGTATCGATCGTGTCGCTGTGCCGCGTCGCCACCCCGTTCCACATGTGCGAAAAACGGCACTGGTACGTGTGCCCGGTCAGCTTCGAGGTCACCTCAAACGCGCCGACGAACTGGCTCATCGCGCCGGCATTCGCCAATACTGGCCGTGTCGTCACCCTTTCTCCTTCTTCGCACTTACCTTACTTCATTATTTCTTTGCTTCTCTTCTTCATCTGCTGACTGCAGCCGCGCTCTCTGAATGCGCGTAACTCCGAATCGCCGCCGCCACGCCCGCTCCCGCCGGCACACGGAAGCCCTGATCCTGCAGCACCTTTTCAAACGCCGACAGGAACAGCAGCACATACGGCTTCTGGCTGCAATGTCCCATCAATCCCACGCGCCAGATCTTGCCCCTCACCGGCCCAAACCCGCCCGCAATCTCGATATTAAATTCATCGAGCAGCTGATTCCGCACCTTCACGTCATCCACGCCGTTCGGAATCGTCACCGCCGTCACCGTCGGCAACCGGTCTGCCGGATTCTTCACCAGCAGCCCCAATCCCATCGCTTCTACGCCCGCGATCAGCGCCAGTTGATTCACGCGATGCCGCTCCCACCGCGCCTCCAACCCCTCTTCCATCACGATGCGCATCGCCTCGCGCAAGCCATAAATCAATGAAATCGGCGGCGTGTGATGATACAGCCGCTCTTTCCCCCAATAATTCATCGCCGTCGTCAGGTCGAAGTACCAGCTCTGCACCTTCGTTTTCCGCTTTCGAAAAACTTCTTCCGCTGTCGCGCTCACCGTGATTGGCGACATTCCTGGCGGCGCACTGAGTGCCTTTTGCGACCCGCTGAAGCAAATATCAATCCGCTCGCGGTCCAGGTGCAGCGGCACCGCCGCCAGTGACGCCACCGTATCGACAACCAGTAGCGCTCCCAGCTCATCTGCAACCTTCCGGTACGCATCGAGTCCTGTCACGACCCCCGACGATGTTTCGCCCTGAGCCAGGCCAACGATCTTGATCTTCCTGCCCTTCCCAGCCTTCCGCACATCCTCCGCATCCACGGGCAACCCGTACGGAACCTCGATCTTCATCACCTTCGAGGACACGCGCGTCGCTATCTCGTACATTCGTTCGGAAAATACTCCATTCACCGCCACGATGGCCTCATCGCCCTCTTCCAGCGAATTCAGCACCGACGCTTCAATCCCCCCCGAGCCCGACGCCGATATCGGCATCGTCAGCCGGTTCTCCGTTTGGAACATCTGCCGCAGCAGCACCTGGGTCTCGTCCATGCATCCCTTGAACCACGGATCCAGGTGCCCCACCAGCGGCGTGGACATCGCGCGGTACACTCGCGGGTCCATCGACGACGGACCCGGCGTCAGCATCAGCCTGTGCGGCGGATTCAATTCGCCAACTTGTTGCGTCATAATCTTTGCCCTTCTTCTTGCACTTGAATCCAAGACGCATCCGCAGCTGCGCCTTCTGCGGATAACGAGACGTCCGGCGGAAACCGTAATTTTCCCGCAATCCCCCACGCACCGCAACCGACAAATTGGCAGGAAGCGGCGTCAGGCTAGCTGTTTCTGCTGCAGCCATCCGCCAATCAGAAAGAGCACGGTGACGGCACCGGTCAAGTACACGCCCACGAACGGACCCAGAAACACTAACAGAAGCAGGGCTGTCACCCCCGTGGAGGCCGCGCACAGAAGGACAATCCCCCCTCCCCGCTCCCTCTTGCCCGCCACGAAGGCAATAATCCCCAGTACAAAAAGCCGCACCGAAAACGTCAGCCAGCACGCTTGAGGATTCCGTCCACCGGCGGCTTTACGCCGCCCGTTTCGATCATCCCCGCAACGGAACGTACCCTACAGAATGAAAGACTGCCGACGCCATCACCACGAAGCTACCCGCTCCCGTAATCCATCGGGCGGTTTTCATCTGCTAGCCCTCCCGGCATCCGACTTTACTCGGGGAGATGCCCGCGCGGGATTGTACATCGGCTGCGCTCTCGCGGCCCATCGCCGAATCCCGGCAACGCGATCGTTTACAGCTCGAACAAAAATTGAATGGTGACGCCGGCGTGTGCGAGCACGGGCTTGCCGTTCCGCGTGGCAGGTTGATAGCTGTACCGCTCTTGTGCGTTCACGGCGGCTTCTTGAAGAGACAGCTTCCC